>Ga0065711_1026673_pt1 | contig 62833 bp, 28 predicted proteins | sample Hoacrofraction12_FD_59098 | JGI IMG/M metagenome (GOLD analysis project Ga0065711, IMG submission 59098) | Hoatzin crop microbial communities from Cojedes, Venezuela - Epithelial fraction 12 v2 (version 2) | ecosystem: Host-associated > Birds > Digestive system > Esophagus > Crop | place... | reverse complement strand
CACTGGAACAGGCTGCCCAGGGAGGTTGTGGATTCTCCTTCTCTGGAGATATTCAAGACCCGCCTGGACAAGATCCTGTGCAGCTTGCTGTAGGTGACCCTGCTTCGGCAGGGGGTTTGGACTAGATGACCCACAGAGGTCCCTTCCAACCCCAAACATTCTGTGATTCTGTGATTCTGTGATTTTAGTGGTAGTTGTCAGAATTCTTCTAAACAGATGAGTAGAGAGATGCTGAGGCAATTGATCTATTTCTTTGGGGTTAAACCAAGAGCCAGCGGAGAAGTGGGTTTGAAAGGACAGACATAAACTCTTTCTATATTCAGAAAATACAATCAAGACTTTTTCAAAGTAATTGAGGCAGAACTACAGCCACTGAGCTATAAAACAACGTGAACATGGGAGCACAGGTATTTGTTGATATGTTTGATTTCAGCATCATTTTCATGAATAATTTCTGCCATTTTTTCTAACCTGAAATGATTCACCAGCTTGAAATCATTATAAACTCTGCAAGCTTTATTAGACATTTGAGTTCATTGACAAGCAGCAGACAGCCTGCTTTCTGTGCAGCAAAGTGGCCCTGAGTTTTCATTTGAAATTGATGTATACTGTATGTGTGATTAATTAACCATTGGAAATAACCAAGTAATGATAGTCAATACAGTTCTGATTTATATGAAATGAGTGGGAGAAATATGAAAAATAAAGAATTCAGAAAAAATGTGATAACAGTGATGTTGGACAGCACTGGAAGGATTTTCTGGGAAACTTTCCAAAAAAATAAGACATCCGCGACATATCAACACTAGGAGGATAATTCACCAACACAGAAATATCACTTTCTGTGACTGATTTTGGTTGATGTCATAGCATTTAAAAAGACATATAAATTGTAGTGTCCTTTATATGCTTGGATTCTCTGTCAAGAAAGCCAACATCGTTGGACTTTCAGGCCTAGAAAATCAAAGCCCAAGTATTAAGAAAATGCAATCAGATGCTTGACCATGTCCAGGCCTTCCAAAGCAGTTGTCAGACTCATGTTTGCAATAGGGTGACTAATCTGACACAGAATACAGGATTACCTGGCGATCACTTGCTGATTGTCACTTAGGGCAACACAACAAGGAATCCTGTATTTCGAACAGATCTTTGTCAAAAACTGTAGAAGGGTCCAAAATACAATGAAATTTACTGAGGCAATGAAAAATGCTTAATAGCTGATGGAGTTGTTATTTAGCAAAACCCAGTTAAATAAATTATTTTGTTCTCGATTTTTTTCCAGACTGGTTTGTGTCTGCCTACAGACCCAATACCTGTTTGGGAGTGAGGAAGCACAAACAACTGATGTTTGGCATTTCAGATGGTACTTTGCAGACAAACACACGTGAAAACACATGAATTAATACCTGTACCTCCCAGAAGAATTTCAGAAATAATTAAATCTTTCTCTTCCAGGTATGGAGCATAGCAGCATAGTGAGTTTCCTGCCAGCTGGAATGACTGCTGTCCTTTTTATGGTGTACCAGCTCTTCAACATATTTGAAATTATCTTTTCCTACAGTGACAGTAAGGAGATTTTGTCTTAAAGTTTGTGGTTTGGGTTTAAGATCAGCTACAATAGATTTTTCTTGCTATGTTATTCTTCAGTGTGGTTCATCTCAACAAATCACTTCAGAACATTACAGGAAAACAGCGTACTCTGAAACATCAGAGGCTGTGAGTTGCTTCTTTACACTAGCATAAACTCACTGAAATCTACTGATCTAAATTCACCACAGAGAAGACGACCTCCAGCAAAATAATGCCAAGGAGCTGTGTTTATTGTAGACTTATCACTTCTCTATTTCAAGGTTAATTTTTATGGTTCACTAAAATATAGGTTCATGAGGATATGGATGTACATCAAAACAGACATGAACAATGAAAAGCCATCTGACGTGATGCCCAAAGATGTGTGTAAGTAAAGCTGTAAAGTATTGCCCAGCTTCAGTCAAACTGATCAGTATTAAAACACTATTTTTTTTAATTGAAAGGTTTAACTGGCAAGTCAAACATCTGTACATTGAGTGAGGCAGAAGGTCAGAACAGACACACTGGTGATACCAAAAATACCAATGATTTTTTGTCAGTAAAATTGTCTTTAAGGTCATACATGCATGACCTTTTAAGGATAAAGCACCACATTGGCATTAATGTGGGATTTTTTAGTAGGGAATGCTTGTGGTAGGTTGGTGTTAATATTTGGGTGATGACCAGGTTGTGTTCACTTACTTTCTGTCCCATTTCATGTGTTTGCTGATTAGCCCACTTATTTTTACTCCTGACACTTCTAAATTTACTTCTGTAGCTGTCCTGCCATTGGATCAATGCACTCTTCTTTACTAAATAAGAGATACTTGGCTAGGTATATATTGAACAATTTCTGGCTGTTCCTTTCAGCTGTGAAAGCAGGTACCTGTAAGGAAAGTGTGGTTGGCATTAACATCACCATTCACAGCACCAGTCTTGTCAAACATGATACTAGGTAACAAAAAAAAAAAGTTTTGGGAACAAGTTCAGAGTATTGGTTCACAGATTATTGGCTAAAGTTTGACAATTTGTGTTACTGAAGAGATCAGAACAAATGCTAGGGATAGTACCCTCTCAATATAAAATGTGACTCCTACTGGGTTGCTCATGGATGATATTGCATGCGTAACTAAACTTTCAGAGAACGACACTAAAATGACACTAGTCTCTGCTCTACCTGGCTTTGATAGTCAAGCTGAAAGGGAGGGAATTATCGTGCTCATAAATTGGAAACAGAAAGTCAGCGTCTTGTTCCGCGGCATGAGGAGACCTCCCACTGACAGCAGAGGAAGGAGCACAAAATGCTCCTGTCTTCTTTTCTAGTTTGCTGTTCCCAGAAATCTGTCATTCTCGCCAAACATTTAATGTTGTCACTCTCCCCAGACATTTAATCTCACTGTAACACACAAAGAGTAACGGTATGTTTCTGGATGCCATAACTAAAACATTTGTCTATATAATTTTAGCACAAATCTGTGAGATAATGAAGCAATTAAGACATCTTTCTATGTATCCAAGGAAGCATATCTGGGACTCAAGCTGCACTTGTGCTGAAGGCTACACCAATAAATACAGATGTGTGTGGTATTTGGTTATCTAAAAAGGGAAGTAAAAGGCAGCCAGAAAATGATGTGAGTTGTATTGCCTTCTTATGTGATGCTGACTGTACCCAGAATTATAGTTAGACTCAGAGGTTATTTTTGCTTTCTTACTTAGTGCATGGACCTTCAATTTCTCTATCTGCAGATACTGATCTTTTTCTGTACCTCAATACAAAAGGGACAAATGCAATTTAAAATTTGAGAGCACCAGAGAAACTGGGGAATTTAAAGAGAGAGAGAGAGAGAATTTGTTAAGCACTAAGAAGAGCTCATACAGAGTCTCTCATGTAAGAGTCTGTTCCTGCATGAGAGATTTTCTTATGATTAATAGTAGCACAAGAAAAATGTGTATTATATTTTCTACGTAAAAAGAAAAATGCCAAATAGTGTCATTCTCAGTATAAAGCCCAGCACTCTGTGTAGAATAAAAGTAAAGATAAGGCCACACAATAAGTGCTTTTATTGAGAGAAATATAAAGTATACAAAGCAATTAAAAGCCTTACTAGGACAAATGATTTCTAATGTTAAGAGGAGCAAATTCAGATTGCAGTTGGAAAACAAAAGAAAGGAATCAAATGTGAGAACTAGAAGAACTCATTTAAGGTACCTTCCTGCTTCTGCAATGGCAGACTCATAAATACAATGCAAAATGAAAGCTATGGAGGATTTACACCTGCCTCTGTACAGGTATCTAAATTAAGTGCTTTGACTCAGGCTGTGGAGGCAAGCATCTCTCCACTAACCGCATAGGACACTTAGGGATCTTCAGCTCTGAATCTGTCTGCTAAAACAGCTGGTGTGAACATATATCCCCCACCAGCTTCCACATGCTCACAAATTCTGCTTCCTTAGGCTGCTATTTCACTTGTGTGTTACAGTATTCCTAAATTTTTAGTAAATCTTTGAATGTTCTTGAAGGACAGCTGATACAAAGATGCGATGGATATTATTTATTTAATTACCTTTATTAACATATGATGATTCAGGTTCCCTTAGTAATTCAGATAGTGCTTGAAACACAGTAATATTGCTGAAGTTTACAGCCCTAAGCAGCCGTAAATGTCAACACTTGTCTTCCAGCCAGCGACAATCCACATCCAGCTCAGATGAAAGGAGAGCTTTTGTATGCTTCTGCTAATTAGGAAACTAAGAATTTTTTCACCTTGTTATCCCTAGATTATGTTACATAAGTCAGATTTCTGTAAATCACTGAACACCCAAAGGGGGAAGGCTGACCCTAGCGTTCAGTTTGATATTTCAAACACTCACTTGGTCCCTGGAAGGGGAGCTGCAACATTTTCATGATTTTACTGGAAAATTCCAGTGTTGGTAATGCACTAGAGTAGTTGTCTTAAAAGTACGAAAAATGCTTGCCCTGGTTTTACCATATTAATAAAATCATAAGAATTAAAAAGTTTCCATTTTCAACTTTTCTGAAAAAAAGGTTCGGTTCACTTCAAGAAGTACCTATGAAGAATCAATTTTGTTTAAGAGAAGCTGCACATTTAGGAAAGTTATATATAAAAAACTGTTAGGCAAATCATATGCTGATAGATAGCAATACGTATATACATACACATATACAACTGTCAGTGTAAAAACTGTAGCTATCTAATAGCTGATATAGACACATCCAAGGAGAAATCTAGGGAACAAGTTCAGACAATAAGAAAAACTAAAAGCTGTTGATTAGAGAAGCAAAAAAGGGGGCAAGGGGGAGGGTGGTGGTCATTTGTTTTCCCAGGGACAATTTGACATTTATATATGGTCTAGAATCACATGTAAAAAAACTGGCCCAGAGAGATGTGAGGACTTCTTGGGACTGGTTGATTTGAAAAGAAGATGGAAACTGCCTTTAATATGATATTTTGGTCCTTGGCCCCCAGATGAAATACTTTTAAGCAAAAGTAAACATCCAAGAAGAGCCATTTCACAATTTTCTTCTTGACTAAACAGTGGACATAGGTCAAACAGCTCCCACTGGGGAGATATCTGGCTGAGAAATTGATGTGTTTACTCAGCCTGAAAACGACCTCCCTCCTGTCCACCTCTAGTCCATTGTTCAATCAACCAGCGGAAAGAGGGAAGTGAACTGGAGGATCTCTTTCTTTCTTCATACCAACTTACATTTAGTGCCCATGTAAAAGCCTGTGTGGGATGCTCATGTGATACAACCTACTGGCAGCAGAAACATGATGTAGCCTTTCACGCTTTGGTAATCTATCATTTAAGAGACTTAGATTTTAGTCTTTGCTAAAGTGAAGACAAAAGTCGGTGTTTATTTATTCTCACAAAGCCCAGCAGATAATTAGATGACCATTTTTATCTCTAGACAAGAAGCAGAGAAGCAATCAGAACTAGTGTGACTGAGCTGCTTAGAAAACATTAATCAATTACATTATGATTTTGATATGAAGTTTCATAGCTGTACTGACCACACAGAGTTTTGGAGGGTCTACAGTCCTCCAAAACTTTCAAGACGTATGTGCCCTCCAAATTGTTTGCACTACCAGTTCAGCGCCATGGGTATGAGCAACACTGACAGCATTAGCGAGCGATAGCTGTCAGCTCTAATCAGTACTTCAAACACAAGGCTGATTAGACATGCTCAGAGCTGTTGACAGCGAACAGGCTTTCCTAACTTCAGTAAACAAACTGAGGTAAAGCCGGGCTGGTCAACATGAGCTTCCAGAGGAGTCAGGCTCAACCAATTAAACCAGAGGAAAAGATTACTGTTTAGTCTTCTTCTACCGATAAGGGAAATTCAGCTCCTTCTCATCCTGCTGGAACCATCCTCTCTAACCTACAGGAAACCAAAACAGTCTGTCCATGCTGGGTCTTATATTAACACGGAAGACATGCTCTGGATTTTACTGACACAGGGAGACTAACCAAGCTAAAGATTTCCATACGTCTTGAGTACAAAGAAAATTTTGTGTGTGTGTGTGTATATATATATATATATATATATATACTTGAAAGAAAGACTAGTACTTGAGACAACTTTCCTGTATTGAAAATGAAACAAACATAGAGTAAAACGGAATGCCCACATGGGGGAGTTGTTGCAGAACAGTTAGGCCAAGCTCCCATGTTAAAGCAAGTACTCCTAGCCTTTGGAAAGAGCAATTGAGCTGAAATTAGAGTTGACAATGGTATGAAACTGAACAGTATTATTTTCTGTAAGCAAAGCACTGAGCACCTCTTATTAGTGTCTTCTTCATATGGCAGATTTGTCTAGTTCATTATCTTTTTTTCCACATAGGTAAATAGCAGTGCCAAATACACAGTGTAGAATAAAATATCTGAATGTCCAAAAAATGTCTGACTGTGCCCATGGAAATTATTTCACACTTACTGAAAAACTCATCATACATAAAAAGTTACGTGCAGCCGGGTTTGAGCATTGGCTCCTGATTGAGCAATAATTTTGAAAAGAACTTAGTACCATCTATGATTGTTAAAACTTCAGACAGCATAAACTGGAAGTGACATGTAGCTGAAAGGAACTTCACAGAATTTGCTACGAACACAATGGAGCTGGCTGTAGCTGTTCAAACAGCTCTCTCTTCATATCCAAGAGTCAGAAGCATGCATGCACTCATCTGCTATGGCACTTTGAATGCCCCTGGCAAAATAGTAATGCAATAGATATCTTGTGTCCTCAAAGCAAAATCAAACCATGTCATCTTTGGTAGCTAATCTTAAAGCAGTGATCAAGGTACAAGGAAAGAAAATGCCTAACAGAAACAGATTTTACTTTTTAAATCTTCACTGTGGCAAGAAAGACAAGCCTCATAACTGTGGAGAACTAGAAAAAGTAAGCTACGTAACAGTTCTACAACCCCTGGAGAACTGCATATTTCGGCATGAGCAACTTAACAGAGGAAGAATTTCAGGCACCCAGATCTTACATTTCTGCTATTATAAAACCAATTCACTTTAGCGTTTATGTGATACTCCACAGATGCATAAGATTTTTCAGCCCTGCCAAGAGATAAGCTTATACTTTAGTGTGATCTGAAAGACAACAAGCCAACGAAGGTCACCGTGAGACTGGAAAGGTATGTCAATGGGTAAAGGATGTCCTTGGAAATGAAAGTGAAAATTTATTTTGAGTGTTTAATATTAACAGTTAATATTAACACTCATGACACTTATTAAACAAGAAAATGAGCACTTGTACTCCAAAGGGACAAAACCACCCTTGACAGAAAAATCACAGACTTTTCTGGTACTACTAACAGTGCCCATGTGCTGAGTGCTGCTTTGCTTTTGCTGAACTGTCAAAATAAATGTGTATAGATCATAAAAATTTGTATTACTATTAGATAGCAAGACTTATGATTTCATTCACTTACTCAAACATATGAGGTCTTTGCACTATAAAAAACTCATGAAGCAGTCTAATGCATTAATGTAATAAAAAGTCAGCTGACTGCTCAGAATATTCACGTTAGTCCTTTCCTGAACAGAAGTCAGCAATGTAGAGAGGAGAAAAAGGGACAAAGCTGTTAGATCCTCTGACAGAAATACCCAGTGTATAAAAAGAGATTATTCAGGTAATGCAACTTTTATATGAAGACAGTAAACCTTGTTTTGAGGCATCGATTACACACCATTCTGAATCATGTTTTTAGACAAGCTCAAGGAAACTTATACCAATACCAGGTCTGAGTTGCAGCAAACATTTCACTGACATGTCATCTATTCAGTGGTGTAACATTATCCAACCAGCACCTCCCCAGGGGAATCCAGGTACATGCCTCTGGTCCCATTGTTACGAACAGATTTGTCATTCTCTCTGGATAGACCAGAGCTTATCTCAGATTACTCGCTGTCTCAGCAGAATACTGTATCATAAGGATCACTGAAAATCCCCAGATTACATAGTTTTGATATGTGCCTCTTCTGTGGCAAAACTTCTAAAAATTCTTCCTTTTAACACGGCATCCAGATGACAGCCTGGTTAGACAGATAGCCTAAATCCAATGTCCATTTGTCCAAAAACTAAAGCCTCCAGAAAGATGAGTCCGTGCATTTATATCACAGAAGTCACTAAAGCAGAGATAAGGTCAGAAACCAAGGATCTATAATAGCACGTCCAGGCAAATGCTTAATCATATCCTGATCCAAAGACAGTCAACATCCACAGGCAGACTTATATGGGTTTCACAGATCTTCAGCAGAATTACTGTTGTGCTCATATTTTTCCTTCACAACATAGGTCTGACTAAGTTTTCCTATTTTAACTTTCAGTTAAAAGTAACAAAACTCTAGATACTTAAACTCTTTGTTACTTTTAGCCTAGCTTCAAAAAGTCTGCCTCAGTTGTCTGTGGAATTCTCTGTCGTTGTGGCTGAGGAATAGAATTAAGAATGAATTCATCTGGGAAAGAAAGAGGGAACAGTGTATGGTCGCTAATGAAATGTCAATATATCACCCCTATTCATATTTCAGCCTAACTCATATTTATTTAAGCACAAACACAGCAAAGAAGTAATCCTAAATAAACCAGCCTTGTGTTTCCAAGAATGCTGTTTTCCTCTGTGAGATATTGCACTTTTCAGCTAGCAGCTATGTAAAACCAGGAATAATTTTTCTTTGAAAATAATTGAAAACAAGTCCTTTAATGTGGAGAGGGTAAATATTTTCAAAATAAAAATCTATCCTGTGGGTAGTGATTGAAGGGGAAGGATTGGACCCATAAGAATTATCAAGTTTAAAGAACATGACTGCATGTCTCTGGCCTGCAGTGTCCTTTATTAAAGAACAAGGAAATACACTGGAGACCTTCCAAAGGTTTGTTTCCACCAAGATGATTTCCGAAGATGTCTCCTTGGGTCTGCTGGTGGACACTTCGTGTTAGACGCTGTTCTGAGGTATCGCCTGTACTGACCATGGTTTCAGTTTGACTTAGTATCAGGCAAAATGATGCTTAACCAGCAGTGAGCATCAGCCAATGCATTAGGGGGTTTTCACGGGAAAAATTATAGTGAAAAATCCTCTTCTGATTACTAACATTAAGATTGCCAGCCAGAAACACACTGATGCAATGACACCACCAGTCTCCTAGAAATGTCTATGAGAGACTTTTCTCTAGCAGAAAGTGAACTCCTGGCTTGTATGCCAGGATGTCTTCTCTCCACAGGTACTTCACTATAGTCTCCTTTTGCAGTCCATAGAAAGAAGTGAGCGTCTTCAGAGGGCAATTCATCTCTTTCTAAGACAGATTGTTAAGACATGTAAATCACTCCTTATTTTTCTCGTTTGACGACAAAGGAAGCCAGGGTGAGTAGTGCCAATGTTTAAACTTTTTAAAACTTTTATTTCTTCAGTTGAGTAAGATGAATCCCATATAAAGTACACGAGACAAAAGTCATTAGTTCCTTTGGGATATACAGGGTAGTGGGACATACAGGGGTAATGTGGCTGAAGAGATTTCTGCAGATATAATTGGAGTCTCTAACATGATTAAATAGACTCCTCTGGTCTCCAATGTAAGTGTAAATAGACAAAAATGAAGAAGAGCTTCACCTTTAAATAATCTTCCTCATATCAGCATTTGGGTTAATAACCGGTGTCATTCATCGGCTGTCACATTTGCTTTCTTATCAGAAAGTGCCTGTAAGCCAAGTGTGCTTGCATAGGCACAGATCAGTCCAGAGCAATTGCTGACAAATTTCTTCCTTGTTTTTTGTGAAGATACAAATTAGTGAGCAGCTATGTCCAGTTTCTTTTCCAGCATGCCTGTCTAGGCTGAGTGGCTTTCTCTCCTCCTCCTGTCCTGGCCCTTTCTTTGTTTAGCCAGTTTCTTTGTGTGGTTAATCTTCAACATGCTTCATCTGCTTTCCATTCTCCTGTGTGCAGCCTAAGGCAATCACCTCAACCCAGCTGGGATAATGAAAGCAGAGGTTCTTCTTTAACCAATGGAATAGCCTAATAATGATCATATTTCTTCCGAAATAAATGATGTTTGCATAATACTAACACTCAGGCCATAAATTAAGGCTGGGTAGTGCAAAGAAGGATCCCGGGGAAAAAAGAAAATGCTTTGTATTCTGTTTAGTAAATAACAGAATATCCAAATATTTATACATCACTTATTGTGTTGCTTTTAATCTTACTGAAAAGGCCTTTAAAATGGACACTACGGCTCAGTTTAGTGAAACTATCATGTAGAATTAACGGGCTAAAAAACGAACACAGATCTTTCATGGCCACTGGGAACAAATGTATCAAGAACACTTAAACTCTGCTATACAATCTTTTTCCTAGACAAAGAGATTTCAGTACAAGAGGGCCTGGAAAAAAACAAAAGTAAAAACAGTAGTTTTCTTTACCTTGAAGAATTTGTGAAGATTGGCCAGCAGTGTCCAAATCTCTCATTCAGTATAGCACTAGTTTGCCAGAAACCAGATCAGTAAGTCTCAGAATCTGTGTCAGAGAGGGGAAAGCTTGAAAACGAGCTTTTGAATTATATGGTAAATGACTTCTGCAAATAAACAGCAATCAGACAATCTTCATTCTTTCTGAAACTCTCTACCATCAACGTCTTAATATTAGTGTTTGATACCTTCTAAAGGGTTTTTCTTCTCTTAACTCTCTCATGTCGAAAAATAAATCAATGAAGAGAACGAGCTTATGTTACAATCTTCTCATAGTGTTTAAATTACTTTTAAATGATCCTGGCTTCAAGCTAGAAGAGGAAGGGGTTCAACTGGGAACTTTTGAAACATGACTTCTGAAAGGAAACTAAACTTCAGAATCATAAGTTTGATGGATTTTCAGCATTCCAAGCCCTGTCATGTGGAAGCAATTTAATGGCCTAAATCTCAGAAGGGGGCCAAAGGCAGAGCATCAGTGGAGGTGACTGATGCCTCTGGTAGTTAGATGCAATAAGGCAAAAATCTTATTGTGAAAGCTGCATGTTTCATGCGATTTTCATTTAATGGCAGGAGTCCAGTGTAATAAAAGCTATGAAATGATCTGCTTATAGTTAAATGCCTGTCAGTGCATATTTCTGAAAGACTTGTTTTATTACACTACATTTTAATCTACACAATCTTCTCATTGGAATGATGCCCTGCCTCCACTCTCCACAATATTTAGTCCTGAGGACCCTTTTCGAGGATTCAAAATAGTGGAAGCAGAGGAGGAATCACAGCCGGAGCAAACCAGACTGCTGCATGTGTGAGGGAAATGCGTGAGAGATGGAGAAAGAGCTAAGACAGTTTTCACTGTTGAGTAATTTTCATGAAGTGTCAGGATAGAGTAGTCACAGCTTGATTTGATTTGCCCTTTGAGGTGCACAGGGTATTTGATTTTCATTCAAATGAGGAGGAGGGAGTGCTTCCAAAAAGATAGCTTTGCCATTCAAAAACACCTGATGACCTCTACAAGAAATGGTCCCAGATTACATGATCCTTTGTCTAGAGTACCATTACGAAATCACTTTTTAAATCTTCGTTGAGTAAGATATTTCAGCTCCAGAAAACTGAACCGAACATTAGTTCATCCTCTTACAATATAGCTTAAAACAGAGCAGATAGTCAGAGATCAGGTCAATGGTTAGGAGATGTTATTAGATAGATTCCCAACTTCACTTCTTTTCTAGGAAAATCAAACCCCTACCATCCAGGAAAATGCATAAACCACCACACAAGCTCCTTAATGTTTTGTCACTGCAACAGCTTCAGACGAAGAATTTGATGAGAGGATGCAAGTGGGAATGTATCTGATGCTTACGGTATCCTTTTGGAAGCAGCAGCCTGTTGTCAGTCTCTCTCTCTGTCCTGAGACTCTTGATTCTATCTAGGAACACTCTGAAATGAGATTAATGAGGTTATTTTATAATATGATCATTGATGTGATTACTAATGAAATGTTACTTTATTGACAGACAGAGAGAAACCTTGATAATGGCTTAAGGCTTGGGAGAAAAGCACTATGATTTATAATGTTGATACCAAGGATCACAATCTATTCTGCTTATCAAAGAGAAGGTTAAGAAGATATTTGATTTATCCAGAGAAGTGGCAGTTTCAGGAGTCTGGTTTTGTAAGCCCTATGGATTCTGCCTGATGCTACGAAGGTCTAGAACTATAAATACTTGCTCCTTGTGAAGTATGTTATTTGGTACTAGAATCAAGTCTTGGGAGCAATGTAGAACTTAGGTGGCTGCCAGTCACTTTGGAAAAACCTTGGAAGAATAGGAAGAAACCCAGGGAAAATATTTTTCTGCAATATCTTTATTGGATAAAATGGCATTTCACTGACAATCTGAACAAAAAAAAAAGACAGCTTGTGATAAAGCCTTTCAAAAACAACGTGCCTAAAAAGTCAGAGAATGGATTTACAAGCAACAGAAATTTGCAAAGGTGTGAAGATGAAGAGAAATGCTTTTGTAGTCTGAAGAATGTGGATTACACAGTGATGTCACCCAAGGAGAACTGAAATTTATTGCAGATGATACACCAGTTTTAGCTTCATAGCGATTCAGGAAAATCCCTACAGGAAGATACAGGAAAAAATATCTGGGTGCTTTAGAGGTCCACAGTGAAAACACAGTGAGAATTTAAGAGTTGTGTGGACCCTGAAGTAGGAAGTTGAACATTCCACCATTATCTTTGTCTGGGTTTCTGCATCGCTGCTGCTAAAGAGTAAGGAGTGACCATGCATATGAACTGCTGTAGAACCCACATTTCTCTTGAAGTCCAGTCTTGTATGACTGTGAAGGAAGAAACTCTGAAGTCAGCATGCCCTGCAAGTCCCTACAATGGTGCTTGAGGAAAGCTTGTATGGGTGCCCTGGGATTTCCCAAGGGAACAGAACCACCTTCGAGTGCAGGGGAGCAAAGGCAGCACAAAGTGTACAAAATCTGTGTTTAGGAAGTGTGTTACAGGGATGAAGGTTCTAGCCATTTAAGTTTGTTCTGTCCCAGCAATGTAGTAGGTCTCATTGTGGTAAGATGGGAAAAGAGGATTGGTAACTGTGTGGCTGAGCGGAGCTCCCAGGTTTCAGGAACAGATCTGTCTTTGGCAGAGCCTTTAGCAGTCAATGGTACTGCAAAATCCGGATTAAAACTCGGATTTGAAGCTAGACAAGCTCAACCTAGAATTAAATCTCAACATTTTTAGTAGTGGATAAATAAAAATATAAGAAAGAGAGTTTTCATCTTTGCAATTATGATTAGTAACAGTAACGTCTTTCTAAAAAAGAAAAAAAGTCTTTATTCAGGTGATCTTTTCTTAAATCTGAAACTTTAGAATTAAAGCAGCAAAAATGGTAACGCTTTGCTTGCAACTCATTGATGTTCTGCTTATTGCTAATGGAATGCACAAGTTTTGAGAAAAGGGCAAATAAATTTTGCTCTAAAAGACACTTTTTCTTCTCATTTGATTAACTTGAGCATCTGGAATAGCACACTAACAATAGTACTGCTCGTCACAGTTACTTGCTCTGTAGGAGCAAGTAATTTCTGGTATTAAAGTCTCAGGCAAACTCTGCAGCAGTTAGGATAATGGCATTCATGTCATTAAAGAGCCCAATGGAGAGGAATGAAAAAAAACAAACCCCAGTACCAGGGTTTTTTCAAGAAGTGAGGAAATTATCACTTTCTGTTAAGAATCCGTTCATCAAAATATAGTTGGGTTGCTGATAGATATAAACTCATATGTCTTTATATACTAGTGGAAGATAACAGGCTCATGTTTTAAATATGTCAATAACAGTTAATTTTTCTAGAGTTTGATTGGGTTTTTGCACAATTTTTAACCATTGCTGAAAACTAACTAGGTTATAACAAATCTGTTTTGCCATTGGAGTTACAAGTTTGTCTCTCTGTACCTGTTGGTTGCTTTTTCCAATAAGCAAAGTGGGAATACCATCTGGCACCTTTTTAACAAATTTATGAAGATAAAATCTTTATATTTTTACCACCAGGTGGAACTGCATGACTTAATAGATTAAGCAAGATGCTTACATTAATCAGACGACTTATCCCCTAAGCATTTGACATAACCACGTGGCTAGTGCTGGTCTTGGAAGGAAACGGATCGCAAGTTACAGAAAGTAACCACATGTTGAACAACAGTAGAGATGGGCTTGCTATGTTTGTCTTTACATTGGGCAACCTTGAACTACATTTCCCCACCACCAAGGGAAAAAATGTACATCTAAACCAAGAGCTTTGCAATGTTGTAATATGTATGACTTGATGTTATTTTGGAGCGCTGCTACTCTTTGCAAATCTGGGTCTTGGTCACGGATTGCTGAACCCCTGGGTCTGAGGTTACACTATGGTGCATTATGCTGGGGAAGTTAACACTGGAAAACGAACCGCTCAGGGATTTTAAAGCCCTCTACATTAAATGTGCATGTTCCATTTCCCTCGAGCTGTAAACACTCTTTGAGCAAAGCGGCATGTTCCAGCATGCGGTTTTCAAAGCAAAACCCTGACCCGACTGAAGTCTGTGGGAGGCCTGCCATGAAGGTCACTGCAGATGAGGCTGGGAGTCCTCATTGAAGAGGGGCTTGAATCCTGCTGTCCCCATGCAAATTTTCTTTCTTCCTTGCTCAACACTGATGACTTACCTGGCTTGTAAATCTGTAAATAGGAAGCAGGTATTTGCTTGTGATTAAAAAAGATAGTGCGCTCTGTGCTTGCTTGTGAGTATGTCTGTGTGCCTGTGTGATCTGAGAAGCTGCAGCAGCAGTTGAATAGACACCCAGTTCATGGATCAGGACTCCCACAGCCATGGTGAGGCATGACCCAGAGCGTCCCCTTTTCTCCAGATGATGAGCTGCTGGCACATACTGACCTACTTCTGAACAGCAGCCGCTTAAAAACACAATGACAGAGAAACACATTATCAAATGTGAAAGTGTCTAGAGCAATGGTTTTCAGGCTGTGGACTGCAAAACTGTGGGGGAACGGTGTCTGCTTTTAAGGGGTCAGTGAAAAGTGACAAAGGAAAGTAAATCTGCAAATGCTTTACCACAACTGATGTATGGGAAATTGGTCCATCTTCCTACTGGGAATGTTTCTGGGCTTCATATATTGGAAGGATCTTGAAACTACCAAACTAGAAGACAAAAGATCAAAGGCACGAAAGAAAAGACTGATAATGTATTTCAGAAATAACAGAAGCATGACTTTTACTTCTCAGACTGCATGTTAACCTAGCACAGAGAACAAAAAAATCTTAGTCTCTTTGCATTTGGCAGGACAGCCAAAATATCTTCAAAGCGATGTCCATGTGTCACAGCAGAAATTGTCTCTTTCTAGATTGAAAGGGTTATTATTATCATGTTTTCTGGGTCCTTCTAAACAAAACAGCCCAGCAAATGTTTTGGCTCATTTCACATATTATCACAACCGTAATTACATGCATGGTAGCATTGCAAGTAATTATGTTTGGTTCTTTCTTTCTGCATGAATATACACAGATCTTCCAGAAAGAGTGCCCTGGTTTTATACAAGAGTGTAATTTTTCTGTAGGGAATGCAGCTTGCTTCTCCTGTCTGACCTACCTGTTTCATTGCCATCCTTCTTACACAGCAGACTGTAGCAATTACTGAGCCCTGAGGCAAGTCACTCCGATACAGGCCAAACACTGCAATTTATCTGATGCCTTGGTCTCTTCTGCAACATATATTTTGATGATACTGATAGCTTTTTTTTTATGGTTTATCTTCAAATAAATATGCAGGATATGTACAATGTCTTGTCTGCTGGGAATCTACAGTCTTTCTAGTTGCCTTGTGAATAAAAGGCTCCTTGCTGTGACATAGAGGATTCTGCCCTTCTTTCCTAGGCACATGTAGAGAGAAGTAACATGCATGTAACCCAGGCCATTTCCCTCTCTGTTTCTTACAAAGTGACCCATGTTTCCTTTCAGAGAGAGAGCCAAACAGTCAAGAGCCTGTTTCCTAAACAGGTGCTTGAAAGTTGGGAAGGACCACGTCTGTTTTGACCAGAGTGCTATATTTTCTGGTGCAGAGGCAATGGTTTGTGTTCACAAGAATGTAAATAAAGTTCAGTGGGTGTAGAAGGTGTATTTTCATAGAGGCCAGACTGCCTCGTATTACTTTCTAGAGGTATGAGTGGAGCAAGTACAGCACATCCTGCTGGCACCAGTGACACTCCTACTGATAAAGGAACATGAACACCGTGTGAAGAACCATCCACCCAGAGGAGCATCACATTTTAAATTGCTCAGACGGTGATAGCAAGATACAGGTTTGTAGACAGCACAGATCCAGAACAATTCTGTTTATGAGCGACCTTAGGGTCTTATCTTGGAGACATTTTGAGATGAATGACATATATATTAGCATAATAGTACTGTATATTTGTATGGCATTAAAAATAACGATAACAAGCTCTGTAATGTAAACATTAACTGATAGTTGTTCAATGTTCAGTATTTGTTTTAAATGGCCTGTTGTTTGTTCAGACAGATCAAGACCTCAGAGTTAAACCCTTTGGCCTCAGATCCAAAACAGATGGGAGTGAGAAGGATCAAGAGTGGCTTCATATAATTATTTTACACCAGTCTGGCTCCTTCCAGGCATACAGCTCAGCTTTAACCTAGCATACCCTCCTATTTGGGATTGAGACCTGCTGTATGAGAGCACAGCAACATTTTTCACACCAAGAAAAACTGAGCATGTGTAATTCTACCTTTAAACATTCAGTGAAATACTTAACATATGCCCATTTTTATGACACATACTGATTGACAGTATTCATGATCTGTAGAGGAATGGAATTATCATTAGCAAAGTAATAATGAAAATGACACTTGCTTCATTCTTTTTTCAGTTCCTTCATTGAGTGGGTCCCTTTAGTCATGTCTCTTCACTTGAGGGTTATAAGCAAGGTTTTCGTGACAATATTACTAGGAAAGAGTGAGTTGGTGTTTCATCCAAGAATGAAATACCATCAGTTTGTTTAATGTCCTTGGTCACCAGCAAAGTGCCTGACTTTCAGAACAGGAAGGTGCCTGAGTATCAACTAGCAGGCTTAAACCTTGAACACTGCCTTTCTTCCCAGCAAGTCATTTGCTATAGGTATAACCACTAAGACACAGCACATATGGAGCTGAACACAGCTTTTGAAAAATTCATTTCTATAAACACAATTATTTTGACTCTAGATGTGTCTGAGTTTGCTCAGCCGCAGAACAAGAAGGCCAAGGAGGAATCTGTTTGTTGTTTCCCACTGCCTAAAGGGAGTATAGAGAAGATGGTCCTAGGCTCTTTTTGGAGGTATACAGCAGAAGCTCAAGAGACAACAGACACAAGGTTCAGCAAGGGAAATTGCTATTGGATATATAAAAAACATTCTTCATAATGAGAACAGTCAAACACGGTGGGAGGTTTCCCAGAGAGGTGGTGGCATTTCCACCCTTAGAACTGCAAAAGGATGGAGCCCATCGTATCTGGACAAAGTCCTGAGCAAGTTGATTTAACTTTGAAGTTGACCCTGTTTTGAGTAAAGGGTTGGAGTTAGACCTCTGGAAGTTCTTTTCAACCTAAAGTAATCTATGATTCTATGAGGACATATTTTGTCTTGTTATAGATGACATTTTTTTGAATCAACAGAATGTTGAACATTACGATTCCTGAACGTTTTTTCTTCCAAGGTCAATTCATACAGGTCCCCAAAATGCTACAGAAAGAGCAGACTCAATGGCTTACATGCTGCTAAAATAACCCTTGATTCACTGACACACAATGCCTCAGGGCTAAGGGTTTTTTCCTTGATCCTTTTATGTCATTAAAGCAACATGCATCTTGGTTGTGAAAACTACTTCCTACCCAGCTTCATCTTTTTGGTCCTTTAATTACAAAGAACTGACAGGAACTGAAAGTGCTTTTCTTCTTTTTAAAAATACTAAGTTTATGTTGAGTCATAACACTACCTACAAAGGCCCAGAAAGTGGAGATTCTAAACCAAGAACAAACCAAAATATAAATTTCCAAAGTGACCTGAACTGAAAGTAAGGAATATATATGCAGAAAACATTCACTTCAGAGTAAATTGTTATGAAGAACAATGTGTTTCTTGAACTCTTCAGTAACTGAGAAAGACAAAACACATTGTCACAGGTTGTTGTCCTTACAAATCATGCTCCATATCCTCAGCAAGACTTAATGAATGAATTGGGATTCAGTCTGTACTCAAAATTTCCTTTTCAATGGTGCATTGGAAGTCTAATTTAGGGATTTTTCTTAAATGTGAGTAGCTTGGGTACTAGCTCTGAGATGGCCTTGATGAGCAATAATTCCTCAAAAGGTGAAACTGAGGCCAAGTTGTGGGACTACTCACGTGAGTACAGGTAATTGACCACCTGCTATTTATATTAAAGATAGCATGAAGAAAATATCTCTGGCCTGGGTAGTAAGCTGGAGGCCTCTGAAGTTCTAACATTTCGGCACAAGGTGTTTTTCTCGCCAGTCATTTTGAAAGAACAGCTTGGTACACAGGAGCTCTGCACATTTAAAGCAATCACAGCATGCCTGGAAAAAAAGACATTCAAAACACTGCTCTATTTTAAGAGATGGTTTAAAAAAATCCTGCTTAAATTAAAAGAATGAACATAGAAAGGCCTATATATCTGAATAAAGGGCACTGACAAGCTCTTCCTCCCAGGCAACTGCAACATCGCCCTCAACATTTCTCCAACTGTCAGCTTTCCTCTTGGGAATTCCAGTTTTCAAGATCCAGCCTCTGAACACAGACAAGTTCTGCTGCATTTTTGTCTCAACACATCAATGAAGTTTTAAACCTGTGCTTCACAGGGGAGGCTGTTTCTGGTTTGTCTCTTGTGCAGAGCTGCAGCAGGATGCCCAAATGCACTTGTGCGCTTAAGTGAATGTTTGACAAGACCAAAGGCAAAAAAAAAGTTCATTAAGGCCCTGCTAAGTGGAAATCAAACCCAGACTCGCTAGTGCTAGTTTTAATACACATTTTCAATAGATGTTGGGAGGTGAAAACTGTTTCTCCTGTGCAGAAAGTGGTTCTTGGCTGCTGGAAAAGCGAATTTTAACTTGGAAAAAGGGCAATACCCAAAATACAACACACTGTTATCAAGAGGAGTTTTAAATATGGTTGTAAAAAAATATGATCTTTAATGCAAAATCTTGTACGATACTTAAGTGTTTTCTAATGAAATAGGGCAGGATGTCTGAAAGAGAAACATGAAAGATGTTTTTCAATTATGTTTTTATTTTTTGTGATTTAGTTTGTGACTTCTTTAAGCTTTGCACACCCAGATTTTGAGGAGAGGGAAATTTACCTGAATGCTGCTTTTGTATCAAATATCTCCCTGATGAGTTTATTCATGCCTTATCTTTGTGATACCTGGGGAAGTATCAGAATTATAGTGAGCTCAGTGAGGAGACAAATAGCAAGAGGAGATCTGTCAAATCTGCCAGTATTTTGCACCCTTAGCAGCCAGTCTAACCTGTTCAGAAAGTCATGTGGCCATTTCCACCCCCAAGGTGAGGAGAGGATTTCCCTGGAGAAATTACAGGAATTAAGCATCTATCTTATTTCCAATTTGGGAAGCCTTTTTGTGCATGCTACCATGAGAACTCCAGCTGGGTCGGTGCAGCAAGGAAACATACATAGCAATATACCAGACAGGGCATGCCTTGCACTGATCTTGCCTGTGCCTGTCTTTTGGCTGCATAGTCTGTTGCTTTAATGAAAATTGCTCCTATTTTTTAAGGGGTGAGATCACAATAAGGTTCTCTGAATGTAGCTTAATATAATCTCCACAAATAAAGAGTTGCAAACTGGTTGACTGTCATACAAAGTGCTCAGAGTACCAGACAATTCTCTTGGGCCATGTGTTTTCTGTTTCAGTTAACCAGTAGGGAAAACAGGGCTAGGAAAGAAGGTGAAAAAGGTGCAGAAAGCTGGGGCTAGTGTCTCCTTTTTCAGCAGGCCAAAAGTTTTTTCATCTTGTCTTTGAAATCATTAGTTTTGAACCCTTAATGTCTGTGGTAAACTGCTGTTAAGAAGTGGATACCGTTTCGTCCATATTATTTGCGCCCTAATCCATAAATCCATTTGGTGCAAAAAAGCAGTCTAAATCTCTGGGCTACACAGTGCAGGGAAAAGGCAAAACCCCAGGTAAAGCAGAGTTCAAGTTTGGCAGCAGTGGCAAAAAATAAATGTGGGAACGAGTGAGGCAAAAGGCAAGCTTCATACCGCACAGAAAAAAGTCAAATTTCAAATTAAAATGCTTGCCAGGTGATTGAGACATTTTGTCTGAAAGCTTCAATAAACATGTCACTGAAGAGTATCAGCTGTGTCTACAGTGGCTGGTGTGAAACAAAGAAACATCTGTTATGTATATGTTTTGGACACATAGGAAATCTTGGAGCCAAGACTAAGGGTCAAGAATGCTATACATATACATATATGGCATAAAATGCATTTCTCAAATGTAAGCATAGCGAATGTTCTGGTACTTTGATAACATCCCCTGCAGTGAAATTACCACCTAGAGTGAGTTCGCAGTGCCTTCACTCTGCATACACAAAAGCACAAGCTGGCCCAGTGCTAAATCAGCCTAGTTAAAAAAGAAGACCCCAGCCAGCCGCAAGCACAAGCATGTCTAGCTGAGTAGAAGGAACTATACACTTAGCTTTGGACTCAGTTTAGAATAAAAACTTCAAGAGCTGCCGCTCACCCCATGAAACCTGTGACTATAACAACCATGATCTGGAGAAACGAGAAACATAAATACTTCAACATTTAAAGAACAAGCAATTAATTATCTTCCCTAAAAAACAGCAACATAAACATAAATAGGTTACTTACAGTTAATAAATGCTTTGTTTGAAAGAATAACAAGATGGATGCACATACACATACACAAGGTTTCAAGCTGCCTGTAATATTTCAGGTTTCATATACCTTGTTTTTCATCTTCCCCTGCAGCAAGCTCTACATCCACTGACTTGGAAATAGTCAGAAAGAATTAATTTGTGGAAGGAAAGAAAATACAATTTTTGGTTTTTTGCTAGTAAGTGTGTAGCCTGGCTAAAGTTCAACCTGGCTTTATGAAAGGATATGCATAAAAATATTTTTATAGATAAGTAACATCAAATAAATTGACCACCCAAAATAAAAGGCTTGCAATAGGACAATGCGATTTTCTTCGCAAGCTTTGTGTCAAGGTTTTATTAATGGCATGGCAGAGAAGGAGCACAAGAAAATCAAAACATAAAGGGGAAGCACGAAGCTTCAGGGAACTGGAGGATGGCTGGTTAATGAGACACCATATGTGCTTGCACACAGCAAAGCCAGCCTTGTACTGCAAAGGCGAAAAGGATGAGCAGAGAGTGTCTTGTAGAAAGGAGACGTGAACAGGGAAAAGCATGATTCCCTAAACAGTAAATCTCAGATGATTTCAACCCCTTTGCCTTCAGGTGTCAGGACAAAACGCTAATAGCTGGGGATGGTGTGGGTGCACAGCACTCGGAGGCTGCCCAGTCTGTCTTAACTGTTTCTACAGGTGTATCTCACCATAGAGAGCCCAAAACAGCAGCATTTCTGCTAGCAGCCACTACCTCCAGAAACCATTACCTAAATCTGGCTGATGTTTTTATACCCAGCATTCAGGAATGGTGGTGTACCAAGGGTCTAATTGAGGCATTCCATCTGTAAAACGCTGAAAAGAGGGGAAACAATCCAAATCTTAATCTGTGCAATGATTCATGTGAATGACAACTGCTCTATGTGGATCTGAGGCCAAGCCACTTAATCCATGGAGAGGAGGTCTCGCTGCACCCTTTGACACATATATTAGGGGAATAATGCAGTGAATGAAATAAAACGGATGTTACATGAAAGCAGTAGCCTTTTACCTGAAAGGCAGTGGTGTGATCAGTGACTGCTCGGTTACGAACTAGTTTGTTACCTAAAAAAGGAAGAAATCTGTGTTTCCCGCAGGAGTCACTTTACTGTGGAAGCTCCTCCTCTATTTTCACAAACGTGTTTGCTACATGCTCACAGATGTCTATGGAAATGCATTTCCTCCCTGAGAACCACAGGGCTCGGCAGCATAAGGAAAGAGCATATGGTAAAGTCTTAGCCCCAGGGGGTATGCAGGTTGGACTTTGCTCAGCATTTTTTGCGATATATGATTTTTCCCATGGAAGCAAGATGGATTTGGGAGAAAGAAGGCTTGTGTTAAAGTTTCAGAACAGAGAATGTTCTGAAAAACAACTGCTTTTTCAGGAAATTAATGTTGCCTCCCCCAGCACACGTTTGTTAAGTCCTTGACTACAGTGCAGAATAGGGTCTTATCTTTTTGGAAACAGTGGAACAAGATCAGTGAACTAGACAAATGTATGCTAGAGGAGGCAGCAGCAGTCTGAAGAAGGTTTATCTATGGAGAAACTCCTTCTGCTAGGCAGAAAAGAGAAAATACATCTGTTGCAAAGCTTCTGCAGTAAAAGCTGACAGAAGATGTTTGGTACTGCCTTGTCAGATTGGATGCACCATTCTTTTTTAAACAATAGCTCTTTGATTTTGGCACAGCTCGGACAGACCTGGTGTCTCAAGACCTGGGCGCAGCTATCAGATGGGCCGCCCTTCTGAGCCTCGAAATCCTGGGAGGGAGCGCAGGCGCTTCTTTGGCACGCTGCTCAGCACTGGCATCCAGAAGAGACTCAGGAGTGTGGAGGAGGGGGTCAGCACCTCCAGAGGCACAGCTGCTCAAAACAAAGGTTGCAGGCATGTGGGGGAGGACAGCGCCTTTCCACGTATAACTGCTAAATTCAAAGGTTGTTGAAATGATCATGTACAAATAGGTGTTTCTTAAGGTTTGTCATCAGGCAAAGTTCTAACAGATTTTTCTTTCAGGCAGATAGATGGTAAGGGAATTTTTGTACCGTGGATGGTTTCCATTATCTAATAGGGATATTATTTTTATAAAACATTTAGGCATTTCTCATTCATGGTCCTCAACATTAACTGAATCCAGTATCCATGCTAGCCAGATCACAGCAGAAGATTCTCTCTGATTTATTCGGTTCTTAAATGCTCAAGAGAGGAAACTCATTGACCAAGGCTAGGGAGCTAAAATTTACATTTTATTTGAAAACTTATTTTAAAAAATACTATATTGTGTTCATGCCAGTGAAACACAAACCAGTGAAGATAGCATATGTGTGTCAATTTGTAAATTAGACTCTGTATGTGTAAAAAGAACATTCTTCGTTTAGGCCTCATCTAAACCCACAGGGACTGGATTTGACTTTTGCCAACCTGCTCTGAGGTAGGAGCTGCAGAGCAGAGAGAGTGCAACACCAAATTTACCAGACAGGCTGGTAGTTTGTGTTAATGGAGCAGTGCTAGTGGGGATTACAGCATCTCATTTTGGATTAAGCGTAAAATGTCGCTTAATTTGCATTTACAAGTTAAGCTAGAGCCTTAACTTTACACGGCTTTTAAAATATCTTGTGTTACCAACGTATAAAGAGGTGGATTAAGATTTTGCAGCAGAATAGCAGGCATTCTTCCACAAGACACTTCAGTGTAATTTATGGGTATTTAATGTACTTTCAGAGGACAAAATTATGTATACAAATTTTCTGAGCATGCACCAATCATCCTAAGAACCCCAAAGCAGTTAAAAATCTAGATTTATAGTAAAACAGTTTAATATAGCTACTAAACAAAATGGGGAGTTCATGGAAAGGACAAATACGAAACACATACTTGCAAAAATAACACTGGTAGATAGTAAGAGTACGAAAACATGTCTTTAAGATCCTTAATGTTTGTAAGCTGCATCTGGCAGCACGAAAGGCTAATGAGATTTCAGACTACAGTGTGTCAAATTTATGAGGTGTAGAAGGACATGTCCCTTACCCTTGTGTAAAATAATTGGCAATAAAGAAGCTTAAAAACATTCCTGAGCTGATCTGAAGTTTAAAGTTATACCCTGACTAGATTTTATGAGAAAGTAGGTGGGTTTTCTTCCTGGTCTTCAAACTCTGTTATTAGTTACTATCAGTCTTAATGTTTCCACAGTGCCAATGTCTGGCGCATCTAAGTGTCAATGTATCTTCAGCAGTGTGAAGATGCCACTCATGTGACTTGGTATACAAGGCATGAGTCTCACGCAGGCTGTCACACGTGTCTAAAGACACAGAACTATAAAACATCATGAAAATAGGTACTCCAATAAACTGCAGTTGTGACTTTTTCTTTTTCCCCTGAAAAGAACAAAAAAGCACTATTTTGTTGTACATGTAAAAATTTACCTTGTTTCTTTTGTCTATGTTCTGCAGTTTCTGGTTGCACATTGTAACTGGATCAGATAAGCTTTTATTTTATTTTAGAAAAGTATCGTTCCTGATGTATGAAAAATGTTAGTCCATCCTCTGAGAACCAAAGCGCTTACTCTGAGCACTGTTTTTCCTTTAAGCTACAAAAAATTTGTGAATACATGGAGTTAAATCTACCGTAAAGCTAGTGATTAAGTCTGGGACTTTTCAAGCTGGATTCAGTTCCTGTTTCTACCACAAATTTAATTTCTTATCTTGGCCAAGACACCTCCATTCTTGCCTGCAAAGATTGAAAATAACATCTCATTTCCTGAAAGGTTTCTGATTAAGATAGTTATGCTAAAGAGTGTGTAAGACCCTTAAGATTTACAAAAGAAAGAGATTTTAAAATACATTTTTAAGGAAATACAACATTCCTTTGTTCTGAATGATCTCCATTATTCAATAACCATATACTTAAGACATCCTTACAGCTGCAACTCATAGAAATTGTGTGGATGTGTATCATAACATGTGCAAGCTACTCCAGCCAATTTTAGAGCCTCACAGGCCTAGATACTGAAAGAACAAATAATAACTTTGAAGTCTTGTTCTGAGACATTGTAAATTACATTTGCCAAATGGACAAAGCTTTGTAAACCTGAGAAAGTCAGATTTAAATATAACTTCTGGGGATTTTTTTCCTATTAAATTATGAAAATGTACATTCGGGTTATTCAAACAGCTTGAATTCTGCCTAAGGCACTATTGCAGACACAGGAAGGAATCTGCATTTAAAACTGTTTAATATAATTTAGGGTTGTGCAGACCAAAATGGCTTAATCATAACCATATGACATTTACCATAGAGTATCACTACATGTAAGTGTTACTATAAGAATTTTATGGGCTTGTAATTTTTGCTTTGGAATAATTCTGTTAGCTGTACCCTATATGTTGCCTTGTACTGAGGGCATATATTCTCAAACTCAGTTTTCCCGTAGCTTTTGTCTGGGATTGGAATATAAGTTTTGAAAGTGGAGAATACATAAGATTTCCCTTGAACTGTGCTTTTATCTCATCCTCACTGCAAGATCATGCATGCCGTGTTGTCTTTAGAAATCTCAAGTATCTCTTCATAGCCTAAGAAGGCTCACTTCCACAAAGGCATTCCTGGCAGTGACATTTTCCTTCTCCTAGTTTAATTCCATAGTTCTCAATTTCATCCCTGTATAACATACTAAGTGGCTGAGTTCCCTCTGTATTGGTGTACAGTCAAGGACAGTCTAAAATATATCAATTCCTGCTGCACCCTTAACATCCATGGGAAGGATCCAGAAGAGTTTGGGTGTTGTAGGAAACAAGAAGGTCCTTGGGGCATGGGGTTGCACTTTGGGAGCCTGGAGAACTCCCCACTCTATATGCAAACAGCAACTGTGTAGCAATCAATAGCACAGACAAATACTGGCTGTGTTTTAACTGAAAATGGAAAAGGACATGTTCCTGATATAACATGTGCAAGTCTCCAACTTCTCTTTGCCAAACAATGAAACTACTTTTAAGGCATTTTTTCTTAGATCAACGTATTGCTGAGCCTGAGTTGGGAAAACAGCAAGGGGTAACTCGGCTGAACAGTAAAAGGATAGCAAAGCCATAAGCAAACAAGGCCATGTGGTGTAACCAGGTGTCATGCCTACATTTCAGCTCCTATTGCCTGCCTCTCATCTGATTCTTTAGAAGTGAAGGGAATTGCCATGCATGTGTGAAATCCAGTTGCTGACTGCTGATCTATCATCTACCTCGCTGCCATTCCTGAGTGCCAACACAGCCGACAGAAACTGTCTTTAATCTTTCCTACACTTATCTTTTTTCCTGGAAGCTTCTCCCATCGTGTGTCCTGGGAAATGTCTAACCCATTAACAGCAAGTGCAGCTGACTTGAGCAGTTCTGAAGCTGAGTGCTTGTCGGTTTTAATCTGCGGTGTTATCACAACAAAATCCAGACACATTTTACTAGGAATGCATGTGCTGCACTCTCTATTAAATCTAACTCTTTGTTCAAGGTAAAATACCTTACAGCTTAACAATAACAGCGAAATATCAAAACAAGGACTAGGGCCTGTTTAGGCCATTATCCAAGCATGTTTAATACCAGCTTTTGGCAGCGTGCAGGCAGGGCTAGCAGGAACTGAAGCAGTGACAGCGGAGAAAAAGATGGAGCCAAAGCTTTCTGAATGGTGACATTTGCTTGCAGAAGCTTGGGATTTTTTCCCCAGCGATGCTGACACCGCTCTGAACAGTGCAATGGGAAGCTGCTGCATGAAAGCAAGGATTCACGACAGATGGATCAGGCCCATTACGATGCAGAAGTGGGGGAGGGGTGTGTGTGTAGGTGTGTATCTAGAAGCATATGCATGCATGTATGTATGTGGGTAAGAGAGAGAGGCAAGTGCATACACTGGATGCGAGCTGCCCGCCTCCAGGCACGCCATGAAGCAGAGCTGTGCTGTTTGGCAGTATGAGAGCTGCAAATGGCAGCTGGAGGGTTTCAGGGGAAGCAAAGGGAAGATTCGCTGAGCAAGGAGGGTGCTCCAATGAGGATGAAAGCATCGGAGAAAGGTGGCACAGTGACTGTGGGACTCATAAGCAGCACTCCTGGACATGCTGTGCAGGTGGCGGGTCCAGAGATCCTGCCTTTTATCAACCATGGCCTGAGGCAGCAGGAGTGCCTCCCTGCCTCCCCGGCTGCCTGTCTCCACCAGCCAAAGCAGCCTGGAAAGGTGGTGTGAGATTTGCTCCCATTGGGTCCTTAAAATAGCACTGTAAAAACTTTGATGATGACTGAGTGATAAATCCTTAAAAGCTGATATTTTTTTTTTTTTTTCTGGCGGAATGCAACCATAATGCGGGAAGTCTTGATGTTTCTAAAGTTACCTTCTTTAATAAGATTTTTTTGTGTGTGTCTAAATGAAAATGCCCCTGTCATTTTAGAACAGGCCTTTGCACTAAACATGCCAAGAAAAATTCAGAGTAAACAGGCACATGGGAAAGGAGATAATGCAAAATTGAAATGAAATGCAGGCTTTGAAGTACACTAATTTCAGCCAAAAAAATAGAGAAGCACTATGTTGTGTATTGAATAGATCTATCAGAGTGCTGGTGGAATCAATGAAAACAGGACCCAGCCCAGTAAAAACTACTATGGCAATTTTTGTCATTTGGCAAGTCTTTGGTGGTACATTAGGATCTCAGGATTTTTTTCTTTATTTATTTTTTAATTCCCATAAGGTCATTTTTTTCTCAAAGATTCATAGCGTAGGTAATAGCTGAATCAGCTTAGTGAAAGGCACCATAAATTAAACTGAACAGCAAACAAAACCAACACAACAGCTTCCCTCATGTGAGAAACAAAGGACTAAAACCTCATTATGGGTGTGAGGTCAGCAAACATCCCTGCCACTGCTCCTTTTAGTGACAGGGGTTTAAGCCATAACAGAAGCTTTCGTAGCATTTAATGAACAGCATAAATGAGTTTTACATGGGCTGATACTTTAAGGCCTCCAAGAATACAATAGTTGTTAATGGATGCTGTTGAACTGATGAGGAAAGAACCCTCAGAGCAAAGCCTTGACACGCTTTTCGTACTGATGTACCCAGCAAGGAAACAGGCATCCCAAGAGCTGTTTTCTAGGGCTGCTCCAACTGGGTTTACACAGCTTTCCCTGTTGCAGAAGATGCCACCAAGTCACCAGCCAAAGATGTGACTGCTGCAAGCACCAGGATCTAAACTGAACATAGGCTGATCGCTGTTTTGTCTTTCAGATTTAGCAGTATGAGACCTGTTCCTACACGATAGCTCCTCTCGAGGTTTGCAGAGACCTGTGTTGCTTTTCCCAATTTGCAGACAGCAAAGGTTCAGAAATTGTCTGAGTTCAGTTATGTCTTTTTTTTAAAAAAAAAGGTGTGATCTTATTCTTTCTCTAGTTCCCATTTCCTTAATCTGAAAAACAAACAGTAGTTTTTGCAGTATTGACTTTTCTGGTCCAAGAGGGAAACGATGAGCAGATGGTGTTTTTCAGACATGGCCTTAACAAACCCTGCATCAGTAGAGCCTCCGGGGAACTCTGGAAGGAGTACTGAGGCTGTATGTGGCGCAAAGTGGGAATTGTCAGTACTTCTGATAATGTATGCCAGAAAAGAAAGTCTATATTGACTTTATGCTCAAGTGCATGATACACAGAGGCCTAGGACCTAGAACAAATGCATTTCAATGATGCAGGAAAAGGCTTCGTTGTTTTCTCTTCAGCATGTAACAGGGAATGCTTAGAACAGTGCAAAGCAATGACCAAGTAAACAAAAACAAAATAATAAACAAAGCAGAGTGGTCTGAGAGAAACAGAAATATACAATAAAATGTGGACTTTTTTGAAAGTGAAGAGTGATATTGTGCAGCTGTAGCACAACTAACATTATTCTAATTTTTCAAGTAGCTGCTACAACAGACGCAGTTTCTCACGGTCTTAAGATGACCATATAACTCTTTAACTCGGTAGAAAGAAATCATGGAACCACAGAATCACAGAACAGCCCAGGCTGGGAGGGACCTCAAAAGATTTCCTGGTCCAACAACTCCTGGGAAAGGCAGCCTGGATGGGATTACCCAACACCTTTTCTAGTTGCATCTTGAAAATCTCCAGAAGTGGGGATTCCACCATGTCCCTGGGGACTTTGTTGCACTGAATGATTGTTCTCACAGTAAAAAATTTTTTCTAATGAAATATTAAAAAGGAATCCTATAGTCAGGAAGTAAAAGACAAGCAGTACCTTTCTATTGGATTTCAAGACATAGCCCCTTTGCAGTGTGCTGTAAATCCATGAGACTAAAGGCAAATTGATTTTAACCCTGCAGCAAAGGCAAGGCTTTGATTCTGCAACTATTTTTCAGCATGCACTAGTACACAAGTGCAAATGCAGAATGACAAGGTGATACAAGAACAAATACAAATAAAAATCTTGGACAGCTGATGTGTGTGTGACACTGCTGTGTTCAGTCCAGGGTACTCTATCAATGAACCCAATTCTTCCACCTATTCCGCTAGTTAAATACTCCCCAGAGCAACGAAGTCGCAGGTCTCAATGGCCTACTGGCCTGTCTGTTATCATCCTCAGAAGCAGCCAAGTAAAACTGGCTTCTGTTTGTTCCTTCTCCTGTCTTCTCCTGATCGCTCTGTCCCATTACTCATCTGTGAAATTTTCTGAGAAAAACTGCTACTACCCGCAGGAGATTCAGCCAAGATATGGCTCCTGTCCTGTCTCACGGGCTGTCACCAACACGTGCCATCCCTTCTGATCGCTGAGCTTGTGTTCCTTCTGACAAAAATAGGAGCTGGAAAAAGCATGTGGGTTTATTGTCAAGCCCCTGTGTAATCTGAAACTGAAAGCCTCACTCTTTGGTCTGCAAACTTAGCTAATCTGTCATGGAAATGTTCAGACAAGCATAAATTTTACTTCAGAGTATTATTTCCCTTAATTTGTTTAACGGCACTTTTAGATGTGTTCAAGTATTTCCTCTTTCTGTGTTACAACAAGGGCTGCATGTACCTTCCTGGTTTACTGAGGTTTAGATGCCTCCTGAGAAGTGCAAGTGAGGAGTTTGGAGCAGACCCCACTGAACTCGCTGTGATCGTCACCATTGTATCTGGTCCTCCCTGCGGCTCCAGCTGCAGGTTGCCACTGCTGATTCCCCTCCCCTGCACGATCCCCTCCACCTGCCCTGAGGTTCTACCCCACTGTGTTTATTCCCTTAATAAATGCACCTTTATAAATAATGCACCTTATTTATTCCTATGTGAAGCACTAGGTGCCTTCTGCAAATTCTCTGAGCCTCTGGAAGGTAGAACAGAGAGATCAAATATCCTCCATCACTTTTCCTGTGACACAGTGCCAGAGGCAAAGCCTTCAAGTTTCTGCTGATCAGCAGTGGTAGGAGAAAAAGAGCCAGGTGGATAGTGACATGCTGCACCTTCTGCAGCTCAACGGAAATGGAGAACTTCAGAAGGGAACAGAAAGCCAAGCTTCAACATACACCAAAGGTAAAGCCTGTGCAAGTGAGAGACCCCCTAAACTAACTGCTACAGGTCAGGAAAGTTTCAGCCCAGGCTTACCAAATTAAGTATTCTGTTGCTCAGTATTTCCAGGCCCCTTACAGATATACCAAGTATATTATATATTTATGATTTATTTGAATACTGAAAGTTCCTCTCTCAATGACAGAAAAAGTGATGGTGGTCAGGATTAAGCAAGAGAAGGTTAGTTTTCCTAAAATATCTTAAACATATGCAATCCGTTACATCGATGTATTATAAACTGCCCATTACCTCAAGGTAGAATTCATGTCAAAATCAACAATATTTAAGTAAAACACATACACAGAAGAGTGTATTTAATGGCCAGTCTGAGAACTACTACAGGAATAACTGTTGAGGTTGAGGACCACCGGAATTTTTTTTAATTTGTAATGTTGGAATGGTTTGGGGGTATAAAATATGTTTGCGAGTCCCCTCTTTTTCTTCTGAAGGTATTTCAGTAGTCTAATAATATAAGACAAAAACAACTTTAACCACCACAGATTTTAAAATCCCTATAAAAAGATGAAGCATGGCATACTGGTGTATTCCAGAGGACATTGTCTCTTGAAGTGAGACAACTTTGCAACAGAAATTGAAAAAATAAGAAAAATGGAGGGACAGACTCTATTCAGGAGACTAATGTTACAAAAACAAAGTAAAACTGACAGTAGATGCAGAATGGCTTTGGCTTGGAAAAGACTGTCTTGTCAATAGGGAGCTGCTCTGGCAAGTAGGGCAAATGGATCTCATGCGTCTCTTCTCAACCTGCTGATGAAAACTGAAATCTGACCATCCCACATGCAACCTGTGAAGGGGCTGCAGGGCAGATGACATGGCAGTGTGAGTGGCCTCGAGCACGCCGCTGTCACCATGCATCAGCAGCAGACCTTAGGGCTTCCAGGAGCCTTTTCTTACCATCTGAAGGGCGGATTTACCTTAACAGCTGCCCAGCTCCCCCAGATTTCCTCCCTGGAAAATACTGTTTTCTAATTCTGCTGTCAGATCTCCACTTGGGGTCAGACGCTAAGATTCACCTCTAAAACTGAACCAGTGAAAGTCAAGGATCTTATTCCTGTCACTTGGTACCTTTTACTCAACACCTGTAGCCATGCATTTCTCTTTCTGGCTCTAGTGAGAGTCTGTTAAAAATTAGGCAGTTTGGGCTAATACTAGCAACTGTTGGACCCTCGAGGGTAAGTAACACGGCCATAATGTACATATTAAAATGTAATTCATATGCATTATGGATAAATATGTCCTTGATAAGCTGTTTGCAGATAAGCATTGCTTTCGATGCTTTCTGTGTTACAATACAGCAGAGGCCCTTGATTCTCTTTCAGCTTTATCCTCGAACTGCCTTTTGGTTTTATCCTCTGTGAATAACATTTTCTTGGTAGCACTGTTTCAACAGCAATGGTCTGACCACGTGAGAGAAATAGGATCTCTGGGAGGAGATAGGTTTTTATAAGATCACCCATTATATTTGATACAGTTGTGTCACTAATGTATCCAATTGATGGTTTAGCCCATCGTGATGATTTAAAAGAAGGTATTACCTCACCATATAAGCCTTGCCTCTGTAAGTATATTTTCTATTTAAGTTGTGGCTATCTTTAAAATTATGCATTATAGTATATTGTACAGACATTCTGCCATCATAAATGACTTTGTACAAAACCAAATTCATTATACCTTGTTAGGCAGGATTAAAGCTAACTTTTTATGCTTTCTCATTTGCTTTTCAAATTGGAGTATCATTTCTTCAGCCAAAGCAACACTACCTGTCAACTTTAGCTTGCAGTCCCTTGATGTGTTTACAACAATTACAAGACTTTTGATTCAGTATAGTGTTTATCTTCTCTTCTCTGCAGATCACCAAGGGGCTGAAAAGATCAAAGTTACCCCAGACCCAGCAAACCTCATGCAGTTTAATTCAGCAAACTAGACAGGAGAACAAAGAGCAAAATACTGTCCTCGTGTATCTAAAGTGTGTCTTTCTTCAATTTACAGAAAGTTTATTCTACCTATATCAAAGGTGTCCTCGCTGGAAAATGTATTATAGCTTTTCCAGTAGTGATAAATGGGGAATAGGTGATGTCATTTGCCTGTTTCAGTTCCTAAAGCAGGTTAACATTTCTATTCAAGCCCTGGCGTTACTGGATATTCACTCTGTGTGACTGTGATTGTGCAAAAAATGGACAGAGAGTGAAATTCAGACAACTAGAGGAAGAGTAGAGATCCAGACTTAATGATGGTTTGCAAAAGGATGAGATGCCAGATGACAAAGAAGAAAACATAGAAAGCCCCCCACACAAAATATTCATGAATTGTATCAAGTGTGTTTTTCTTTACTTGTCTCTTATACTAAATTTGAAAAGAATTCATTAGAAAGTTATACATGTCTGGAACCTGGAGTTTATAGTTATGGCAATTAAAAGCTCAACTTGCTTAAATTCATTTTTTTCCATTAAGCGATATTGGATTTCATCACTAATGGGGTCTGTCTCTATATCTTCTGCCTTCTAGTTAAAGATACCTGTTTAAAAGGTTACCGTGTTTCAGTGATACATCTAGTGATGAGGAAACCTGGTCTTTTAATGTTAATGGTTGTTTGAATACTAATGAAACATAGATGCTCTGCCATTTTTATATTAACTTACATCCATAATAATATTTTATGGACATTTCCTGAAAGTTATGCTAGCAGGTGTATGCTAACTGCAAAGTGTCTAGTCATTCTAGTTGCCCCACACCAGTTAACATTTACAAACTGATTTCTAGGAAGCACAATTTGAAAGTACTAATACATTGATTGCCCCCCATTCACTTGCTTGAGGGAAGGAAATCTGTTCACCTCTAGCAGTCCCTAAAGAATTCCAGCAAACCCACTGTTGTTTTCTCTTCTGCATTTGTGGCTCTACGTGTGTTAATGAGCCCTGCTTCCGCTGTGAAGTTACCAATGGTCAATAGCAGCTGTGTGGACTGAGTCACTTTCAGCTCTTCTTTTCGACAACTGGTCTCAGCAAAGCTAGTTAACAGAGGGTAGTTGTACCTTCACGAGACCAGTCTTGCTCGGTGTCATTTCTGCTTTCGCAAGCAGAGGAACATCAGGGGGAGACACTGCAAAGACGAGGACATGTGTGATGCAGTGACAGCATGGCCACTGCCTGTCAATGTTAGCATCTCTACAACTAGTTGCTGCACCGAGAGGCCAGAGAGGATAAATTTCTGAGCAGAGACATTTGTTTGTCTGTGCTGAAAAAGGCTGAGAGCACATATATTTGAGGTACAGCTCTGCGACTGACAGTGGCCTTAAATAAGGACAGGTTATGAAGAAGTTATGCTTGGCTTTGGAAAATACATGTTTTTCCTTCCTGTCTCTCTTGCCTTCAGTAGATGTGTTCTTCCAGTGAATTTTTGCTAAACAGTTTGTGGATGTCTGTTTCCTTCAGTCGTATGGAAATCAGCTGTCCAAATGAATACCCAGTCCTTGTAGCAACATAACTGATACCATGGTGGCTCACAGCTGTGGCCCTGTTTCTTCAAAGAGAGTAGCTATAAAGTAGATATTATCAGTTCCTCCAGAAGAAGAGACTGTGCAGTAGGGATCCAGGGCAGCTGATCGTATGTATCAAAGGGCACACAAAGATTTTCACTGATTTTTGAACTTCTTGCTTGGAAATGAAAATTACAAACTGGAACACAACTCTGGAAAATCACTGACCCATGATTTAATATGTAAGCTGCAACCATGCCAAGGTGCTCTGTAGTTACAGGTGTTCAAGGCTAGCTTATGCCTTGAATCAGGAGAGCTTCTGTCCCATTCAAAATGCTGTTTGTTTTTTTCTAACATGTTACGAATGTCTAATTTGAGCTTTGTATCCTGCTGTGCTCTTTGTCTCTGTCCTCCTTTTGAAAGTAGAGTTCTTTGGTTTAATTTGCACTGTGAAAATTATACTCTTTTTATTATTTTGCAGTTTGTTCAATTACATTCATAGAGTAACTACCCTACCCACCTTGATATTACAGGAAAATGTGATGAAAACTCCTTGCTATGTCTTCATTAAGCCATTCATTAGTTCCTGTACTTGTATCTCTTTTCTCCTTGCTTAGCATTCCTCAAAAGCCATTGTGTTCTGTCTCAACTGACTTCATGAGAAACTGTGAGGTTCTCATGGTGCTGTTGGGAAATGTATATTGTAGAAGCTCATTCAAGTGATTTATGCAATTAGGAAAATGTACAAGCAATGGCTCCAGGTCATGCCTGTAATGAAATCCAAATGCAGGTAATGAAGTTGAATTTCAGATTAAAAGTTTTGCATAGCTCGGCTGCCAGCCACATAAATTGAAGCAACTCCAAACTTGCTTGGAAAAAGTGATGTTAAAATTAAAGGCAGAGAAAATGTCAGAGAGATGCAGCTGCCTGTGCAGTCCCATACAGCTGTAACAGTTGTGTCTACTCTGTCTCATCTGCCTCCATGAAGTGTTCTGCTACAGGCTTTGATCAACTACAGTGTGATTGTTTCAGGACTGCCAGAGTAAAGCGGTGAAGCGGAAAGCAATCTGTGTGTGTGTGTCTTAAAAAATCTCAGCTTGAAAACACATATCAGAAATTTTCTACTCAGGCTCAACTACATTTTCCCACAAAATGAGATACAAGCGTTATGAGGAGCAACCAGTCAGAGTTTGCTCAGGAGTTTATAGCATTTTTTCAGCTTCAGACAAAGAGGTAGTATTGGAAAATGAATGAAAAGGAATCCCCATTGAAATGCTTCCTCATTCAGGACTCTCTACACATATGGTTTAGACCTAGGGATTTGTCTGGGTTTTTTTCTCAGGGAAGTAATGCAAAGGACTGAGTAAGTGGATTCAGATTAAAGGCTCCTAAACCTTCAGCCAGAAAATTTTATTGCCACTGACAGAGTATCACTATCACAAAAGAAAGATTAGCACTAACACCCCCAAACCCGTAATGCTACCAATTTTGAAAAAGAAATCAAAACCTAGGATTGGAACGTTGCCTGTCTTTTTTGTATGAGCTGAGCAAAAACTTTGCACCTAAGAACTTTAAACATAAAGAACTGTCAAAAAACCAGTGAAGTTACGGAAGTCTAACAGCATGTCAAAATGCAGTAAGATAAAAGAGAACAACAGAAAACAGAAGGATTAAAAGCAAAAAAAAAAGATGAAGCATTGCTGTCGACAGTTCTGCAGAAGATGCTAGGTCAGTCATTTACCACTGTCAGGAAAGGTAACTGAAATAGGCTTGGTAGTTACAGATTATTTTAATAAAACTAATATCTTTTAATATTGCACCCCACTACAGAGTTCTAGGCCGCAAGGAACCATTGGGCTGCTATTATTTTTAACACAGGCTGTGGTATTTCATCAACCCTTTCTTTCAGCTTGTATTCAGTTAAATCATATCTTTCAGGTCGAATGCAATTTTCACTGAGAACTCCCAGAAATGAAGAATCCATCACATTGCGCACTGATTTGTTCTCACTATTAGTCAGCTTCTCTGCCAAAAAACTCTGTGTCTTACTTATAGCTTGAATTTGCTTGACTGTGATGTGATCTGTTCTAAGACCTTCCTATCAGGTTAAACATGCATTTCGAAACTGGTATTTCATCAATTCTGAAAACAGGTCTTAGATTGGTTGTTTTGGTTGTTGGGGTTTTTTTGAATGAGAGAATTATGCTTATTTAAAAAAAAAAAAAACACAAACAACTCACATTTCACTGATACCAAAAAGTATGTAAGCTAATTGACTATTGCTGATATTTTGTCATCTGCATTTTAGATTTACTTCATATGATGGAACTGTGGGACGACACAAGCATACCTTTAAGACTTTACGTGTAAGCTTCCATCGCAGAAATGATTCAGAAGGTGCCGCATAGGTTTGGTGTAATAATACCATGTAAGTGCTAGAGTGAGCAACAAGTCCTTAATATAGGATCAGCCCTAAGCAAGATCAGCAGAACATATTTCCCATTGTATAAAGCTGGTGCTAGTCTGGTGCCCTCATTCCCTGGAGGAACTTAGTACAAGCAGAGAAAAGCCCATCCCTGCAGACTGAACAGGGTGATGCTCAGTCCACCTCATAACACTCCACTGCTTCACACTGGATTTGTGCACGACGGAGCTTAGGTTCAAGGTTATTTTTGCCATTATTATCTACAAGGAAGGTAATTGATCTGCTCCGCTCCAGCTCTGGCCTTTCTAATTGACAGTAGAGACCTATCATTTGCAGAAACATTATTCATTACATAATCAAATTATTTTCTCTATCCCCTACCTTGCCCTTCGTCGTTAGTATCCATTTATCCTGTTGACAGTATCCATACATCTCTTCTGTTTTCCTGTAATCCGTGTGTCAGGAAAGCATGAAGTTTTCAGAGGGGAAGGAAAGGCAGAGGAAAGAGCAACTTTTTCTAAGTTGCTTTGCTTTCTGTTGACCTAAGAGTAGTCGTAGCCTTTGCCCCATATGTCTGGGCTGCTGGCCCTCAGTGCATCAGGAGCAGCAAGAGGCATGCAGTCTGCTGCCAGGAACTCTAGCGAGGCAAAAAAAAATCTCTGCAGTAATGAGGTCAGTTCCCCTGATGCTTCCCTTCACACCCCAGAGTCCAAACGTAAACAGTCCCATCTCCATCTCTCTGCCATAACCTTAACTTCACAACCTGCCCCTGCCCAACAGATCTGGTAACAACACTAAGTCAGCAGACTTGAGTCATTAAGCTTCTCTAGGACTGAGTGAGGAGAACAGTCATTTCTCTACGTGCTGTTTGAAAGGCAGTGGCTCTTTTCTTTTTTAGACATCCTCAGCTGAAGAATCATTTCCTGTTTAGAATACAGGATTTATTACTAACTTGCTCATTTCTTGAGGGCTGTGGTGGTGGTGGGGTTGTATAGCAGATGACAATTGATAAGTGAATCATCTGTTTCTCTGGAAACTGTTGGCTAGCAATTCCAGAAGAGTCTGATGGTTGGAATGTCCCCATTTTTCCCAGTTCCTGGTTTTCTGACACTTCAGAGAAGCTGAATTCCTAGAAATTGTCAAGTTTTGGAAATCAATCAGCTTTACAGTTGAGGTGTTTTTGGGGGGTGACGTCTCTTTTTACGATTTGTGTTTCAGTCGTAATTAACCCATGTGACACCTTGTTTCTCCGAGCTTTAGCTGCCGAGTGGTGCTGCACAGAGACCCTTCACACATCACACTCCCATCACATCCAGATTTCAGCATATCGTTTCCCAGACTGAGCAAATAGTGACAGAGCTGGGTCATGACTGCAAATGCTTTATTCACCTGAACCGCATGCACACACAGGCAAATCTAGACTCACACAAGTGACGGACAGGCAGTGTCTGTACCATCAAGCTGCTTAGTGGAGGGAAGCAGCTGGAGTAATTACTGGGAAATATGGACTTGAATATGTTATAAGTCAAAGTGCTTGTATGAGCAGAAATGTGTATCCCAAGCAGTGGGGAAGAATCACAGGAAGAGGCTTCATATTTGACTGGATAAATAACTACTGTAAAAGGGTATTTAGCAATGAGGAGATGTGAGGTTTAGCGGAGTTTTTTAAAATCAAAGCCATCCCCCTTCCTTCCCAATACCACTGAGAACTGAGGAGCCTACAGTGACTTTTCTCCTCTGAAAAATCAAGTATTCTGCCTGACAACTCTATCTTCAGCCCTCAGCTTTATGTCAGTTTTTGAGCATGACTGAGAGGTTTCTGTCAAAGGCAAATGGCATTTCAACCACTCAATGATTCTTCTACGGCTGGGGTGATCAATAGGGCTGATATAATTGTGATTTTCTTAGACTTCAGTGTGAGGCTCATCCTGGCCCTGCTGTAGCAATGATCCTGCTTCTGCAAAGTGTTGAGTATCCTTGGTTCCCTGGAGTTTACAGAAAGAGCTGATGGTAGTCAATACCTCATTGGGTTGTGCCTGCACTCAGCACTGAGATGAATGGAACTATTGAATTCATTAGCTTTAACAAAAATACATTACAGAGAGGTATCCCTTTCCAGGACGTAATCTGGACAAAATTCCTAAATGAAAACAAAGCACATTAAACCATAATGCTGTCATCCTTTCAAGACTGTACATCAGATCCATATGTACCGTGTTACTGTTTTGAGGTGTGAATAGAAGAGCTCCATGGCAAATCCAATACACATTCCTTGGGAGCAAAGGACAGCAAAGTCCTCGGGGTCGTTGTGGCTGCGGTGAGAGAAAGTTTGTATCAGAACTGAAGTTTTTTTGGGGATGTGGCATTCACAAGGCAGCTAAACCACCCGGGACTGCTGCAGGAGCAAACCTTCAGTCCGGAGTCAGCTCTTAGCCATTCCTGCAGGGAGTTGCAGGTGAACTGAAAAACTGTTTATTCTACAGGCACTGACCACAGCGAGATATGTCCTGAATGGGAATTAATTCTTTGGAGGCTAGAGAGAGCTTGACTTTTTTCCGATTTTGAGCCTACTGTTCCTGCGAATATGTGAAGGATTTAAATGTGGTTAAAAACTAACCTGATACACTTGAAGAGAGATATGTAACACTTTTCATCTTCATCCCTATCCTCTGAAATGACAGCTTCAGGAGGCACACACTGTATATACAGCCTGAATCGTTGGTTTTCTTAAAAATAAAAAAATCTAGCCTCCCAGCCCTTTTGAGCTACAAATGCATTTAAAATACAAATGTGGCATTTTTATTAACTTCCAAGTTCTGTAAGCATAAGGGAACCTGCAACAGAGCAAAAGTGTTAACGATGGACCTGCTACCTTCTTCTGTCCTTCCCGTTTGGGTTAAAAATTGCATTACTGTTTCGGTCTATGCATATACTAAGAGAAAGTCAAACATTTATCTTCAAATGCTGAAAACACTTGGACTGGTACATAATTTGCAAGCTCAAATAAAGCCAGTATGCCAAAAGAGAACATACAGAGCTATCAAACTCACTTTAGTAAGTAGAAGGGGATAAATGTGAACAATGTTTTTTTCCTCCACTGTTGCATTTAAGTAAGGTCACTCCTGAAACATCATTTGTGAGAGATAATAGGCAACATAAAGTCTTCAGAGAAAAATGTTTCAGCAAATTAAAGTATGTTCTTTTAGCAAAGCATGCTTTGTCTGAAACGTTCTCTTCTACTATTATCACAAATAATACCTCTCATTTTCAGCACTGTAAAAGATGACAAAGAAAGAGCAAAACCTCTCTATTTTTACAATTTCTTTATCTCATTCCTTAGAAAGAACTTTAAACCCATCTTCTTCTGTGGTACAGGTCGGTCTGCACTTGTACATCAATAAAGCCAACACAGGACAACAGATTTCAAAAACTGAGAAAGCAGAAACAGAGCTATTTAATACTACTGAATTAAAAGACATGAATAAAATTATTTATTTAGGAAAGTGCCATTTTTCTGTACAAACTGTAATAACAGCTTGGGTCAATCAGCCAATATATCACTTATTCTTTTTTCTTTTTTCTTTTCTTTTTGCTCGTGTTTATTTTATGTTTCTTTCATCCTTATATTAAAGAATCTCTTTTTTTCATTAATTTCATTATGAAATTATTTTCATCCTGAAATTAAATTCCGGGTAATTTTTCAGTCAACTTTATGACCTATGGTAAATAAACAGAGCTACATGCTAGGTTTAAATACAATAATAGGCATCTCATTTCATGTAGTTGTTACCATAATCAAAAACAGTTCAGGAATGTGGAAGTTCAATTTTTCCGCAACCTACTGCAACACAGAAATAAGCCTGTGCTCATCAAGGAAATATTAGCGGGCAACTGGCTTGTGGGCTGTTAGTCTGTAAAATAAGCAAACCATTAATCAGCCTTTCCATGGCTCCAGTGTTGAATCAGCTGAACTGTTCAAACAAAGTGACAGTCCTGCATGGGAATATTTAAAAATGATTTAGCAGGCTTGAGGCCTTTTGAAGATGCTGCTGCAAAGTGCAAGCTGTTGGGCAGGGGTCTGTATTTACAGACTTTCCAAGGACAAATGTCTTTAAAAAGATGCGTGTATATGAAAACCCAAAGGTGACAGATCCAGCCAGTCTAGACAATGTTCTTGAAGAAAATGGCCTGATGTCTTCTGGCTGTAGTGAGAACATCTGCAGAGATACTTTCTCATATTTCTTCTTCTAGAGCAAACTGAGCCCGCGTAAGGGCTGGGCTGCTGTTTATAGCCGTTTGCTCAACACTCACACGGCAAAGAGTTTGGATGACTGCAGGGAAATGCCCTGTCAAAGCAGGATCCAGAAGACATAGAGAAGGGAAAGAAAAAGGAAAACTGAATCTAAGGGGGATCCCAATGGAAAGAGAAGGCATCTGAATGTTTACGTGGAGTACAGGGGGCAGAGTACGCATAGCCCCAGTCACGGTCAAGAGGGGACTCAGCAGCCACTGGTGCACCGCAAAAGCTCAAACATCATCTCAGAGGCTGTTTCTGGCCCAGAAACAGCAGCCTGATGCTTATTAAGATGTGTGTTCCCGTATCAAAACCCACAATGGGTGCAGGGGCTGGTATCCTCATGTGGTAGCCTGCCATTTTCATATAGAAAATAATTATTAGTGTTTAACCAAAAATAATGAACTTAGACATCTCTTTTTGTGGTTGAATGTATAGAGCATTAATTATCAAGAAGGAATAGGCTTTACAAGACCATCTGGAATAACAAAACGTTTCGCATTTTTAGTAGGTCCTGCGGGACTTCTCCAGAATTTTGGGCACTTTACAAATCAGAGTGCAAAGCAAATGGGTAAGTATGTGTCCTTTGTTTTGTTTGTTGACTGTCACCACAACTTCAGAGACAAAAATCAGAACCAATGTGTACACGAGTAGCTGTAGTACACAGAGAAATCAAAATAAGAGCTCTTGTGTCAGAATTTCCTGCCTGGAGAACAGTCTGTTATATGAATAATAACAACATAATGTTACTATAGTATAGCTGTGCTTTTTAAAGGGCTGCTATAGAATTCTAAAGTCAATCTTTCTTCATTCTACATGAGTGTGTACATAAATGAACAAGGTAACAGGAAGTTGTTCCCATCACAGAATTTTGTGGTGTGTTCAGATCTTGGACATGAGGATGGAGTAATATGCCTGTTGGGGTTTTTCCAAGTCTGCACGTAAGCTGAGATTTTGCTCTTTGTTTTATTTTTTTAAGGTGCGTTGTTCTCATTGTTTTTTACAATGGAGGTGCTAGTTTATGTATCTGTAACTGGTCCAAAATTAAGCTTCATAGCTTGGCATGTAAATTTCACATCTTCATTGGCACTTCTTAGTGAGAATTTTGCTCAGTCTGCTACTGCGTTTGGGAGAGGGAGGTTTTACACAGTCAGCTCTGAGGTACCGGCTATTTTATTCCATATAGCTAACGACAGAATTGTCATGAAGTTTTAAGTCATGAAGTCTGGCGTCAGAAGTTGATGAAGAATGTCACAAACTTAAGTCCTAGCAAGATGTCAAGGGTGAGATTTATTGCTTACTAGTGGTAATTATTCCCCGTGAAAACTGACATTTTGGTAAAAGCGGTGAAGCAAATTCTCTTAGCACTTTATTGGGTAGGTAGGAGTTAACAGGGACTCTTGGCAACAAATACAAAATAAATTAAACCAGTGACTCTTTGAAAGGTGCATGCATTTTAGTGCACTGTGAGCTATTTCCTCAGCATTTCTTGGCCCAAATTTTCCATTAGTGTATAATGTCATGGAAGGTTCGCTGTATAAGTGAAGGTGCTTTGATTTACGTCAGCTAGAGTCCGAACTGTGATATGCTCACTGATATGCTCTGCTAATGGAGAAGTACCTAAGAAACCCACATGGAAAAGACATTACTGATGCATTAAAAAATAAACCAATCCTCAAGTTGAAGAACAGGTCATTTATTAGGTCGTTTAATGCATTTTTGGTCCATGCATTTGATGAAAAATCTGGCTACGTCACAGCTGCGTTCCAGGGTGGCCGCAGGCAGCTGTGCATCCCCCAACCACAGATGCCACAGGCAAGGGGGGGGTGGTGTATTCTGTGGCCTCTCCATGGGATGCGAGCCTGGGGCTGGGTGGCTGTCACCTCCAAGGAGGGTCTGGGAGCACCCACAACAGCACCTGGATGCACAGCCAAGAGCATCCTCAGGTTTGCACGGCCGCAGTCTAGACACATATGCATCATCTTCCAAACTGCGATAACAGCGGTAGTGCTATCTGCAAACTCATGCCTGGAATTTGTGTACCTGCACCACCAGTACATGTGTGTCCCAAGAAATCAAAACCTGTAACTTTTCCTACGGACATTCCTACTTACTGATCGTTTGTATTCCCTTCAACTGGTGAAGACATCTCTGTAAAGCTAACAGTTTTGAAGTACAGTTGACAGAGATGTATAAAGCTGCATCTCATGCTGATCTCAGTTCTGCTTTCCTGTGTTTTCAAATCATATAAAGAGAGCTGTATGGAAATAGTCATGAAGCAATTCAAAATTCAGCTCCTAAGAACCCACAGATTTCTGGTCTCACATGGGTTAACCCTGCGCTTTATTTAATTTTAAGTTATTTAGAAATTCAGATGCTAAGCAGATGTGCTTGTAAAAAAAAAACCAAAAAACAAAAAACCAAACTCAGCAATTTCCTATGAGAGCTGAGAAACTCACACAGCAAACATAATCTTCCTGAAGAGTAACTGAAAGACCATTTTTGTACTATGTCCTATACTTGTCTCCCCATGACATGTACTGTGACCTGTGTTGTGAAAACAGAGGCAGACTGCAGTCAGATGTCCATGAGAACAACGGGAAGGAGATGAACGTGCTAATGCAAACCCAACATCACTGAGAATTTTTGAAGTGAAGCTTGCATTGATCTTTAGCTTAGTACACATAGTCTCTTCGTGGGAGCAAACTGGCTGTCCCCAGCCACCTTCTTGCGTTCTAAGTCTGTGAGACAGATCATCTGCCTAACCACCCTCAGCTCCACGCACTTATCTGCCTCTGCAGTTCCCACTGTCTGCTGTGGGGAGAGCACAGGGAAAGGAGCACCAACGCCAGCTCTTCCCGTCCCTCCACCCACAATGCCCTTAGGGAGAGATGAGAAAATAGCCACATGTTTTTGTAGTGAGGTTCTTCCCCACGAGTGCTTGCTCACAGCCACCTCTGAGGGGATATTTGATTGCCTCGTGGCAATCTGGGTCTGCCCACCACACCAAGTCCCTGCTTAAGTGCACATCTCCAGCAAGGGCTGCTAAATATGTGGTGTGTGTATTTGGGATTTCAGTAGCTCAGCCTCCAGTTCTTTGACGAAGGCATTGATCTCCCATCTTCACATTGAGTACTTCACTCTACAAGTACCTCAGTTTATACACATGGAAGGTGGGGATGCGAACACCAGAACCATGTAATAGAAAGCAATTAGCTACTGCATAATGCAGAAAAAAATATTTTTATGCCGCGTAGAAATCCAGTCCTTGTCACTTAATCAGACTGCATAATTATCATTGTAAGTGTTCCCAAGAGCATGAGGTTGCAAGATCAAACCACTACTTTTGAAATATCATAGCCTTAAGCACAACGGGGCCAAGCTGAGGAAAATGCTGCTGGCATCGGTTTACCTTAATCATAGCTTCACATTGTAATCTTCATACCATATGATTGGACTAAAAGTCAAAATCAGTTCTCAGACATGCAAACAGGAATATTTGTAGCTAGCCAAGCATTTGTTTACCTCAATTTTTTAATTAAATATCCTGGTTTATTAGTTGGAAAATTACAGTATTCCCAAATTATTTTTTTGTGTCATTATGAGCAATAAGCCTATGGAATCATGTTCATCAGGTGTGTGAGTTGCGCACATTCAGATGTGTGATACGTCGGGAGAAGATGATCTGGTTCATGCATTCCATCATCTCAAAACCTTTCTTTGATCCAAGGATTATTTTTGATGCCACTTCTTGGCCCACAGCAGCTGAAATCACATGTGGTTTGCTTTGAGTAAAAGAATTATTAATAAAGAAAGTGTCACTGATTTCTCTGATTTGCATGAGAATAGACATGTTATCTAAAGAAGCCATCATCTGTCTAGAACAGTACATGCTGGAGCAGAGTGTGAGGGCGCTGAAGAAGAGAGTGAAGTGCTCTTCTCTAAACCGAGTGACCCTCAGATAACCTTTCTTTGACAAAAGAGGTTTTGCAGTTTGTCTTGCTGCTGTTGCTGACAATCAGTTAAGCCCCCAAACAGATCTTGTCTAAACCTCTACATCCTTTGTCTGATGTAAGATTGTTTTAGTTTGCCACTTTACACACAAAAGAACTCTCTGAAGAGGCACAGCATCGGTATTTTCAAGAAAGAGTAAGCGGGAACCTGAGACATGCTCAGAGCTTTAAAATGGCTCTGTATAATGGAACAGAAAACAAGTTTCCAAAGACAGAAAAATCATTGCATTTCCTTGGAAGATTACTCAATATAGTTATATTCCCAAACTAAACAGATTACATTTACAGCATGATGAAATACATTTAGAAAAAACTGTGTCAAGTACCACATAGCTCTGAACTCGGAGGGTTTCCCAACGGAGGCTCTGAGACACGATGAAATAACACTGAATTGCTGCGCTGCTCCTCCGCCTCCACCTGACAGAGAGAGCTCAGCCTTTCTGTCCTAACCCTCGGCTTCCCACACCCACCCTCTACCTTTCTGGTCCCTGTCTTTTGTCAGCATGTTCACAGACAGCCCAACAAATTTCTGTGACATTTCTGGACCAGCATCTAAAAGGCACGGGCTACAGCAGGCTATGGATGACATTTGAGAGGAAGGTCTTTACATGAACAGGGAGAAAAAAAATTGAGGAGCAGCACCTTGCCTTCTTTTTCCAATGAACATGTAAACACTCCTTTTGCTTGGACTATCTTGGGAGACTGGCTGTTTCGTTCAGCTCACTTCTACAGTGAGTTCATCTCATCTTGTTCTCCAAATCTACCCCAAGGGCCAAATCCACAGGAGACAATGATAAAACCCTGACTTCTTTCAACAGTGACCAATTGTTTCACAGAAGTAAATAGAAACTGTTTGTAAGAATAGCTTAAACATTTTAAATGGGAAACAGAGCAGTTACTGTGCCACAGAGTAAGCACAGAGCTGCTCTTGAGGGCAGAATAGCAGGCCAGGAACTTTAGTCTTTCAAAAACTGTTGGAAAAGAAATCTGTCCATTGCTCGTCTCTTGCTTCCGGGCTACTGATGGTAGGTTTTACAGAAAATGCTTTAGAGATCTACCAGAGAGGTCAGACTGCAATACCACAAATGAAAACCACACTCATTTACAGCTTCACATGTGGAGGTGCAACTTTGTTTAAAAAAAAAAAGCTTCAAGAAGGCCCAAGAACGATTTTTTTTTTTATTTATTTAGAGGTGGCTAAAGTAGACAGCGAAATGTATGATTGAGACACTAAACCTTTTATTTGTGGTCCTAGCTGAATTTTCGCATTTACATGTACATTTCTGACCTAATGGAGTAGCAGAATACTTTGCTGTTAACTACTTACTATCCATTTGGTATGTCATACAAATGAAGTTCTTCTCTCTGCATTTGTTCTTCTAGCACATTTTCTACATTCATTGGTTTTTTTTCTTCCTCCTACTTTATCTTCTCGCTTAGTTTTTTCCCTCTAATCAGCCTTCCACCCCTCTCTTGCAGCTGTAGATTTCTCTCAACACTTTTCTCTGTATTGTGTAGTCATTGTTTCATTCATTTACTTTTTTTCTCTTTTTAGTCCTTTTATTGTGGTTTCAGTTCTTGTTTTCTAGCTCCCTTAGCCACAACCTACTTCGTTTTTTCTTCTCTCATCATACTTTCATTTTATCTCTTCTTGTCTTTCCTGTAATCAGAAAGTGAAAGATAATCATTACAGGCCCATGTTTAGGACCAGATGTCCTGGGACTTTACATCAAAATTTTGCTTCACATTCTTAGACTCCTGCTGCTGCCGTTGCCTAAAGTCTTGAAAGTACTGCTGTAATTAGTGCAACAGTTTTAATGGATGCAACTAGTCTAATTGATGTAACAATGTTTGCCTGAACATGTGGAAAGTCAGAAATACTAGTCCAGAATATTTTCTTTTGCTCCATGTCTTGCACCCTCTTTGCCCTGCAGGAAGGGGAGGAGAAATGATGCTGTTTTTTCTCATAGGTATATGGAAAACTTTTGCTTTTAAATTAATCTGGCTGGGTGAGAGGTGAGTACCACTGTCTCTGCATATATGGGGCCTCACCTATTATGTCTGATGCCAGGGCTGCCTTACTTCAGTCCTGTCCATCTTTGTACCCTGCAGATCATGCACATATAAGCTACCTTACTTTCTCCAAGTCCTTTGTCACAGGGAGACACACACACACACGACTACTCTCAGAAGATGGCTCTACTTTATACCAGAGACAAGATTCAGGAGGCAGGCCAAAAATTCAGATCAGAGGAAGGTGGTCAGAGGTAGTTTTTGGTGTGGTGCTTAACCACACATGTTAACAGATATTTAGTAGACAGTAGATGGTGCTCCCATATAACTGGCACTGTTACTAAGTTTTGTAGGGGCAGGTTTTCTGGACCAACACCTATCCTTAGCTCTCATCAGATGCAGCAGATTGGACTCTGTATGAGTTTAGGAAAAAATGAAAGGAGCAGTGAGACCATCTCTTTGGAGGCCACAGGTTGTGATAGGATGGAAGATTAGTTTTGGCTGGGAGACTGGCACATAGCCATAGCTGCCTGAGGCAGGATCACTGGGAACCTTTTTCAGTAGGTTGCTGCCTTAGCACATGGGAATGAAAATTGCTGCCGTGTATCCTTTTCCACAGCAATGGGTTCTTGGGTCCTAGCTGCCCCAGTTCATCAGCTGGTTATAAGGATGGAGCTCAGGCACTTCTCTGTGTATTGAGACAGTGATTTGTGCTTCTGCAATTTATTTTATTCTGATGAGTTAAGGAGTTAGCAGGCTCAATTTTTCCTATATATAGACTTGGCTAGTCTCTGTGTACTGAAAGCAGTGTGGTGACATGTCATTGAGGATGCTTCATCATGATGTAATTGGTGCACATACCAGCCCTTCAGACCAGCAGCCAGCTGTGGCTCATTAGGATCTTGGCTTCAGGCTGCATTTCATTTATGAGCAATGTTCTCCTCTTTGAGTGTCTGATCAGCACTTTCTCGTGAAAACAAACTTCAGCGGCACATCCAGGCATCACACGTGGGGTTCTTGGACTAGCCAGTGAAAGCAGCCAAATGCCCTGGCAGGGGTGCACAGGGGCCTCAGAGACAGACCCTGAAAAATAAGCTTTCCACTGATGCTGTATCTCCCGCAGTTGTTCTCTTGTGAGGGAGCAGAGTATTGACCCTTTTGTCCCAATGCCTTGTCTAAGCCAATGCCTGCGCCAGCGCAGCTACAACAGCCTGTGTCCCGCTCTCTGCCCACACCCGATAAGTGTGACCTTTGTGCAGGCAGCTGCAGAGAAATGAAGTGCAGTTTGCAACAATCGCCCGCAGCCACTACCTTGCAGAAGACCCCAGCGAAGGGCAGAGCAAGGGAAAGCCCCTGGTTTCTGGCTTCCTAACCTGCCTGCTTGCTTCATGAGTGGCTCTACTGGAACTGGAGGACTCGCTGTCTTAAACCCTGCCCTAACCTCTCTGGCAGTGACTCAGCCACAGGCACAAGCGCCAGCAATCCCAACCCGTGGAGCAGGGACAATGGCTTTCATAGCTGAGGGTGTGCAAAATGGCCCGTCTTTCCGAAACCGCTCCGACTGCAGGACTGCCGGCTGCTTTCTGTGGGATCCACGTGCGAGAGGATTTCCTGCGTGACTGCGGCTCCGTGGCTGCACTCTGAAGGTTCAAAGAGAGTTTGATTTTTGCTGGAATTTCTCCAGCTGAGCTCAGTAATGGAGATGTTCCTTTGGCTGCAGTGGTGTTCACTATGGAGTATCGTTAGTTTTATTCTTGTGTCGGAAATATAGGAAATTGAGCTGTTTAGGCAAACAGCCAGTGTAAACAAATATCAGCATGTGCTGCAGATAAAGCCAGGCAATGAATTTGCTTCCTCCTAGGGAAATAACAGAAACATGTATGCAACTACCCCTATCCCTTTAATGGACTTTTAAAAATTACTCCCTCAAGATACATATGGGCTACTTTGAATCCATTGTTAACGTCTTTAGAGTGTATTTGGTTTCCTGGTACAGGAAGTAATAACAGTAAAGCAAACAAATGCCTTAATTAAACCAGCACGTGAGAAGAGGCAAGGGTAATGTCATATTACATTCGATGGCACTAGTAATATTAGTGAAGCAATAGTCAGTAACAAGTACTTTTAAGACATGGCAACAACTTGTATGTGATCAGTCAGGTTTCCTACCAGAAAAAACACATTAAAAGGTCACACTGCGAAGTTCTCTGGGGAGTACAGGGCACTGAGTGCCAGATGTCTTAGTTGAATAGCACCTCGGTAAAGGGACAAGGACATAAAAGAAATTCCTCCTCCATGTGAGAAATTGTAAAACAAAAGGCATGCGGGGTTTCCTGAGAAGTGAATTCCTGACCGCTACGCATAGCTGTGCTGTGTTACTCCCCGTCCATAGCAGCACGAACAAGAGACAACCTATTAATGTGTGTATGTTATACTGTATATTATACCTTAACAGATAATGTATGTATGGTGTCATACATACAGATTCTCTCACCTTGGCCCAAGGTAAGTGAGAAGTACTTCTTTCTGACTCCTCAGTATCTCAATCATAAGCCATCCATCAGTTTATGACCACAGCTAAGAAACAGGCTGCAAAAAACTCAAGATAAAATGCAATGAAAATCAGGCTTATGGAAGGAAGAGACTGATGTGTCCTACATGACGTTTGCTCAGGCTGTGACCTTCATCAGAGCACCCTGGGTCCTGTGCTGGGCTTGTTTCACAGGCTGGCTCTGCTGTTGCTGCACTCGTTCCTGCGCAAACAATGGCAACAACATGAAAACATGTTTCTTTTCATGACGTTGTGTAGAAATATGCCTCTTACTGTGCTTTTTTTCATCGCTCGTTTTCAGGCGCTTAGGAAAATAGTGATTTGTGGGAACATAACCTAAAAATGTAGCAGCAGCATTGAGAATGAGGTCTCGACGGGAGGCTGCATGGTGGCTGGCACTTCCTCTCGCTCCCCACATGAGTGGGAGGACGTGGAGCATGGCTGTCACTGCCCAAGGACAGTCACCATTCCCTCACTGCCACTCTCCGCCTGCCCCTGCCGGGTTGCAGGGTTACAAGTCTGCTTTAGGTTGAAAATATCACAGGCAAAACCTGAAGTTTTTACTGGCCGTGGTGCTTGCTTCACGATGCAAGTGCAGCAGAAGGGTTTCAGTGAATTCAAACTCTTCCTCTGCTCTTAAGGAAAGTAGAAAGTAATGTAAAATAAAGTAAATCTTTCTAATGGTGTGATGAATCTCTGGATGGTTTTTCAACCACTGAGAAACATAACAAGTATGTTGGAGGATGAGTGAGAGTTTGCTCTATCTCCACATTTATGGGGTACTGTTCTCTATTGCAATTAAGCTTTATGTATCAAGCTGAAAGAATATTTATTCTTATCGGTTTTATCTCTAATAGAAACTGGGCCTGGAGAACCACATCAGTAAATCAAAGCTACAGCACACTATATTTACACATACTGTCTGTATTTCTCCCATAGTAGTCTGAAAAATTCAGCAAAATCTTTTTTTTTTTTTATTGGCCCTGCATGTTAGAAGATCAAAAAGATCTGATAAAATGCAGATGCAGGCAGTTTTGTTTTAAACCAGACCACATAAGCCACTAGCAGACAGCACATAACTGTTTGGAAATGTATGATTTGTAGGCAGCTTTAGGGACAACATATACCAGGTTGCACTGTATGGCTGGCCATTTTCCTCTTGCTAAATGATACAGTTCTGAACTCCTCTCTACTTAAATGGGGAATTACAGTGTGTACTTGTACTGTCTCAGTGGCTGGTGCAGCATTGGAGGAAAAGGGGCAGATCACTTGAGTTGCTCAGTTCATTTTCTTCCTTCAATAGAAGTTTGCTCTGTTTTTTTGTCTCTTGAAATACTTCAAAAGAGTTTAGTTTTTACATAATATATTGCTCTTTAAAAAGGCAATTGACAATAAAAGACAATAAAAAGCCAGATGAATCAGGAAATCTTATTTCAAAATACGAAATAGAAGCTTCAGGTCTTTTTACACATTCAGGTGGAGATGTTGCCACTGAAGAAGTATTGTCATCAGGAATATCACAGTTCTGGGAGATGCCATGAGTGTTGCCACTTTAGTCTTTTTCTCACAATTCCAGATCAATCAGTGTTTTGCTGCTGTTCTTTTTTACCTTAAAAGAAAGTTTAACTCAAGTTTTCAAAGCAGCCTTTGCACATGGAGTCTTTCCAGACACAGGTCAGAAATACTGTCACAGGAATTTACTCTCTGCGTGTGTATGTACTTGTGCATATGAGAGCTGGCAGGAGCTACATTATATGGCTAGCCACATTCTGGGTTGTAATGCAAGGCTTTAATTTCTTTTGTGCTGCATAAATTGACTAGTAACAGTACTTGCAGTCCCCATTGGGCTAAATGAGAGCAAGATACTCCTCCAAAGCAGTGCTAAATCATTTCAAGCAGAGAAAACACTACAGTGTATCTTTTCTGTTCCTTCACACTGATGATATAGAAATGCAAAAAGATTAATAGCTGTTAGAATACAGTTTGGAAGAAAAAAAAAAGCTGAAAAAACAGATGTCATGTCCATATGAGCAAGTGACATGAGCTTTATTTTGGCCATCAGGCAAAGAGCTTCCCAGAGCTGACATATAGGTGTGAAAGAAAAAGAAACGGAAAGGGGAAAGCCCTGATCACATTTACACCATTCAGCTTCACTAGACTTCTTTTGATATACATTGATAGAAGCAAAAGCTGTGTGTCTCTCTGTGTAGATATGTCTCCTATGCAAGACAAAATATGCCTGTTAGTGCCTTTCCTAGACTGTAAGATTTTTCAGATCAGAGAAGAGGAAAAAATCCATGCCCTTAGATTTGAAGGTCCCCCAGCAGTGGATAACAGGCACCCATCGCTGCAGAATACAAAATGCATTTTTCAGTAGTTGCACACTTCCACCTCAAAATACACTTAAAAAGACTTTAAAGTAATTGTCAGAATAGAAAGAGCTGCCAAAATGGCCACAGGTGGTCATGCTAAGGTCTGACAAATCAGGCACTTATTTAGGCCACTGAAGATTGCAGTTGTTCACTACTTTATTGCTCTGTGTCTATCCCACACGATGCAGAAATCCTGGGCTGATGTGGTATGTCTGTACGACACAGTACAAGGTCTTGTAGAAATGCTCATTCATGATTATGGGAAATACGGAAGGATGCTGCGTATCTGGTGGTCCACTGTAATCGTTTGGATTGGTGTCACCACTGTGAGTAATCAGCTAAAAAGCTCTTGGGGAGAGAGGAGCAAAACTGAGATGGCTGGACTGACTGGTGCATAGGGGATGGGGACTCTGTGCAGCTTCTGCCCTCCTTCTGAGACTGTCAGTCTCCTTCCCACCAATACCTTCTTTGCCAGGCATTCTTCTCTATGTACCCGATACCTGCCAAAAGCTTCGCACTTGAATCACTGCGCTAGTGAGGTCTGGCAGAGCCTTCTGCACTGAGAGGAGGCACGAAACGGTGGCTCAGGGTGCACCGTCAGGCTCTGTGCACATTCGTTCTTGCACCAGAATCTCTGCTTTAATTTTGACTGACAATGAGAGCAGTTCATTTCTCTCTGCAGAACAAACGAGGGTTTCTTCAGAGAGCCAGCACAGCAGTGCTGCCTGCGTTGGCTGCTGGGAAGTGTCGAGCAGCAGGGCAAGTTCAGCTCTCTCGCAGGGCTGGAGTGCGTCATCCCCCGTGACGCACGCTTCCTCTGGAGCCCACTCCACCTCAGAGCATCCTTTCAGAAAGGCTGTGTGAACTCCACCAACACAGGCAGGGGGTTGCCAAAAAAAGCCACGAAATTCTCACTTTGGGACAGAAACAGCATTCTGATGAGTATTTTCTTGATTCTGAACACTTCAAGGTCTGCAGTTTTTCAACAACTGTTTTATTAGAGGAGAGGAAAAGTCTTCAGATCTTTTGGGAAATCTCCAGACAACTATTTCCATTAATATTTTTTGAGGAAGGCTTGAATCCCTCATTGACTAGGGTAACATTCCCATGGTATGTTCCAACTCCTGCAAAAGCCATTAACACAGAATTCTTTGAGCAGCACAGCTCTATTGGCTAGAATACAACACTTGCCATGCAGAGTATTTAATTGGCTCTGTATAACTGGAATGTGTCACAGAAGAGTTGGAAGGGGACCAAAATCTTTTACCATGCTCTGCTTTACCTTTAGATAGGAGGTCAATGTGGGATTTATTTAAATATAAAAGGCTGCTCTCTCATCTCATATTTCTGTAAGTACCCCAAGTGCTATAGAGAAAGCAAAACTAAAACTCAGAAGAATGTGTTGCATGTCCTGTATTCGCCACAGCAAAACATCAAATGGATGATACGCAATTGGAGCTTAGTCACAACCTTTCAAGTACTCAGGGTGGCATAGAGGCAGCAGGCGGGCTTTCAAGTATTGCAGCCAGGTCTTCCAGAATGAGCTGTGATTTGGTGATAAAGACCCTCAGGGTATCACAGATACCTAAGTAAAATCATTGAGACACTGAGGTATCCAGAATGAGGAGCTACTTTTGAAATACCTGTACATGCTTGGTCCATTTTTCAAGTTATAATAGTCTCAGAAGTGAGAAGGGAAAGGGATGATGGGGTCACTCTGATTGCCTCCACACCCTCGTATATTAGCAAGACAGGAAAGGCACACACAAGGGAGCTTTGGAACTATATGAGCAACTGCTATTCTAGGTGGGCCTGTCAGAGGGAAGTGAACAAAAATATACATGTTGCTATTTATAGATATACTATGAATAATGCAATTGTTAAGAACTTTCCCTTACAACAACAAATCATTGCCTCTGTGGAGAGGGACCTGGATGTCCTGGTGGATGGCAGGTTAACCATGAGCCAGCAGTGTGCCCTGGTTGCCAAGAAGGCCAGTGGTCTCCTGGGGTACGTGAAGAAGAGTGTGGTCAGCAGGTCAAAGGAGGTTCTCCTCCCCTTCTACACTGCCCTAGTGAGACCTCATCTGGAGTACTGCATCCAGTTCTGGGCTCCCCAGTTCAAGAAAGATGAGGAGCTACTGGAGAGAGTCCAGCGGAGGGCTACGAGCATGATGAGGGGACTGGAGCATCTGTCCTATGAGGAAAGGCTGAGGGAGCTGGGCTTGTTCATCCTGAAGAAGAGAAGGCTGAGAGGGGATCTTATAAATGCTTATAAATATCTTAAGAGTGGGTGTCAGGAGGATGGGGCCAAACTCTTTTCAGTGGTGCCCAGCGACAGGACAAGGGGCAAAGGGCACACACTGAAGTATAGGAAGTTCCATTTGAACATGAGGAAGAACTTCTTCATTCAGAGGGTGATGAAGCCCTGGAAGAGGTTGCCCAGAGAGGCTGTGGAGTCTCCTTCTCTGGAGATATTCAAGACCCACCTGGACAAGGTCCTGTGCAGCCTGCTGTAGGTGACCCTGCTTCGGCAGGGGTTTGGACTAGATGATCCACAGAGGTCCCTTCCAACCCCTACGATTCTGTGATTCTGTGAAAATATTGTGTGTTACCTTAGGCACATCAGTTATTTCTGAAATTTGGTACAGATTTCTTGGATTTCCAAAAGCCTCTGCAAGAAGGAAGCCTAGTATAAACTCACCAAGGGGTATTACAAAGAGCTTTGATCTGGAGCTCCTGCATAGCAGTGCCCCTCACCTGTGATTACCATGACTGCAATGAACCTCATGCTGCAACACACAGTTTGACAATGGCAGCTGACAAAAAAGCATTACTTACTAGAGCTCACTAGAATCTACTCATTATATCTTTTATAATATCTTGGCTATTGAATGTATTACAGAAAGGCAGCCCATCCTTCAGTTTCCAGATGATGGAATTTGCCTGCTATATACATATGGGTGTATGGTATCTCAAAAGTGATTTTTGGTGCTCTTAACACTGTTCTTATATTTGTCCTTAAACTCCATGCACTTGTGCTGAATGTTCTGTGGAATACTCACAGCCTGCCTGTGTAGTGTATCTTCATTCCTTCCACTTGTACAATTGTACTATAATCATGTATATTTTACTTAACCAATTAGTTCGGTGAAACTCATTGAAAGGCAATTAAAGTGTAGTCTGTTAGCTTGCTTGCTTTTCTATTCCAAATGTGCGAGTAAGAAACAGACAAATTCAGATCAGATCAGTTTTCAAAGAGGTTTCCAGGCCAGATTTACGAGAAACAGAAAAAAAAATATTAACAATAATAGCATGTATTGTATTCATTTTGCTTTTTTCTTAACGATAAGATCTGTTTTAGTCTGGGTTTCACATGTATAAGTCCAGAGAAGTTTTATTACAGTGAAAATACCAGAAGAATTTTGTTGTTCTTGCATCAGTTTTACTTTAGAGTTGAACTGTTTCCTTTATGTGCAAAGCAGCATGCATGTTATCAGTAAGTGCTTGCTTTGCATGAGTAACTAGGATAATATCTGGAGGTGATCTTGAAGGTCACATTTGGCCCTTGGAGAAATTCGTTTAGTTCATTAATGTCAGTGTGTTGAAGTCTATGAAACAATGAACTGGATGTTCTGTATTCCCCTGCAGTCGACAAAAAGATTGCATTTCCATAAAGGGATTATATGCGGTGATTAAGCCTTCCACAAGCGATACGTTTAGGAGCAGTAATTTCTCAGTTTCAGAGTAATGTAATGTATGTGATCAGCACTGTAATTAATTCACAGAGCCCTGCTTCTTTCTATTGCCCATCTCTGGTTAGTTTCTGGCCAGGACTGCTGACAGTGTATGACACATGCCCCTCTGCATTACCATGGAGTTTATGCTTGTGAAATCTCTTCTGCTGTCTTGGGACAGGGAGGTGCAAGCAGCAAACCATGAAATCTTCCAGGACTATATCATGGAGTGTTCCTCGAAAAGGCTGTAATTCCAGAAAACTGCCAGTCTCTGTGAAAAATTTGGGTCTGTTCAAATACAGCCTTATTAGTCAGTTGCAGGTTTAATTAATCCTTCTGTCTCCATTCTGAACTGCTTCTCTCATAGGTGGTCTAGGTTTATTGCTCTTCTGAACTTCTGTGAACTAGCTTAGTAGGTGCTGCAATAGGCAAGAGTGGACATGAGACCATCTGAGTGTAAGAGCAACTTGCCAAGAAAGGAACAGGCAGAAGGTGAAGCTGTGGCTCAGTTATCCCCAAGAATACAATGAAAAGCAGTCATTTGACTCGTGAGCTATCTACTGATGAGGTCTAAGGGAGATCTGGGGAACCAGTCACACAGATGCTTTCCCTGCCCTTTCTCTACAGCCACTGGAGAGAGAGGCAGAGCACCGAACTTCAGTGCCTAAGTCCTCCTTGCCTTCTGGGATGCCCTCTCTCGGTGTATTAGGCTCTGAATTAAATGGATGCATGGGCAATAAAAGATAGTATTTGTATCATATTGTTACATACATGGAGGAAGCAAATTAGAAGGCAGAGATGACAGAACAGGGTATGACAGGACAGGGCTCTGGTTGGGACTTCCAGGTGTGCTGTCTAAAAGGCAAGATCAGATCTTTAAAAATTAAATACTGACAATAACGGTTTAGATACAAGTGATGAGGGAGACAAAATGGACTGCAGGTCCAGCGGTACAAATATTTTAATAATATCAGCAGCCAGAATGAGTGAGAGGAAGCAAGGCCTCAGAAACACATCAGGAGTTTATTCAATTCATGCTAAAGGCAACCTGATATCTGGGTATTGAGGAGGAGGTGTCAGACAGAGAGACCAAAATGGAGGGATGATGTCAATGGCTGTGAATGGGGGGAAAAGCGAAGACTTGTGAGTCACTGATAGACACTCACTAGTTAATCATATAAGCAGACTAATGAATTCAAAGAAAGAAAGAAGGGGAAAGGCCTTATCCCGAAAAAGTATTAAAGGACAGTCCAGAGCACTGAGGGGTTGGAACTAAATGGTCTTTAAGGTCCTTTCCGACTCAAACCATTCTATGATTCTATGAACACAGAAGTAAGGATACTTTATATTTAAATGACAGCAAAATTAAAAAGAGCCAAGAGAAGCTATGTGCTTAGAGTGAAAACTGTGTTGGAAGATCCCAGCACTCTCCATTACACCCACTTGGGCAGTTCACAAAAACCCCACATGTCTTTCTGTCTCATTTCTCTTGTACTATTTCCCCCAAATACTGCAAGTTTTGTTTGCTGTCAGCCCTGTAGTGTTTGGTAGCAGTGGATCTTTTTCAACATACTCTCTGGTGGCTGAAAATGCTTGATGTTTGTTGGTATAAATGACATTACACTTATCAATGGAGTGGGGATAGTTCTGTCAACATGGAGGAGTGTTACAAGTCCCAGCTCATACATGAGTATCTCATTGTCACAGAAACACTGAACTGCATTATATTACCAATTTTTCAAATCAGTCTGGCATGAAGATTATAAAGCAATAAAACCCTATTGTGCTAGTTCGGCTAATAGAACCATAAACGCCTTAGTGTGAGCTTTTCAGGGACAGATGATAATTTTATGTGGCTAGTGGTCACTGTCCCCTGCTAATACAGACCCATGGTCTCTAAGAGAACAACTCAAAGCCTGTGGAAATCAAGGCGAGTCTTTCCGCTGGCTTCAACTCAGGCCTTGGTTTGACTGATATAAAAGCAGCAGCTGGAAAGCATATGGAAACTCCTGTAGATTTTCAAGATTTGCAAGCTAGCTCACAAGAAAGCCAGGTGATTTATATCGTACACTGAAATACTCTGTGCTGATTTGTAAATACGAAATAGTCAAGGCTGCATGTGTGTCATTGCTTACCAGGGAAATAATTAAAAATCAGCTGCAGCCTTTGCTGAACTCTGTCACCAAAGAGTTTGTGCTTTCATTTCTCAGCATGTCCTGCCTTTATGGGAAGAAATTATTCTAAACAGGAAAGTATTCTTTCTCACATAATTATGGTGATAGTGAAGTACATTTGTTTAGTTTTATTTGCTTCTGAAAGCTCTAATACTAATATTCTAAATATTGCCACTTCTTCCAGTCTTTCCTAAGGTGCTAGTAAGACATTCATTCTGATGTCACCAATCATGCATATCAGCTGGTACTTAAGGCTTGACAAATTAGCTTCCAGATTACACCATACAAGAAACCTTATGTTCTAGTTCCGACCAATTAGAAATATTCTGTGCAGTTTATTAAAGGACAAAAGCCCTCCGCCTCTTAGGTGATTGTACTTTTCATCATAACAATGAGCACTCAGGTCTATTGCCTGCTGGTGAAACTGGCTTTCCACACCGTGTATATCTTGCCATGCTTACACTGTCACCTTCACTAAAAAATGAAATGTTATCTCATTGAATCTACAGAATTTTAAACTTTATACCTTTGTAATGTTGATCTGTGTTTCACTGAGGTGATGCATTTCCCATAGAAAGTTTCATTGGTGGACTCTAGTTGGGCTTAATGGCCTTTGATACAGACAGATTCTGGAAAGACAGTGTGGTGAGAAGTAGGCAGCCTTCATAACCTCCATGCACAATGCCAATCCACTACAGGTAGACTGGACTCATTTAGACTGTAAGTGCAGCTTTTCCTGCACTGACCTTCTCTGATGTTCTCCAGACTCCCAGATGCTTTCTCTAACTCTGCCACAAGCTGCCATATCAGCTCCATCACCCATTCTTAGGGCTCATTCCTTTTCCTGAACTTTTATACTGCAAACCTTTTCATGAAGCCCTTCTCTGCCAAGCCCTTTCCTTCCTTTCATTATTCGAAGAACTTCAGAATGCCTTCAGACTCTGGCACTATAAGGATAATTTTGCAGAAAACAGAATCATTATTTCACTTCAAGCTCATTCCTCCAGAAGACGTAAAAAAGAAGTAAAACAAAGTACAGATTAAACGTTGATTTTTGATTAATAGAGTCACAATGGTGAGATACTGAATGAAGAGCGCTGTAAAAGTAAAATTGGATCTTAAACTGCAGGAGATTAAACATTTCTGAAATAATTAGGCAAGATGCTTCCAGTCCATTTGAGAACTGACAACTAATGACTGAAAAAAGGGAGATTGTTATTACAACATAGGAGACTCGGTCTCTTTTCTCCAAAGGTAAAATAATTGTATTTCACTTGAAACACAATTATATCTTATAACAAGACTGCTTAAACTAAGTAATCAGCCTTTCATGAAACAGAAGACTGCAACTTAGGCCAATGGATGTCCTGTGACTTTCAGACTTTTGCACTTATGCTGATAATGTAGCATCTGAAAGCTACCTGTTCAAAAATTTTGGAGAAGATGCATGACAATACATACATTACCGAAAATCTAGTCCAGCTGTCAGTTTTCAGGAAGGAAATACAGTATTCCCAATAAATAAGTCAGTTAGCACCGTTTTAAACCTTTTAAATTTTTTTCCAATTATTGCATCAGTCTTCCAAGAATAAGGTAATTTCTTGGACTTCTAGGACTGGTATAAATTTATGCTTAAATTTATGTTATGTAGCATAAATGTATATTAATGCAGGGATTCTTGTAGATAATTAGCAGCAGTTCTTTAATTTTATTTTATATTTACAACCTGAATCTAATGTATTTTAGTGATAGCCAGCATTTCAGAATCTACATTCGTAATTACCGTTGAAAATGAAACCTGCTAGTCATTGGATGTTAAATATTCCTTCTCCCGAGTTACACTCTTTGAAATTGTTCTTAATACCAGTGACATAGTCATTAGCATCAGCTGTACGTCTTGCAAAAAACTACAAAGTCTTCTGATTCAGTTCTCTGTGAAGGCTGCAAACATACCAGAAGCAACAGAAGTGACAGGTGACCTTGGGTAAAAAGACCATTTAGCTAGAAGGGATGCCATCTTGCGTCTAAGTCTTTGAGGCACACTGATATGATGCATTTAGAAAAAATCTGGATGGGAAAAAATAGGCAGGTCAGTCCTTTGACATGGCAGATTGCCGAATGCCATGTCCACCTCCTTTACTGTCAAGCTCCAAAACAATTCAGTAGTTTCCCATTCAGAAGCCTAAACTGTTTTTGAAAACACAGAGGTTATATCTGCAACTTTTTGCTTTTCCTTAGACTTCAGAAAAATTTGAAAGTCCACCTAGCCACTCTTATCAGCAAGTGATGTGTAGGGCTTGTGTTGTATGTACACTTTTCCACGAACACCCAAGATAAGCTGTGAATACGAGGCAGAGACAGTTATTTAGAAGGATAAAAACCTCCCTACATGAAAAAAATACACTAAAAGACTGCAGAGTCATTCCTCTGGTTGATGAGCTATGGGGAAAACTCCCCTGACACTGCACCTCCGTATCTGTCAATGCTGGTTTGCAAAGCGGAGACATCCTGGCTGCCTTGGCCATCTCTCTGTCCTCCTGGCTTTTTGAAGAGTCTGGGGAATGGCAGCTTTTGTGGTGCTAAGGCTGCTCTTCTTCTGTACCCATCCTTCAGTGCAAGCAGTCTTAGTTAATACAGTCACCCTTGTAAAGCTGCTAACATCGCTAGACAGGGAGATGTTGCACTGCAATTCTTTCATCGTCAGTGAAGCTCGGAAGCCCCTAGTGACTCTTTCTAGTCAATGGAGGAAGATAAGCTCCACTGTAGGGAAAATCAGAATCTGTTGCTTGAGTGCTCTGAACTGTGTATCTCTTCCCCTGGGCGAACTTTGCAGCCCTGGCCTCGCAGTTCTTCTCACATGCACCCCCTAAGTGTTTTTCCCATAAATCTACAGCAATTGTACCAACCAGTTCTCCATGTTTCAGATTTCATTGTGCCAGTTGTTCAGCCCAGGATCTCTTTGGGGGCTGTGCTGTTTCTCTGCTTGTGCTTTGCTCTTTGACTTTCTGGAGTTTTCTCTGCATAACCCTGGGAAACTGCAGGAACTATTTTTACATCTACCGAATACCTCACAGTCAGTCTCCAGGCACCCGAGGTTCTGTATTGTTTTCAAAATTTGTAAATCTGTACTTTCTCAGCAAAAACATTGGGTGATACTTGCTGCAAACAAAGGCTTTTCCAAAGTCAGATTAAACACCATGTCTGAATTTCAATTACATCTTTTACATATTAAAAAAAAAGGAGCGGGGCAGCCAACTAGGCTCCTCAAAATATTTCATTTTGGTTAATACAATCAGATGTCTTATTTTAAAGTTAGGCCGTGATTAGAAGTTATGCATGGACACGTAGAGTAAGGATTGTGGCTGCCCAGAGGAGTGTAGGCTACTCAGATTTTGGATCTATGTGCAGTTAAGTAACCAGGTCTAATCATTGGCTGCTTCTTGCACAGGTGCACAGAAAACAAACAGGGAACAAGAAGTGCCCTTTTCTAAACGTTTAAGGTTGAAAAAGGCATAAGAACTACAATCAGAAAGGGGTGTAAAATATTATTTTCAGACACTATTCCTGCACGCGAAGCATACCTTCAATACACTTAGAAAGAGGCAACAGGAAGCAGACATGCAGCATATAAAATTATGATCCGATAAAGGGATATCAAAACACAGAGACAGCTGGGAGATGCCCTTCCCTTATTTACCTTTTCTGTAGCCTCTCTTCAAACAATTGTATTTCTTTAGGAAGATGGTAAAAAAGGACCTTATGTCACCTCTTTTAGAGAAGGAATATTTCCAGTTCTTAAGAGAAGTCAGAGAGAAGATACAAATAGAAACATGGGCAGTTTAAAGGTTGCAAGGACAGAATTTTAGAAAGGGCTGTTGGGGACAAAGTTGTTTCAGAATCAATTCTGTTCCTTAATCCTTACAAAACTCCTGGAAATGAGTGTTTTCTTGAAGAGTTCATGACAGTCCTTGGTAAATTATATTTTTAAACTTCAAATTGTTGCAGCACGTAATTAGACTGATCATTATTGACAGCAACTGTTAGAAAGACTGGTTAAACTCCGTGTTCAGCTGGGCATTTCTCAAGATAATGTTCTGCATCTGTGTGCCCTATAAATTTTTGCCCAGGAATTATATAGTGCACTTCACCATAGATGCCTACACCTGAAATCTTCTAATTAATTTGGGAATGTTACAGACAAAAATTCAATAGTGAATCTCTACAAGGTGGAAAAAAGCACTGGGAAGTTGGGCTGTTTACTCATACATTTTAGTAGCTCATCTCACCACTGTCCTATCACTCGGCACTCACTGATAGCCATTTTGATGGTAACCATATGTCCCCTAGCTTCAAACTGTCATTTAAGGAAATCTTCAGGAATCTTTATTGAAGAAGTTGTCTCTCTCTAGGCAGATAAAATTTGTTTTTCCAAAGAATGTGGTAAATCTGATAAAAACCTCACCATAAGAAGTTTTCAAGGTTTTAAATAGCAAATGGTCCAACATGATTTCTTCTTGACTAAGTGAATCTATGAATTCTAAGGTACATACAAAAGCACATGGCCCTTTGGCTAAAGTACAAATACGACTGAGGAACTTCTCTCACTGCTTAATCAGCATGTAATGTCTACTAACAGATATTGAAATGTATGGAGACATGGCTAAAGATAGTAAAAATATAAATAATCTTCAATCTTTTCCATTATCATTTAATTATTTTGATTCCATCTGACATCCTGAGAATGTCTGCTTGGCTATCATAAGGAAACCTGCTTCCCAGGTAAGTGTCAACCTTGTGAAGAGATGACAGTACAAATTTTGAACACTGGGAAGAAGTAAGGCAAAGTTTTATGAAGGAAAAAAGAATAGGAATCAAGGGCTTGAGAAGAAAAGACGTGACTTGGTCCTTGAGAGGAATAGACAAGAAACAGGCTGAGCAGGGAAAGAGCTGTAGCACAAGATGGCGAGAACAGAATTTTAAAGACCAGGCACTGCCCTGAGATATCTAGGGCAATGCATATTTTCTGTTTGCCTCTGCTTCTATCCCATTTTTTTTCTTCACTGCTGTTGCTGAGGTGGGTAGAAGGGAACAGGGCTTTGTTGCTGTAAGTATTTCTGTTTGATTTGGTTTGATTTGGGGGGGGGGGGTTAATTTATTTTTT
>Ga0065711_1026672_pt1 | contig 62845 bp, 21 predicted proteins | sample Hoacrofraction12_FD_59098 | JGI IMG/M metagenome (GOLD analysis project Ga0065711, IMG submission 59098) | Hoatzin crop microbial communities from Cojedes, Venezuela - Epithelial fraction 12 v2 (version 2) | ecosystem: Host-associated > Birds > Digestive system > Esophagus > Crop | place... | reverse complement strand
AACACTGGAACGGGTTGCCCAGAGAGGTAGTGGAGGCCCCATCCCTGGAAATATTCAAGACCAGGTTGGACAGGGCTCTGAGCAACCTGATCTAGTTAGTGGTGTCCCTGCTCGCTGTGGGGGGGGTTGGACTAGATGACCTCTAGGGGTCCCTTCCAACCCCAAAATTTCTATGATTTTATGATTCTATGATCTTTCCCTCTATGGCAGACAGACAAACAGACTTAACATGACAGATACAAATCGAAAAAGAAGAAGAGATATGTAAGATAAGACAGAACAAAGCAGCCCTCACTTAAATTTTGTTGCATTTAGAACATGAGAGTAGTGGTTACATTTTGAGAAGCAAATTAGAGAAAAATCAGAGAGCAGAAATGTTCTAGCTCAGAGGCACAGGATTTTGGATGTTGGTTCATTTTTCAGAGATAAGACTGAGCTGTATCACATTTAAAGGAGGACTTAAATTTAATTTTATACAGCTAAATTTGGATGGAAACCTGTTCCTTAGAACAGCTCCATGCTGATAAGTATCTCTGGTTCCCACTTTCTTTCCTTCTGTTCAGCAGTGCTTGGCTGCTTCAAGGGGAGGGTTGTAGCCTAGTCATATAAGGACCTACGGCCTGGCAGTGAAGTCAGGAGCTCTGAATCCAAGCCCCTCAAGGCTGAGCAGACATCAGGACCAAAAAATTGTGCCACTTGCCACTACATTCTTCTGCAACAGAGGATGAGCAAAGAATGGGTTTTGACATCAACACTTGGCTTCCTAATGACGCTTCTGCTCCATTGCAAGCTGTTTCACAGAAAAGGGCATAATTGCTGGTTAAAAAATGGATTCTAGCATCTTCCACTTCCTTTTGGGCCCTGTGTATGCAGAGAGTTATATACTAGTTTGGGAGAGCTGAGCAGGATTGTCCTTTTGAAGTCTTTGAGGTACTTCTTTCTACTAGCTGTATAGAGAATTTACCCTCTAGCTGTAGAAAGATGGAGAGAGTCGGGGTGTTCAGTCTGGAGAAATCTCCAGGGAAACCTTATTGTGGCCTTTCAGTACTTAAAGGGGGTCTATAAGGAAAAAAATGGTACAAACTTTTTAGCAGGGCCTGTTGCAATAGCACAAGGGGTAATGGTTTTACACCAGAAGAGGGCAGATTTAGACTGAATGTAAGGAAGAAATTCTTCACTACTGGGGTGGTGAGGCACTGGAACAGGTTTCCCAGAGAGGTGGTAGACGCCCCATCCCTGCAGACATTCAAGGTCAGGCTGGACGGGGCTCTGAGCAACCTGGTCTAGTGGAATATGTCCCTACTCATTGCAGGGGACTACATGACCTTTAAATGTCGCTTCCAAACCAAATTATTCTATGATTCTGTGAAGACTGGATGTTCTCTCATTCCCCTTTCTTTTGCTGTTTTTAGGTGTTTAAAATACAGCTGTGTCCAAGCCCAACTAAGGAAGCTAAGACTTTGTACAGAAAATCCTATATGTTCACCTATACTATATCTTCTAGTCCATCTTGGCATGTACTACAGAGGTCTCCAGGGTTTTGAAATGATATAACTGAACAAGTCACATAATATTTCACTTTCATAAGTGAAATATGTTCTAGTCAGTATGGCAGATTTCAGTCACAATGTCGGGATGTGTCTACACCAACTAGCTTTGGGCATCCAACTTTCTTGTTTTGAATTATTCTCTGAAAGTAAAGTTTCTTTCTCTTCAGCGATGACATGAGAAATTCAGACTCCTAAAAAAAGGTACTGTGAACTGCATCTTTCTAGAGACCTTAAGAAGGATCAAAGCCGTAGTAAGGATAACTAATAAGTCTGATGGTCTTAGGCAATGGGCCAAGCATAATGTTAGGATTTTTTGAGAAGAAAATATCTGATAAATTCAAATGCTGTTTGTATAGGTTTTGGAAGGAATATCCTTGCAGTGAAGTCTTCCCCTTTCTTTGAAATGGCCTTGGTAAGTCAGGCTGCATATTACAGTGAGCAATTAAGACACTACAAGCTTATAGGTGGACATATTTAATTTGGTTTCAGAGTTGCTTGTTTCAATTTAACTAGAATATATTCTACACGGATCTAGGCTTGCATGAGTTTATAGTGTAGCCTGGAAATAGTAGTAGAAGTCTTTGGAGATTCAGCCATAAAGACTGAGTAAAAAGACCTGGACAAGTAGCAGTCATGAAGTCTAAAATTATATGGACTCTATAGAGGAAACATAGTATCTTCACAGATATTACTAATTGTCATGCTGTGAAAAAAAGCTGTAATAAATTATCTTCATATATATAATTTCAAAACTAGAAAGTACATCCACTCTTTTATTCTGAGGCTAAATCCCAATGCATCTAAAGCTTTTACTAATAATAACAATATAGCTTTGTACATGTTTCAGAAATTGGTCCCAGAAAAAATCCCAGGAAAAAATTAAGAGAATTGGTGATTAAATGGAATGAGACATCCAACTACTGAACTTTTCTGTTTGCATTTTTCACAGACCTTCCTGCAAGACTATCTTAAACTTGAATATATGGAATTACTTACTGTGCAAAGTGTCTCAAATGTCTTTTCGGAGACAAAGGATCCATCAAGACCAAAAAGAAAAATAGATGCATAAGAAAGCATCCCTCCAAGGATAATAAGGTTGTTCATGTAGGGACTGGACATCTTTATTAGTCTATGGACAAAAGGTGATAGTGCATTAAAGAGAAAGAGATTACTGCTAGGCTGTTAGAGCAATAAAGAGCTTTTTGTAACCAGGCAAACAAATCACCCTTTTTGTAGAGCCCTATGAATTCTATAGGCATGCACGCTATTTGCGGTTTTGTAAAGTCTAGCATTGTTTCAGGTTTTTGAATGTTTAGTGACAAGACCTCCTATTTTACTGATGGATTAATTAGCTAGAGTTAATGTTAATAGCAGACAGTCAAACATAAATAAAAAAATTACACTTTTCAGATAGTATAAAAGAACTTCCCTTACTAGACAGACAATCTGTTTCGATGTGAATATATTACACAGTCATTTCAATTAAATAGTTCTAAAATATCATCCTTCCATGGTTTTAATATTTTCCTTGTGTATATATATATATAGATGACAGACTCTACAAATATGGCATTTAAATATGAAAGTAATGATAGAAGTAACATGAATGTCTTACTTCTGGTTTCTGTTTTTGATGTTAAAGAACAAGAAAGCACTGGCCATTATCATTCCTAGGATGGTGAGGGCAGAGAGGATGCTGTAGAGAGGCAGGGAGATCTTGCGTAGCTCCTCTTGTATAATTGTTTTGTCCTTTGGAGGCTCAAGTCCTAGAATTACAAGAAGAAAAAAAGGCTAAAGCTCAACTAGATGTAGAATTTCTGTAAGAACTTTCGCCTCTCCTAAGTACGGTACCTTGATTTAGCAGATTTAGCAACTGTGAACCACACCAGTAGCTGATGAAATCATTGACTTTGACAGAGATATGTTAGTCACATTGATTGACAAGAAGGCTTGCATTTCTGGAGCAGGTAAGCATCCTCTTTGGAAGAAAAACCACAACAAAACCCTAATGCAGAACCCCGTAAAATATGTTACCTATCCTCATTTTAAAGTGTAAATAAACGCTGAAATGCGTACTACGACTGTAAATTTTACCAGAAGGTTATGCTTTCCTGAAACAAGTGACAGACCAATGAGTAGAAAACAGAGAATGCAATTTCTCTGCACGCTGTCATTATTACCAGGGCAAATTTAAACGGCCAGTCTAGATACCTACCACAGCTGAAAGCCAACCTTTGTGTGGTACCACTGGGGCAGGGACTGGCAGCCCTGGGGGGCTGAAATGGGTCCTGGGCTGTGGGCAGGGTGGGCAAAGCCCCGGCAGGAGAGGAGGCAGGGCTGTTGGTGCCTTCAGGGCTCTACAGAATGGAACAATACGCAAAAAAGGGATAGCAAAGGTTTTATAGGGACAGACCTACTTTGCAAATCCCTGCAGATGTGGACTTGAATGTCTGAACTTAAAAACTATGTTTAAGGCCATGTGCTTGATTTACAGTCAACTCCCGCTAATTAAAGGCTTCTCAGTTTAATGAGAAGAATTACTTTCTGACAACTGCAATAAAGCTCTGCGTCCCCTAATTCTCACACTCCATTTTACCTGTTTACTATTTTTTTCCATGGTGCAGGGGATTGGCAAGAGGCATTTTGCATCAGTGTCCTCCTTCAGAAAGGGATTTGTGTGCCCTACAGTGCCTGAGCCTGTCCTTCCACCTCAGGTCTCCGTGGGGCTGCGAGGATGACCACACCGGGCCCAGCAGTTTCGTTTCACAAAGCAGCCGCACAGGTAGAGCTCTGTGGACCTGCGGATTGCAGAGCTGCAAGTAACTGACGAGCAGCTGCCATTGCTAAATTTCACGTCCACCCTTCTGCTTTGGACCTAGAAGAATATTTAAGGATTTCTACAATAAAATAGCTTTATCCATACCAGTGAAGCTGAAACAATTCAGACGAGAAACTTGCTATTGTTTGGTCTTTATACACAACATTTCTGGAAAAAAATTTCCTTTCAGGTGATCAAAATAAAGTGGCAGTCAAGGGACCATTTGCTGATTTGATACTGGAGAAAAGTACCCGACATTTTCCCCTTTTCCCTTTCCCACCTCAGACCATGTGTTTACAATGCATGACACTTCATGAAACTAGGCAACAAGTAACTAGCCTAACTAATAAAACCCATTTTAGATACAAGAGTATTTTGATGGGTTTTATGCTTAATATTAGTCCTTTTAATTGAGGCATGCTCTTTATCGTAGTTTGATGATTCTATAAAATGCATTTTCTTATTTTTGCAACGGCCATTCAATTCAACTTGTTCTAATATCATGAATTACTGTTCTCTTGTGTGTGATTTTATGCAATAGTTTAAACAGTGCTATATTTACTAGTCTTCAGCTAAAATATTTAAAGTTACTAAGTTTTTTATACTGCCTGGAAGATGTAACAACAGTGTCCTTCACACTGAATACATGACTACCTCAATAAAAAGTTAATGTGGATAAATGGAGACGGTTCACTGTGAGTCACATAGTGCATCTTAAGACAAATATAAGACAGGCTATGGGTGCAAGGAACACCAAATGTGGTCAGAACAAGAAATAGTAGTCTGATCCTGAAAAAAGCCTAAACAGAGATTTTTTCCTATCATCTACTGTCCATCAAGGCATGGAGTTATGAACAAAACCTGTCTCCTGTTACTTGGTTCATTCTGCATACCTTCTCTGGAAATTAATGATATTGAATCAGTATTCAACTACATTTTCTCCTTGCAGCAAAAGTAATCTTCTGGGTCCCAGACTTTGGCAACTGGGGCAGATTCTGCACTCTTTTTTTCCAAAGCCTCATTCTCCAGACAAATGTGGGAAGTGTATGAATCTGTCCTCTTTCAAGTCCAGCAAATGATACCAAAAGAAAAGGTGGACAGCTCCAGCAGATGGACAAACATTCATGGATTAGATCATTGCAGTGAAACTCCAGTCATGTTCACGCAAACCTTGGGTGTTGGAACACTGGAAAGAGGTGTAGTAGAGCACGGGATACAGCAGCTTGATACTCATCCACCACTTCTAGGGCAAACAATGCAGATCTCATGAGGCCAACTTTACTTTCCGTTACTGAATTTCACCATAGCAAAACCTCAGATTAAATCTTCTTATTAGCTTTGAAAATAATTTATATGCCTATATTCAACAGGAGAGACACTTAAAACTCATTTCAGCTGACATCTAGCTGCCATGATCTCATGCTCAGAAAGCCGTGGATATGTCTGCACTCAACAGCTGTGAGGGCAGAGGAAGTCCCCATGCTAACTCTGGGGCAGCATGGGACAGAAAATGATGAGAAGCTACAGTAACACAGACTGTAAGCCTGCTGTGGACCTTGGGAGTGCTGCTGGGCTGAACAACCTCTCTAGCCCTGTTTCACATGCACCATCTTAAAGCTAGCCTTGGTATTTTGAAATCCCATTTTCTCACTGCTTAACAGACACTTCCCCAAAAAAACCAACCACCTCCTTCTTCTGTGTGCGAACACAGCGCATGGGAGCTTCCCTCAGGTGAGATGAACTAGGGGACTGCGAAATGGAGACGAAATTAGAACATTACTGATCAGTGGAGATGAAATAGAAGACATCTCTGTAACTCGTTGAAATACCAAAGAACTTCTGTGTACATGATATAAACTTGAATTTATCTTGGTCATTGGAATGAAAAACAAGTATACAATATCAAAGCATTGAGATTTTCTCTTCAGAATTCTCCTTTTTTTTTTTTTTTTTTTAAGCACAGCTCAGTTCCCTTTCTTATTATACCCTGTCATGGCTTTTTAATATTAAAAATCCTAAAACTGTTCTTTAACAGCATGCAGTCTTACAAACCATATACAGCTTTACATGTCATTTCTGTACCTTTTTCCAGTTTTCTCTCCTACCTTGGAACCTGATGCTGTTGTTGATTATTTCCAGTGTGTCAGCCACAGCATTGTACTCTCCCACCTTCACTTCCTTTCTTTCTGCAGAGAAGCAAACAAGAGTGATTGGTTATGGCAGTTCACATGTTCTCAATTATTTAACTGATTTTGCCTTCTTTTTTGAGAGTACGTCAAAAGGAAAACAAATATGCCTGAAGTGCATAAATTATTAAAGCAGAATGCCAGACAGCTAACATCATTAAAGGAAATATTTCTGATTCTTTAAAGAAACGCACAGTATTTTTAAGAACTCATTTATATAATCAGGGAATTATTGTTATTGGGCAAAGACATCTCCAGCATAAACATCACACAGTTACTGGCTCACATCATGAAGGACATTATGCTGGGAGAACAGACATGGCTAAATCACACATTCCACTCTCATTTAAAAAACTAGGACATATTGCTCTAGGGAAGTATTTCCCAAGGCAGTCATAGTGGCAGATTCCAGCCAGTATGGAGTAGACTGTGTAGTTAATAGATGTGTTGGGAATCTAATCTCTTATCCTTATTGGGAATTAGCAAGTCATTAGTACCCTGACTGCAAAACACACATTATATGTTATATAATTAAAGCCACCATGCACTTCAGCTAAAATTTTAGTGTTACTCTCACCTGCTGTTTTGGGACTCTCGTCACATATATTGCCTTCTTGTACCTGATGGAGCAGTGTAACACAGATGTAGGAACTTAATTTTTTTGGCCGCTGCCTTAGCCAGTGTAGCTGGAGCTCTGGCACAAATTTGTCCCACCTTTCTGATAACACCTGGCATCAATTTATTTCTGTTATTTCTGTTGGATTTTTGGTATGGCTTGCAAGTGCAGGAACTTATTAAATTACCACTTTTACACTAAACCTCATGCATTTCGATCAGAAACTTATAACTACAGGCACATTAGTTAAAGTTTTCTTTGATAAGCTGGCTCAGCAGAGCCAAAAATTTCCTTACAGGCCTCTATGTCTGGGCTTGCACAACCCAATTTACATTTAAATTCTGAGCTCGTTACCCTATTTGTGACACTGGTTTGGGGAGCTGATGATCTTGAACTATATGCCAAATTTGAAAAGGATGTATTTCACCCAACAGTTCCACATTAATCTTTTCTCCTTTCTCACTCAAAGTGATTGTGCCTGTTAATCTCTACTGAATGAAGCAGCTAGCTCCATATTAGTAAAACCTACAGGCGGATTAATACTAATCTGAGAATTTACAGGAGGCAAAAGTTCTCCTTACATAAACCACAGTTCTTATTGTTAAAATTGTTTACTCAGCAGTGTAGACTGGGCTGCAAATCTGGTGGAGATATCTAGGCATTTGCTATATCCCCATCAAAAGCTGGAGTTTACAGTTCTGAAAACTGATTTGTCTTTCCCATGAGCAGGATCCACCTGGGGCCCTAAAACTAGTTTGGAATAATAGCTCAATTCCCTGGTCCCCAGCAGCAGTTTCACAGAACCCATCCACACAGTGCTACATACACTTAGGAGTAAATGTAAGTTTATACTTTCTGTCACCAGCTGAAAAATCTCTGTGAAATAGATCCATGCACAAATCCTTGACAGTCTTCAACAATAAAATCTTCCCAGCAGTCATTTAAGAGCTAAAATTGTTACTGCTAAAACTGAACCAATTCACTTCCATCTGTGTCTGTAGCATGACAGCTATTACCTGTAGATCTAAAACATCAAAACACAACCTAGAGAGAAGACAGACAAACACCAGAATGCATATCAACATACAATTTACACTTTAGATGCCAGATAGTCCTCAACATCTACTTACACCAAATGGTGAGGACATGCACCTCAGTGTTGGTCTAGCCACAACTTTACAGCAACGGGCTAAAACCTGACAGCTCTGATGAACAATGAAGAGAAAAGTGTAATTGCTCCACAAAGATTTCTGTATGGAGCGCTTATTGGGACTAGATTAGATGTGAGAAGCATGTGATAGATGTGGAAGCATACACAAAAGAGAGCATAAATCTGTGGTCTAACTGATTAAGGTACTGCAACTGAGAAACTGTTTCTGTGATTGCTTCATGTGACATACAGTGTCATTCTTTTTCAACATTTATAAATTCTTATGTGGCTTGCTTTACAGATGAAGTAACACTGAGAATGTGCCTATGACACTAACTGCAATGTAGTGCAATATAGATGAGGCAGCCCACAACCAGCCAGCCTGGGTACCAGGAGCTCGCCCTTGTGGGAATGGAACTCAACAGAGCTATTCGGAGAAAAAAACTTCCATGGCAGACCAAGCTGAAGAGCAAGACTTTTTTGGACTTAGAAACCCAAGAGTAGGGGAAAACAAGCATTTAGTACCTAGGAACCACATTATCAATGCCTCATTCCTTGCAAATGGGAAAGGACTGTTCACAGAGTGCATGCCAAGGTTTATCGAAGTCAAGCAGAGCCATAAAGATTTTTGATATTTTAAAGTAGTTACAGTTGTGGAAAGTAGTCTACAAGGGAAATAAACTGTATTTTTATTGAGGGGAAAGATACACTATCCATTTCATAGTATGATTACAGGGGTGCTGAGGGGGAGACACAAATAGTCTTTGTGCTTTTTTATACTCCCAGCAAAGAGTACAACTACAGCTGTCAGTTCTTCAGTTTCCCAAGCACAAGTGTTGATCAGTGATGGTCACCTCCAAATATGAATTAAAGGAAGCAAGGAGGCAGCACTATGGCTCTCTGCTCTCTCGCATAGGCCAGCATAGCTAAGGATGGGACTGCAGGCTCTGCTTTTCTACATGCCATTCCCTTGAGTTCTCTGGAAATTCTGAATTATTCAAGTCAGTATACTGTTTGTAGAATGTAGCTCAAGTCTGTCAAAATCTCTGTGTGTTCAACAACGAAAGGGCAGGAGGAAGTGTAACTCCTTCAAATAAACACACCAACAAAGTGCTTTGCACGATATTCAGAATATGATGTTGGCTTCTTTCTGTAGAGCTTTCATTATTTTTAATTTGATCCTTCCATACTCGTGATAGAGAGATTGTATTGAAAACCCCCTGCTCAGGTTAAAATGCGAAAGAAAAGTATTAGGAAAAATATACTTTGTTTGTGAGATAATATTTGTCAATACCATGACAGGAGTGGTGGGATTTTAGAACTTGAATCTGCAGCTGTTCTTTCACACAGGAACAGAAAAGTATGAAAACTAACCAACCCAAAGAAAACTGGCCCAGAAATTTTTGACTGAAAATTATTCCTATCTAACAGAACTATAAAACAACTAATCCTTGTCTTCAGTAAATTGTCACAGAATAGATTACTTATATGACCAATATGAAATCCTTCTGCTAACAAAGAACTGAACTACTCTTCAAGATGAATAAAACATTTTCTGCTGCATGTTTTCTTACAGAAATTTATAGACCACTTTAAGTAACTCTAGACAAATTGACACACTACCACTTAATTAATTAGGTCAGGTAGTTACATGTTCTTGTTGAATAAAAGCAAAAAAAATCCTGCAGCTGACATCAGCTGAGTCAAACACACTTAACAACATGCACAACAGTACTATGATTACCAATATGACTGTTACCCACTTACATTGAGAACTTCCAGATGAGACTATGCTTAGTTTCAGTTCCTCTCACTATATGTCATACTTTCAATTCCCCTATATTTTCACAAGTGTACTTATTCACAAATCACAGAGATAGCTTCTACTGAGACATGTTTAAGGGTAAGAGAAAACACTTGCAATGCATAAGAGATGGGACAGATGGATTTACTTTCTTTTCCTCTGTGTAGACAATGCTGGCTAGCTTCTAATGATGCTAAGACATTGCCTATTTCTAAAGTTTGTACCACCTTCAAGTATATGAGTCTGACTGAAACGGTACAAATAACCTTTGTGGTGATGCAGTTAAGCCAATACGAAAATGTTTGCACCAGTGTAATCACCAGTATGATTTGTACTTATAATAGTAAGGGCACTCTGAACTAAGACCGTACCCTATGAAGTTACAAAAACACGTATATTGATATGTGAATGCATTCATGAACTCCTACATGTCTAGTTGGTTATACCAATGTAAAAACTATGTCTAGGTCACCAGAACAAAGACAAATTAACAGATCTGCCCTAATGTTACTGTGGTGCCCTAAGTGCATAGCTATAAATAAAAATTCAGGACCTCAAAGCTCTAAATAGCTTACCAAAGCTTGACACTACTAATACTTTGTTATGTCACTGCAGCTCTTTATAAAGTTAGAATTCCACGCAAACTACAAAGACAAGCATGTGCAAGTGATGAGTATTCACTTTCCAACAAATACAAAGTAAATTTTGAAGTCAATTTAATAAACTTACTATGGACTATTCTCCAGATAAGTTGAGGGTCACTGAGGTTTCTTATCTAAATGATACTTAGGCTATTCTTAACTTAGAAGCAGCAGAAAAAAGACAAAACTTATAGCTGAAAGCATACACAGTATCTAGGTCTTAATATGTCCTGAAGGAACATCCCTGCACAAGGTGTTGCCTCCATGTCTCCTTCTCCTTGAAAAATTTTTCAAATTTTCTTTATATAATCCCTCCTGTTTCTCCACTCAAGAAACCGTCACTGGAGTCCCTGAAAACCTTCCTCTGATATCAGTTTAACAATTCCTTCTCACGCTCTTTGACAGCTGCCCCTCTTGCTTAGCCATCATAATTCAGTGGGAGTGATTAGGTGCTTAGCACCTTAGAAGATCTTGCTGCATATTCTGCACTTAGCGGCCTATCTCAGGATCCAATATTATTAAACCTTGCCCTACAACAGAAACATTTAGCTCTTGCCCGTTGTTCCTCATCTGTACATTGCAGACCAAGAGGACTGCTGGCAGCTATGGGGAATATTTACTCAGCAGATCTCAGAAGAAATTTGGAAAATGCCCAAGTGGCCGACAACAGGTGAAACTGAGCATGGACCAAACACACTTGAAATGCTTAAATGTCCTTAGGAAGAGAATAATACTTAAATTTGGAAAGATTTTCATTTCAAATTTAAAATCAATCTCCTAGATACAAATCAAAACTTGTGCCACTGCACAAGTACTCATGCTTTCAAAGACACACCTAACCTATCACCATTCATAAGCTATTGGCAACTCATTGACAGGTTCAGTCCAGAGATGGGGGCAAAGAGTGCACAGAAAAATTGCACTACGGTGTGCTGGGGTTTGCCTTTCTCCAGTTTGCCTTCTGATCACATTCCCTTTTAAAGAATTAATATTTTTCTTTACCACTTTAAACTGCCAGTCACCTAGCAATCCTTTGTCACTGACAGGTCTTAGCTCTTCTTTCTCATTCCCTCTGTCACCTACTGTGAAGGCTCCTGAAGAGCTAATGCGCCTTACGGAGCGACAGCAACACTGCGACCAAGGGTATTCAGAGAACAAGCCCCAGGAAAGAAGACGTGTTGAATACCAGCAGCGAAAAACCTAAGCTGGAGACTGCAAACTGATGGCAAGTCTGAGAATACTTCCCATATTTCATCAGTCCTGTGCAAATTGCCTGCAAAGTCTCTTCTAACCTGTCTTACCTTTGTCTTACTCATTTTGAAAGCTGTTTCACAGAATAACCATCTACCACAAAAGCTGGAAATGCTGTTTTAAATGCCTTTATGTTACTGAATTATACTAAGCGCCATGAAAGCTAATTTCCGTCAGAATAAGTACAGTAACATTTAAAGTTGTGGATCCTGTACAAACTCCTAGCAAATTAATGTAATCTTAACTTTCATAATATATCCTTGTCAAACAGGACTGGAAGGCTTTTCAGTTGTCCTTATCACACATCAGCAATAACCAATACATGTTGAAAGTCTCCAATTACAAAAAAAAGCACAAGAGAAGCTTATAAATAATGAATGAGCAAAGACTTTTTCATGAATTTCTATCCACTTGTAGGCAACCATTTCTTTGTTTAAAGACAGAAATGCTGAGATTAAGAATCGCATTTCAAATAAGGAAGAAAATGTCAGGTCAGATAAACGATTACGCGTCTGCAGAAGCTGCCAGAAAATAAAGAATCAGGGAAGAAAAATATGTTACCTTTGGAAGGATTTGAATTACCAGAGATTTTACTCTTGTAATTAAAATTAAAAATCTGTTTTGCCCAATGAAATATTACCTTCATTTTTAATTCCTGCGTAACTATTTCCTTCATTTGAAGTTCTTGTCTAGTGGTTTTTTTTTCTGAAATCCTGGATTCCAGTGCACACAAAATACAGGAAATCCTGAGTTATGAAAGCAGCATATACAGCAAGTGATAATAACTCTTTACAGCCAGTTCTGAAGTCCTATCTTTCATTCATCCATAAAATAAAAGAGACAAAAAGGTTAAGCCAACCAAAGGCCAAACAGTGTATGTCAGCCTTAGAGTCAGGATAAAAGCTAAGCAGTCTTAACCCTGGGCTTATTTCACTACGTTCGTAATGGTATTTAGCTAACAGTACACAGGGAGCAAGCAAGCAAGCAGCACATAAAATGTCATTAGGTATGCTGAACTCATAAAAAATCTAGTTATTTTATAGCCCAAGAAGATTTTTCCATTAAAAGTTCAAGCATCTGCATTTTTAAAAGCTTATAAAAATTAATTATAAGATTCTTTTTAATCTTTGTTTTTATCTTCCTGATTTTACATCTGTCTCTTATTCTGCTTGTTAGACTGGCTTCTAGTTCTGCATAGAAATTTAGTAATATAGTTCATGTATATTTAATACCTAAATATCTTAGGTATTTATATATTATGTATCAAAGAGCTATATAATGAAAAAAAATACTTTGAGTTTAAAACAATCACTTCTTAAGACCATTTTATAATTTTCCTTCAGGAAACCGAGAAAGGTATAAACAAATATTCAATGACAAAAGCAGATTACCCACGAAGTATAATGACTGGTGTGATGAAGTGTAGAGAGCTTACATTAATTCCTCTAAAAAGAAGTTCCTGTTTCTTAGGATGCTTACTAAATTCCTTGATAGTTTGAAATGAGGTTGTATATGAGTTCACACTTTCTTTTGTTTTAATACTTGTAGCATAAAATCTTAAATGAGAATCATCATCAAACTGTATAATGACTGAAAAATATATCAGTAATGTTAATTACTTTTAACTCTGTTAAGGAAGTTCACAGATACAAAAAAATGTTCAAATAGGTACGGTATGATTAAGATTTAGGGTACATGCATGTGCATTAACTGCAACATCTCAATCTGGCCAAGGGTTTTCCTATTCCATTGTTTATCCTCTTTTAAGATTTGATTAACTTTCAGAGAATGGAAATCTTCATCATTCTGAGAGTTTATTTGCCAAAGTAAATTATTCTTTGAAGTCATACAGAGTCTCAGAGTGTAAGTATACATGTGTTTTTTAATATTAATATTTATCTAAACATAACATAGTCTGCAAACAAAGGCTGGTATTTATTTCACCTGTCCCTTGGAATCGCCTTTTCCTAGCAGAGGCCAAAACAAGTGTGCTTTTCTTGACTCTGAATTTACAGAGGGAAATAACACTGCATGTGTAAAACCACAGGCAGCCACCATGAGAAGAAATTTTCTCGATTATTAAATAACAACACAACTTTCTTAATTGTTGTGTGCCTTTAATACTTTTACTCTCGTACACTAGTCCATTTACTACAGTAAGTGTGCTAGGAAATCCACCTGTGCAGGCACACAGACTTGGGCTGACTTCCCGGGAGACCTCCCAGGAGCTTCCCAGGTTTGAAGGGCCATCAAGGCAGCGACAGGTTCGGATGCGGATGCCACTGATCTGCAGAGAATTCCCCCTGGCAGCAGCCCAGGGCCCAGCAGCAGCTCCATCTGTCAGAACCTCTCTGGGAGAGGGACAACTGAAGCCAGGACTGCACAGGAGGTGGAGGTGCCAGTGAGAGAGGCTGAGGCTATGTTTTGTTGCCTCTTGAGCTTGACTTATGAGTGCTGAAACGTCAGGGACGTTGTGAGGCACAACTGAAGATATACCATGATACTGCACTCATTCAAAGATAAGGGACAGAAAACCACAGGCCAGCAGTGTATCCATTTTGACAATCTGTGAGACTTCCAAAGAAACACAAGATGACAGAGCAGTAGTGTTTCCAGACCTCTTTTCCAAGGGGAATAAATGCGATTATTATCTTTGGTGCCCTGGAAACTGAGTCTGAGTAGGCACAGTGTGCACTATCAGGAGAGTCTGGCAAAAGAAAGATTTGAATCATTATTAAATTACCAGAGAAAGTGTTTTTAGTTAACCCAAAAGTTACTCATGAACTTAAGTCAAATTCACCAAGCAGTGTCATTTTGGGAAGAAACGACTGGGAATAGCACTGCTGCCAGTCTTTTCTGACTCAGCAGGTTAAAGTTCATCTGTGGTTAAAAAACGCAAGACAGCCAGGACAGCAGCCTAATTCCAGCTTCCTGCTGGCTCAGCATTTGAGCTTTCTGTACAAACCTGACAGCAGATGTGACTGGCCACTACCAGGGGATGGCCTGACAGTCAAGCCAGCCCTGGGGACCTGCATGACCCCAACTCCAACCCAGCTGCACACTCTGGTTGAACCAGACAGAAGATCAGGGTGACCTTTTCCTCCTCCAGTATGTTTAATATTCTAGCATTTAATTTGATCTTCTTGTGGATGCCCAAAAGAAATGTTTCACTACACTCACCCAAACACATTACTTAGCTAACTGAAATTTTAAATTCTATTCAATGTGGAGTATCGCTGATTTTTGACAGTTGAGAAGACAAATAATAATCATCAAAAAACCCAAAATAAATCAGTTACTTAGAAAACCTTGGCTGGTTACCTCTTTCCCCAGAGAGGTTTTACTTGTCCGTGCGGTGATGCACAGCACAGCCATTGGCAGCAGCCCCGGTCTGTGGACAGCTGCAGCTGACTTGAACAGTGCCGCCGAGTCCCTGCCACCGTGTTTTCAGCGGCTGCTCAGATGTACGGAACAAGCTGCATGAGGCAGTCCTCCTTTTGAGGGCTGGGTGGCCCTTTCTAATTTATACGACAGCCAAACTAAAATGCATAATGTGACAGAAATAAAAACATCTCCCAGCGCAGGAGACGCATGCCTGGCCCGGGGACAGGAGCAGAGCAGCACGCCAGCTATTGCACTGAGGAGATGAAGTGACCGAGAGCCTCACAGCAAGGGTCTTCTCCCTCCACTTCGCAAGCCGTGCCTGCTTTCTGGTAACCTCACACAATGTGGGGACAGAGGCTCCGCTATCGCACGTTTGGATGCATACCTACGACTGTACGATTCGGGCCTTCCCTCGCCATCTGTCAGGACTGTGCTTCCCTTCCCCGGGGAGGGAGGGCTCAGCACGCGCTGAGCAGCCTGGCAGCGGGCTGTGCCTGGTCTGCTCCTGCTGAGAGGTCAGGAAAATGAGATGCTCTGGCTTCTTCCTGACGTACTGCATCCTTGAAATTTTTCAGAGTTAAGAGTGCATTATTTAGAGGTTTCACAATTACCATGCCTGAGACAGGAGGAGAGCAGCAGCTGTTGTGCGTATTACGAGTGTTGGATCTGAACTACTCGCTATGTCCTTGAATATCTACTCTTGCCATTACACCAGGTGGCCTGTGAAAACACTGCAGCACATAAAGAGCTTTGAATATCTTCTTCATCATTCAGGGTCAAACCCAAAGGCAGAATTCCCACTGCCTTCATGCTAAGTTACAAAATCAGGCAGCTGAGGCAGCATTGAACACATTTATATAAAGCTGAAAAGTCTATGCTCTTTTCTGTCTTGTAACTTGTATGGTAACTGCCAGGGTTTTTCCCTGTACATGAAAGCCAGTTTTGACCCACCCAAGCTGGTTTATTCCAAATACTTTATTCAGGAAGAGTAGAGGAAGCAGTAAAAAAAAAAAATAATGTAGAGCAACAAAGAGCCCACTTGTGTAATAACCTGCGTCTGCAAGTGACCCCTCGCCGAGATATAGGGGAGACTATAAGGGCACCAAAGGAGTGATACACCCCTAGATAACTCTTCCAGCTCCCACTGCTGAGATGAACAGGAGAGCCATCATTCAAAGAGCTATCGAAAGCCACAGACATCGAGCTTTTCAAGCTCTAGCCCTCCCCTGACAGTCAGCTCCCCACGCAGAAGCCTGGCTTGGAGCTTACAGCCACATGGGATCGCAGATCGTATTTCCCTGTCCGGAGGGAGGTACGCTCCCATCGGACCCGGGCTTGTCACTGCTGCGTTTAGGGACGGCACGCCAGGGAGTGAGAAAACAAGAAATGTTACAAAACCCCAGACGCCCTTCTAGCCCCAGAATCGCATAATTCATAGCGTGAGAAAAGTGTGCTGGGGAGTGCTACTTTGAGTGTTTCGACAAGCATAAGTGTCTGCTGGGAAATTCCTCTTCGAAGTCTGTGTTCCTTGCATGTCTTTTTGACCCTCAAGAGGCTACCTGAGAAGTTTGGAAAGTTTGGGGTACCACCAGGAGGAGGGGTGCTGTGAGACCGTAAGCACACACGTGAGGAACCTAAGGCCTGGGGCACTGGCCGAGGGGTGCATGGGTGCAGATGCAGTGCCCTAAGGCACTGGGAGACGTGAAATCTCTGTGTGAAATATCGGTGGCAAAAAAAACGACCATGCTGGGTTAACTCAGTTCTCACAGGCTTTAAAAGGCAGACCCAGGAGATGGAACCACCCATGCAAGACTGCTGATCTATAAAAGAAGTGGTGAGCTTTCAAAAACCAGCGTTTGAAATGCTCTGTGTACCAGCCCAGCCCAACAGGCCCCTAAAATGATATTTCTCACGTTGTGAATTTCCATTTGACACCCTTTTTTTTGGATGTAACTGTATGTGAATGGTATGTCAGGATGAGGCCAAAACAGTTTTGAAAAGTAAGATGATAGTAACGGACAACTCAGACTTTAACCTACCCTGATACCCATTTTTCATGTTGGTAAGAGCTGTTTGGCTTCCTTCAGCTACTACCAGTACATTTTCAAAGGATGCATTCTAGTCTTAAACTTAAAAATGTATCACCATTGCTAATTCTTTATTTTTCTTTATAAATTCTAATGGTGTTAAACTTTACAGGAAAAAAGCAACAATATTTGTAAAAGAAAGCTTATTCAGGAAACTATTTTGGTTTGGTTAGATTTTTTCTTTAACCTGTAAGTCGTTCCTGTATTCAAGAGACATGAAACACACTCTGACTGGAACTGTAAAAAGCCAGAGTTCCAGAGAAATAACTCAATTTTCCTGCTATTTCAACGAACCCCTTCTTGCTTTAACCTGTTTCTAGTAATCTCTTTGTATTAGCAGTCTACTGTAAAAAACTGATAGGAGGAAAAAGAGCCAACAGTAATCTCCTCTTAGTACTAATTAGGAACAATATGCATTTTACTAAGGGCAAAGAAAGTGGTTTAGAAGACTGATTAAGGTACAAAGAAGAGTTCTGAAGTGATAGTCCCTAATTTTATCTTTAATGATTGCTTCAAAATTTTCCTAAAATATGGTATGCTTCATTGCTGTGCTATTTAATTTTAAATTCTGATTTATTTTTCCTTTTATTTCTTCATCTGGAGTTTGAATCGCGGAGAGAACAGGCCTGCGTTAAGAGAAAAAGCCTCCCATGGAAAGCTACAGCCATTAAATTATAATTATTCTAAATAATAAAGGATTTAATAATTAATATAAAGCAGTTATATAATACACCTGACAGACAGCTCTGGAATAAATTTGCTTGGCAAAGCAGAACCAGATCACACAAGCATTTATGCATAAGCATATCTTTGTGCATAACATCAAGTACACTCATCTAAGCGTTTCCAGAATCAAACCTGATATTTTAGGTGCTGAGAGAAAACAGTTTGACAAAACACTCATAGTTTAAAAGAATCTAGTCTGCCCAGAGAACTGCTAGCATAGAGCAATGATGATTTTAGTTTGAACATTAATTTGTTACAAGAGGACAGCATTTATGCCTGTAGGAATGAAATATAATGTAAGGCTAAAATCCCTGAAAAGTTGATTAAGACTAGAAAAGCAGAAGTATGCATTTTTACTCATGTATCACTGTACTGCATTATGACAGTGAAGAATGGCAGAGACTTTACAATTGGCTGGGCAGAAGAGACTAGATTAAATAACCTCTGTAGATGCACAAAACCCTGGAAAACCAGTGTACAAAACCAATGTTGTCAGTGTTTCTTAAAACTGGAATCAAAAATTGAAAAATTCTACTGTATCAAACGTGAGGGATATTTGTCTCCCTGTTTGAGCATAATCTTCTGCCTTTTGTCTGAGATGATAGTGTTAAAAATGTAGATACATGATGAGTAAAGAAAGCTGAGGTTTGTCTGGAGTAAGAGAGCAAGAGCAATTCTGGAAGCAGGAAATTCCCAAAACGGTTTCAAGGAAAAATGTTTCAAAAAGCTTTCCTCTGAAAAGGTTAGTAAGGTCTTACTATAAGCTATCTACAAAAGTAAATTGTCCCATGAACTTTAATCACGACAAGTTTGGAAGTCAAAACCACAGCCATTAAGCTGTGAGAAGGGGAATTCAATCTTACTAGAACTAAGTGAGTATGCATCTCAGTGTACATGTATCTAAGAAACTGCTGCCTATCCCTCACTAGTTACTGCATTCAACAGAAATTTAGATTACACAATGTTTCAGGAAGAAAAAAAAAAGATTGAATGGAGCAGGATCATAAACTATGCCACATGTTTTATACAGTGAGCAGAATTAGAAAAGCAAGTACTTCACCTATTTGACCATAAATCTTTGATTTCCCAAATTTTAAGAACCTCAGTACAAAACTATATTACAAAAAGACTACTTAGATACAGTTTTTGTCTCTTCATCTTCTCGTACACAATTGCTTCTCATGCAATAGCCTTCAGAGATTAGTGTGAGCTGGCAATGCAAGTCAAATGCCCTTACTAACTGTTTTTTAGTATGAGATGTAAAAATGTTGTCTTGCTTTCCTGAGTTTTGGATAGGTACAGAAAAATCTAGCACAAATCACTTGTTTCTAGATTTAAGTAACTTTTATTTAAACAAGAACAATCATCTGTAAGACAAAAAAGGTCAAAACTCTTGAGCATGCAGCAGCCAGAAACATATGAAATGTATCCTTGAGAAGCAGTCACGCTTCTTATGTGACAACTGTGCCTGGATCCCTACTTGCATATTTGGAAACCTGGGGTCCTCAAATTCTAGCTACAATCCTTTCCTTACTCCTGAATTCTCTCCTCACCTCAATGGTGTTACCTTCACAGCATGTAGCACCTCCTGACTTTCTTAGAGGAACGGAGAAAAAAGAGAAGGGACAACAAAGGGGCCAGGATTTATAGCATCTGTTGCATGCGACAACATGTGCAGAGTTTGCCTGTGCCAAAAGCTCACCCTGCTTAAATCACTTTCTCACTCAGCTAGACTGCATTACTCCTCATTGCATCAGTAGCATGTGTAAACATGGGGTAAAACACAGCTGCTGAACAGAACGGTGCTCGTGTGGCATCCTCCTCTGCTCTGGCCTTGCTGCAAGAGAAGTCGCTGGCTCCTTTTCAGTCACGCCATTCACAGGAGAGCACTGCTGTTTGGCAGCACCCCTGTTTCCCATATACAGTACCAACACTGAACTGTAGCTTGCTTTGCCTTGCTCTGCTGAGTAACTTCTGGTATGCAGCGGCGGAAGTATTCCTAGAAATGGAAGTTTCTCACTTAAATGGAAAATATTCTGTGACTTCCATAGCCAAATCCAGGAGACAGACTGCTTCTGCAGACGCTATTTGTACCTGAGCTGTAAAGAATACCAGGGTTGCAATTCATCAACTAGGGTGAAAGGGATTCTCACTTCTGCAGTCGGTATTAAGACCATGTCAGCCTGCTGCATCGCTAAGGTTCTTTCTTTCCTGTGTAGTGGGCCTCTAGTTGTTCTGACAGATTTTTGAAGTGCTGTTTTATTCAAAGATAGCATGTTGTGGGTTTTCTGGGGTTTCTTGTGCATGTGTGTGTGTGGGGGGGGATGGTGGAGCTACCACAAAAATATCATGCACACTTCTGGACTAGCCATTAACAACATAGTCCTTTCCAGTTCATACTTCTACCCTCGAAATACTGAATCCCTTCTTGGCTTTGACACCACCACCCACCCTCCAATACACACAAAATATCACGCTGATATGGCATTGTAACTCAAACATCCCTAATAAAGCCAAAAAAAAATGTAGCCTGTGCCAAAATTTCATCATTTTTCATTGTTGTTTTTAAATCTCAGCAGGATTATAGGGGTGAAAAATATTTTCCAAGACCAGGAGGCCTGACAGAGAGACCAGAGTGAGGGCAGGCTAATACATGTACAGCTGCAGACACACACAGCTCAGCAGTCAGGCAGGGCAACAGCGCTGAGCCCGGCGACCAGCAGGCACAAATGGTGGGAGGTGCAGAGAGCTGGTCGTAGGACAAGGACGCTGCCACACTGTCCTTCGTTACCAAAAGTCATAGCAGCTAACTCAGCAGAGACCAGAGCAGACCTGGGAAACAGCTATGTAGATCCATAATCCTTGTATACCCCCCAAAGTAAATATTATTTACCGGCCTTTGTACCCATCTTTAAGTCCTTAATCTTCTCATATTTGGGGAATTTATGTTCCTTAAAACTAATCAACTGTTTTGGGCATATCACTACTGTTTTGAAGTTTTCAAGAAAATACCCAAAGAGTTACAGGTCTCTTTCAACCAGGTCAAGTTCAAAAGCAGCAATTCACCAGCAGGAACAGTGCACTTGGTCTGGGATTTTTGTCTATAAACTGTCCTATTGAGTTTCCTGATTTTGCCTATAATAATGAAGTAATGAACACACAGAAAATATAACCTGATACTGTATTTTTGATAATATATGAAATCATTATGTGCTTTTTTTTATCTCCGGGCATGATGTTTTCAAATGTACTGTTTCTAGTTCATTCAGTGGGGCTTTCCAGACCTTAGAAGCTTTTTACAGAAAACACTGTAAAACCTACGGTACTGAAAGATAACTGCATTCAACTGAAAATGAAGACTAAATCCACCTTCTGCTCTAGCTTGTACGTTCTGTGTTACCTTCCATAGTTAATACTGTTTTTTGTGAAAATCTGCCTACTGACTTTACTAAGAGAAACTGAGTAAGTCTGTTCTGACGTGGTACAATTTCCTGCTTCTATTTTCCTAATAAAAGCCTCCTTCTTTACACCCCATCCAAACCTTTCACTGAGTTTAAACACAAAATTACCTGCTATCTGAAACCCAATAATATGCCTCTTAATTATCAAATTCCTATGCACTTAAAACAAATGATCATCATTTATTCTATACCTTGACCTAGCACAGAGTGTAATTTAATAATCCACAGAGTACTATACACATAATTTGGTGAAAAAAGCATTTGAAGAATCTTGAATTTCTCTGCTTCTTGCATGAGACGTTTGCTTAGAGGAATCTGTGTATGACTAATATAGTTCTATATCGGAAAGAAAACAAGCCGCTTGAAGATCAAGTTGCATGGAATTATCACAACTAATTTTTACTTAGAGCAAGCCAGCTCAGATGATATTTTCTAAAATTATATTACTACAGGTTTTATAGCAATCACAAATAAAAGAAAGAGTTTTAAAAGGACTATTTCCAAATCAAGTTACATTTTTTCTCAAAGTATTTGGTTTTTAGTGGAAATAAACTGCGAATTAATGAAATCAACTTACAGTTCTCATTAGTGTATAAATGATATTTTTTTCTTTTATTACTAAAAATAAGTTAATCTTGCAACTTTGATTACCATGCAAAAGCAAAAAGTGCAAAACACAGCTTTTTAAATATTTAGATCTCTTTCTCTGGTATTTAGACAGGGTTACCATGTTTAGCAAAATTTAGTAAACAATCACAAATATTAAAAAAAGAAAAATACTATTGCAGAAGAGAAAGATCTAAAATTATATATTTATAGTCCAACATAGCATAATATTTTTTGCCACAGACCTGTGATTGTCAAAATATTCTCTGCTGATAAAAGATTTGGTAAGAGAGAGACACAGGAGTTAGCTCTATCTGCACTCAGGCCTCCGGGCTGCAGACACCAAACTGCCTGGCTTACGTCACTGAACGGCAGGCACCACGAGGGACAAAGTCCTCCACATCTGTGCAGCAAGTCTAAGACAATGAGCAATTGGAGTTCTTCAGTGAGTCCACAAAGTCTTCAAAATCCACATATGACGCTCATGATTCCTGTCATCTTAAAGTTCATTCCAGCACTGAACTCATCAGCCTGAGGTGATACTTCCAACAAGACTGCTAAGACACATAAGCTACCACAGGCAAAAAGTCTCACCATTTCACAGTCTGTTGAGACACTAACCTGACTATACTGTCCAGGTACAACTGAGCTTCGGCATCATAAACAGATATTTAAAATAATTTCCCACACCATTATCTATTACAATACCAATATGCTCAATTTTTTGTTTCTTGTTCCCAACCATCTGTAAAGTCTGTCTAAAGGCTGAAGTCTGACCTTAACAAAAGTTCTATTCACCTGTGTATGGATCTTCCAGTTCAGCCATGGAAAGGGTACGAAGTGCAACAGAGCCTGGCATTAGTAATCTTGCTGAAAGCTTCCTGGTTTGTGGATGACGTAACTATTTGGACTTTAACTTGATTTGCATGTACAAGAAAACTTTACATGCACAGCAATGTAAGTTAGGATGTTAAAGACACCTTTTTTCCCTTGTCCTATTAGAATAAGCAGCTCAGGGTGATATCCCTATTGGTTCTGCTCTGAGGAACTAGTCTTCAAATTTGCTTCATTCTCCAAATTACTGTGATGGAGGGGACCACAAAATTAAATTAATCTTTATTGGCATTACTAAAAAATATAGTTTGGGCTTTCTCAGGAAGGATGCTGAGTTCTCAAATACACAGGTTTCGATTTGTTTGGTTTATTCTTCACTAGCAGCAAAGTATTTTTGTGAGATCTAAAGCCAGCAAATAATAAAAGTGCCTGAACTTCGTTATTTAAACTTTATTCTACGACATGACTGCAGAGTTCAAACATACAGAACAGGCAATGGAACAATGCTTGATTTAGCTCACTATTATTACTGTAGTTAATTCCTCCCTTTCAGAGCTACTACACTGTTTACTAGTTAGAAGATTTGGTGGAATTCATCTGCCCAAACTTCAGTGAGTATGGTGTAGCCTTCTCAATCTCAATGACCTTGTCCAAGCTCCCTGTCAAGATGTTGAGGAAAACAGGCACTTTTAGAATGTGATTTGCTTGGTTTAATGAGGACACATACTTAAGGCTAAGACTGAGTTTCACTCTGGAATTGCCTGTGTCTTTCTTTAAGGTGAGCCAAGAGAACTTGTCCAGGTGTAAATATCTAGGTAAGATGTTTGTCTTTTCATGCACATAAGAGATGAGACAGATTTCGTCTTCTGAGCTGACCATCTTAAGAAAGAAAGATGAACGAAAATAAACACAGATCCAATAATTCTCTTCTCTCACACAGATTTATCATGTGTAGTAGCACAGCTTTGAAAAGAGTGAAAAGAGTTAAGGAACAAATGTTTGGAAGACATGTTTGTAAAAGGGCCGCTAAAGAAAACAATACCTGCACACACAAAAAGTCCTGCTGTCAGTTAAACCTGTACAAATAGAGCTGAGCACACAAACAACAGAACTGAGTTCAGCCAAAGATGACTGCTCTCGCACTGACATGTTTGAGCTTAGGTTATTTCTTGAAATTTCCTACTGTTTTAACTAGCTTAAGCTAATTGTTTAGCCATTCCTGGTAATGAAGCACTTCAAACATCTATGATTGCTGAAGTACAAGTTAAGCAATTTCTACTTCTCTTTCCAGTTGTGTTGGCCAGGAGATCCAATGATGTGGCTTATCAAAACCTAGGCACCAAGGTCAAACACAAATGTGGGTGGGTATAATTAATGGTGCAAATATATCCTAGAACTGACCCAATACTTTTTTTTTACAAGGGAGAGGAATTCCTGTTAACCCCACTTAGCCCCCTAGGTCAGTCACAGGAGCACTCCTCCGAGATACAGTAAAAAATGGCTGAAGTTCCTTTGAAGAATCTGGATGAGGGATCTAAACTCAACTCTTCCCCACTCTAGATGAATGCCCCAGCTCCTTGACTGTCATTTTGCGCTTTCTTTGCGGTAAATGAATATTTAGTTATATACATAGCAAAAAAGATTCAGCATGAAAGACTTAGAGATTCACCCCAGATATATCACAGAAGCAGTTCAGTAACCTCAGAATAAAAAGAGGTTTTGATGCAAATCCCTGCTCCACATCAAGCAGAGGATGGAACCAAATCTGAATTATACATCTTTTGTGTGGGTGCTCTGCCTGCTAGGCAGGGGTATGTCTTGAGCAAAGCCTCACTTGACAAGGTGGTTTCTTGGAACTGCAGACCACCCAGAAATGTAAGAAAAGACTGAGTTTGTCCTAAGATACTAGTGCTTAGATAGGCCATATTTTAGTGTGAGTTCGGAGCAGACAAATGCTAGTGAAACTATGGGCATGCAGCGAATTTAAGATCAGGCAAACATCTGAGGGTCTACATTCTGAAGCCTATATAGCAGAGTAAAACAATTAAAATCTCTTTCAATGAACTCCCATTCAGTTACTGAATAAAACAAATTTATCACCCAAACTTATATCGTTTTCACCTGGCAAGCACAGTTATTTTGTATATGTGTCAAGACCAATCCAAAACAAATATTCAAAATGATGTGGTTAACTGTACAGGTACTTTTGCAAACAGTAAATTCTGTGCACACCTTTTGCATCTGTAATCCTGTGAGAAAGCATTGCAGCAGACTTTCACATGCCTGGTATACCTCTGTATTTCTTCAAAGAAATAGAGATTTGTATTTCATACGTCTCAAGAACATACTTTCTATAATTGGGTACTTATTATTAATATTGGTTAAGGTTTTTCATCAAGTACAATGAGATCAAAATAGGCTGTGGAACAATACCTTAAAAATTAAAATGAGCTATAGTCTCAGATTAATACTTAAACTATGAGCATAGCGAGGTCACTCATGTTGTCTGTTAGATTACAGGTTTGATTGTGCGAGACACTGGAAGTCCTGAATGTCTAATCAAATTAACATTTCAAGATCTACTCAGAACTTTGCTGGATCAGGCTCAGTGTTTACCATGGTACAACTACACTATCTTCATAAAGCACTGCTTAATTAAAGTATTTATACACACAGCAGTAATTCATCATACTATAAGCTATTACTGATTAAAGTCAGTAATATGGCTTTAAAACCTTGTGCACTCCCTATAATGAACAGTGGGGAAGGATTCCTAAAGGCTTGACCCACTTCCAATGCAATTTGACCCAATTCAGATTAGTATAGCTCCATTTATATTTTGTCCATTGATCAGGATTTATCCATCTAACAGATCAGCTATTGATTTCTACAGAACAGCACAATTTATAGAATCATTCCAGATTAAAAGGTGAAACATCTATTGTGCAGCTTTGTTTCTCCTTGGCCACCCCAACAGGATTTATTATCTAACATAATTTTTATTAAAAAAAGTCTAGCCCATTCTGAAAAATGAAATGTGGATGGCATAACCTTCCTGGCAGCTTGTTCTACTGCATGACTGTTATGTAGAGCTACCCAAAGATTTTGCTGACATTTAATCTAAATATTCCCTTACATCTTTATCTAGCCTCATAATTATGGACTAGAGGCGGAATTCCTCTCCTTGAGAATAGCAGCTAAATTGTAGTACAGCAAGGGAAACCTACCATGTGTACAAGCCAGGAAGTTTTCCTCCTGTTTTAGACCTTTATGAGGCACCCACATCTTTTTGTTTAGGTAATCTGTGGCAATTTCTTGAAGAGCAATTGACAAATCTCAGATGAGGACTATTCCCAGCAAACTCTTATCATCTGAGAAAAGGGAATACACAGGAGAATATTCCAGTCAAAACACAAGGGAGTTTACCAGTATTTTAGGGACAGATTGCAGCTGGGCCTCTACAAAGACTGGAAAATATATACATGACAGTGACAGCGGGCATGGATCTGAGACAACAGTATACGTACATCACTATTTTTTATACAAAATTTAACCGACTGTAAAGTTCTTAGCACTTTTAGGAGGAATTAAGCCTAGTTTTCAAGTACTGGTTTTCTAGCAGTCCTCTGCTCTGGGAGGATACCAACAAAGATGAATACAACAGGATCGACAGAGGGGAAATTCAGAGACCCCTGTAGTCTGTATTTCCCTTCTGCCCATCTTGTGCAGCCTTCCTGTTTCTATATTAGTCAAGAAACAATTTGTAAATGCAAAATGGCAAAACATTTGACCGAATTAGAGTAACATTATGAAACATTTCAACTCTATGTTTCCATCTCCATCTTGAGCAATGTAAAACAGGGACAGAATTTCACTTTCTTAATGCAAAGTGACTAAATGCCACTCTATGACCTAGTCTTTCACCTAGTTAAAACTGGGTCTGTCAGCATAGAGTATTCCGGTTGCTTTATCTGGACCTTGAATGAGCTTACCTCAGCTGCTTGTAACTTTTAAATTGCGAAAGATTTTCAGCATTAGTCATTTTATACTTCAGAATAGAAGGGAAAAAGTGTTTGTGAGCTTTTACCTTTGATTCTGTAATTTCTGACATTCAAGTGCTTGGTTTATGGCATCCAAATGTCACATTTCACTCCCTTACTTCCGTCTCCCCCTTTTTTGCTTGTGTTTAATAATAGTTGCAAAGCCAAGAAGATAAAAGGGAAGCAAGCAAATGGAATATACCTAGTCTTAAATAAAGCATTTCATAATATTTCACCCTAAATTTATCCCAAATGATGAGAATATAAATGCCACCTGGAAAGAATACTCTTTCAATGACTGTAAATTACAGACAGTCATGAAATCAATTACATTGTAATGAAGGATACTGCCGAGCCATTTTTACACCTGTTCTTTTAGTCTATATATTAGTAAGCTGGTGAAAGCACAAAGAAACAGATACTGCGAGAGCCTTGAAATCAACTCTTCTCTCTCCATCCTTTGCATCTGCAGCATGTAGTTGTCTGGAGTTCAGGAAAAGCACTGTAAATTCTGGGGTTCAAACAAGCGTAATTTTAATGCATGCCAAGAGCCCACAGCTGGCAGCAGCCCCTAGGACGAGTGCACCTTCCCCTTGGTGCCCGGCCACGGCAGCACTGTTCGAGGGAAGGAGGCTGCACGTAATTCCTCAAACCTGTCGTGAAAGGGGCAGTGCTCATTTCTGCTAGTATCTGCTGCCCAGCACAAGCAGGTAGGTATGCAGATTGTAAAGGCTCAGAGTTTTCCTTCCAGCACATCTGTCCGTGGCCCTATGGGATGCGAAGTCCTGCCAGGGATGCTGGCTGCATTGCTTTGTAAGGGTGCATCTGTAGGCAGCAAAAAGAGCCTTTTCTTCCAACTTCTCTGCCCGTGCAAGAGCAGCCAAGGTTTTGCTAAATGGGAGAGCCTCAGGCCAATTACCACAAATAAATTGAACCTGACAGATCATTTAAGATAAACTTTTATTCCCTTTAGGATCTCATGCTAAGAAAGTCATAACACAAAATTCCACAAGGCAGAGCTGAGGAACTTTGCAATGCTCCTATCTAGGCTGTTTTTCTTCTTTTAATTCAGTAAAAGAGCAAGAAAACATTACCATTATTCTGGCAAGATCTGCTTTGTCAATCACAACAAATGTCTAAGGGGAAAAAAGCTTGGAAAACTGCTTAAATGCTGAAGTCTTCAGTTACGAAGCCAAGGGAGATGCATTTATCTGGCCACTTCATCTTACAAAACAGTCAGGTTTCAGATTTGCTCCGTTTGGGGAGAATCCATTTTGGGTAGCATTTTCAAAATGCCTGAGTGATTTAGAAATATAAGTCTTGCAAACTAGTTTCTATCGCCCTAAGATTTTATTATTTCTTACATTTAGTCAGCCTCTCCCACACATGTAGAGAGATCATAGAGGGATAAAAGAAAAAAAAAAATTGAACTATGGTTAAAAAAAACTACTGAAATGTGAATCCATAAGGGAAGCAGAAGCATAAGTCCAACTCAAGCCTAGAGGAGGTATGGAATATTCCACCTACCCTCTGATCTATGGCATCAGTAGAGCACTCTACATCCAGAGGGCACATGTATATGTGTTTATGACTTGTGAGCCCAGAGTCCTTCCCACAACTCATGCTTCTGTAAACCCCACTAATTCCAGAGCCAGCCCACAGTTTGAGTTATGTACACGACTGATTTTCGCTATCACAGTACATCATCAGCTGGCCTAAAGCTGCCTGAGTCTTGGGAGGCTTTCAGTGATTAAAATAGGCCTACAGTGCTGAAAAATGAACCTGTAACACACAGGCAATAATCTAGCATTTGGCTGCAGGTTATCACTTATATTGTCAACTGAATTTATCAAACCTGGATATGAGCAGTTAAAAAGCTTTTGATGGTCTACAGTTTCCATATGCAACTGCAATCTTAAATTCATCTCAACGTTCTCTGAGTGTGAAAATTCATGAATGATTTTTCAAAAATTTTTCTCTCTTCTGTGAATTCAACAAGCCCTTCATGTATTTACTGACCTTTGTGATTCACATCTCAGGGGCTTTTCATAGTCTTTCCCTTTTGAGGGGGGAAGCACACACTAAATATGTGAACAACTTCCCCCTTTTAATCAGGCCCTCTGCCATTTACTAACACAGCACAACGTCCGCCTACTGTCACATCAGACTGCCACAACCATGCTCCAAATGTCACATTAGCAAAGTCAGGGTAAAATCACTTTGTGTTATAACAGTTTCTGCACTGACCTTTTGAAGGGCCAGGATGAGAGGAAGGCTTAGTTCCCCTTGCTCTGCGCAGGGAGCCTCTCCTTATTTTCTCTCCTAAATGCAAGAAGCACACGCTTCTTCTTCAAGAGCCTGCTGGAGTTGGCAGCTTTTATGAATGTGCAACATCCCTGCAGTCCACTGAACTCTCTGTGGCTCCATCCTATGACCTATGTGGTACAAGCAGTCTTGTAAAAGAATAAAATTGATTGATCAAGCATTAGGGTCTCTGTACATGTTAGACACCTTGTTCTTTCCAATACTCAGCTTGAGGAGCACAGGAATCTGTTTCCCCTGACATACTCAACTTTCCAGTTTAACATTATTCAGGGCAGAATGTGAAGTTATCTGCCTCACCAGGCTTATAAATAACCTGATCTTCTAAAAAGGCCAGAACAGGGGATCTGTATTACTAATATGGGACCTATAGAATACTTTTACTTGAGGCAAGGATCCACCATGGCTTTATGAGAGATGGGAATATATGTTTCTCAGGGAAAAGCTATCCAGCCTGCTCAGTGCAACAGCTGGTGTGCAGCTATGCAGGAGGACTTTCGGGGATATCCTTTCAGTGAGATATTGCTCTTTTCTTCCTCCTTCAATCCAGCCTTTATCGGTAGTCCCAGGAGGATTTGCAGTGGCCCAGCCACTGACAGGGAGACCGTGCCAGCGGTTCCCCTGTCAAGTGGGGCTCCTGAGCCTACCTAGTGAGACCAGGCAAGTCCCAAATGCGGTAAAAAAAAAAAGAAAATTATTATTATAAATATATGCTTGTACACAAGGGATTAACCAGCAAAGACTGTACACAGTCTGTCAAGGTCAAGCATGGCCTGGATAGCTCTGAATTGGACATGCAGAAAGGAGCTCCAAGAGGAAGAACGTGTCTGTGGCACAGAGGTTAAAAAAAGCAGGGAGGGATATAATGCAAGGAATCAAACATCTTTGTGTCAGTAGATAGGGATTGTATAAAATAGCACTTAGTTTTATGTACAAATGACAGTTCCCTGTTCCTCTGCCTGACCCTGTTTCTTACATGTACAGTATTAATTCAATACATTTTTCATTCTGGCAGTAGTTTGAACTAAATCACTGCTAAATGGTCTGTGGTGAAATCACTTCTTTACAGGTAGAGGTACTAGATCAATCTAATGAAATAACTTATTTATGAAGATTTCATCCCTTGTCCTCCATAATAATTTAAGGAAAAAATTACACATGCACTCCTGCTGAAGATAACAAATACCAAGATGGATGGAATTGTAAGCAGACATTTTTCTCAACAGTCCACACTCATGTTCTCCCTTTGGTTTCAATTTTTGAACCAATAACTCAAAAGTAAGAAAAGTTTGACTCAGTCCTTTTGTTCCAGGGGCAATGGGACTTTAGAGTCCACAGTAAGCTTTTTAAAGATGTTTTGACTAAATATCTGGGGTTTTTTTGACTCCTAGAGCCTGCAAGAGGAAACTGAAAAATGAGCTTGCTCTTAGTCAGCTTATGTGACTAGAAAGGCCCTATACTGCCACTGGGAATAAAGAAATGCAAAGCTACTATTTCGTGAACTGGCATCCCCACTTTGTTTCTTTTGAAAGGGAGGATGACAAATCCCTGTTCAAGCAAGTCAGCAATATTAACTTAAAATAAACAGATAGTTGCTTATCGCAAAAGTACAACAAATTTAATATAGTTATTTTTAAAAATGTGATTCAAGCTGGAAAATGACTCCTGTGCTGTTGCAGAGTGTTACTTAAGGTCAGACATTTAGAAACAAAATTTAAAAGTTTTTTCTTCCTAAATCTATTAATTACATGTGCTCATTTTCTATTACCATATTTACAGAATCAGAATTCTGTAATTTCTGAACTAGATTCCAGAGACAATATATTGAAACAGATTGTTTTTACAGAAACTAAAATGTCAGCTTAGAGAACAAGGTGCCAATACACTGACTGCATGATCAGCTATAACTTGAAATTAAATTAGCACTTGTAATGACAGAACAAAACAGAACTATGATTAGGATGCAAAAAAGGGGCACTAGTAAATTTGAAAAGCAATTTAGTCTTCTTGTACCTGTAACGAAGAACTAACATCTAGATTAATACTGTTCACGTGCGCTCATAGTTTTAATACCAGCACCTGTATGGACTGTGCACTATAGGATTCACAGCTGCCTTTGGCCACTTACACAGTAAACAAACCCAACTTCACTGTTTTTTAAAAAGCGTTCCTTGTTCATCTCCCTTACCTAGGATAGGTCTGCCTGTCATCTTCGTTTTCTCGTAACGCTGTGATAATATTGCCTACCATCCCAGAAGTAGTCGTCTAAAGGAAATTATTGACAAATATTCTTTCTTATAAAATTCCATGACTTAGAGATCTGTCAGGCGTTAGAACCTTATCTTGGTATCTCTAGCCTACAACTACACAAACATTTACATGCTGGCATGGTGTACTACTAAACAATAATCCATTTTTGTTGGTTCAAATGGTGTAATGTCAAGCAATAAATCTATGTCTTTTCAGTGATCTAAATAAACTTCACTTTCTTCTCTTCCATTCATTAAGAATTAATAAATTTTATTCATTAGAATAGATAGAATAGAACCCATTCTATTTCATGGGTTTGTACCTCTTGGAGAAATATTTGAACTACAGATTAGGGACGATGTCATTGCAATAGACCGCATTCTCTGTTCATTACTTCAAATGAAGTATTTTCCCATAATATATACCAGAATCAGATGGATTTCTCGTAAGTCTTCTGGCTCTTTTTATCCCCCTGTAGAAACTATTACAACTCCTTCCAGAAAAAAAAGCATCTCTTGGAGATGCTGAGGGGAGAGACTTGCCAGCACGCAGCTCTACAGAGAGCAGCAGGTTGGGGCCGCTGTGCAGTCCTCGAAAGAGACTCTGCCTCTCTTCTAAAGATGAGGAGGACTGAATGGTGAAAAAGTGGGACAGCGTTGTACGTCACCTGAAATGAAACATCTGAAAGAGTTAACTCTAGCAGGATTCTGAACACTGATTGCCAAAATACCCCAAAAAACATTTTAAGTTGCAGTAAAAATAGGAGAGCTCTGAAGCAGACAGTTGACAATTCTTTCAGGTCCTTCTCAGACACCATTTCATCAGTGGGGTACTAATTTTTGTTAACTTTCTGGAGCTGGATACATCAAACTTTTGTAGAGATTAATTATTTAAAAACTATTTTCCGGGGCTTTCCGACTCTTTTTCTTTGCTGCTACTTTTGAAACTTACTCCTTTTCCTTGGTATTTAAGACAGCCCCTAAGACATTTTTCCACAAATAATGACGGAGGCTTATCAGTTCCTATGAAACACTTTGCACCTCAGAGTGTACTGGATGAAGTGTAATCATATAAAAACTACAACTATTTCTATAACGTGTGTACTTTTCCCAGTAGTAATTATTTGCACAGATCAAACCATCTCTCAAGGGATGAGTTGCTCTATAACACACAGGCACAGGCACACAGTGATGAATAGGTCTCCCCTGCTCCTCACACAGGCCTGTCTCTCATGCCTAGGAGGAAATAATTAATCCAACTCTTCCCAACAACTCTGTCATGCTTGCTATAACTTTGGGCAGCACAGAAGTACCCAGCTAGTCTTAAAATAGCCGGCTTGAGCACTGACAGTTGCAAAGCTGTGGTGTCCCATATCCGTGCTTCCAAAGAAAAGGTTAGCTACCAAAATGCTTATTTTGCTCCTGGGCGGATTTCCAGCTTAAAGTCTGCTCCACGTTGCTGTTGCTACACTGCTACACCGGCACCCCTGTTTGCTGGTTTAGCTCAGGTAAAACAAAATCAGCTGCTGTGACAGCCAGCAGCTGCAGTATCAGCGTACCCTTTCAGCGCGTCCTCCCTGGCCTTGCAATTTGTATCCACACAATACGACTTGTTCCAAACGAGGTGACCCTAGCCACTCCACATACTTAATCCCGTTAATCTTTCTTTACAAGCAGTGCCCGAAGACCTCAAACAATTTCTGTAGCTATTATCTGTCCTTTCTCCAGTTTGACAGTGTGCCTGCGCAACTTAGGTACATGAATCTCAATACATTCTTCCACATTTAGGTATAAAACCAAACCGAAAAAAACAAACAAAAGAAGTACTAGTAAATAATACCATTAGAATACATTACAAGAGGAATAATTGGCTCAGGGGAAAACACTACTGCTAGTAGGTATGGAACAAAAAGAGAAACAGGAAATGTGTCCAAAACGTTCTGAAAATAAAAGTGGAAAACAGCTATAAACAGGTATAAAAATGTAATCTCCCTTATGTTTTCATCTGACAGAGGACTGGTATAAAGGTGCCTGAGATACTGATAATAAAATGACAGGTGATGTTCAGTGCTAGCCAGGTACAGAGTAACATACAAGAGAAAAATAACATCAAGTACACATACGTAGTGGTTGGCACTAATTAATTAACAGCATCCAGGATAGACCTTGGACTTACTGTGGCAGGTTCTTTGAAAACATCAGTGCTGTGCTCACTGGTGGCCAAAGAGGCGGAGAATGAATGTGGTAGAACAGAATATTGGGAAAGTAGTTAAAATAACATGGAAAGGTCATTCAGCAGTGTGAGATATGGAGGTGGGTGCTTCAGTGCAAAGTGTGGCTCTCATTATGCTCTCACATAAAGGGAATAAGAGTATCAGAAGAGGCAGGGGATTATTAGAATTATAGAGCAGCTTTTACATGAAGAAAAAACTAAATGGATGTCAAGGGCTAGCATTTCTAAAAGAGTCATTACAAGAGAGATCTGTAAAACATGAATGATATGAAGAAAGTGAATAAGGCACAATTATTCACTGCTTCCCACATTAGAAGAAGCAGGATATGCTCAACAAAATTGTGAGATAGCTGATTTAAAACAAACAAACAAACAAACAGATGGAAGGGCTTAAAGCATCACATGCATAATGATTTTGTGAAACTCATTGCCATTGGATGTGTTGGAGGCCAAAAGTATAAACAGATCCATGAAAGATATGACAAATTGACAGAGGATAAATCCACATGCAACTGCTAAACCTGACGGTCCAAAGACACTGTCCAGCTCTAAAAGCCAAGAAAACTGTTGCTTTTGGGAACTGAGAGTGTGTAACAGAGAAAAAACAATTCTACCTATGCCTGTTCTGACACACATACCCATAACTGACACATGCCATATCATTCCCTCAGTACCCACTATCAAGAGCTTGTTATCTGACCCAATACTGCAATTCTTCTTGCACTAGACATGCAAATGATTATGGTCAGATTCAAACAGAGGTTCAGGTGTTACAGAATTGGGCATCAAAGCACCAAAATCTCCACAATCCAAATCCCACCGCTTGGTATACAGATAAGGGAGAAATTTTACTTTTCTGTTTCGGGTTGTCAGGAGGTAAATGGTATCTCTTGACAGATTTCCTAATTATCAGTGCTTTTTTTTTTAATGTGCATGTGTACATGTGCGTGTTGGGGGGAGAGGAATCTCCTCTTTCTGTCAAGAACTGATTGGGAGTTCCTTCTCTAAAACGCACAAGCAGAGGGGAAGGTGCGTCACTTCCTTTTCATACACCACCTATTTATCATAGAATCATAGAATCACAGACTCACAGATTGGAAAAGACCTCTAAGATCATCAAGTCCAACCATCAACCCAACACCACCATGCCTACTAAACCATATCCCAAAGTGCCACATCTACATGTTTTTTAAACACGTCCAGGGATGGGGACTCAACCGACTCCCTGGGCAGCCTGTTCCAATGCCTGACCGCTCTTTCATTTAGGAAATTTTTCCTAATATCTAACCTAAACCTCCCCTGATGTAACTGGAGGCCATTGTCTCTTGTCCTGTCACTAATTACCTGGGAGAAGAGACCAACACCTGCCTCACTAACAACCTCCTTTCAGGTAGCTGTAGAGAGCAATAAGGTCTCCCCTCAGCCTCCTCTTCTCCAGACTAACCAACCCCAGTTCCCTCAGCTGCTCCTCATAAGACTTGTTCTCCAGACCCCTCAGCAGCCTCGTTGCCCTTCTCTGGACATGCTCCAGCACCTCAATGTCCTTCTTGTGCTGAGGGGCCCGAAACTGAACACAGTACTCGAGGTGCAGCCTCACCAGTGCCGAGTACAGGGGCACGATCACCTCCCTACTCCTGCTGGCCACACCATTCCTGAGACAAGTCAGGATGCCATTGGCCTTCTTGGCCACCTGGGCACACTGCTGGCTCATGTTCAGGTGGCTGTCAACCAGCACCCCAAGGTCCTTTTCTGCCAGGCAGCTTTCCAGCCACTCCTCCCCAAGCCTGTAGCGTTGCCTGGGGTTGTTGCGACCCAAGAGCAGGTCCTGGCATTTGGTCTTGTTGAACCTCATAGAGTTGGCCTCAGCCCATCGATCCAGCCTATCCAGATCCCTCTGCAGAGCCTTCCTACCCTCAAGCATATCGACACTCCTGCCCAACTTGGTGTTATCTGCAAACTTACTGAGGGAGCACTCAATGGCCTCATCCAGATCATTGATAAAGATGTTAAACCAGACCAGACCCAAAACTGAGCCCTGCGGAACACCCCTTGTGACCGGCTGCCAGCTGGATTTAACTACATTCACTATCACTCTTTGCACTCGGCCATTCAGGCAGTTCTTTATCCAGCAAAAAGTACACCCATCCATTTAGATATAAATGGTTAAAAGAGTCATCATATATTGGGAAATCCTGGTTTAATTCACTTTCTGCCTAAGGAGAACTGTAATTTTCACCTCTTTCTGTTTATGACCACATTACACATATGTCTGGGTAATGACTTTTGCTATTTGTCCTCCCCAAAATCTTGTACAACGAATGAATAAAAACAAGACTGATAGACCAGAGGACAAAGGGTCAGAGGGCCTGACACTATAACCTATTAGTAGTTATGATCCTCACTTGGATGAGGGATCCAAGTCCCAAAGATTACTTAAGCATTTGCATTCAAATAACAAATTAGATTTAAAGGGAAGAAAAATACCCTGAAAGATAGAATTGATGTTGGAACATGAACCAAATCTGTTTCCTCCCTATGAATGACTTCACCACGCGTCTAAGGTTCCATGACAACGTTATGTCTCCTACTAGAAACAATTCCAAAAAATACAAGTGGTATTAAGTAGTGTCAGAAACACATACCATACACTGAAAAGGAGCAATAGCTTACAATTAAATATAGTTGGCCTAGCAGAGACCCCAAGATGTAATAAAAGCCACCTGTTTGTCTCAAGGCACAATGAATACACCTATGCCACTTCAGAGGTCTGTTTAACTTTAAAACTTCCAGAGGTGGCAATTTTATGCACCTCCCAGAGTTTAAATATAATTTTCATTAAAAAAAAATTTCTTAATTTTTGAGATAAGTCTGCACTGCTACTACCTAAATCCCTTACTTCTCAGCCAGCCGATAAGGACAGGACAAGTAAATGTTTTAGTGGCAATTGTCATGTATTTCAACTGCCTTCTCTACTCTAACCAGCCTAGAACTCTTGCTTCTCTTAATGAGGTATGTTTTTAATCCTCTGTCATCTTTATACACTTTCCTTAAATCAGCACTAGACACAGGTAGTTAGCTGCAGCCTTTTGGCACTAGGTAGATTAAAAGGATACTGTTATTTATACATCCCAGTACAGACTTTTTGGTTTTTTTACCTCTTTGTGGTTTTGCTTATTCATGTTCAGCCTGTGACCTACTGTAATACCTAACTCCTTTTATGTATAACTATGGCCTGCTGAATTGTTCCTCATTTCATATTTGTATAGCAGATTATTCCCAATGTAGCATCAGGCATTTGACCTCAATAAACTGCATTCTGTTTTTTCCTGATTATTTCTTCAATTTGTTGATATCTTTCGGAATCCTTGTCTAGTCCCCCCTGTGCTTGCTGGCTCCCTCAGAGACCACCGTACATTTGATAATTACACATTCTAGTTCATCTTTTTAATCAGTAATGACAATACTCAGTGATTTCAGATTTAAGGCACACCCTTTCAGGACTCTACTTGGTACACATCTCCTTATTAGGAGGCTATTCTTTTCATTGAAATGGGACTCTAAATCAGTTTTGTGGATATCTTGTCGTTCCATATAAACAATACTATCCCAAATTCCTTAAGAAAACATCATTGCCAACAAAAGAGCGAAGTGGTACTCCGCAGAGGTAGTGTCACTCAAATGCAATGCCTGAAATGTTTGCTGATTCAGCATTCTAACTGAGAAACTATAAGACAATATAGCACCAGTGCGCTTTTGTATACCACAGTTCAGACTATCAGGATTGAAACATCTGACAGCATGTAGAAAACTATTATTTAGGGGGATTTCAATTGGGAGGGACCTATTAAAGGTTCCACATAGTCACCACTAACTGCCCTGGAGCTGAAAAAGCAGGTTTGGGGTGGGGCGGAGGGGGGATTCATGTGTGTGGAGTGCTGGAAAATTGCCACAAACCACCATAGGTACTGTTTAACAGACTTAATTCGACTGGATGAATCGATCACTACGCAAAAAAAACCAGTGCTCACCAAGATATGAATGGCTACAGTCTAACTATATTACTCATACACAGATAAAATGGAGTGGATATGGTACACCAAGAAGTCTACCACACACATTTTTGTGATTCTAGTCAAGCTTTCCAGTTAGGATGTGTCAGAAGTAGGCTTTCCGAGTCCTTACTTAATCCCCTTTTTTGCATGGATAATGACAGAGTGATCTTTTCCAGAAGAGTCCATCTGCCCAGGATAAACAGCATCCAGTTTGTTTTACACCTTTATTGTTCATTACATGACACTAGTGACTATTTATTGTTCACTGTTCAAATTCTGCTCAGCCAACTGTACTTCTTTATTTACTTTTCGCCTAAGTTCATATCCGGCTATTCAAAGGTACTCCTTATTCTCTGAAAAAAACCTTAATGTTTATAAGGAGATTTTATTCTGACTGTGTAAATACGCTGCAGAAGCAGAGAAACCTGAATCCATTGATTCTAGATATTTGACACCACAGGTTCCAGATATTTGACCTGAGATATTTCAAACATGAGTTTTCAGAGTTGTCACTAAATATTTTCTATTTACTGGATTTTATTCCTTCAACATTATAATGGAAAGAAAATCCACAAACTGGTTCTGTGGGGTATATAACAGACAGATGGTAAATAGAAAAAAAAAAATCAAAGGTAATAAGTCTCATTATTTATATGAAACCTTACGGAAGTAACAACCAAAAGTAGTTAAGAGTCTGCTGGATTGTATTTAGAATAACAGAAGGAAACTTTTCCAGGTTTGGATTGATGCCACTGGAGAACGAGCTATTGTATCTGTAGGTGATTCTGGAGAATTGCTACTGTCTCCTTCATTGAAGCAGCTATAGACGACAAACAAGTCAGAACTAAGTAGATGAAATAAGGCTACAGGAAAGTGATCCTGGATTCTTGTGTTCCTTGCTCTTTACTGTGGAGTAGACGTTTGTTTGTCCATTTCTGTTGATTAAACTCATCGAAGAATATCTGGGACTTTTACTGCAGAAATTCAGTAAGGCCTTTTCTAAGAAGATCAATGGTGTTACACTTGGCAAGCCACGCTCTCACTCTTGGTGCCTAGATCAGCCTTCAAAACTAACAAACATCGTATCATATTACTTGGCTAAATGAGTTGAAAGGCTAAAGTCCTTCCCAGAAAGACATAGCAGATGATTACCCAGTTTCTTCAAGTTTTCTCAATATGCAGAACCACAGACTTTTTTTTCCTATCTACAAGAAGCATGATTTATGCACATTTCAATGGTATTTGTTTACAATTCATCTTTAATTTTCCTTTTTAACCTACTCCAGCACAGAAGTGTCTTAGATTTTCGCTAATGCCTGACTGAAAGCAAGGTGCCTTTTAGGCTCCTGTCAGATTAATCAGAAAAGATCTGACAAAGTGAAACACTTTGAAGGACAGGTATGTATCTGTTCTTGCAGCAATCTATAACCACGGGTTTGTTACTGCTCTCCCTGCTCCTTGATATACACAAAACGGTTGCCAGGACCTTCTCTCAGCTCTCACTAGCCAAAAGATTTTGGCCATCTACTTGAACTACATTTTGACAATGAGAATGGTGCTTTAATTGCACCCATGGAAAAATTGCCATTCATTTGGAAGGACGCCAGCTTCAAACATCACTTGGATATTTGAGCTAGATTGACAGACTGCTCTTTATTTGCCAGTAAGGTAAGGGAAGAAAACGCTGTTACATGTGCTTTGTATCCTCTGCTGCATACTAGATCATTCCTGGGTGGTATTCATGATCTATAAAGCAGCAAGCAGTTTGGTCACAGCTATCTCTGGCACTATCTGTTTGACGACTTGCAACACTATCAGGCAGAACAGAGGCTGAAAAAGAAACATGACTAGAGTTGAGTTTGGGAACAACTGTATCTCTATTCAAAATTAAACTAGCTATTCAAAATTTCATCGCAGTGTGTCAGGCGTACTGCAGTTACCCTCTGAACCCTCACAGGCTGGTTTTCCCTTGCCTCTGGCAGGCACGGCTGTCTGCTTTTTCTATAGCCAAAACGTTTGCAGATAGTCTCATTAACACAAAAGTTTCCAGCAAAGAACACAAAATGAAGCTCCTGAGTCTACCCAGCCAATTTTCTACTCTGGCAAATAAGGAACAGCATTTTTGGCCAAGGAATCCTACTGCTGAGATATGATTACCTATTTAACTTTTTTATTTTTCTGCACTGAATTATTTGTGATAACTGTGCATTTCCATTCAAATTATTAACAAAACTGCAAAGCAGCGTAGGTGAAGAAATGACTCGAGGTATAGAACACTGAAAATGATGATTCCCAATTATTATGCTTGGATAATAAGCTACTAATACATTTAATATATGCTATACTAATAATTACAATTAAACTCATAAAAGCATTTACAAGACATCTTTGATCTGGTCTTTTTTTCCTAGAAATCATCATGATCTGTATTACATGCTAAGAAAAAAAATCAATGATTTATGTATCTGTATCAAAGTTGATAGCACCTAACAGCTATAACTACAAAGGAAAAGCCCATTTTCCATTTTAAGTACTGGACTTAATTAACTTCTTTCCATTATTAGAAACTTCCCCAATAGTCCAACATTTATTAAAAGTTAATGTGAATGTTTCAGAAAGCTTACTAACCAATAATGTATTCTTTTAAACAAATTAATAATTTCTACAATTATACCACAAGTATTGAAAATAAAAGCCTTGTATAAAAACAATACCAATCAAAGAAAAAAAAATTGTTAATAGTTAGAATATCACTTGTGGTTTTAAAATAGATAGATTACTTTCACCTGTGGTGTTATACTGTTCCTTATTTCAATTGCCCATACATTTTTGCACATTCTTCCCATTTCCAAAATTAGTAAGAAACTAAACAAAGCTTAAGACCAGGCTTCAGATGTGTTGACAGACTATTGCTGGCATGAGAGACAACAAGCCTTTCCCCTGCATTACTCCATAGGATGCCTGGCTTAATTTTTCCTGTAGTTTAATTGGAAATCTTTGGTTGATGATCAGATCCCGAGTATGTGCCTGAATCAGTTCTGAAATAGTAATTTTGTAATTGCAAGAAATTATAAAATGGGTGGCTGTCTCCTGTGTTCTTATTGGCCAAGTAGTGCTTCAACTGGTGGTAAAACTGTTTGTGTTAAATCGCATCTGCTGTGAAACTGAAAACATTACAAAGAAACTCAATTTGAATGGTTGGAAATAAAAATCTATATAAAATCAGCTACCCTGGACTTCTACTGCCTCTCCAGATGAATTCAGAAGATACATGTTGCACCTCCCCATGATCCCCAATCACATCCTTAATGGGCAGAGGGAATGTGCCAAACTTCCTTCCTGCTCAGATGCTCTAGAAGGGTACACAGAGCTGCCTCAGGCAGAATGCATACGGGCTCCTTCAGACTTCTGAGGAATAAACACCTCTTGTAAAATCCCTTCACAGTATTTTCTCATGATTCTTTCATGTGGCTGTAAACACTGCTACCATGAAAAAATGGAGGGGGAGGGGAAGAAGAGGAAGCAATCAATATTTATCATTAGTGTTGAGCAAGAATTTCTAAATTGTATTGTCACGAGAGACATCTACAAAGTTTTAGTGGGCAGAAATGCATCAGGGAACATGAGTTAATAGCATCAGTTATAGTTGTGAAGGCAAGAGCAATCCCAAAGATTGCTTCAGCAGGTTAGAATGAGTAACAGATCCCCTCCAGTGCCGTGCTGCATGTTAATAATAATGCCCATATAACAGACAACTTCCATTTAAAAGATGAGTCTTTGTAACCTGGTCAGCAGGATGATGTTTAAATTGATCTCCTGAAGACTAAGGGAGTGCAAGCTGCTTTTGCATGCATTGTCTGAAAAGGATTTGCCAGCTTTCTCAGTACTACTCTCATGAGACCATCCAAATGCAATCATCTCTGGTTTTATCAAAGCCTAGGAACAAAAGCTTGAATCGCGTTCTATAAACTGCAGAAACATGTCGTCTGTGAGCCACCATTTCTGCAGCTAACTCTCCCAAGCAAGCACCTTGTCCCGGCTGCGAATGACCCCTGACAAATCCTCACGGCTGCATTTGCGGTCTCTGCTGCCGAGACCATTCCCTGCAGGAGCAGCTCAGGCTGAGGGGATGCAGCAGGCTTAGCGAGTCACGCTGTGGAGTGCATTGCCTCCAAGGGATGGGGTCAGCAGCTTGTGTCCTCTGCACGCTGAGGGGTTGGCTCCTGAAGTGACTTCCAGCAAGCAGTTGCAGAATGTCAGAACTGAGTTTTCAGAAAGCACAAAGACTGACTTGAAAGGGCTTAACAGAAACAATCCTCTCTAAGTTCCTCTTCAGATTCGGTTTTCAGAAACAACTGTATTAAGAAGAGGATGCTTAGCTGACCAGTAGATTTTTCAACAGCTGTTGGCTGTTATAGATCAGTAGTTTCTACAAATATGTGGATTTTCTTCTAGAAATATTATTGGAAATAGCTCAGAGTACTCAGGATTCAAAACACAGTATTTTAAACAGGTAACAAAACCTTCTAAGTACGATCCTGCATCTTCCAAGCAGTTCTTTCTCAAATTAATTGTACTTGTTTAAAACACCCTGAAACAAAGGCAACTGACACACAGGTTTGAAAATGCGTACATAATTATAATGGAAATTAAATTGTTTGCAACCTACCTTGGAATTGCGTAAATTTGATGGTTCCCATCCTCTCTCCATTTCTGAAAACAACTTGACCCTAAATAAAATAGATAAATACCTTAAAATTTTTATACATCTCTCATAGTTTCATTAGCACTGCAATTATTTTCCATTCACTATTAAAATTACACAAGCAAGGTTTAACCTTTGAAGACAGCAGATTCAACCAAGGTTAAAATAATTCAATAACACCTCCTTAAGGCTTTCTTGAACAGATTTCAAATGGCCTTAGAAAGTTGACCAGTGTTATCACCCACTTTTCATGGATGGAAATGGATGTACAATAAAGCCATTAACTTACTGCATCTTAGATGATAAGAGATATGCACATAAATGATTTTCACTGCGTCACTGTTTTTATCAAGGATATGCAAGAGCTATCAAAGATCATACAAGAAAATTGTTCTCCATTTCATTCATCATATGGTTCTCTAAAGAGCTCTATAACCTACTTACTTGTTATCTTCTATACTTGTCCTACTTGATTGTGGATACCAATAGCCCTTGTAGCTTGGTTTTGTACTACAGCAACGCGCACGTCCTAGTATCCTCTTTAAATGTAATGCCTTTAAGTCAGTACTACCCTTTGTTGTGCTACACATTGTTACTCCTCAAAATAACGCTCATGTAACTCTGAAACCTCCTCAGATATCCCTAGCAAATTAATCCCATCTTTCATCCCATCCTTCTGACTTAAATTAAGAAAAGGTCTTGTTAAATTTCTTCCTTACTTCATCTATTTCATGAGTATGAAAGAAGAGGTTTTCATTCATCTAGGCTAAGAAGTCTTTTTAATATTTTGAACCTGCAGTGGAGTGTTGAGTACTGTCAATACAGATTGCTTTTTTACTGCATCCCCAGTTTGGTTTATTATTATCATCTCCATTAACCTTTGTTTTAGCAGACATCAGGGTAAGAGAAACCAAATGATAAGCACGTAAGGCTGCAATACATTTCTCTGTGCAAGCCAGGCCCTTTTTGGGTAACCCCTTCTGATCTCTAAGAGGATGCACTGACGGCAGCCATCTGAATTACTGAAGTCAGCTCCCTGCAGGAACCATACGACAGCTGTGCAGTACAGCACACTCACCCCACATTTCCTGCAAGCCACTAAACACAATTGCCCTTTGATAAACAGAAGACGACACCGTCCAACAAGTGTAAGCTACCTTGTGCTAAGCCTTACAAGCCAAAAGCCCCAATCTGTGACATAAAGAGAGCAAGAGAAGTGAACACTGATAACGGAAGAGATTCTGCGGAAGGACACAGGAGCTGCTCCCACTGAAATCCAGCTGAGCTAAGTGTCATCCAGTGGCTGCTAACACAGCTCCAGGAGAGAGCACAAAACATTAGCAGGCAGATTTCTGTGTGCACCTTAGCAGCCTTCATCCAGATCTCCTTTAGTTTGGAGAAGTAGTTTTTAATATCCCTTCATTCGTTTGAACATAATCATAATGCATTTGGCTACTTGGTTTAAGCAGCTACTTGGTTTAAGTAAAAAAGAGTAGAAAATATTAAAGAAAAGACTTGTAAAGATGCTATGCAAGTGTCACATTGCAGACATGTATCTATAGTCAATCCAGTCTTAAACTTGTTAAATTCTTGGTTCTGTGACCTGTATCGAAGAATTCTGTAGTTAAATTTTTCACTGCGTGGAAAAGTTACTTTTTCATTTTATTTGAAATTTACTCCTTTTACCTGAACTCTGTCTCATCTTACTCTTTTATTACAAGTTAATAGGACTGTAAGTTCTAGTCTACTAGAGTGCTATTTATAGATAAACATACAGCAAGCATCACTGCTATCATCTATGACGACAGTCATCTATGATTGTCATCTAATATTGACAGTATAATATACCCACTGACAAAATTTTCTACCTTTGAAGTGTAACTGGTTTGCAATATTTTCAATGCTTCTTGCAAAATCACCCACATTTTCATCATTCAGTTGGACAGACACATACCATGTGCTTCTACTGACTGGAGATACATACATCCTCACTGACATGTTCTGAAACTATCAACAAAATATAAATCACGTCTGAATGTTCTGAATAAATGTAAAAAATTGAATTCTAAAAAAGTATAAACAGAGTTATAGATTTAGAAGTATTTGTTTTTATCAACTTCCCTTTGCTAAGATATGTGACTTATACTGATCTAAGCAGCAGAAAAAAAAAGATATGGATGATGGTGATGAAAGAGTTATGGAACAACTCATGTGAAAATGTCCTTGTTATCTGAAAAATTATTCGATCACAGTGTTTTACTTTCATTAAGATTACTGGAAAATGCTAAAAAATCAAATGGGTTATTATAAGGAATAACAACTTCTAAATGCTATTTCATGAGGTCTGATGTTGTCCTGGGTATTCTTCACAAACTGCAGAGTTACACATACAGACACTAATAGGAAAAAAAACTATTTTGAGAAATTGAAATAGGCTATTTATTCCATGTGTAATCCAACAAATAAATCTGTTTTCAAAGGTAAAATCAACAAAAAATACATCAGCAAAAAGCCTCAAAGCAGGAATCTCTAGTGCAATCCACAACGATGACAGTACATATTTATTACCCAGGCATCAAAAGTGCAACCGCAGCTGCAGTTACCGCTTGGTTCTTTGCTCCTCGGGAACATGCTGCTTTGTAATAATATGTGACAAGTAGCTACAGCATCTCAAGTACCTTAAACCCCTCAAGACTCTAAAATTCCTGTGTGCTGGGTGAGGAAATATTCCTAGATATTTTCTGGGGCTTTAGGTAGTGCGAGCAGACATGGACATAGTATTGCTGCTGCAGTATTTGGTTCTGCCAACGTGGCGGGCAGAAGCGTTCCTCATGAACACTGAGAAGTTGTTTAAATAGCGATACCTTCCTTTCTTAAAATAGGAAAAGGAAGGAAACTAATGAGAGTCACGCATTGCTCTGTGCTTACACCACTATTTTATGAAAAAAAAGACAATTACTTTTGGGGTAAAAAAAGTGATATAAATATATAATAAAAAGTTGTAGTATTTCATTTTATAAACTTACAGCAATGCTAGTAAGAGATAAATCAACCAGTGTTTCAGAAACCTCTTTTGCAGAAATGCTGTGCTGATTTACGGCATAAAAAGTGAGTTACAATCTGATGATGTTCTATGGCTCACGCCAAATCATTTCTTTGCCACAGGGGTAGCACACCATAAGATCTAGCTAGAGAGTTGTTTTCTTTAGATTTGAGATTCATAAATTACTAACAGTATTTTTTTATTTATTTAAAGTAGCGGATGTTTGAATAATAGATATTACTAATACACACATTAAGCTCTGACATTACAAAAGCCAATCTTCGTACTATTTCATCCTTTATTTTTACCTCACCACATACTCCAGCACGTGTCAGTACAGACTGAATCTTACAGTGCAGTCCACCAAAAATCTAGATCTTATGAAATCTACATGAATATAACAACAGATAAAATCCTTTTTTACCTTCCACTGTGTTTTGGTGACATTGCATAGGCATATTTAGACTAATATTAGCAAAAAGATCAGTGATTGTACAGGTGAGAACTACAGTTTTATAGAAAATAATAGAAGTGATGTTAATACTAACTTCTTCAGAACACAATTGTCAGATTCAAACATTTCCCAGTCAAGTAACTATTTTACTTCAAGAGACGTAAAATAAGATCTCTGTCCTTAACAAACATTTAAATAAACTGCAAAAGTGAATTATTTTCACATAGATCAAACCACACATTTTACTATACATTAAAATAGTTAATCAACAAAGCTTTTCATTATACACAGATCATCCCAATGGAGACCAACAGCAACCTCGCTGGTGTCTTAGTGACTGTTTTATTTCCTTCAATCTACCATCTACAGATTGTTTTTTCTTTCTTTACCAGTTGTAAAAGTGGTGCTAGGGTAAATACCAATTTTATAACCCATCTGCCTGTCTTCGAGCTGTGGCCAGGCATCTTCACATCAGCAACTATCCTTGAAAAGTCAATGGGAAGGAAATAGAAAGTATGTTGCTTGGAGTCCAACAGACAGTGATGTGAACAGAGGGTGGAAGAAAAGCTGAATGAGCTCAGTCTGGCACAGCGTGGTACCCCTGGATGCCGCTGCTGGTACGTACAGCCAGGGCTGCACACAGCATCTCAATAACCTATATTTGGAATCCATTCCAGCTGCATAACTCATTATTCAGCCTTACAAAAGTGTACCTCGCTCATTTTTTCTAAATGTGCAACCATCCCATAAGAGAAAACAACACCAGTTGCACATTACAACTTAGGTGGGTTGGACAATAGAAACACAGAAGCTTACACTGGGGTTTTTTTGTGGTTTTGTTGTTGTTTGGGTTTTTTTCGGATACATCTCTGAGGCCAGCTGCTTTTCCTCTAACTTTCTGGCTTTCTTTCCCAAGAAGCTACAGTGCTTTTAATGGCCTTTATAAATGGTGGAAAACGGAATTGGACCAAACATTTCAACAATGTCGGTTTCACAATTGCCACATACAAAGGCATCGACTCTGTTTCTTTCACATACCATCTTCTATGTGCTCTATTTTACAAGCCTAACATTGATTTTTGTTGTACTCACATGTACTTTGTTATACAGCATAACTGCATTTCATCTCCTTGCTAAAAAGACAGTCTCCATCCTCCTCGGATGTACAATCTTCACCTTTTTTCTTTTATTGATGTTCTCTTAAGCCATCAGTCCTTTATATGTGGTCAGAAAAAGAAGTCCACAACAATCATCCATTCACACTCACAAAAAAATAGCCAACATTAGCTTTATTTTAGACACGTGGGACTTCCCCTGTCTCTATAGCAATTGGTCGTTTGTCTACACTTGGAAGCAGCTATTTATTTTACTTTTTTTTTTTTTTCTGGTAGATAACCATCATTTAAATTGCTGTGTATTTTCTTCTGCAAAGTGCCTCAAATGTAGTAAACAGAGAAATAAATAGATAGCATTTATTTCCGTGATTTTCACTACTATACCTACAAAAAAGGTCTGCTTTAGACCATGCTTACTTCCTTCTCCAATAGCGATCCCCCACATGCCACCAAACAATTTTTTATTCATTCAAATTCGTCTTCTATACTAATTTTATACCTGGTACTTAATTGTTGATTTAAGATGTCATCATTATATATTTAAGCTAAATTAATAACACAAACACCCCTTCATCAGAGGACAGATCATGACTATATTGACACACATGTCACAGCTGGATGCAGGGCAATGAAATGCCACAGGACTCGTGTACCCCAGGCATTTTCCAATGGGCCAAGAGATTTCAGGGATCTGCCTCAGTTCCACTTCACTGCCCAGGAATCTGGGCTGCTCTGCCCTACAGGCAGGTCATCTCCCTATATAACAGTGTTTATGCCCAGTGGCTTTCCCTGAAATGTCTGAGTCTACACAGTCAAACCATTTCCAAAAGTGACTATCAGTATTTTTTCCAAAAATAAATTAACTTGGTCACTTTTGGGGTTCTGGAGCCAGAGATTTAATATAAAGTAAACCATTCAAATAAATGCATGCAGAAATACCTGAAAAGCAGTGGGATAACTAAGGCAATAGAGGTTATATTTTTAATTTAAAACACAGTCCATTATTGTCAAAGAATTATAAGTGTGCAATTAAAACTGTCCCTTTAAGTTCCGTGACATCTGTTGAAATCAAAGTGTACATCTGATCCTGCAGTGTCCTTACTGGACTCAGTCCAATAAAAGTAGGAGCCATGGAGTTTGAAGCATCACAGGACAGCAAAACCAAGAAATTGCTAACACCCAAAGGGCAAGTATTGCCCTCCCACGTAGCTGCTAGCTGCACTGTCCTACGTCTAGTTGGTGGTAGCTTGGCATTCATCAGGCCCCTATGTGAGGTGTAGTGGCCTATTAAACCAGCAAAAAGTATTTAGTGGGGTTTTTTTTTGTTTGTTTTATTTTGTATTGTTTTGGCAAGCAGGGGAGATGTAGTTTCTGAATTGCTTTCCAGTGACAGTCCCAGGGCCAGCACAAAGGAGCCCTGGAAGGAAGCAGATGCTAGCAGAAAGAGCTAGGAGGGAGAGAGTAAGATACCCTCTGTTAGCCCCAGCTCCTTTCAGAAGCCTTTCTGTGTTACTATGCAATCCACGCAGCCTGCTACTCCTGTGTTACACATGCTCAATTTACTCATATAGGACACCTTGACTACAGACATGCGTTCCCTGACACGCACAAAAGAGCAAGCTGGCATTCTGTGGGTCTTGGCTCTGCAGCTTCTAGGTGGTGAGGAGCTACACATTGTAATTCATACCCTCTTCTGTCCTCAATACATCACGTCTAAGACAGCGGTGTTTACAAAGCAAGGGAATATCGCTTAGTCTATCAAATGATATAGTTGAGAGTAACTCAACAAGCTTTTAGCTCTGCAAGTCTAACCTTGCTTCTGAAACAAAGCAGCAAACTTCCAGCTGAGGGCAGCTTGTGCACAACTCTTCTGGTTTCAACCTAATAACATCGCTCAATTAGCCGGAGACAAAAAGCTGAGCACAGGAGAGGTAAGCACTGTGCAGGAGAGGATACTAGGGAGACAGCAATAAAGTTGTCATCCCTGTGGGGTAAACAGGTAGCTGTCACCTTTGGAGCAGTGAGAGGTGAGCAGAAGGCAGAGTGTGATGAAAATTAAAATGCTCTGTAAAAGCAACAGTTCTCCTGAATCCATGGGTTCATATCCTTAGACTGCTGTGGATAAGTTGTCTGTAGAACATTTGATAAAAGCAGATCCAGTGGCTGCTGCTTTTCAAACCCTGAGACTATTTTCAGAAAAGATGCTTCTGTCAAAATTTTCAAGACTGAAGATTTAAATTTGAAATATTTTATGATCCGAAAGGATTTTTTTTCCCCTGCCTGTTTTCTTTCTTATGACATTTTCTAAAAGATTTGTGTTACTGAACGCTGCTGCCTGGAGAGCAGCAGCAGCAGAGAATCTCAAAAGGCAGGTGTGAAGCACAGCTGAAAATCTGGTCTTGGCTAACATTTTCTAAATGAAGGAATACCACCTTTCTTATCTAAACAGATACTGGTGTTCTAGCTATGACAGAGCAGGCATAAAGCAGCAGGAAAAAATGAACAGGCTTACTTCTAAGCATTAAATATCTGTCTGCACCACAGGAATAATGCCTGAAAGATATTCTTGCAAATAAGTTTCCCAAACATGAAAACATGGTTTTTGGAGAAAGAAAGTGAGGAAGAAGGAAGATAAATGGATGGAACAGCAGATATACACAGATGTTGCTACAGAGATAGAGTGCCCAGAAAAAAAAATTCTGGTAATCGTGACAGTGATGAAAAAGAAGAATGAAGAACTGGTGTTTACCAAATCCCATAACATTAGAACTAGGAGGAACTCATCAAAACTATTATGACATTGGTCTAAACCAGAAAAATCAGTGATGTTTTTCATGTTGTTCCTTTGCACAGCAGGCAGTGAACTTCTGAAATTTTCATTGAGTGGGGATTGCTTATTTATTTGTTTTGTTTAGAAACTGAGGACTGGGAGGTGAACCAGTCTACTGACCTCATGGGACACTTCATATGCTCTTGGCAGACAGAAAGGTAAATGGAAAATCAGCTTTATCTCACAGTTCAGGAAACGTTCATGATTTTTTAAACAGGTTGCAGAAACTGCTTCAACATGAGCGACGTACAGGATAAGCAATATTATTTTCTTTCTTCTTTTTTTTTTTCCAGGGCAAAAACTGTTCTGGGTAAAATTATCCAGCAATTTTAATAAAAAAGATGGGCTTGGTGCCTCATATTTGCCAAGAGCAGTTCTCTGTTAACAACAGCTGACACAATTAGTCTGTGTCATTGGCCAGTTGTGCTCTTTGCTTTGGCACACATCTCCCTTAAACGCCTACGGAGTAAGTAACAGAGTTTCTAGAAATTAAAAATATATATATATATATAAATTCCCTAGTTCCTTTAGCATGAACCCTCTTGAAATACAAGAATTTCCCCAAAAAGTTTCTTAAAAAAAATGGCTACACTGAGCATCTCCTAATATCATGATAGGAATGTCAGAGTTGTGTTCCACTGCTGGGCTGGAAGAAATGGCAAGTGAAGACTAGCACGTTGAGCCTCAAATTTTGTGAAAAGGTGATTAAGTATAATGACTTCTTTATGTGCCTATCCTTCACACACATCATGAATTCAGGATTATGTCAAAATACAAAGTAATGTGAGCCTTACCATCATGATTTCATCACGCTGCTGCTGAACTCCCTTCTAAATAAAGAGTTCCAGTTCAACCAGCCTCTGCTTCGTAGGAGAGGAGATATTTTTTCTTTGTGTATCTCCACTCTCTAAACCCCTTTTTCCATTTTCTTATTTATTTCCTCAGGAAGGCTATCCATAACTGAAACACAGATGCTCTTGCTCTGTAGAAGGGTGCCTTTATTTCTAACTAATATTTTGTTATCTGAACTTTACCATATTTTGGGCAGAACTTCACCTCCTGTTTCAGGGAAGTACAGGAATCAGATGGGGAATGGACAGAATTTCTTTGGGTGCAATTTCTTCCCTCCATCCCAGCAGAATCCTCTGTCATCAGTTGTCTTTGCACAGAAGTGTGCTGTTGCCAGCACAATGACATGAGATAAGCCCAGACTATGCTGTTCCGTTAGATTAGCATTTAGATGCATGCACACAATTTCACACAGCTACGCTGAAAGGAGACACCACAATCATAACATTTTTTTCAGCACAGCAAGCAAAAGAATGATTACAGGACAACATCTGAGCACTCTGTTTTACACGCAGAAGCAAGTCTAAGGAAATAATGTTCCTAACAAGGTACCAGCAAGTCATAAGTAGGTGATGGTGGGGAAAAAAGGATACTAGCCAGGAAATCATCCATCAAACCGCATTGCACTTGCTGGCCATCGCAGGTGAATTAAAAAAGAAACTTTATGCTTTGTCAGTCATTAATGTGCTTTTACACATTCAGCTAGGCTTATGATTAGCACAAGGCAGAGCAGTTAGATGCTCTTTTTTGCCGTTCTTTCTTGTCATTCGTACGTAGTTGCCTAAAACATGGTCATCTTTAGTGGTCTTCGGTTTAGAAGCATGACAGGAAAGAAATTAAAATGAAACATACACATTTGAGAAACTTTTTTGCAAGGTTTTCTGAACATTTTGGAAACAAAATTCCAGGCAGTGGAATTGTTTGCAACAAATGCTTTCAAGTCTGGTGATACACGTCACGAAGTGCTGACTACAAATATTTAGCCAGCTTTCTGATCTATGCTTGGCCTCTGACGCATGAGCAAAATAATCCCTTTACTTTTGACTCAATGTCTTTCAGACGTGTGTAAAAACACTGATGGAAACAAGCTGTCTTTCAGGCTGGCAAGAGAAGAGGAAATAGTCTGAAGCACTGGGACTAGGAACTCAAGCCCTCTTCTGTGTATTAAAAAGTAAACATGAAATGCTGAGGTGTTGTTCACAATTGTTCTTTTGAGGTTGAGTCCCTGATGGTTTCATTTTCTAGCTCTGTGTGTCTGTAGAAACAGCATAACAGCACATTATATTCTACCACCACAGGGTTTTTTTCACCACTTTTGTAAGAATGAATCAGAAGAGATGGCATAAAGCCTTTTAAGGGCACCGTATTAAGCAGCAGTGCTATCTCTTCAACAGCGCAATTTCAGATGATGTTCTGAAAGCAATTTCTTCCATTTTCTTTAAACTACATTAATCCCAGCAGAGAGCACAACCACACAGGCTGAATTTCATTTGGTCCGACGATGACTCGAAAGACTGCAAGAGCCACGACCTCCTCTCTGCGCACTTCTTCCTGCCCAGGCCTTGTCACATTGGCTGGACACCGGAGATTACTTTGTTTACTATGTTCTTTCTAATGAGCAGGCAGCCTAAGCTATTAGCAAGGTCTTTGCATCCAAAGTAGAGCGCACTGGCATTACTCACGTGCAAGTGCTGAGCACAGTATCTTCAGACATTTTAATCCAAAACTGCCTTAATGAGAAAGGAAAATTTAAAAAGGCACAAAGACCAGACAGCTCTACAAATTTCCTTTAATGTATGAATACCTGTCAGTCTTGGATGATTCTTGCTACTGGCTAGAGAAATGGCTACGATAGCAGTGTTTTGGTTTAGCCTGGATAAATGCCAGGTGCCTAGCAAAGCAGCTCTATCACTCGCCCTCCTCAGCTGGACAGGGGAGAGGAAATATGATGAAAGGCTCGAGGGTCAAGATAAGGACAGGGCGATCACTGTCATGGGCAAAACAGACTCATCTTGGGGAGAAAAGAAAGTTTAAAGTATTGCAAATCAAATCAGAGCTGGATAATGAGAAATAAAGCTAAATCTTAAAACACCTTCCCCCCAGCCCTTCCTTCTTCCCAGGCTCACCTTCACTCCCAATTTCTCTACCTCCTCCCCCCGACGGGCGCAGGAGGACAGGGAATGGGAATTGTGGTCAGTTCATCACACATTGTCTCTGCCACTCCTTCCTCCCCAGGGGGAGGGCTCATCACACTCTGCCCCTGCTCCAGCCTGGGGTCCCTCTAACGAGAGACAGTTCTCCATGAACTTCCCCAATGTGAGTCCTTCCCACAGGGTGCAGTTCTTCACAAACTGCCCCAGTGTGGGCCCCTTCCACAGGGTGCAGCCCTTCAGGAGCAGGCTGCTCCAGCGTGGGTCCTTTGGACAGGATCACAAGTCCTGCCAGCAAACCTGCTCACAGCCTCCTTCAGGCATACATCTGCTCCGGCATGGGGTCTTCCACGGGCTGCAGGTGGAGATCTGCTTCACCATGGACCTCCTTGGGCTGCAGGGGCACAGCCTGCATCACCATGGTCTTCACCACTGGCTGAAGAGGAAAAATCTCTGCTCTGGCTTCTGGAGCACCTCCTCCTCCTTCTTCACTGACCTTGGTGAGCGCAGAGTTGTTTCTTTCACATAGTCACTCCTCTCTCTTGACTGCTGCCTCACTGCAGCTTTTTTCCCCTTCTTAAATATGTTATCCCAGAGGCACTACCACCGTGGTCTTGGCCAGCAGTGGGTCCATCTTAGAGCCAGCTGACATTAGCTCTATCAGATATGGGGGAAGCTTCTAGCAGCTTCTCACAGAAGCCACCCCTAATAGCCCCCCTAATGCTACCAAAACCTTGCCACGCAAAGCCGCAACAGGAGACCCATTCCCAGTGTTCTATGGCTACTCTACTTCTGAAAATTCCCCTGCAGGCCAGAAGTGTGAGCTGATGCTGATGAGGAAAGAGTATCTGGAATCAGCTAAAGGGTTGGTTGTTTTAGAGAACAGCCATCCATGCCTAGAACACAAACACTGATTTTCCCTCTTTACTCAGTATGAGCTCTTACACACTTTTATTCAATGTTCATGAAAAGATTCTAATGACTAGAGGATTTTAAATCTTTCTTTGGCAAATCAATTGAGGTAGCTCAAGGCACACAGGAACTGTCCAGGACATTAACTTTCTAACAAATATTTCCCAGTGACAGTCACTGAAATGGGCCAGTTTTCCATTTCATAATTGAATAACAATAATCTTCTTTCATTTAAATTTATTACAGGTCTATCAGCCTTTTATTTTAGCCCGGTTGTAGTTATGGCTTTACCTGACAAGTGTCAGAAGTACTATGATGCTTAGTGGGGCTATTTTTGTAAATGTAAAAAGCCTAGACTAAACCATTCCTAATCCTAGGACTCCTAGAACTACATTTCTTTAAAATTTCAAAATATTTCTATATTCCTTTCTGTATCAGAAAGCACTCTTAAAGACAGCTATGTTTGATGATAATGAAGTAGATGTTTCATCGTCTTCCACTTTAGCGCTGCATCCCTCCAGGTGATGCTTTCATCAGCATCAAAATTCTGACTGAAAGCTGCAGAGAAGAGCATTAGTGTTGCTGGGCATGGAGATTTGAACAGGCTTGGCAGTGGCAGAAAGGAGGTCTAACCAACATATTCTTCACAAAATCAAATTCAGCCCTTTTCATTGTCCATTTTAATCCTTCAGGCTGTTCTAACCTGTGCCAACAGCCTGCAGAGAATTAGTGAAATATAATTGGCATAGTTTTGAAACTTTAAAGATTCTCTATTTATATCCTAGTAGCAGTTTTACTGAGGAAAGATGGCAGTCTCCGTGTTCTTCAGAACGCAGTCAGATCCAAAGACATTGGAAGAGGCTCAGTTCAGTTTCTGAGTTGTGAGTGATCAGTGTCATATACTATTAGATCCTACACAGCATAACAGCTTTCCAGCCGGCATATATCAGAGCTCTCAAAGGTGCAGCTCTCTTCAGACTCCGTAAAGCATTGCTTAGCGTAATGATGTTACTTTGGGATTACTTCTCCCATATTTTCAGAACACTATGGTTAAGGCTTACTGATATTTAAACATCTTTCCATGGTGATGGATGCTTTTAAAAACATTTTTTAAATACTTTGTTGTTTCACATACAATTCTTTGCCTGAAAATAATTTAAAATCAAGGTCATACTAAAAAATTGAGACATATCTAGAATGCACACTCACTTAACAGAGAAACTGTGTACTTCTTAAAGAAAATATTATTTGTGAACTCTTCAGTATTCCCTACAGACATAATGATGGTGATGAAAACAAGGCAACAGATAATATTTTCTTGTCCCCCTTAAGTCACACTAGCTAATTTGCAGAAACGAGAAGAAATGCAATCATTAGTAAAGCGAGTCCTCTTCTGCATTTCTTCTAACTCAAGGCAGTGTGCAAAGTCCAATTAATGACATGAAACAGCTAAGTGTTAGACATCTCTCTCTCTTCCCCCATGCCACCCCGACATTCTCATACCCAGCACGGTATCTACACCATATCATGCAGAGTAACTCAGATGCACCCAGGCAAGTGAACTGGTAAGTCAACATAGGAAAACACGGTTAGTTTGAGTCTGGAAGTACAGTCAGATTCCCAGGCTATCAAGCTTGGTCTAGTAAATCCCCTTTCTCAGCTGAGAAAAAAATTAAAGTGCTTCTGAACAACGAAAAAAAATTTGCATGTATCTTTAAGGTTCTGCTGTCAGTTCTAGCTTCAAGAAGAGCACTGGCAGAATCAGTCAGTAAATTTGGAACTGGTAGGGTATTGCTACCATCAACGCATTTGCAAAGGGCTGTACTCATATCTAAGTCCCTTCTTGGAATTACAAACCTCAGCATGCTGAGTTTTTCACTTCCATCACTCCCATCAGAAGACTGCTTTTGAACCTGATTCTTCTGGTGGTTTTAAGTTTTCCTCTAGCTTTCAGATTCCTCTTATTTATGGCCATATACTTACTTTTATGTTCACAGTATGATTTGGACTAAACAGCTTTTCCCCCTATGTTTTTTGGTTGATATTTATGTAGAGAACAAGTAGTTTTCCTCTCAGCATACTAGGCGTTCTCTGAGCCATCACAGGGAGAGTCAAAATCAGCTGAGTTACCCTTCCACCACAAAAACTGGTATTATATAGGAGGTAGGCTTTTACCTACCCAGTCTGAAACACCTTTCCCATGCACAAAGTGTACAGGGAAATTCATGTTCCAGAATGGAGGCAGGGATTGAATTTCAGCATCCTGAAAGTGAGACTGGGGAGGAACCATTCTGGGCTGCTGCTGTCTGAACCTTGGATGCCTACATTCTTTTTAAATGCCTCTGGTATCTCTAAAGCAGATAGTTGCCTCAGTGCATATTCTTGCATTTTTTACTTTTACTTCCTCCAGTGTCTCTTACTGGAACCCTCAAGACCCTTCAGTTCATCCTACATGATATTTTAATTGTCCCCTATCTTCAAAGTGCCTTTCAAATCCATGTTATGAACAAGCTGCATCAATAACACTCCTACTTTTAGCATGAGGCATAAATAAGTGTATTCAATAATGTAAGTTCAAGACCTGGTATTGATGTTCCCTCTTCTAGCCCTTTCAGTCCAGCCTGGGGTGATCTCCCCTACAGCTATATTCTAGCTGCCTTTTTCACTCCTTTTCTTTTGTGACCCTGCATCAAACAACTATGTGAAAACCAGACGGATACACACTGCTACATTTCCCCTGCCCTAGGACAGGCTTGCCCATGAGGTAGAGATGCCTATGTATTTACCACAGCCTGAATAACAGAGCCCCTGAATTTCTAGTACTAGGTTTGACTTAGCACATTTTACTAACATGTAGTTTACAGGATGTCTACATGTGGATATTACTAATTAAGTTTGTGTCTTGTCCCTTGCTCAATGAGTGACTAAGGTTGTTCTTTGACAATTTGATACAGTAACACACTTCAGTTAACACTTAAGAAACTTTGAAATCCATATATCCCTAATCCATATATTCCCTATTTTTACTTAGTTGCATAAACAAAGAAAAAGAATAAATTTTAACAGAAGTACAAAAAATGCTGGAAAACAGGTGAAAAAACCCACAGAATTTTCTCACATGGAAAATGGACTTAAAATAAATTTTTAGATTTTAAAAATATTTTATTTGAAAGGAAAATGTCAAAAAATTTCTTTTGAAAATGTAATAAAATTTTCTACTTTTTTAACTATTGAAAATATCCAGACATTTAAATTTTGAAAAAAAAAAATTGTGCATGTATCAGAAGGCTGATGGTTGCAGAATATCACTCAAGAGAACAGATTATTTTTGACTGACCTGTAATTCCACTCTCTAGAGAACAAAATACACAAATGTACACTAATTTCTCTAACTTCTATTGAGAAAGAACTGCACTCATTTGAATACAATTTCTTTTCCCCCAGATTAATGTCTCAACAGCAGCACCCCAGCCTGAATCACACTGACGCGCTGTTAGAGCCCCAGCAGTGTGCTCTAGCAACTGAGCTGGCCAATGCCAGTGCAGATCCGCTGGGACCAGCGCTGGCGGCACTTCAGTTCGTGCTGAAGGAAGTCCCGAAACTCTGTTCTGTGGAGGATGCTGAACTGATTTTAGGGTAATACCTTTGGAGGCAAGTTCAGTGGCCCAGCCTTTGCTTAGCCCGTTTTCCTGTTCCCAGGGGAAGAGAAGGTTGCCTCATACTCAAAAGCCTCCTTGGTCAACATCAGTATAGACACTGTTCTTATCTGTTTGGCTGTTTTCTTCAACCCTGTTTAAGAGACCAGAACTTCAAGGTCTAGAAGGCATTATACTTGAAAGAGAACTCACTGGAAAACAAAAAAATCATTGTTTAAAGATGCAATATTCTTCATTTTTCTAGAAAAGATTCAACACTACAAGCTCTAAATAAGCACAATTTGTTGAAGCTCATGCTGACACCTCTGTAATTAAAGCATTCTGGCATCAGGCACTTGGCTTCTTAGAACGGAGTGCATGAAAAAAGACAGCACTAATATCTAAACAGCCTGAAGGAAGACAAATGACAGATTCCATTATTTTCTCCGGCTATCATCACTATCGTAACCTTTCCCTTATCTCGGTCAACACACTCACGCTGAATTGAATGGGACTAAATTTCTTTTTAATACTTTGACAAACTGCACTGCTCGGTACAATAGCAGCAAACCTTGCATTCACAGCTGCCCTTAAAAATCAGTTACTTCTATTTTTTAATACTTGTCATCAATCATCTATGCTAATTGGCCAAGTGTATGGCATTCCTATAGTGGATTAAATGTCCCAAAATAACTAATGCGAATACTTTTATTTCATCTGTCTCAAATGAAATTGGTATTAGAATAAGAAAGTATTTCCTTCTCTGCCACTGGCATTCAATGAATATTTATGATGTTTTTCACTATACTGCAACGATCTGACAATGTTGAATTCCAGCTAGACTGAGGATACAGCACTTAAAAGGAGATCCTATTCTTTTTCTAGCCTCATAAAAGGAATTAATAATTGTGAAACAGCTAACACAAACAATTGCTTCTCAAATAAGATCAAATTTTATCTTCATATTCTGAGTTGGAAAAGGAATCTCTTAATTTGTAGTAACAACTATCTTTAAAAATACCAATAACGTGAACCCATTTATTTAATATTTGTAAAGCGATTTTATGCACAGTACTAATGCTGACTGATCAAAGTGTACATAATTAATGGACAAGAAAGCAATCGTTGCAATAATGGAAATCTTATTAGCATATAAATTATCTTGTTTTCAAAAGCTTAGAACAACCATATAAGGAAAATACCTCTTATATCAACCTGTTTTTCTGAAGCCATTAAACCAAGTCAGCTTCCTTGGAAGGGTCATATAGCTGTGTTTCCTGGCAACAGAAGAAAAAAAATATCCTCTGGACAGGAACTTGTAGGAAATGATTAGGAAGTTTCAGTGTAGGTCGGGGTACCAGGTGGTACTGTTGGGCTGCGTTACTGTCCAAGTTAGATAGAGGAATTTATGCAGCACTGCTTTTTAATCCTACTCCTCCTTCTTCTATTACTAGCCATCAGGTAATGTGCACTAGCAACCCCTGGAGACAGAGAGGGCTTTATCTGTCAGGCTCTTCCTTTTGTCTCATCAGAAGTCTTCCCTCTGCAATGTGGCCATGTGACTATTCAGGAATAGAAGAGGTGAGACATTTGCTGATGAGGATGTGATTGTATTCAGGAGAAGAAATTTTACTTACTAAACCCTGACAATAATTTTTGTGGCTTGAAGCCAGGAACAATTTCCAGTGCTCTCTGATTTATCTCCCAGGTTGGACACAGTCTGTCCTACAAAGACACAATGTTCATACTCTTGCCAGGGTATGTTCACGCTCTTCAAGAGAGACATATTGTTCATACTCTTACATTTTAAAGACTAAACTTTATTTTGCTCCCTATACAGTAATGTGCACATAGGGAGTAGTGAATCCAGAGATAAAGCTGCTCCTAGTTGCAAATCTTTTTATATCTAACCCTCAAGAGACTATCAATATCCTATGTAAAGGCGATGTCTGGGGAGAAAATTCATGTCTCCAGTCATTTTAATCTGTATTTGATCAACAGTATAACAGAAAATATCTGAAGTCTTCTACTGACATCAGTGAAGTCTAATTAATACAAATTTCTGTCTCAAGACAGCATTTGCCTTTTCTATTTTTTTGTCAAAATCTGTCCAAATGATGAGTATTTTTAACCAGAACATGCACTGCTTACTGATAAAAACTATAATTTGGAGGTTTTCTGGGCCTCTGAACTTCTTTGAGATTCATTCTTAGAAGCTGAGCCACTACTCACTCCACCGAGATTTTATTTGTGGAAGTATTCCCACGAAAAATAGTAGGCTAAATTTTCTAGATCACATTTAAGCAAGAAAAATTTTCTTATTAACTGCTGTCAGTGAGAAGGATGAGACTTTTTATTTTGTATGTGGACTACCATAGGCCATTGCAAGCTCTTTGTCCAAACAAAATGCATTTTACGTAGAGCCGCATATTCCCACTGAAATTAAAGCAGAATCAAGCTGCTGTCTTTATTCAACGGTGCTTAATTTATACAATTTACACATGCAGCAGAGCACCATGATAACTCTTTGTTTCCTCCTGAGTGAAAATTATAGTCAGGTGGATATAAAATATTCCCATTTTTAAAACGTAGAAGTTAAAGTGTATACAAAAATCAGTACGTCACATATCACAAATATACTGAGTATTACTTACTGGTGAGGAAAAGGGAAATGGCAGACAAAGTATTCTCCATTTTTATTGTTTATATTTAATGAAATAATTTTAAATTCCATGTTATGATAGTCTAGTAGTCCAACACATAAAAAATAATCTAGCAACTATTATGCTATTTTAGTATTACAGAGTTTTCCCCTAAAATTTTCTTTTTATCAGGGACAGTTTCCTAAATGAATACCTCCAATTATAGCTTGAGATGAACCATTTTTAGTTCCAAATTTACCTACGGAATCCATGGTAGGAAAGCCAGTATGCTTCAAATATGCCACCTCCTACTGGAGTTTTATTTAAAAAAAATTCTGGACATCAAATGTTGGAAACCTCTTGCTCCTGATTCTCTTCTCACCAATAAAGATCAGTTATAATAGAATTGTACTTTTTGTTTCTATTTGTCTTAAGTTAAACCAAGATTGTTTGGTCACTGCATGCAGTCAATCAAATTTGGTGTATCTCAGAATGGTGCTAATCAGGGAGACATGTTATTGTTCCACAACTTTAGCCCACCTTGTAACGAACTAAGTGTGCTCTCGTAGTAAGCTCTTGACGATTCTTTGGGCATTTTGCCTCTTTCCTATTACCTATCTCTTTTACCAAATGACGTAAACAGAAAATCAACCTAACAAAAATACTGTAGCTCAACGTTTCAGATAAACAGCAGATTTCCTGAGAACAAGGTACATTCAACAGAGCTGAAGTCTAGGGTTAGCTCTCTACTCCTATTCCCATTTTCCCATTTCACCCACAACCAGTGCAGAACTTCAACAACCATCAGATCTAGCGAACACTTTCTAGTTTTGTCAAATCCAACTGCTCATTTCAACGTTCAACAAATGCAAGATAAGTTTTCATGCAGACACACTGCGAAAAAGACCATGCATTAAAAAGAAAGATCATGCAGATAACTGTCATAAGAATATGCATTCAATTTTTTTGTGACTGCTGGCTACACTTCTAACACACTCCACAACACTTCGAGCTGATTCTTGTGTCTCTGACCTTTGAAAGCAAGCCATCTCACCATACAACGTTAATTGTCAGAGCCCATTGCAGAATATCTCTTCAGGCAAAGTTGGAAATGGTGCCTAATTCACAGCAGTGTAATTCACATACGGCAGCCCAAGACTACTGCTGCTGGGTTACTCTACTTCTACACTGAGAAACAACCTTTTGAGTCTCAACGGAGCCAGGTTTTTGGCGCCTCAGCTCCCATCAATGCTCCATTTCCGGTTCAGTACAGTGGCTTTGCTGATTTCACAAAAGTGAAAAGGAAACAGTACAACAAAATGGGGGCAGGGCTGCAGAGCAGGCCTGAAACAAGAACAGGAGACAATTTTCTCTACCATGAATCATCTTTTCTTGTTTCATATCTTGGGTGGCTAATCTGAAGAGAACTATGATCCCTTCTGCTGAAGCAGACAGTACCATCTGGCTTCTAAGCAGGTTTTGTTTTTTCTTATTCTCATCTTTTTTAGCACTATGGGGACACATGGCCTTTGAAAAACTGATGGTTTGCAAGTTACATCATCTTTAAACTTCTACTTAACCTTTGTTCTACAGTGAAATCATGTCAGGTCTGGTTTTGTTTGTCGAATAGATTGTAAAAAACAATACTTGCCAACAACTTCCACACAGTAGCATTCAATATGCGGCTTTCCTACATAACTAGTAGAAGCAAGATTCCATGTTTCATCTGTTACTTTATGATAACTCTTGATAACTTATTTCTGGGTTTAGAGGGGTTTTTATAAAGGGTTTTATATAGTTTTCACATCACTCAGACTGACACGCGTAGAACATAAAAATGTCAGCAATAGAATTGTCAGCAGTTTGGGGGAGAATTTTGACATACAAGTTTTGAAGAAATATTTAGTATTTCTGATGTTAAAAGTCTGCAGTCAGTGAGTACAAATGCATGATAATTACTGTGCATTTTAGAATTACTATATAGCAACTGTCAGAATCACTCCAATGCCTTGTCTTGCCCTTATTAACAGTAGAGAGAGACAGACTGGACACAGTCTGTCAGTAAAGGCATCCTTGTTACCTTGTCTGCAAAGAGACTGCACAGAGGAAGGCTGGGGATGATGCCAGCTGTTCCCACCTATATCAGCACTCTCCTGCACAGTTAATTACAAGACTAAACTAACAAAAGATCCAGGCTTCAGGAATTTGGACAGCAAAATAGTCAGTGTTTACAATAAAATAAGGTAGATCTACACCAACTACTGTACAATCTAGAGGCAATGAGAAAAAATGGTGAGAAGGAGAAGCAAACGTGCCAGTGTCTGCCTGGAGTAAGCTTTCCAATAACTTCGACAACACTCCTATCATTTGCAAACACTGCTGTGGAGTCCTGGCTGGATGAGAGGGGACATAGTTTGGTGCGCTGAGCAACCCAGGTTCTGATCCGGAGGTGAGCCTTGGGAGCGGCTGACACGGAACCCTGCTGGGAAGGCAGAGCGAC
>Ga0065711_1000537_pt1 | contig 62857 bp, 24 predicted proteins | sample Hoacrofraction12_FD_59098 | JGI IMG/M metagenome (GOLD analysis project Ga0065711, IMG submission 59098) | Hoatzin crop microbial communities from Cojedes, Venezuela - Epithelial fraction 12 v2 (version 2) | ecosystem: Host-associated > Birds > Digestive system > Esophagus > Crop | place... | reverse complement strand
GGCCAGGTGGGGTCAGCCCCCACCCCCCGGCTGTGCCCCTTCCTGGATTCCGGTGAAAATTAACCCTGTTCTGGCCAAACCCAGGACAGCAGTGCTGTTGGTCATTATTTGTAATAATTATTTGACATAATATATGTAGTTGCCAACTAGAAAATGAGTTTCTACTTTTCAGAAAATTTCCCAACTTTCTTCATGTTTTAATAATCGGTGTTTCCTACAAAAGATGCTGTGGAGATATATCTAGTTAGTTTCATGAACTTTATTCAGGAGCCAGGAACCACACCTTGCATATTTTTAGAGAGAATTCTCATTAAAGTTCCCATGTGATGCATCAATACTGTGATCTGACTTGTAGAGTAAAATTTACCAGAAGAGTTTGTTTCGAGGAACTTTTTTCATGAAAAACTTAACACTGTTCATTTGTATGTGTTCTGCTCCCTGGCTTGACCCAGATGTTGTCTATTGTAGCCTACATTTTCACATGTGAATCTCTGTTTGCAAATGCTATCTGTATGAAATCTGCTCTATGCTTAAAACGCAGTATATTTGAAGAAATAAAAGGCATTGAAGAGCATGGCTCAAAAATGAGATCTGAATTCTATACCTGCCTTGTTTTAAGGCCAACAGTTCGTCTGTTTAGACCCCTGGAGCTTTGGCGTATCTTGGCTTTTTAAATGCAGAGATGAATAAACCTACCAAATTTCTGCATTTTTTGCAATTCTGGCATAAGTTCATTTTATTTAACCGCTTTGTACCCCACTTGAATGGGAAATATCTGGAAGGTCTGTCCTGTTACCAGTGAAGTGGTATATGCAATCTGTTTCAGTGTAGCCAAAGTTTTGCATACAAGTTTTAATATAATATGGAAATTCATACATAGTTGGCTGTAAAGTTTAGATTAGTGGGCCATTTGATTCCGGGGTCTCTACAGCTACTAAAGACAAAAGTGACCAAAAAAATAACAAAAATAAACCTGACACTGAATGGATAAACCTGAACAAAATCTCTTTGATTGGAGCATTTGGGATAACTGCCAGGCTGGACGTTGAGATGTTTATAATCGGTTACGTGTTGATTGAGGAAAGGAGCATGAAAGGTACAATTTTAGCACCCCCAACCAATGCCAAAGTATGCAAGAAAGTGGGGACTGCTGTTTGGACAGGGGACAGATCAATTAAATCTTTTAGGACAGGATGCTTTAAAATGCATGTTTGTAAGTTAAGACATAACCTAAACATTTTAATCACAAGAGATTCTGAAGTTTTATCCACCCAGTGAGTTCTTGGTGGGGAATCAACATTGAAACAGACTCCCCTAGGTCTTCAGAAATTAATTTCTTTTCCACCATGTAGCTTTTGAATTGGTTGAGCCTTTAAAATTCATTCTTCTCCCCTGGTAATTATAGCCTGTAAGGAGATGTGGTGATGTAGCTTTTCTTTCAGTTTCAGATCAGATACAGTTTAAGCTTGATTTATTCAAACACATTTTGAATCCTTTTAATATAATAAATCTTGTCAAAATGTCATGGTTGAACTGTGATCTTAACTTGAAATACAATTTTACCTTTCTGATTCCCGAAATCCTAAACAAAAGTTAAGGTTAAAAAGGGCTTCTTATTTAAAAAAAGAGACAAGACACTGACAAAGGAAAAAACAAGAGTAGTTACCATTATTTTCACTAGCCCTTACAGATAAACAGTTCCCATGTTTTGGTAATTTTATCAACAATAAAACCTGGAGTAAAAATCAGCTTTTACACATTTTGTTTGTAAAGTTGCTCTGGAGTTAGTAAATTAAAGCATGTTAGTAAGTTAAAGTTTTGTCCAAGGGATATTTTAGTATGGAAATAATGCATGGTTCACTAGATGAAAGAAGTTGGTTGTCTGGAATAGCAGTGATATTTTTAATCTAGAAGATATGAAGTAAAATTTGACATGAAAATACTTACCTGAAAAATTATTGCTTGTTTTGCTTTACACTGTCAGCATCATTTAACTTTTGATAATCTTGCTTTGGGTTATCTTTTGGAATCTAAAATATTTTTTGAGAATTGCAGTTTGAACTGTGAATTTTATTCCTAAAAGACCTTAGGTCATTTGACCATTTTTCTAGTGTGAGCCATATTGTACTGTTGTGATTTTCCTATTTAGAACCTGATTTTTTTTGAAGTACTGTATTGTGCCATACAGGTCAGCACAGCAAGCACTTAAGCAGATAAGTAGTTTTACTGATTGCTTATTGACAGAAATATCATGAATTCCAACAGAGAAGAATCACCTCAGTCAAAAAAAGGCTTTAGCAAGGTGAAACAATAGAGATAGTTCAAAAATAAAAATGAAGAAAATGCTCTATTCTGATAAAAGCAGGAGTACAGTAACTGTGAAGTCATTCTTTGTTGGTGAAATTAGAGGTAATGGTTTATGTAGAATCATAGAATCATCATAGAATGGTTTGGATTGGAAGAAACCTTAAGGATTATAGAGTTCCAACTCCCCTGCCATCAGCAGGGACGCCTTCCACTAGGCCATGTTGCTGAAAGCCCCGTCCAGCCTGGCCCTTAACACTTCCTCTGGGCAACCTGTTCCAGTGCCTCACCACCCTCACAACAGGTAATTTCTTTCTTATATCTAATCTAAATCTGCCCTCTTTGAATTTAAAGTTATTACCCCTTGTCTTATCACTATGTGCCCTTGTAAAAAGTCCAGCTTTCTTGTAGGCCCCTTCCAGGTACTAGAAGGCTGCAGTAAGGTCTCCCTGGATCCTTCTCTTCTCCAGGCTGAACAGCCTCAACTCTCTCAGCCTTTCCTCACAGTAGAGGTGTTCCAGCCCTCTGATCATTTTTTGGCCTCCTCTGGACCTGCTCCAACAGGTCCATTTCTTTCCTCTGCTGAGGGCTCCAGAGCTGGACGCAGGGCTCCAGGTTGGGTCTCACTAGAGCAGAGTAGAGGTGCAGAATCACCTCCCTCAAATGGACTGGTCAGAAGCAAAGTTGTAAAGAGATAAGTAGTAGTGAAGTAAAAAGTCTGCTTTGAGATTCTGGAAATACACGATAATCTGAAGAATGTGGGAAAAGTAGAGTGAATTTAGGATTTCTTTTTAAGACTCTGGAATAAAAATACCAAAGATGCGTACAATCAGGTGGTAAGCTCAATTCTGCTTTATTAGATAGCTTAAAGTCTAAGGTAGCTCTATTAAATTCAATGGAAATAAAATTTACCATATAAATTTTTGGTACTGTAACAAATTTCAGTAAGAAACTAACATGAATCCATGACACTCTACTTAAAATAGCTGACAAAGTAATACAATATGGAAGAATTGAATTTTTATATAGCAAATTCACATACAGGTCTGCTTGGCAGTACTGAATTCTGTAACTGTATCTATACATAAATTGTCAGACTAAAATTCAAACTCTGAAGTGCTTTTGTCCTTGGCTATTGTCATTTGCTTAAATCCTTTCAAGTGAAATTGTGTTCCTTAATTGCTCCATGAAGAATTTTAGCATCTTAATTTTAAAATAAGTTATTTAAAAATCTCATTAGTTATTATTTTTGTTTTATTTAGTGTGCGTGAAGGTGGAACAAGAATAGCATGGAGTAAGCCAGAAATAACACCTACTATTTCTTGTCATATCTCTCTCTCAATGTCAAACTGGTATATATTCATTTTGATACTAACATGCTGCTCTGATGGTCACAAATGTTCCTGGTAGACACAAGAAAATTCTATTTTCTCATATTACTGTTTTTTCTATGGTGTTAGTAATGTTGTGTAGGCATATGAAAAGACAGTCCTGAACTGGAAAATTTGTTCTTCAGCTACTGCAGTCAGACTGCAAGTAGGATATTAGGCAGGCATGTAAAGACACTTTCTCTACATTACCGACAAAGAAGGGAACAGATTTCAGGTCTTTAAATCCCAGATCCCCGCGTTGTTCTTTATTGTCTGGGTGGCAGCCACAGTCAGTTTCCTGAGTGATGTAGAAGTTCAGCCAGTATCTCCTGAGGCAGAATGTTAATGAATTCATCTATTCAATTATTTGACCTTCTATAAACTTGTTATTATTTTTTATTGTATAGGTAATAGTGAAATGCCTTGGGCATCCTTGCATAAAATAGCTAAACAGGATTAAGGTACCGGCAGAACAATAAACTCTTTTCCTGTCTATGTGTGTTTGTTGAGGGACTTGCTTTGCTCCAAGTCTCCGTGAAAAGATGGCTCTTGTATTCTGTGTTTATGAAGGTCATTGCTTCTGGACAATTTCAGGCAGATGGTGGAACCTGTTCCCAAATGAAGAGTTTATAATAGAAAATGCTCTAATGCCATCCTCTTAAATTGAGGACAAGGCAACTTCAATACTTTTTACAGGTAGAGTAATCCTGGTGAGGGTCTCAAATAGACACTTTTCAAATTATTTGGGATTTATAGATTAAACCTTCATCTTGAAGTTAATGTACAAATTATATTCTGTATTGTTTTGTATTTCTGAATTGACTCAAGGTATGTTTCTGTTTGGAAAATGTTGCCTTAACCTGATTCTGAGATAAAGAGTGATCATAGGAAGGATGGCATCTGACATACATGACTGCAATTCCCTGGCTAGCTGCCCATGTAGAAAGCTTTCTTGGGCTCAGCTGCTGGTTCCAGAGCAGCTGGGGGATCTGGGGCAGCTCCCCTGTTAGTAATGTGCATAACAAATGGTAGGAAACCATGCGTCATAAGAAGGGAAGATATCATTTTCAATATATAAGCTGACTTCTTCCTTCAAGTATACTGGCATCATTTGAGTTTTCTCCTAATCCAACATTAGCCAGCTAACTGTCAGCCTTATCCAAATCTCCCTCTGACAGTGGCCTGGATAATCAATAGCACTGGCTGGATGAGGAGAGAATGAGACTAATGGCTCCATATGCATAAGAAGTGAGAGCAAATAAAAGAAAGAGCACTTCAGAAGTCCATGTGCAGCTCTCTGCATCTGAAATACAAACATTTTCTGAATGTTCAGAGACCTTCTGTACATCTCCTTGTCTAAGGAATACATTGAGTTGTGTTTTACATTTATATATGTTACCTGCTTCTAGTGATGCTTTAAAATAAAACCCTGGTACAATTTATCACTCTGCTCTCAGAAAAAGCTTACTTAAGGAAGTATGCTGTTATGGGAGATTATGTAATTGTAAGAACATACCTTAGTCTAAAAAAAGTAAATATCTGGCAGTGAATAAAAGATACACCAAATATCATTGAAAGATGAAGTTCAGAGACAGGAACAGGAACACTGTAGGAGAAGGCATTTGGGAATAAAAGCTCATAAAAAGCTTTCCAGGAAAAAAAGTTTATGGAACGTGCTTGCAGATCGGTGTGTAGATTGTATTTGCAGTAGGTGTTGCTTGAATAGGGCAGGTGATTCATGTCCATTCTAAACTGCATCTGTGGGGCCATTGGGTTGATCTGAGAATGAAATCTGAAGTGTCAAAGTTGACAGCTATAAACTGAGAGATGATGGTGTCTGGGTGCTATTTGCTGCAAATGAATGTACTGTTATTTGAAAGTTGTATTTTTTCTTTTGTGAGATTTCTGAACTAGAGCTAGCTGTATACATATTATGATTCAGAAAAACATTGTATCTGCATATCATTTATTGAATTTCAGCATGGTGGAGCTCTTGTATGTAGTTTAAAGAAACATAAAGTTTTATTAAAGTGGATAATCTTAAATTAAAACTTTTTTTTTCTTGGAGTAAATAAAAATGAGCTTTCTAGAAAAATCCGGGAAATCAATTTCTGATTTCGGTGAGACTAATAGTAACATAGTTGCGTGCTTCACTTCAACAATATGGCTGGTGTTAGAGTAAATGTTACAAAGGGAAAGGCTAATAATAAAGGTTCTTTTCTGTCTTCTTCCTTCCTTTTCTTTCTAGCAGACAGATGTGGGATTATACAAGTATATCTCATATCTATGTAGAACAGAGACTACTATATATTATAGCCTGTGCGTGATAATATTGAGAAGTATCTTTTAAGAATTTGAATGAGTATTTCTGAACCATTGAGAAGTATCTTTTAAGAATTTGAATGAGTATTTCTGAACTCCACATGCAGGTATTCTTATCCTCATAGCTTCCAACAGATTAAACTGATAAGAACATAAGCATTTCTACTCTGAATTAAGTGTCCACTCATGGATTTATTCAGGAATAGATGTGTTTCGCTTCACACATACCTTTATTTCAGATCAATGTCTAAATATAGCAGTCCTTAAATGCTGTACCTGATGGTGAGAGGAAATAATACAGACATCAAATGTTTTTCCTGTGGAGGGGAGGGCAGTGGCTAACCCGGGGCAACTGTGGAGTTGGACACAAGAATAGGGAGGAGATGATGGACAGATAGGCAAGCTATTTCAGTGGAACTACGTTGTTTTCTTGCTCTGTGGCATTAGCCAGGATTCCTGGAGTTTCATTGCCCCCAGCTTGGCAGTTCCTTTTCCTCTGGTGCCCACGGGTCTTGCCTCCCTAGATCAGAGTGAAGGATCAGTCCTGGGGACTGTACCCTCCCCCTGTGACAGCTGTCCCTACTTGCAGGGCCTGTGGGACTGCTGGGCCCTCAGGCTCAGCTGGGCAGAGATTTAATTCAGTGTGTCAAATATTGTCTGGCTTTATTAACCTACTTCTACCTTTGATTGAATAACCCCCTTTTCTCTTTCGGCTGTCTCATTAAAAGGTTGAATAAAATCTCTGTCTTAATTTGTTGCACATTAGATTTCCCTGTCCTGAGGCACGCTTTTGACAGAGAGAACTTGCACGTGTTCTCTTCCCTCTTCTGTATTTTTGTGTTTTCTATTGTCTTCTTGCTCTCATTTTATATGCAGTCATGTATTTCCATAAGACACCATGTTAGGCTCGTATCTTGACTTCCTAATGTTTATTATTATTTTTACATTCTCTTTGTGTCTCAATTGGGCACTTTTTCCCTGTGTCACCTGACATTGTGTTAAGGATGTTTATTCTATTTCATGACACTAAGAGCTCTCAGTGTCTAGTTTTCACTGCAGTTTGTGAGTTTGTTAAACTCCCTGTTTTCTGAAAATGTATTTTGCTCTGCTGAGCAAACTCTGCCCTTTACAGTTCTCAAAAGTGCTGTATTCCTTCTGTTGTAAGATATTTTCTTCTTTAATGCTGTCTGTTCTTCCAACTTTCTTTCATTCTTGCTTCTCTTGTCTTCTAATTGACACTGAGGGCATTTACTTTGTCCTTTTGTCTTTGCTTCCCTACTCCAATAGTCTCTTCTTTTTCTGTTCTTTATTTTTTGATCTCCGTTTTTATTTCTAAAGTATCCTTTTTATATGATTGCAATGATACTAAATGCTAAGCACTTTATCCTTAACTCAAGATAATTAATCCTACGGACAAATTTGTGATCTACAGACAGCTGTCTCTCTAAAAAGGCACTCGTGATTTCTCTGGAGACAACAGAATTATAGGTGGTTTGTTCTGGCTCATTTATAATGATCAGCTGAAATTCACTTAAATTCACTTAATTAAGGAAATCATGCAAGATGTGATACGCCTGGGTTTTCATTTCACGTGTTGAAAGCTAATTTGAAATTCAGTAGTATTTCCTTCATCATTAGCTGATGTTACCCTGCAATGTAGAAGTGATATTAGCATGCATGGCAATTCACAGTTTCCTGAGAATTGTAGTATTTCACTTCCCTTCTGCACCCTGGTGAAGAGGATGCCATTTCCTGCAATGTATTGCCATATAGGGAAGCTATCTTGTGAGACTACTACGTCTTCTCTGCATCTGATCTGTCTTTGAAACACAGACCTGAATTCAGGCTCTTTTGGTCTAGCTGGATTATGAAATCACCCCTTATAGACAGATTTTTTTACAACTCACGTAGTGGGTATTGTTATGTGCTGAAGTGACAGTCACTTTCTGAAAATATTTTCTCTGTAAATGCCATTGTCATTCTACTTGTGGGTAAAATGGTTTTTATTTGTGGTTTGGCCCCAAAGGCATCATCAAGAAACTCTATTAAAAAATTACTGAAGATTTAGGAGTGTTTTAGATATTTAAAACAACTCTATGTGTTAAAAATGTCCTAGAGTTATGAATTACTGGTCTGATTTTGGATCTTGTAATTGGCATAGAGATGAGGGTTGGACTAGATGACCCACAGAGGTCCCTTCCAACCCCTACCATTCTGTGATCCTGTGAAGGCAGTAAAAGGCCGGAAAAGTTGCTCTTCGAATAGATTCAATTGTTTTCTGAAAAAGATTGCCACAAGGAAAAATGCACACAGTGTTGTAGTGTGTCAGGAAGTTTTTTAAGAAATCAGTTGCTCAGTGTCAAAACTACTTCAGTAAAATGAATTATTTTTATCTCTTAACTTTGGAGTTCCCCATTTTTCAACACTAACTCAATTTTCCTGTATTTCCTAATGTCGAATGTGAGTCAAATGTAAGCGTGCTGATGCTTAATGTCCTCATTTCGTTTCCCAGTGCTCATTCTTCCCATGTTTCTCTGAAAGGAGGAGGAAGCCCTTTGTTTAGGCTACATGTTCTAAGAGCGAAGAGTGTTTATAGAATATTCATCTGTTTTTCTTGTCCATTATACGTATGATGACATCACTGCATACTTTTATATGGTTTGGACAATGCAAAACCAGCAGTTAAAATGCAGAGACCAAACAGACCATGTTTTTGCAATTAACTACAGAACTTAGAGCATAGCTTGAGTCACGTTAAAAAAAATAAAAAAAAGCTCACTAGTTCTGAACTCAGAGGATGGACCTCTCTAAGCTGTTTTTCCTATTTAGTATCTAAAGAAGTTCTGCTCCCTGTTCTTTGTTCTTTCTAGTACCAGGTGTAAAATAGTCAAAATAGTTCTTACTAAACACCTCAACTGGTGTTGTTGATATTTAACAAGTGTTGGAACATGAATGAATTCAAACTGACAGGTAAAAACCCCTTAAGTTTTGTCAACTTTGTAAAGGGGTTAATAGGACGATATATATATCTAGCTCACTAACCACAGTACCTGGAGTCAGCCACAGGTAAAATCATTAAATGACTTGTTCAGGATACAGTCAGAAAAGAGTTAACAATTATGATGAAGCAACCCTGGGTTTTGTATTTAATATTTAATTAACTAGGGTGGCCATTATGTAACGATGTATGTAGGCTGATGTGAAAGTGCTTATAAGATTAGCTAGGATAAATAATGAGAAGTAAAAAAAAAAAAATCCTGTGGACATGCAGGGTTCCTGCTTCATCACAGACCTTTCTAACAGTCTCAGACCCAATGGTGAACACAAAGACTAGCTAAAGCTTTTTTGCGTTTTTCTTTTTCACAGGTAGAGCTGAATAACCATCTCCTTTATCTTGCATTCATGTCAAGTATCTATTGCCATTTCTTTCAGCCACATGCAGCATGTGTTTGATATCTGCTTTTATTTCAGTAGTTTGCCATTGCTGACCCCCAATGAATTTGTGGTTCTTTCTAACATCTAGATCGTTTTCCAGTGCTCTGCTAACATTTTCCTCATCTTTTGTCAATGCATTAGAACCTTCCCTCCTAACTACATACTTATTTGAACTGAATTTAGTCCTGTTCATTTTAGACTGTTTCTATTCCTCAAAAATACTATTTTGAATTCTAATTCCATCTTTTGAAATGCTTGAAGCAACTTCCAGCTTCGTGTCATATGACAAATTTAAAGTATTCTCTTTAGTGACTCATCTAAGTCCTGAATCAAATTATTAAATTGCATTCGATCCTCCACCAAATTCTCTTCCTAATATGACAATAATAAATACACTTTGAGAGCACAGCTGTCTGAGAAGTGCATTCACCTTATGTTCATTTCATTAGGCTAGTAGTCCTTAGAGGTAGACAGCATCACTGAGCAGATAACATGCTGTGGCTTATTTTTGCATCAGTCCCAATTAGAAGCTGTCATGGATGATATGCTACCTGTGAGTCCCAGATTGGTGTGGATGACCATACTTCTTCTAAAAATACTTACAGAATATAACAAAAATATTGTTCTCCTCCTCTTTTGTCCTAAGTAGTACAAAAGATACTTGTCATAAAAGGAAATCAGGTTGGTATGACAGAATGGCTCTTAGGTTGATGTCGGCTATTTCTTTCCACATTTCTGTGTTGTATATGCTTGTGCGTTGATTGTTTAATCACTTCTACTAGTGTCTTTCAGGACAGTAAAATCTAGGAATTAATTCTACAGGTTTTTTTCTTTTTCTTGGTTTTAAAAATAAAATCTAAAAATATTTAAAAATATTTTAAAAATATGTCCCTCTTCCTGTCCTTGGCACTTCTTTTGCTGTCCACAGATCTTTGAATATATTCACTGATGGTTTAAAGATTCATTTGATTAGTTCCTTGAACACTCTATGAGAAATTTTGTCAGGCTTCATTGATTTAAACACATCTTATTCGTCTACCATTGTTGTCCAACTATGACCTCAGCTTCTAATCCCATAGTTAAAAATACTTTTGTCGTAGTGACTGCTCAAGTTCAACTTTCTGGTGAAGGCTAAAATAAACAAACCATTGACTATTTCAATCTTCTCTACATTATCTGCTGGCTTTTGTACGCTTCTTGTTAGAGTTAGCTTGCATACTCACTTTCTTATGGCTTGGACCTCATACTCATTTACTGAATAAAGCAAATGTTTTTAACTGTGAGAATTTGAAACTGGATTTCGGTGCTAGATCTAAGGTGTCTTTTGGCCAAGTATTCCTGATTAGTAAAGAGAAACGTTGTTATTGGCCCCTATTTTTTCAATGGCATCGCAACTGACATGGTAATTTTCGAGTCAGTTGGATTGCAATCGTGTTTTATAAAACATTTAAAAAATGTGGTCTATGAATCGCAGCATCATGAAGGCAGTTGGCTCTTATGGAGCAGAGTTCCTACACTATTTAGCATGTTAGATATAATACCTGGTATCCTCAATTTCATGTGGAAAGGAGTTGGCAGCTTATGTAGGTTAAGGCACAAAAAAGTGTGATAGTCTTCTTTTGGTCTGACTCTAGAAGTCTGTGTGAGTCTTCTGCAAGTATAATTTTCAGAAGTTCTACTTTCTCAAAGATAATGCTTATCATCACACTGCACACATGTTTGGAGAGCAGGGAATGGAGGTTAAATCTTCTGTGTTTTTCCCAGGTAGAGTAATTTCGAAAAATCAACTGTCCTTTCTGACTGTACTATTTAATGTGGTTCCTCTGAATTTACCAGTTCTGCAAAACAAAATCAAAGTTTCCAAGATCAGACACATTAGAAGAAATAAATCATAAGGTGAAAAGGCCATACTTTTACGTCTAGCCTTTAAATGATGCTGCAAATGTTTGTGACCTGATTTAATGAAAGGGTTAAACAAAGTGTTGTAAGCTGTTTGCTGTCTTCAGGCATTTGTTCTGTATCGGTGGACATATTTTAATGTAAATAGGCACCTCAACAGCTGTGTCCCCTTAAGCACATTTTATTTAGCAGCTGGGTTATACATGTCACTTGGCAGCCATGGATTTTCAATTTTTCTCCGTGCCAAGGGGGCAGCTGGAATAATTTGAGTGCTCATTAATTTGGGAGAAATATGAGCTGTGTAAGTCAGACAACATGAGTCTTCTGTATGGTGTTGTACAAGGATAAGTGGATCAGGGTAGAAGCAATTTGCCCTGTCCCAAGCTGGTTATGAAAATTCTATTTCTTTGCAGTTTAAAGAGTCTAATTAGAGCCTGTAATTTCTGTCATATAACTGGAGTGGATGAAGGTTAACGTTAGGCCTCCAGAGTCTTTTCACATTCATTTACAGACTTAAATCAGGTAATAGTTTGTAGCTAATTAGAACAGTGTATTAAATATTTAGTTTGACTTGACCTAACTGTGAGAACACATGGATGCTGGAGGGCTACAAAAATGATAAAGTAGAGCTAAATTTAAGTTTTAATCAAAGATAAACTTAAAGGATGTATAGTCATTTTAATACTGACTGGTATGCTATGACACTCTGAGCAGCAATTGCCTGCAGTTGGTTGAAATGTCAAGATAAACAAATATGATGTCGAATGTCCTTCGTGTAACACTTTGATGGTTCCAACAATTCAGGGTGTATATACACAGTGTCTGAAGGATTAAATGTTTTTCAGTGTATCAGACAGTTTTTATGTAAAATTTCATTTATTCTTCTGTGCACTAACTCCACATTTTCAGAAAGATTTTCTTAAAGAAATTGTAGTGCTTCTACTCGCAGGAAGTCCAACAATAAACATACATTCCTACCACGGTTTGCCAGACCGTGGGTCTGCTGTTCCATCAGACCAGTATCTGCATTTGCAGCTTTTGCTTTAGCTGATTTTTGGTTTCAATGAATTAGTAAGGTAATCCTAAAATTCTGTGCGCAAACATTTTTCCTGTTCTTCTAAAGAAAGCCTTCAGTTTTATTCTATATTATGCTTGTAATTTGCAAAATTCTTTACATTCTCTGCATATATCTCTCTATGGTTTTCTGTGCTACATTATAAAACTATTTCTGTTGCTGGTGGATTTCTAGAACTTGAATCTTTTGCCACTGAAGTTACTATAAAAACTAACATAAAGTTCAGTTGTACAGAACCAAACATAGGGTTACAAAGTTGAGCTCAGCACCACATTGACTTTTACCTAAAATGGTTGTTTCAAAGTACTGGCAGGTATTTACATCTCCTTGCAGTGAAGGAAAGCTTACTCAAGTCAAGTCTGCATGAAAAAGGACAGGTAGAGGATATCCAGAGTCATGAAATACAGAAGCTCACTTCAACACAATTCTGTAAATCTTCCATGAAACAGGTCCTATTTTGTTCAACTGGACATTTTTAGTAATGCCTCTCAGTGAGAGCAGGAGTGGCTATGGTTCAAATTTTTTCTGGCTTTGTTTTACTGATTTATTTTTCGTTGTGCAAAATTTATTCTATGAAACAATTTGTTGACTAAATGTATAGCATCAAACTAATGCTACTATCCTATAATACGTAAAATGGCATTGCACAGATGTGGCTTAGTGGACCTACCAGAGGGCCTAGAAGGACCTCGCATCTGATATCTTTTTCAATTATCCTTCTACAGTTTGATGTCTACCAAATCATTTTGCCTTTGGTAACAGAATTTGGTGCTCAGAAAACAATTACATTCTGTCAGATTTTAGCTGGTGAAATTTTTAAAGCCTTTTTACAAATTTGTAGAACTGATTCTTATTTCCAGTGAGAATCGTGCATGCTACTTTGGTTGACTATGAGTACCTTGGTATTATTGTCTGGTAATTCCACTGTAGTTTAGACTGGAGTCTCATCTACTCATCTTCTTTCTAACCTTTCCCACAGTTCCACTGAGCTGATTTCTCATCCCATAAACTGAGTACAAGTCCTCTTTGTCTTGCCTGAAGACTCTCTCATATCCCCAGCAATTGATTGGTCCTGATAGCAGTGAAGTCCCTTGTTCATTTGTGAACAACGCTGTGGATCTAAAACTGGAGTAATAACAGTGGTGAAATACTTCAAAGTGAAAAGGGAAGAGCGCTGATAAAGGGAAGAGGTGAACTAGTAACTCATACATAATAAAGAAGAAATATACTGTCTATTTGACAAAGAAAGACAAAAAGCATCTGTAACCTCAAAATAGTCATACTTTTCTGGCTATAAGCTTGTTCAGGCCTCGGAATCTTGGCGTGTGATCTGTACCTTTAATCTCAAGTTTCCTCTCCAGCAATTTTTGGATGCTAGAAACTCCATTACAGATTGGTAGAAAATCAGTGATAAAACTTCTAAATATCACCTTATTTTGTTACACTACTTTCCCAGTTGCCAATTTTTATAAAATGGTTTATGACTGCAATAATCCCCTTGAAATCAGCTGTTATGGGAGATAATAGCTGGTTGTCAGAGCATTAACCACTCTTGACTTCACTTTGGGCCATTACGTAACAAAAGAATGAACTGGTGGTAAGGTTGCCAGGTGTATTAAATTATATGATGAATTATAGAGATTCTGTAGTGGGGATTAGTGTCCAAAAGAGACTAGCGGAGATTGCCAAACCCATTATCTGATAGGACTGCAGGCTGCGCAAAATCCCAAGGGTGAAAGGCCAGTGCTTTATCCATTATGTCATCCTCTAATCTGTGTCTGCACCATGCACAGTAAAGTATACTGCAAATGAGTTACCATTGTTCTATGTTACATCCTGAAACTAGTAAACCTGAAATAGCAGAAGTGGAGACATTGGAAGTATTTTGTTACTTAGAATTTAGTCTGATTTTGATCTTTTCCCATGGATTCTTGCAAAAAATATTAGTAGATATACCAGAAAGCCAAGTAGTGTAGTAGCAGAAATTGTATGAGCCTGTTTTTTCCACAGAAGCTTCAGTTATATTCAAGAAACTTGGTTATGTCATGGTTTCTGCTCTAATCCTTTCCCCTCCTCTCCATTCAGACCAATTAATTTGTTTAGGCTGCTATTTTGCATTTAAAGAAGAAAATATCTGTTCTACATTTCAGCAAGTCCACCAGCATTTTGAAGAATGGCAATAAGAGGCATAGTAGAATTATCCTTAAGTAGCTCATCTAGCTTGGATGTTAGTAGTTTGGAATGACTGATCTGGAAACTTGCATGCCAGGACAGGAAACAAAAATTTCTTTAGCTTTTCAGATGAGAACACAGAACTTGTTCTTAGCTCCAGTAATTAGTATCATATTTTACTTTGAAATAGTAACATTATTATGATAGAAAACTAATGTCATATGATTTTTGAAAGTTATAAAACCGTGAGTTTAAATTTTCCTCTCCCTCTATACCCCATATGGTTGAACTCATTGTACCATGGCTGGCCTTACTAGTGGAAGGATATAAAAAGTAGAATAAATAAAATTTTCTAAAACTCAGTACAATATTTCGAAAAGAGTTCTTCAGTAAAAGTGTGGAGTATATATACAATATTTGGAGGTGCTGTATAAAGATTTTATTGGCACTCTGTAGGTATATCTGAAATATTTATAACACACTTAGCTATTGGTCTCAAAGTAATTTGTAAAAGTGGGAGAAATATTACAGCTTGTGCTGAAAGTATAAGTTACAGTGAAGATAATAAGTTGGGGTTTGGTATTGTTTTTATTTCCCCAAATAATCATAACTATTTGAAAAGGAGTCTCTGGGATGTCATTTTCTAGATGTGGTCTCAGCCCAAAAGTTTAATATTCTCAAAATCTGTGAAAATTTTCTTTCCTGAATTAGCTGCTACACTGCTAAGAAGAATTTAGTACATTCAAGATACATACTGTTGTATTAGACTTTGTACATATTGGTTGCTTATTTAACATCATTAATATATGCTGCACGCTAAGCAGGAAAGATAAGCTAGAAAGTATTAGATGTTTCTTAGACCTATTTTGTGGCTTTTTTTTTGTTTTGCTGTTAAATGCCAAATCTTAAATAGCTCTTTAATACAAACTATTGGCTCTGCCAAATCTTTATATATAATTCTTTAGTGATAAGCTCTTGCTGTGCCATTTGAAGCTAATCTGCCTGCGAGGGAACTGATCTTGCTCAGTTCTCATGACCAGTAATTCAGGATGTATAAAGCAGCTATAAGTTGTGTACCGTGTAGAAGGCCTGCGATGTCTTGTTCCTTTCAGAACAATGTCAGCCATCCAGCTTCTTTAGGGAAGCAGTAAGCCTTGTGCTAATATGGTGTTGGACACTTTCTCATCGTGCTCTATCCTGTAACAGTGTAAAATAGCATAATCTCGTCTTCCTCTTCTAACAATATTCCTAATGTATTGGGTGAATTATGACAGTGGCAAATTATTCTTCATAAATCTTGAGCTACATTATAAGTTTCTGTAAATTGACAAAAAGTGTCAACACATTTTCAGTGCTGGAAGAAATACCCTCACTCGATGTCTTGTGTAAAAAGTGTAGCTTTTGAGTGGTCTAAAAGTGACCCTCAGCAGCCCTAGACCTGGAGGGTAGATATAGAAATGCTCCTGGCAGGCGAGTGTGACATAGTAATGCTGTCCCCTGACCACAGGGGATTAACTGCAGCATCAGTTTCCTTTCTTCCTGCACATGTTTACGTGTTTTCTGAGGTCGATCTGTACAAAGAGCTGTTGGTGATACGGATGTTTGGGAAAGAAGGGCTCAGCTGCTTGATGATCCCCAGACAGAGTGTTTTTTCTTTGTTACTGTTTTTGCTTACAACATCTTGTTTTCCAGTTGAATAGTCCTGTTAATTATTTAAGGTTTGCCTCTGTTCACTGTCCCACCAATATTTAGGGTACAAAGCACAGTATTTCAGATTCTACTATAATAGAAAACACTGTTATAAAGTTCTCTGGGTACAGTGTGCAGTTGCAGGAAGGACAAAACATGAGGAAACGTATAAATGCAAACTTGTCCAAAAGAGGTATTTTAAATACTACAGGAGGAAAATGAACAATGAAGAACCTTTTACTGAGTAACTTAATGTTTAAGGATTCAATTTCATGAGGTAATAGCTTCAATTCCATGTCTTCCTTGCACTGAGTGCAGTGTAAGTTGAGTCTTTCAGCACCTCATAGGCTAAAGGTCTCTAATAGGGTAGAAGATATTATGGTAATGCTGTCTTGCATTGTATCACAGGGCTTTGTAGCCCTCATCAGTAGATTTTTTGTGTGCTCACTTAAAGCATTGTCTTAGTGGAATTTCCTGCTAACTTATCAATGCAAATAGATCCTTAACTCATTTTTTCACCACTTTGTAATTAAAAAAGAACTAAAATTAAAAAATCTATGAAGACTTTCAGAGATAAGGTGACATCTCTAGAGTAAACTTATATTTCTACTGCTCTTTTTCCCGTGCCTGTTCATTGCCCTGTATGGTTATGCCCTTTGCAACAACCAGGTACACCGGAGTACACTTGGAATTTGTGTATTATTTTTGGATTGTTTCGTGTGTGTGGAGGTTAAAGTTAGAAGCTATAACACATCTCAAAAATCGATACATTTTACAGACTCAACACTTTTCCCTTTTCAGATTTGGAAAGGTTACTTGTGCAAAGACCTGTGACCTGTCCAGATATTTTGAATGTGAATCTTTCTGATCTGGATGAGTGGATCCAGTATGACTCTCAAAACCCCATTAATGACTGCATCCACACTGTTTCTCACAGGGAAGTGTGGCAGGGTAACGTCATTTACTTAACACAGGGACAAACTGCAGCATTGATTTCCCCTTTTCCCATTAGTGTCTTCTGGGGTAGAGCTGTACGAAAGGATGCGGGAGGGAGAGGAATAGGAAGAGAAGATTATGTAAGGAGGAGTGATATTGGAGACCAATCTTGAAGTGGCAACAGGCACAGTCTAATGTTGTAAGGGAAGCTGTGGAAGCATAAATAAAACCTCAAGCTTTTTCTAAATTAGGAAGTAAGTTTACATTATTTCTGGAGTTTGGACCTAAAAAAAGACATCAGAAAATCATAAAAACAGCAGGACCCCAAGGAAGAGAAGCCAGTTATTGAGGCTTAAAGGATGAAGAGTTTATAAATTTATCCTGGATAACTAATTTTAAGAATATTTCCACTATAATAAAGGGTAAGAAGAAATAGAGCATGAAAAATTCATGATCAACAGAAAGAGAAGCTGGTTTGAAGAGACAGGTAATTTACAACATAAAACTGAAATAGCAAAAGAATAGAATCAGAAGTTGACTTTGGCAAATTAGAACGTGATAATATGATGAAATTGTCAAATCTGCCACCAAAAATTACAGCTTGTAGAGTTAACTTTTGCCCTTTTTTTTCTCCCCCATGTTATTTTTTTACCTCTTGGTAGACTTTCAGAGAATGGGGAACCTCCCTAATGCTATTTTTCTGAATAGAAAAATGGATCTGCCTAGAAGGGGTGCATATGAGAATTTCAGAATGATCATTTTTCTTTTCACCTTAAGCTCTGTTAAGTTTCCCTGTATTCTTCACGTGTGCTTTCTTAGTCATAATCAAAGAGAGTGAACCAGAACTTTGCTTTTTGTCAGCAACGGACTTTGAGAATGTAGCTCTGGGGTTGCATTTAGAGAAGTGGCACCAGTTCTTAATGAAAATTATTAATCATTCTGCTCTGCTTTTAATCAAAGATAAAGAAACACTTCAACTTTTTTTGTATATGCTAACCTGTGTAAATGTTCAGTGCCTTTTAGATAACACATGAATATGTTTAGGCAGATTAGGAAAAGAAATGTCAATACAAAAATAAGTCATCTGGGATGCCCATCTTCACTTTTCAATGACAGTATGCAGCACAGGTTAAAGTATCTTAAGGGAGACCATCTGTTTTTCTTTTTGAAAAGTTGTATTAACAAGTCCAAGAGACCCAAATAAATGGCAGCCTTTTTTATTATTAGGTTAACAAAATTCAGGCAATTCAAGAATTGCTTTTGTGAATTGTGAATTACAGCATGTAAATCAAATCTAGAACAGCTCTGGTCTCACCTGCTCCTACTGTCGTTTTCTTAACTGTTGATCAAATGAAAAGTAGAAGAGCTTTCATCAGTGCACCATTGAGACTGTTGCAAAGACCAGAATGTTAAACCATTTGTAGGGAGTCATTGGATAGGGTAATAATCAAGTGGGGAATCAAGCATCTTGAAAAGGATTATCCCACGCTGTCTAGATGATCAGGGTCCTTGCAACAGTGTGTTCAGCTGTATTGTGTGAGATGCTCTGAATTACTGTTCTGCTGAATATTTATTTTCGGCTGGCATGTGGTTGTAGATCACTACTCCAATTTATTATCTATTTATTATCTTACATTATGTACAAAATATTTCCTAACTATCTTGAGTATGTTTAAATGACTCTCCTATGTGACTTTCCTCAGGCTTTCTACTATGATACTATGCATGTATCTTTTCTCTGTAGAGTCTGGTCAATTGTGCAGCAGGAATTGCCTGAAGAAGTTTCTGGGATGGCCAGATTCTGCAACCAAGTAGCTAATTAACACTTTGAAGTATACAGTAGTGCCTGTCATGTGCTCTAGCCACAGCATGAGTTGCCTGGGAAAACCTCCAGGACTGTCCCAAATTGTCTCCACCTTGAGAGTTCCTGTAACAATTAAGCTAATTCTTTGTGGTGAGGCTACTTAGGAGTTCAGGCAATCACTTATTCTCACGTTGATCCATTGTTCCCAATCAGTCCATTCGCTCATCTATGCAGAGACTAGCTGGGCGTTCTTGGACCACCATAACTTATAACTATGGGAACTTGAATTTCATCCCTATATCCCACTTATAAGTTAAATTCCACAGCTCTTGCCACAGGACTATTTTTATTCCTTGCTGAGCCAGAAAGGAAAGGCTATTTTGCTGAAGGTGTCCATGAAATAGTTTGCAGCTGCAAACAGGTCTGCACGGTCAGCTGCAAGCAGAATTCCCATTTCGCCTCCCACGCTGTATTTTAAGTTTCTGGAAATACTATTTTACCAGCTGTTTGGCATGAAAATATGACTTCACAGTTCCAGTGTGTAGAATCTTGCAGATTGACTTGTCTTGCTTAACATAGGTAGAAGGAGGTCCCTATTCTCTTTGCTGTACTGCTTGTTAAATGAAGTTTCAGAAGTGAGGACAGTTCAGGGACTGCAGATTAGTCCATGCATAATGGATGTAATTGTTAAGTGGGTATTTCAGATGAAGTGGTTAGCACCGAAATACCTGTCATTTAAATCATCATTCTTAGGTTTCCTCACTAATGGTTGAGTGTATGCATCTCTGAGACTTTCTATAAGCCGTCTGTCCGAAGTTTAAAGGTTCAAACTTCAGAATATTCCCTAGCTGTTATAGCAAGAAACTTATTAACAGTACTCTCTTATTTTTCAAAATTTGAGGGGATGCAATGAATAATAGAGAGCAAACCACCTGTGTAATCCAAACCATGGTCTGTGCCTAGGTAAGGCAACAAGAGTGTAAAAGAGAGACTGGAAAACCAGAGAGAAAGCAAGTTAAAAATAATGATAATATATGCAGTTAAGTATTTACTGTTAATTTTAGTATTTTACTCAGTGTAAGATTTGTGTTCAGTTTTGTCTGAACTACTGAGCTTGGTGGTTCAACACCTTAATATTATTTAATTCTGCTGTATACATGGGAATAGTTACCAGCACAACTTGTGACAACTGTTGACATGTTGTGCTGCTTCTTACCAGCTCACTGTGGTCTAGTGGTTTGGACCAGAATCCACAATCTTGCACATAGAAGCTGGGTGTCATAAAATACACTGTTGAAATTGGTCTGTTCCTTAACATGGATACAATTCTACAGTTCAGAATCATTTGAGCTTATGCAGCAATCTTTTAGTAAGAATAGTAACTGAATAGAGTGCTCTTTCCCAGAGTTGATCCTTCTAGGTCAGGAATGAGACGTAATAACGAGGTAATATATGGGAGGTTTCTACAGCTGCTATTTTAAAGATAATTAAAATACATCCATCTCAAATGGTATTCTTTGCCATTCAACACCCGCTTTAGAAAATTGTAGAAAAATATGAATTGAGAAAGTCACAAACTCTATTAAAGATTCTAGTTCCACTGTCCTTTCAGTTTCTATAAAGTTACCGTGGAGTTCTCACTCCATTTTCTGTGAACATTGGCTTAAAAAAATAGTAATCTATGGCACATCTGTAGGAGCTACACACTGTGCAGGAATTGCAAGTACAGTTCCAAAATTAAAGCTTTTGCTCTTGGAGTAAGCTTTGCTTTGCTTTCAGTGAATCTGACAACATCTACAACTTTCATTTTTGTAGGTAGGATATAACAATTCAAAACTAGTGCTTCTGCCTGAGAATATTTCCTTTCTCGACAGCTAACAGTTCATGTTAAGCCTTTAATATAGTTGCTATCATATTTTACAGGTCAGACATTGAAAATATTTTGATTGAGGTATCTCTTTCAGATATCTTACAAAGCTTTCAAAATTATCCAGAACTGAAGGGCTCTCTTTCTGTCATATTTTTTTTGCCAGAGAGGTACTTATACCCTCTGATGCAGATTCCTTCTCATATGGAAACAGTCTCTTGATGCAGTCACAACGCTTGGATATTGAAAGTTGTTTTTCTCATTTGGCTTATACTCAGTTAGCCGGAGCATATGTAGACTATGTAAATGTTGTTACTGGATCTTCTGGGACTGGTCCATAACAGCTTTGAATTTATTCAGTCTGCCATGACTAAAATGTTCACTTCATATGGATTCAAAAGATTTCTTAGTGTCCTACCATTAAGTGTTGTACCATAAGATACTGTTACGGGTGTATCGATATGTATGTATATAGTATAGATACTTATCAAAACTCATAGTTTCTGTTGTGTCTGTATGTGTTCTGCATAGGTCTTGTCCATGTTCAGAAGCTGAAGTAATTTGAACTTACCCTGCTAAATTAATGTAGTATTTCTGTAATACTTAGTTATACTTTTATGTAGATGCAGAAAACAGGTATATGACCGCAGTAACTTTGTCCTTGTTTAATGGTACTATACCGTGGATGGTACCAGAACATCTAGAATTATTACATAAAATACCTATCCAGAGATCAAAACTACTATAAAAGGTATGTAGATCCAGGTTTGTTTAGAAAAATAGGATTTAGAATGCAGACTTACTCAGGCAAGTTCTAATTCTAACCATTTATTACCTAAGTCATTTCTGTGGTCTCTGAAAGCAGAAAATAATATGGCAAGCATTTGTTTTGTAAAATTACTTCTACAGTGAATGTTTAGGCACTTATGAGTGTTTCCTGCTTCAGGCTCACAGTGAATTAAAGATACACAGGTAGGTTCAATGAACTGATCAAATTAAACTTTTCCAAGTAGAGCTATAATAAGAGTTCTTTGCCATCAGAGCTGATTTTGATTTTGAGGATTTTTCTCACTGTTCTGAATGGAGTATTACACAACATTCATAATACCTATTAATTTATCATTGAGGTGAATGTAAAAGAAAAACTTTAATGTATCAGTGGCATTATTTTTAACTAAAATACCTTTCTGTGACCTTACATGGTTATTTTCTTACGAAGCTACTAGGAATAATGACATTCTATGAAGTAATAAGCAGTATAGGATTGGGTTTTTAAAATTATAGTTTACCTTATATTTCATTTTATAAAAAATCTTATACTTCATGTTGACACTGATAAACATCATTTATATAACAGGCACAGTAAAAAGTACGTAGAGAAAAATACCCAGCTGATTGGGACAGTGGAAGAAAGCAGTACTTAATCTCTGATCTCTCATCTTCAGTGCTAGCTGTCTACAGCTTTTGGTTTTATTTTTTCAAGTAATGACAAACAATTAGCAGTATTTTTTATGACGCTTAAAATATTTTCTAGCGAAACTGCAGATAAAATCTACTCAGAGAAAATCATTAAAATCCTTGCAACAGTATCACAGAGGCAGCCCATTCCTCATGATGATCTATGATACTGATTTGTTGAAATGTTTTTTTTTTTTTGTAGGTTTAATGCAGTTAGTTTGCTGCCTACGCCTATTATCATGCTTATTGCTCATCCTTTTAGATAAGGCCAGTCTCCTTTTATTAGGAACAGAGTGTAGTTTGATTCTTTATAGATTAAAGCAGATCATTAAATATAAATCTCTCAGATGTATTCAGTCTCATCATAGGCTATAGTTGAGCATCATTTTCAGGAAGATAAACTGTGACAGTGATTTATGCTGTATTTTGAAGTTGTAAATCTTACTGTGCCCTTTCATGTGTTTAGAGAGTAAAGATTTTCTTTGTTAATGCTTTTCATAGCCGTCAACAAAGCATAAATGTACCATTCTTTTGTTTAATGCTGTGTTCTTTAGAGTCTTAGAGTAACATTACGCACACTGTTTGATTCAAACTAATTAACAACAGTACACAATGTGTATAATTTTTAAACGATATAAATCATGATTGAGTTCTATGTACATTTCATGTTTGAAAGACTGAAAAGTTTTATGATTGAAATCTGGTCTGTAGGCATGATAATAATGCAAAACATCATGTATACCTAGAAACAGAATCTGGCCATTAAGAAAATGGACAAAAAGGCAGTGAGGGAATGTAGTATCACAACTGACAGTAAAGAGGGAAATTTCAAAGACATTTTAAAACTACTTTTGTGGAAAAAAACATACGGGAACCTCTGCATAGTCTACAAATAATTTCTTTTGTCTCGCTGTGAGTGAGAAAGAAGTGCTAATTGAAAAAATTATAAGAGATTTAATTATTTGATTTTTTAAAAATTGCAGATGAATTTAATTAGAGGTCTTCATAAACATCATGACATTTCTTTCTGTGTAATTAGCATTCTGTCTAATTTAAGCATGTCTATTTTGTGAATGTGAGACCCAATTAGCTATTGAATAAAATGTTCTGGAGCATATTTTGTTGTGTACAGCTTTAATGATGATGACAAAGTTTAGATAATGATGATTCTATTAAGTATACTGATAAAAAGATAAAAGGATCTGATGTGGAGTTTAGTTACACTTTTTAGTGTCACAATATGGAGTTCATAATTTTCTTTCTTCCCATACATAATGATAGCACCATGTTTACAGCTACAAATTGTCAATTTCCAGTCCTAAATTAATGTTTGTTTTATCTTCAAAACCCACAAAATGTAGAACAAGTTATTTTATTAGAAAATCAGTCAAATGTTCTAATCTCTTGTGTAGAAATTAAATTTACTAATTTCATAGATTCATTCAGATTGGAAGGGACCTCTGGAAATCATCTTGTCCAACCCCGTGCTCAGAGCAGGTGAAGTTAGATCAGGCTGCTCGGGAACTTGTCTGGTCAGATTTTGAGGATGTCTCAGGATGCAGGTTCTGCAGCATCTCTGGGCAATGTTTTCCAGTATTTCATCACCTTCATGTTTTTCCTTACATCGAATCAGGATTGTTTAGGACCTTCTTATGAGTTCTGTTCCTTGCTGTGTTGTCCTCTCATAGTCCACCCTTAGGAAGAGTCTGCCTTTTCCCATATGTCAGTGTCTGTCTTGTATGGGGAAATCCAGAACTGAGCTCAGTACTCCAGATGTGGTCTTACAATGGAATAGAGGGGAATAATCACTTTGTATTCTTCTTGCTGATATGGCCCAGTATGCACTGGGCCTCTTTTGCCAGGACAATTCATTAGGGAATGGGAATATCGTTGTGGATGTTTAGGCACGTGGAATGAGAGGCATAAGCCTTAGCATGGCAAGGGCTACAGTAGGCAGAATATGGGCTTTAGCTGTAGCTATCAGGTGCTATTCCCAGTTCTCTTGCTGGGAGCTTAGTTGGATCAAGTGAGGCTCACTGTGCTCCATTTTACCCAGCTGTGTCATATGGTAGATGAAGAAGGTATGGAACAGTGTGGGATTTCTAGATGTAATATGCTGGGACCCAGGACAGTGATTTCTTTGCTCAGCACACACATATGGGTGGTTACAAACCCAACCTGAACAGAGGGGCTGCGAGTGCCATGCAAACTTGTATTAGTGAGGTAGAGGAAGCTGTGGACAACATGTTCATTTTCTATTCTCTGTTTGTCTAGCTGAAACCCACTCAGTTATCTTTGCTGTAGCTTCACATATATAGAATAGGGTTGAGAGCAGAAAGTATGAGGTGGAAAATGCTGTCATGGGTCTACTGCGAGGGCAAATTTTCAGCTGTTTTCAAGGCTTGTAAAATAACGCAATCCTGAACCTATATCTATTTGATAAGAAAGAACTGAGAAAATGGTATAGCAAAGAGAGAAATATTTCACTAGAAATTTTCCTTTGCTTTCGAAATGACAGCTGCCTCAAGCTGCTCAAAAACGCGGTTTTGGATATAAGTGCTGTAACATGGAACTGTGATGTCCAGGCAAACAAGTGTTATCATTTAGCATTTATCAAGGCCTACCCTGCATCCAGCATTTCTACAGTATGCCCTTTTCTGCCAAGAAATTTTATCTGGGGAGAATTTTAAGGAAAGCAGCAATTTTCTAGGATTTTTGGATGAAGATCTCTGTGTACGTCTGTGCACATGCACATGCATAGACCAGCTGCACAGCTTTTTGCACAGATATTCCTGTCTGGGAAATGTGGCAGCCCTGCACCTGATTCTGCTGTTTATCACTTGATGGCACAGGTGCCACCTATGGGTACCTGTCTGTAAGTTGACAAAGATACTGTGTCATATGAACCTTCAAAACTGAGGGGAATTTGCTTGCCTGGCATTTCAGAACCTTTATTTACAGAAGTGTTTGCTAATTAAGTACCTCTTCCTCCGCATCATAGCAATTTTCTGAATTCATAAGCGCAGAACAGATTTGTCTGAAACATGCAGTTTTGTCTTGCATCCCAGTGATTTTAGTTTATTCTCACTTATGCTTTAACCATTTAACCATAACTTTAGTTAGAAGTCAGGTAGTAAAAACATCCAAAGAGATCAGCCACTCTGTTACATAGAACAAAAGCCACATTTTGCCATGAAAACATTACTGGCAGAGATCTTTTATTTAACCCACTGTGCTGTTTAACCAGTAATATGTTTTTAGAAAGGGTCTGTTGATGTGAGCTACACATCTGTATCTGAAGTTCCACTGTGTAAGTTTTAAATGAGTATTAATTGACTTGATCTTTTGCATTGTCCTTTCAGGTTCGTATTTTTACCTATCTGATTGGAAGAGAAGCTGCTTTTGCTGATAACCTGAAGTGGATGGCCTGTGCTAATAAAGGTTAGTTAATCTTCAATTGTGAAAGCCTTGTTTTCAAAACCCCGTTACTGAGTCTTCCTGCATATCTGACCCTTCTACAGATACGGTGTCACTGAAAACTGATCAGAGAGGATGGGTTGTTTTTTCCAGGAAAGTAAAAGACTTATTTATCTTGTAGCATACAATTTAAAAAGAAAAAAAACAGTTTGAAATGGTATTTTGTCTTAAAATACGTATGAAGCTTTTAAATTATGTGATCTTAAATTTTTGTTCAGAGAATAAACTTTAATTTCAAAGCATTTGTTCTACTGTAGCTGTTATTACTCAGAGTTAGTTTCGTTCCTAAGAACATTGAGTACCTGTCCTGTTGAGTTAGGCAGAGTATGTAAAACACCAGACATCCTGTCCCTTGAGGAAATGACAGTGTAATTGAGAAAACAGTTTTATACTCTGGAAGGAAGGAGCATTAAAACATGTAGGATGCTGAGATGCTACAGTAAAAGGATTGACTAATGTAAGTAAGAATGATTCAGAAAAAAAACCCAGACCCTAATTAATCTTCAGGTTTTCCTTTTCCTTTCCTCTTGGGGAAAAAAAAAAGTTCTTGTTTTCTGTTGTGCCACATTATATTATGATGAATTGCATCAGGTGCTATCCATTTAGTCATTATTTCTTTAACTACTGTTATGTCCAGCTGATGGAAATTACTCAGTTTGAAGTCTTGTCTTAATCAGCTAATATTATACCGTAATTTACTTTAAATAGTAGTATAAGAATTCTTTGAAGCATCTATTTGAAGACAATTTAATCAACAAAATCTTTTAGCTTTGTAGCCCAGCTCTACAGATTCATAAAGATCTAAGTACAGCAACTCAGAAATTAGGACCAGGCAATAGAGACTGCCTTAGCAGATCATCTGGTCCATGTCTTCCTTATTCCCAGGGGGGGAAATGTGGTCACCTTTGTCATTCTTGAGGACTACTTTGTTCCTTTCAGAGCCATGTTGCTTTGAGTCAGAATCTTACTCATATGAATCAACTAAACATCTTAATGATTATTTCTTCTACAATTTTTTTTCTCCCAGTTTAATAGTAACAATACCTACTCTCTGATAGCTTACATTGCAAAAATCTTCTACCTCTAATCAGTAATTAAATACTTTTTTATAGCTTTGAAAATCACAGCTGGAAACAGCATAAGTCATTATGTCAGACAGTATGGACTTAGATCTTTTTTTTAGTTTTCAGCTATAACTTGCCCATTTTCTTTTAGTGAAATGAAAGACTACAGCACAACAGATGAGGAGTGTAGTAAAGCTGGTCTAAAGATTGGCTGAATGGCAGGACTGCAGTTTACTACTTGCATGGGTGGGCCAAGGCATGTTATTGTCACTGTGGGTCAATGACCCTAGAATCATTTTTCCTTGCAGTGATTTTCCCCTTGGAAGCACAACATAGATGAAGGCTGTTTGCAGGGTTTCCAGCTGACTGGGCTGTGGACAGCAGTCCTTTCCTTCAAAATAGGTCACAGGGGAAATTCATACCACCTTGCAAAACTTCTTTAGCTTCTAGATTCTGATAGTGAAACCCTGAAAAACCCCCAGCATGTTTTTCTGTTACATTTTTATGTATAAGTAGGACGTATCTAGAGGGAGTTGGCTTAATGAAGCAAAACACCAAACCATTTTAAATACATTAAAACATTCAAGAACCCCTAAGTCCCTCTAGAGTGGTTTGTGAAATTTGCAGTGATATACTTTTCTGTATCATAAGCAAGTGCACATAAAGGAAAAGAATATTTACTAAGATTCTGAAGTGAACAAGGGGGAAAGTTTTGCTTAGTGTGCATGTGCCAGATTTTAAAGTAAGCAGGCACTACCTTTCGCGCAGCAGTCACTTCTAGAAGAAAGCTGTAAAGATAAAGATGTGAGTTAATGCATTACTTACTAATAAACCAGCCAGGATTAAACATTTTTACTCAGTAAAATTCTCTATTGCATTAAGAATTTGACAGCCTCTGTTTTCATTTTTTTTATTATTATTATTATTACGGGTCATCACTGTGGTTGGCATATTGTAAAGTGGACAAAGCAGAGGATTCATCAGTACAAAGGAGCAGAGGCTGAGAAAGCAATGTAGAGAAAAATGCCTTGCATATCGGAGGTATAGTGGCTCTCTAACTGCCAGCAGAGGACAGATCAGCCCTGAGGCAAATTGTGCCCCAGCTGTAGCAGTTTATAGACTATTGTATTAGCGGAGGAGAGCTGCGTGCAGGAAGCCCCAGTCACATCCATTCCCATTATTAGCATGACCCCAGCACCTCCTGCTCTGTGGGCTCTTGGAGGGTGGCAGGCAGCCAGTTACAGATACCGTTCACCTGCTTGAGAGGCCTCTTAGCTGGGAGGCAGGGGCGGCATTCTCCCTGGGAGTTTTACAGCTGCAGTGAAACAATGAATTCCCTCCTTAGTCCTTACCCAAAGAGGATTTTAAAAATTCTGTTATTTTATTAGTTGCAAGAACATTGCATCTATTTTGCAGAGTGTCCAGAAAACAACAAGTACTGCACTCCATGTAAAAATCTATTGGAGGGATTTTGAAAAGTTATGAGTCTAATGGTGGACGTTTTAGAGAAAAACAAGCCATCCAAAACTTTCGCAAGGACTGTGTAATATGGAAAGGCAGCCCACTTGCAGAGCATAAGTGTCTGTCTTTAACCACATTATTATACATATCTCATTCTTGTCATTACCAAATCTTACCCATTTCCTTCATAAATTTTTTGCTTCTGGGGAGGAAAAAAAAGTAGTGCTGACTGTATCACCCACAGAGGTCCCTTCCAACCCCTACTATTCTGTGTGATTCTGTGTAAGGGGCTCTAAGGTGGCATAATTCACATCAGGGAGCTGAGAAGCAGGTGTTAGAATGCAAAAATTTAAGCACTGGTTTACTGCTGTTTCTTACATGGCCTCAGCAGCTGTGCTCAAGAACTTCAGAGCATGTCTTTATCTGATGATTAGACCTTAGTATAGGAAGACTAAGGTTTTTAAATCCGTGGAGTACCTATGATCTCTAGATAAGAGAGATAAATTTAGCAGTGTAGGAAGCTAATTCTTGTGAGGTTTGGCATTTGTTACACATAGGTACAAACACATGAATCATCAAAAAGTCTAAATATACAGTGAAAACGAACTAAGAGCATGTTATCTAATGCTGTCCCTAGCTATAATATCATAACTTTTTGGAAGAGTTTTCCTATTAGGAGAAGATTGAAAAATAAATATTAGAAAAAGCATTAAAAATATGGGAAATATCATTCATGTAGCTTTTGTAATTCCTTTCACTTTGTTATAAAGAAAGCTAAAACTTAAGAAAAACAACTTTTTGTAGAAACAAAGTAAATAGATGAACCACAAATTCACAGATGATAGATAATTGTTCATATTACATGAGTTATGGAAACTGTAAAATCATTGTAGATTTTTCTAATGTAAGGTACAAAAGCACAAACCATATTTATACGGAGATTAAACAGACAGAATCTTCAATGCGAGGAAGGAGCTCTTCCCAGAAATTACAAATGAAACCCATCCCTGAGATCACATTATGAAAAACCTGGAGAGAATCTGTATGGTTGTATGAATCCATCTTCATATGTCTTGTCTTTTACTTACCTTTAGCAGCAATTTTTACGTTTCACTAAACTCAGTTATTTGAAGCAACCTGATTAAAAGGAATAAAGTCTCTAACACACTGTTTCTTTCCACTTTTCATCTGTTGCAGCCTGATACATGAATAAATCTGTGAAACACAGATATGATTAAAAAATAGGATTTTTTCATACTAATCTCTTTTTCTTTCACTTGCTAACCTTGACTTCTTTAGCTGTCACACTCACTGTGCAAGGAGCACTGCGTGGCTAGTCTGCAGCCACAAGCATGTCAGTATACAGGTGTTGATTTACCATCTGGCTGCTTCCAGATAGGATGCTCAATGTCACTTCCTTTAGTCTCAGGGTAGTCACAAATTTTTGCTTTTTGAGACCTTTATTTCTTTGCTAAGTTTATATGAAATTGAGTCAGACTTACTATCTCTTCTAGTTTTAGTAAAATAGGTTAAAAACTGTTTTCTCTATTGTGCAGTCTAGAGATATGGTTTGCGAGTACTACAACAAGAAATAAATACTTTGGCTGCAGCATGCAGCTTGGAGAGTTCTGTGTAAGCTGTGGTATGACAGCATGCATTCTCAGAAATACTACAGAGAGAAGTACCTAATGTACATCCATATGAAGAACAGTTACAAATAAGTACTCAGCTAGGCGTCTCTGCTCGTGTTGGCTGTACCTGGTCCAGATGGATCTCTTCTAAATGAAGGAAAATAAAAGAAAAAAAATATTCAGCATTATCAGTGTCTTGTAACATGTATAAACCTGTATGGCACAACACAGAAGTGTTTCGGATTGGGTTCTGTTTTCTGTTTGGCTTTTTTTTTTCGTTTGAGTAATCTAGCTAAATTTTTTCACTTGAAAAACTGACATAAAACAATTTCAGGAGGCAATCAGAATGCATGCTCATTTTACAGCAAGGTGTTCTTTATCTTAAAGGTAATTTATTGGCTGTTTGTTTTGAAAATTAAAGAATTTTCCAGGCATAGACATCCAGGAGTTTCTTAAATGGGTCTTTAAGGTTTTGATTTTAATGAAGTATGGCATTAAAAACTGTTAACTAATTGTGATTTCAGTCTGTATGGGTAAGAAAATACAACTTGATTTAAAAAGACCTTTCTATCACCTTAGATACAATACAAATTTTTTCATGTAGTTAATCTCCTCTGGCTTTTCAGGCATTATTTAATATGCTCATATATATATTAAGTGTTAAGTGCAGGTGTTGTCCTATTGTTCACTGTACACTACTCAGTGCAAGTAGATCTCTGCTCCAACTGTATTTCTGCTCACTGTTGTAAGTGAAGTGCAAGTACTGGCGTAACATGCAGTGAAAAGTACAGGAGCTCAACACAACAAATAGTACCGGAGTGGTGATGTAAGATTGCATAGAAAACACTGAAACAAAACGGTGAATAAGTCTGCTCTTTAAGGAAAATTAAAAACTTGTCCATGGGCACAACTGAAAGTGTGTGTGTGTGTTAAAAGGAGAAAAGGAGAGATGAATGTAAGTGGAGGTCCCCTACTTTAAATGTCCTACACAGAAATCAGCAGAGTTTGTGTGCTCTTTCCATTTAGTGTCTTAGTCCTCACTTATAGCCATTATACGCTAGTCTAAGATGGAGTAAGACAGGCAAAAGGCTGGTTAGTCTCTTTGTGCTTCTGTTTAGGTTTTCTGAATTTCTGAGTGGCGTGTGCTTTTGAGTATGTGACTTGAAACACATGAACAGTGCTAAATATGGCCTCTGAATATCGGTTCTCTTTTAAGCTTTCCGAAATGAGACATAGCAAAATACAAGCACTGAACTGCTTTAGGAAAATGTAGGTCATCACCTGTAACATGAGTGATCTACACTGTTCTGACGTATTTTGAATCCTCGATTAAAACATTATAAACCATGGAGTGTATATATATATACATACATGTATATATATAATTTATGAGGTTCTCTATGTGAATGGCTCATATTGGCAAATAATCATATTTGACTATGTATTGACATTTACACCAAATTAAAAGGACCAGATAATGAAGTGTACCTTATTACTCACAGGCGGGAAAAACCCATACTTTGACTTGGGAGACTCAGCAGTCCCAAAATTGGAGCAGGCAGTGTTTCAGAAAGAGTAAAGTACATGTTGCTTTTTCCCATAAGCATTCTAAGCCAATAATTTGTGAAAGTACACTATAATTTTTTTCACCATAAACATAGAATTCCACTTTTTCAAGTACAGACTTCCTAATTAAACTTATGTCAATCATTTTACTCTGTGGCTGAAAAAGCTTTCAGAATCTTCAACAAAAAATAGCCCTGTTTGAAGCAAGTATTAAACCTTGCTAGTATATATAGTAGTCAGTTACTGTCCTCACACAATACTAGAATTAATAGAAAAAAACCACAAAACAAACAAACAAAATTCCTTAAGCAGAATACTGAATATTTGAGCAGTCTGAATACTATACTATAAGTATGAATACTATGCTAGGAATATTTGAGATCACAGTATAATCAAATTAGTTTTGAAAAAAAACCCCTACTACCTCTGCTTTTTCTTAAGTTGTACGTATGCATTAAGCTACTACTATGACTCATTTCATTTTACAGATGTCTGCTATAAAGTCTGTTCTTACACTGTGCCTTAATTCATACACAGATGAAATATATGTAGAAACATCAGTTTTGTACTGCATGAATTATTGGCAGATGCATTAAATCAGAAATTTCTAACCTTCAGACTACAGAGCACCCTTGCAATCTTGCAAAAATTTGCCCTGTCTACAATAAACACAGCTCAAAAGTTCTTTGCAGCTGCCATGTTTTCTGCTGAAGCTTAATATTCTGGCTCCACAGAAGTTGTGATCTTGTCAAAAGACTGAAATTGTAGCAAGGCCTCTTCATGAAAATTCCATATTGGTCTTTTCTCATTAAAGGAAAGAATATGAAGGGGAAGTGATGCATTTAAATAAGACCTGATGAAACTATAGCCTTTAAATTTTTGTCAGTCCTTCGTCACCCTTGCATGATGTGGGCTCCAGATGCCAAGTTTGTGATGTATAAAGATACTTGACATCTAAGCACTGAATAGGAAGTGGTGACAGCTCAAATAGCTGTGGCCTCTGCTGTTCTCCATGCTGTCAGGTTGTAGGAGATGTTTTAAAGGATTAACAAAGCTGTGATCACTAAGCCAAGCAATTCTAGTTGTAGTCTACATTTTCTGTGACCTGCCATTTGTAAATAACATGCTGCTATTTTCTGATATTTACTCACGTTCTGTAAGGATGAGCATTTTAGAGCATATGCAACTACTTTTTTGTTACTGTAGTTCTGATCTGTAATGTTTCTTGAAGCTGGACAAAATGGATGAGACATTGTTGGACAGAGTTAATACCAGTTCTAATTTTTGTAGTATGCAGCATTTAAAAAAAAAAAACCAAAATAAAATACAACCCAAACTAGCATTAAAGAACAGACGTTTTCTGGAAATACAAAGTTTAGGACAGGCAGTGCAGTGGTTCTTAGCAATAGTGAGAACCCAGTCCTTCAAGATTTGCCAAAGGTTTTGCAGACTTCTGTTTTCACCAGTTACTGCTTTTTGAGGCTGCTTCTTATGAAACAATCCTTTTTTGCATTTCTTCTTTGGAAATAAACACACGGAAAACATGACAGATAAAATGCATCTTACTCCTTGTTGCAATCTTCCTTATTTTGTTCTGTCTGATTTATAACTTGGAATTGTGTTTTTTCACAGGGTTTTTTACTCAGATCTCTACCTTAGCTGATGTTCAAGAGAATGTCATGGAATATCTCCATGTTCTTAGCCGACCAAAAGTTATTGACCAAGAGCACGATGTAGTATGGACTGAAGCATATATTGACAGCACTGTAAGTCTGCATGATAAAGCATTTAATATAGGCTTACTGCATATAATGATGAATCGGGAGCAAAACTGTTGTGGTAGAAACACTAGTTGTGCATCTGATTTCTTTTGCTGGAATGTGCCTATTCAGTGTAAGAATCAACACTTCATATCTTTATGTTACAAGTAAATAATTCGAGATTACTGAACTTTAACAGATATTTACACATTGTAAATTACATAGAAAATAATGAAAAAACATGAGTAACAGCACAATTTCAAAACTGATGACCTCCAAATGTACATTTCTTTTATTAATTAAAAATGGGCATTGAACAGAAATTGATTAGATTGAGTAACCATTTTTTCCTATGTTTTAAAACATGTCCGTGAATATGTCAATATAAAAGTATAGACTGACAAGAATAAATATTTTTAGTATATAAAGGTGGGTCAACATCTAGGGGACAACTGTGATGTCTTGGGGAAGAATAATGAGAAGATTCTGCCTCTTAAAGTGGATTGAGTGGGTAATATGCTAAAAAAATTGTCATAAATGTCTAATTTGAATTTGACATCTTTATGAAACATTAGAGTTGAAGCCGAACTTTCTGATACGCAGTGACTGAGCACTCATGATAGTTCTGTATCATTTGTGGTAAATCATCAGATTTGCAGATGAAGGTTGTTCATTTTCATGGGTTGGTCTGAAATAGCTTTTTATCTTTTTCTTTTTCTTATTATGTTTCTTTTGATCCAGTTAAAATATTTTGGTTTGTACATTATCCATGGAACACAAGCTGTAGCAAACTGTCATTTAGTACAAGTGATGCCAAATGTTCGATATCATGAATAGAAGATCACAGATGACTAGTGGCAAAGCTGTTTATTTCTTTTTGGTTTAAATTTCTGCTTTCATGAAGATGGGGCAAGGTGGGAGAATCTCATCAGCTTTACTTCGATATTTGGATATTTTTTGTTTCGTTGGTTTTGTGTCTAATGCTTCTAGAAGGTTTAGTCTTAAATCAATACAAAAATATTGTAGGAAAAAAGCCCACCCTAGGAACAGAGTTTTGCTTCACTTTCACATTTGCTTAGTTCTTTTCTATTCTTCAGTTGTGGCCATGGGTAATGTAAAATAAATAATAAAACTGCAGTTATGAAGGAGAAACAAAATGTTGCTTGGAAATATTGCTTTGAAAGGAATTTACTTATGTCCGTTTCCTTTTTTTAAAGAACATGTTAATCCAGTCTCCCCTTTGTTCTCTTTCTTTTATTGAAGCATAAGGATGAGGCAAACAGAAACTACCTGTTATCACTGTCCCTTTCAGGGCATCCCATGAAATGGGGACATGACTAGGAAAGCCTAATTCTTGTTCACTTCTTGCTTTTACATGCTTGAAGGAGTCAGTGTGTGTATGTGTTGAAGGGGTTTTTTTGTGTTTGCTAGAGAGAGTAGCAGGAAGAGATACATGTAAGTGGTGTTTTAGTGCAACTCTTCTCCTTGTTCTTTGCCTATGAACCTTGCATTAAAAGTGTTGCAAACAAAATCTTCCTCATTTCTCAACACCAAGTCCTCCCCTTTACCTACCAACAAACTACAAAATGCTGTTTCAGAATTAATTTTACACTGTACTTTCTCTTTTGTCTGTTAATCTGTATTTCTTTGATCATTGCAGGGAGAAAAATGTTCAGAAAAGTTTTTCTAACTTTCAGTGATTCTCCTGTAGGTTATGAAAATGAACAACTTAATGTTGTGTGAAATACTAAGTGAATACAGCAGGGGTGAGTAAATGCAAGTGAATTTAAGAACACTAGAGGGAGTGTAGAGAGGGAATCTTGAGAAAACAGGAAAATACAAAACAATGGAGCAGTTACATTCTTGAATAAAGGAACTGTTTAAATACAAACGAAAGCTGGTTTACTACAATCAAAATAAAATACTTCCAGGTTCTTATCTTTCTCTTATTTTCTCACTTTCTTGACTAAGGCTAATTAATGTCACTATACACATGTATATACGTTTGTGTATATATATACACATGCACTTATATACATACTCGCATGCACATATTTTTAAGTATCTGAAAATTCCACTCAGGACCCTAGTGGGTTGGATGCTATAAAAAAAAGAATTAAAAATAGAATTCTGTGATCTGCTTAGTTGCAAACTACTTTTCTCCTCCCTTCTTCTCCACTCAAAAAAACTCATAGACAGAGAAGTAGGATAAATTAGGGTAGTCACATACAAAACTCTGGAAATAGCAATGAAGGCAACCTTAGAACAAACCAGAAGTGCTTTTGCCTCAGCTAAAGCTGCCTAAGTACTATTTCCAGAGACAGATTCCCTGGCCATCTCTAGTGTCTTGGCATTGGGAGTGCCATCTAAGTAATCTTCTCCATGCCATAACTTGTTGATTTTCACAGACAGTTTGTGTCCCCACTCCTCTGTGTCTGGTGCTTGGACCTGTCCAGGTTAGAAATAGTAGTGTATTTCCAAACAGCTTAAATGTTCTTATCGTCCAGCTGTGTCAGAACAGCCATGGCTAGATTCTCAGGGCTATATATACATGGTTGTAATCAGCATCACAGTGCCCTAACAGCATGGAGTATACTTCCCCATTCCCCTCTCACCAAATATCAGAGCTATTTGGCCAGCTGTGCTCTTTCAGACCAAGCAACATTAGGCTGGAACATACTAGGATCCAGACAGAAAGAAGCTGAACAGCAATAGTCTTAGGATACAAAACATTTACCCTGATGCCCCAGCCTGGTCTCATCCAATATTTGTCCAGGACAGAGTCATCTGTGAAAGCCAGAAGTTAGGTCATTTAAGTGTTTGATGCCATTTAGGAATATTCCCCAAAGAATTTTGCTACTAAACCAAAGCATCTAATTCCTGCATCTGTTCACCTTTCTTGTAAGAGGAGGTCTGCAAAATGTTCATACAGCTGCCTCTTCAGCCTAGCTTTGACACTCTGAGGTGCTTTACTTACTGTTAGAAAAAAGCGCGGCATTTCTAGGAAATCCCTGGGAAGATGTCATATGCAGAAAATGTAACATAGAGGTACCTTGTGTGTATGTCAGGTCTGTCTTGCCTTTGAGACTGTGAAGGTCACACCTCCAATAATTGGAGGAATTATAAAGCAACTGAGAACAGGCCTCTCTGGGTGACTCCTCGCTTTGCAGGCAGCTGAACTGGGTTCCTTATTCCTGCCCCTAGACTTTGTTCTCTCCCCAGTGTTTCCTGCCTTTTTGAAGAGGTAACCAGCCAGCTCCTAGTGTCTGCTTCAGTTACGCTTTAACAGAAAATTCTTTATGTTTCTTCCCTTAAATCCAGGATTTCATGTTGGAAACACTATTGTCAATGACTCAAAGCCTCATTTCTTTCAAAACAAGGTCTTTTGATATAGGAGTGATGTAATCTAAAGAGGTGTCACTGACTCTCGGAGAAACTTAGCAGGTTTCTGATATCATTTTGAATTTAGGTCTGTGGAGAACTGGGATGACTCCTCATTGTACTTGGTTTAGTCATTCACTTGAGAAATAGTCTTTACAGGCTAATCTTAGGCTAATTCTGAAGTCAGCTTCACAACAGTTACAGTGCTAGTCCTATAATAGGCTAGTAGCTTAAGTGCTGCCAGTACCTTTAGGCTAAAATATTGGGATTAAAGTATATGACATATGCCAGCCAGTGCCTAGTCTTCTGATTCAGAGTCCTCTGATACCAAATTCCACACCTTTCCCTAGGCTTGCTCTCTTTCATTTGTACTAATCTAGTCAGCAGTTTGATACACACTAGAAGTGAATAAACTTTGTTGGATCTGTGCAATTCCGTGGGAAAGGCTGTTTGGGTTGTCAGGAGTAAGGGGAAAGGCAGATGATTCTTGATTGTGGAGTCCATAGGAGAAGGGATTGTGTTGCTACATGTTTGTGTTCAGCGGTATAGCCGAGAAGTGCTGTAAGGGCTGGCTTGGACAGTTGCAGATGGGATGCGTGTACACTGGGCCCTAGATGGTGAGGTCTGCACAGCACTCCAACAGACCAGTCTTGACATAACATTTCTGCCTCAAAAGTAGGTCTTATTTGGCTCTGATATCGCTGCTTCAATGCCACTAAGGCCTAAAAGTACATAATTCTTCAGAAAATAAAATGCCTTAATGGGTGTTTAAATACAGAGTTGGATTTCCAATTGAAAGTTTCCAAAGGTACGCCTTCCTAAGTGGAAAAGAATTCTAAAAGTATGAAAGTATTTCAGTGAAGCAACAATTTTGAAGTGGTCAATGACTTCTTTTAACCATATGTCCATCTATAGCAAGTCAATACAAGTGAATATATTAGGTGAAAAAGGAAAATTGCCTGGGCATCAGAATATTCAAGCGAAGTAATGCATAGAGGTAGTCTCTTGGGATTGTGGATAATGATCTATAAAGCACAGAAGCCCTTAACTCATTGTTATGGTAACTGGAATGTGGAGAGATGTTACTTTTTGCTGCAGGAAATAAAGAAAAAAAGACTGGACTGGCCCCTGAGTTCCCACTGTTTAAAAGGTTGAGATGGAGAATTTGTTAATTGGGGCGTATAATTTGACCTAAGTGGACCTTTGCTGACTCTTCTTGCTGAAATTTGTTTCTTATGAGTGTACCTGAATATATGCTCTGAATCTAATGCACTGTTGAATTCATCTGCTGCAAGCTATTAGTGTCAAGCTGTGAGCAGATTCAGGTGTACATTACCGTGTTGGCTCTGTTCAGTTTCCAATTGGAGAATTCCTTTCCATAAAAAGAGCAAATTATTATTTCATTTAGTATTTTGAGATGACTGTCTGGTGCTTCAGAATTTAAGAGTTCCTTTAAAAAAAAAAATGTTCTGAGTCATTACAGGTTGTCATTCATCATCATATGAATGGCAAGTGGTTTTTACTCTTCACATTTTTCTTTGATGTTAAAGTACTATATACTGATTCTTCATTTGCATTATCCCTACCTTCTCATAGATATACATTAAATTATGGATTTTAGTTGAATTCTACAACTGCTGTTTAAAAAAAAAAAATTATATCCCTCTCTTTTTTTTTTTTTTTGAAGCAGGGATTTTTTTGAGGTTTTTTTCTGATCGTGAGTCTGATACTGTGCTAGTGAGGCAACCTGTCCAAGAACCTTATTTCCCCTTATGGGGGCAGTAAACTGAGGTAACTGCACTGAGCTAAAGCCTAGACTAAGTATTTCTGAAATGCTTATGAGCGATGTTGCAATTACATTATTACATATGTGATCAAATAATTTTAATTTATTCATCTTCATCCTTAAGAAAATAATCAAGTAATGTGTAGGCATACTTTTTACTCTGGTTCAGATTCTTTGCAGAAATTCAGCAGGAAGTATAGGATGCTCACACTTCTCAGGTAGCTGTCATATCAGAATCCAAATGAATAAGTATGGAAATTTAGATTCTGGGATACAGTTCTTTGTCAAAGGATGAATTCTGAGCCAGTTCCAGAGAAGCAAAGGAAGCTGTGTACATGAAGTCCTGTGCATAATGTACAGATATAGAACAGAAAGTCCTACAGACTGAAAGCTGTTATGCTGGCATTCTTTCCATCCAGGAGTTTCTGGTGAGGTATAAAAGTGCTGTTAAGCGCTTCTTCCATTCACAGAATTTTCTTTGTGTTCAATGTACAGAAGAGCTTTTATGAAGTAACAAAAATTAAATAGTACCCCATTTCCACCAGCTTCTATTCCCAGTGATATCTTCAAATACTTTTGGTGGCACAAGTTAATTGTCCTATTATAATAAGTGGGTGTAATTAGCATTTTTATTACAGTAGAAAGTTCCCTGGGCCTCTATTTCAAAACTAACTTCTCGACTATAGTACTGGTATGCATTAAAATGCATCAGAGTGTTCAGAATGCTCATGTATGTCTACAGCAAGTAAATATTGGTAATCACTGCAGAACTGAATGTCAGGAAATGTCATTAATCAGCAGCTGTGAAAAGCAAATTTACACACAGGCAGTATTTTTTTTTTTAATGTTTTAAAAACTAGAAATCTGTGTTGCTTTTTTCCCAGTCCCACTTTGGACTTGGTTACATGCTCTAACCCACCCTTTGTGGCCAGCATCTCTTCATCTCTAGTAATTCACAGCTCTTTATCAGAGCATGTCATCACCACTGACTGACTCTGAAGTTCACATGAGAATTTCCTTTTCTTGCTTTGACATCTGAGTGAATTGGGTTAGGGAAGGAAAATCCCATGCATGGATACCAGGCCTTCCATCAGATAGGTTTGTTCTTAAAATAAGGTTCTTCAAGCTCTGCTTTGTCTCCTACAGATCTGCAGTGGTCTTTTGAAGACTGATACAGCAGAAAAATTAGAAAGTAGCCCAGGGAATGCCTTCTTATCAGTGCTTCAGTCTGGATTAATTTTCCTGGAAAAATATAACAGCTCTGACCATTTCATCTTTTTCAAAGCTTCTATAAGAAAATTATTGCAGTTTGAAATTGCAGACCATCTGGTCCAGGAATTATGGTCTGCTGTATTTGCAGCGGGATCTTATAAATCTGGGACAGTGCTTGAAACGCTAACAGTGGTGATCAATGCAGCTACTTGTACACACAGTAAAAAAAAAAAAAGACTACATGCATATTTGTCTGTAGATGCAACATCCCTTTATGCTGATGATTAGCAGGCTGTCTGTAGAAAACTTCATTGACAGTCCAATAAAAAAACCTTTGAGCCATGACTTCTATGAGTTCTGTGGGCCAAAACTTCCAGTTGCCGTAATGAAGTTTTCTTGTTTTCTCCTAACCAGTTTTAATCTGTTTTACTGCTGAATCTAGAATAAATGAATTACCATTAACAACATTAACTGTCTCAAATTCAGTGAGATCTGTGTCAACTGTCAAAACATAATGAGTGCTCAAGATAGTAAATGAATAAACCTCTCAACTGAGTAGAAGTAATGCACTCTCATTATCTTTCAGATGCAGCTCAAAATAACAATGGATGTTGTTCTTTTTTGTTAGAAAACGCACATCTGATTTACTTATGTTACACAGCAGGGGGCTAATCAGTGCAAGGAATGCTGTGCTGCTTAATTTTGAGCTTAGAGCCCTTGCTCACACACCAGTACAAGAGTCATGGTGCAGTGTGTCCCAGTAAAACACACAAATTGAGACACTGGAAATGAAAATTGGGACATGCAAAGGAAAATCAAGTCCATAATGGCCCAGTGGGAATATGGGTACTTTAAATGAGAATGATTTGTGAATTGTTCTGTGCAAATGCAACATATACAAAAAAGGACGTGCATAAGCATAGGTAGCACCTATGCACATGTATGTATATATGTGTATGTGTACCTTTCAGCTTTTGAAGTAAACTACTTCATTTGATAAATTATGTTTGCTTTACTCCACTGCTAGTGCTGGAACTTATGCTATTAGGGCAATTATCAGTGATTGCATTAAGCAAGGAATATTACTACAGAGAGCTAATTGCTAGTTGTCAAAGTCACCAGAAAAAAATGTTGTAAGGAAATAGCAATATTTATTTTAATGAATTAACACTTTTCATGTGTATTGCTGTATAGGGTATTTACACTATAAAATGCTATATGCAGTACATCAAAAAGATGTTTAAAACATCAAAAACAAAAACAAAAGTACTGCACTTAGAGGAACATAAAATTTCCTGCTGGGGATGTGGAACATGGAATGCCATCTGTATTATATGGCACTGAGAAAACTGATTATGTTTGGACCTCTATTTCATAGCAGATGGGTTCATTAAATTTAATAGCCTCCAGAGCCTTTAGAAACAGTGTTAAAAACATGTGGAACATGCTGAGACACTTCACTTCTCGCCCCACAGTCATTATAACTCTGGCACAGACTATAAATATTACAGTACTTTATTTCCATTGAAACAGAATACTATTACAATTATTTTTCCTAGTGTACATTTACATGAGGAATGCAGAATGCAAACTGTACTTCTTAAAACTTTGAGATATGCAGTTGATTTCTTTAAATGCATTTTACAGTTCTTTGCACTTGGAAGGTTTGATATAGAACTTATTTTTATCTTCTCCCTGCAACATTAGCAAGCAGCTGTAATGGCACAGCAAAGTTAGGTCTTAAGCAGCTATCCTCCCAGTGTGGTGCAAATAAGACAAGCATTATGTTAAACTATAGAAGGGAAATCAGAGCAGTGTTACATCTTGGCTTTTAGCTATATGTTGATCCTCTTTTCTAGTATTTTATATGATAGGGTAACTACAGGATGACCTTGGTCTCTGTTCCTCTCTCATCGCTGGAGCAGAGAGATCAAATATCTAATTTTAAATCAGAGTAGTTCCTGCAGAAACATTGCTTTAAACAGAGTAAAAACTCACCTCGTTTTGAAATATTGTTGGAATTTGATAGCTAAAGGAATAGTTCAGTGCTATGTACTTTTTGATTTTAAACGATGTTTCAAATGACAACAGGGAGGTTTTACTGTGTTTAAGTGCTTTGACATCTATCATTCTTCTAGCTTGTTCTGATGTTTAAATGATGTTTAACATGTTCTGATGTTTAAACTAAATTAATTTTTTACAAACTTTGTCATATTTGGTCACAATTTTTTTTTTTTAAAAAAAAACAGTTTCGCAATAACCGTATCAGCTTGTTCTGGTATGGTGTAATCCTCATTAATGCTCTTCTGTTTCCGTTTTCTTTACTACAAAATACTGTGATTATCCATGCTATATTTTAGTGTTCTCTAAGGTCACTCTTGTTTTTGAGTCGTGCTGACCATTTTAATGTGGATTTCCCTCTGCTTCACATCACTGACTTTAATTCCAGTTTTGTCACTGACCATTGCTGATATTCTTATCAAGACCTGCAAATTTTAATAAACCACTGAAGTCCTACTACGGTAGATGATGTATGATTACAGGATTACATAACAATACCTTGCTCATAAAATTTTCATTCAACGCAATAGGTAAGGATCACCAACTGCTTAGAAAGGGAAGAGAGCGTAAGGACACAGTAAGACAGTATAGGTCAACATAATAGGCAATTATCAATCTATGAGACCTCAGGTATGAAGGGCAGTATGTGAAAACATGGAAAAATGCATGTTCAAGTCTTTCGAATTGTACCGTCTGCTTCTACATGGTTCCCACACAAATGTTCTTCGTCCAGGTCTTAAGAATCATGGAGTCCTTGCTTGTGTTTGGTTAAACTTAACTTCATGAAAGTATTTGAGCAATCCAGCTCTAATAGTGTTTCAGAGTGGTTACATTCACAAAACACATTCTATGATTAAATTTTGGCAATCAGAAAATTCGTAAAGTTTGAATGTTAAAGGAACACATTTTGCTGGTTTTAGAGCTGTAAAGCGCAATGATACTATGCTAGGACTTTGTTGTGAATTATTAAGATTTTCTTTGCTGCTTTTTCTGTAAACATGGTGTGTCTTATGACATGATTACTTTGCACCGAATCACTATTTCTTCTTATAGGAAAACTGATCGGATGCATGTGAAAAAGAATCCATAGAATTACAAATGTCTATAGGTTTTGCCTGCTTGATATTCTCCCACCAGTTACTATATACAGATTACAGAGAAGTGCTCTGCTGTTGAATTTGATTAGCAGGCATATTCATGCCAAAAGGATATTGGTCTCATTTGCAGACACCTGCACACTAGAGATAGAGCAGCTTGGGACCATTTCCAGCTGCAGTCTGTCAATACAGTGCCTTTAGGTGAGGGGACAGAAAATGCTTTTCATTTCCAGCTTGTTTCACAGGAAAATTTCTGGGTTTATTGTGATGTAGAAATAAAATCAAAAGGTGGCAAGTCACTAACTAGAGGGAGAATTTGTTTCTAGATCTCTGTGTGCTATGGAATCCAACATTTAGGATGATATGTCTATTCTTAGTGAAAATACCTACTTAAAGACATTCACAGCTGATAACTGTCTGTCTTTGATCTTACTGCCTCCATTAGGAGTGAAATTGAGTTAATTATAAGGAAATTGTAGCTATTTTGTCAGATATATTACCTTTTTTACTCTGTTTTTTGTCTTTAGTTTTCACATAACAGATTTTTTAGGGTAAATGATAATGTAGCAGAGCAATGAATTTAGTATAATGTACTAAATCCCATCCTTTGATCTCATGTATGTCATTCTTTGACTTTCTGGAAGAAAGAGGGCAGTGAAGATGAAATATACTTTATCTGCACTGCTGGAGTAAAAACCTGAAATAAGAACACAGACTTATTAAATTATTGGTGCCATTCGAGCTTTGCTGCAGTGGCAGAATTCAGTGCAAAAAGGAAAGGAAGAAGAGAGAATAAAAGGAAATAGTCTTCACTTGTTTTTTGTTCTGCAGATACTGAAGTTGTTATTTATAGCTCTGCTTTTTGTATAATCAGGAGATTTCACATACAACTCAGTCATGCACACAATACAGTATACGCATTAAAGTTAATGTTTATTACAGTCGTTATGACTGATATTTACTTTGAAGTTATTAATTTCTGGAGAAATTATTCAGAAATACACTTTAATCTACAAGGAGTTATAGGATGTTTCCTACTGATGTTCTTGCTGCTTAACAGCAAGGCATTCGACTGTTATCCACACCATTGTATTTTGTCAGATCAGATCTTTCAGAGCAAGCATTTGCCTTAGTGATTAGTTGAAAGATGATCTAACCAGTTGGTAAATGCATGATCTTCAGCAACATCAGTATCAGCAGGAGAAAGCTTAGAATACTTACAAGTGTTTTTGCTGAAATTCATAAGAGCCATTTCACCTGCACTCATGTCAGATTTTTTGGGAGGAAAATGTAATCACCTTGAATATTAGTTTATGTTGCCTAGTTCTGGGTAAACCATTAAAATCCCTGAGGACTCTATACTAAGGGTTGACACAAAGAGCCTATGGGGTCATTCCATTTAAGGACTTCTTTTACAGAACATGATATTTTTTATTTTTTTTTTACAGTAGTGTTTATTTAGTGGCACATAAATATTACAAGAGACTACACATTAGAAATAGTATATTAATACCAAGGAACAACACAATTTACAGAGTTTTCTTATGTCTTTTTGTTCTGTTGCAGCCAATGACCTCTGTATAATAATAAAGGCCTCAGTTTTCAATATTGTTAGGTTTATTGCAGCAAACTGTCAAAAGAACCCCCAAGTAAACTACCAAAGTCAGCTATATGCTTGCATTCCATATGGGCTACATTTGTTAATTCTTCTTCTTTAATTTACTTGCAGTAAATCAGTAGTATCTCCATTAACTCTTAACTGGAGTTACTCTGATGTAAAACAGCAGACAGATTCATTGTATTGAATCTCAGTTTAAGGGGCTTCCATTATACTTCTGTTGACTGATAGAACAAGTGTAACATTTTCTTTGTTGGATTAAAGCCTTAAAGCCTTAAAAATTCAGGAATTACAGTGAACAGCAAGTTACTTTTATAGAAAAGAAAAGTTTAATTTTTCTTCCCTCCTTCACCTTGTCCTTTTTGTGCTACAGTTCCTTTTAAGAAAATGGAGATACAGTGAAAGCTGATTTTGCAATAATCAGATTTTTTATGTTCCTGAAATTTTTGCTCTGTAGCCACCTGCAAGGTAATGGGATTTATCACATTTTAGGTCCTAGCATGCCTAAAAAACAATGTTAATACTTGCAAACAGTTCTAGCTCTGAGATAGCTGAAAGAATTTTGAGACCTTTTCTTGTGAGTTCTTATAATGAAAAACTACATATTTGAAATTAACTTAGATCATATAGAAATGCTCTCAAGTTTGTGATCTTCCAGCAGATCAGAGCTATTCCATCAGGTCAAATCGGCTTTTAGGAAACTTTGAACTTTCAAGTGGTGCAGAGTAGTAACAGAAAGCTTCTTCCAAAATAAAAAAGCAACAGATATGTAGCTCTTTTTACAGAGTGAGTGAATCTTTATAGAGCCTGATGAATTCAGCTTGCAGCATGAAGAGTCCATAAAATGCTCAATGGCTTTTTCGATAAAGTGTAGCTAAAAAATCCTGGTGTAAAACTAGAATGGTGAAATACCATAGCCACATACTTCTTAGAAGGGTATGAAGATAGAACCTGTTCCTCAAAATAGAGCTAATGCACGAGCAGCAGCACTGATTATGCCATTTCATCATTTATAATGGTGGCACTAGTCAGACGCGTGGTACCAACCTACCCACAAACTGATATAAAAATATTATAGAAAAGAGAAAGAATGTATTTTTAGATTAGGAATTTATCCAACCAAGAGATTTCACAATGTTAAATGACAGAGCATTTTCTAGGATTTTTTAACAATTCTTTGTTTTATCATGTATTTTAAAAATAATGCTTGTAACAATAAAAGACTGAAACCTGTCCTCTAATCTTGTACATCTCTGTTAACTAATAAAATCAGTTGCTTTGTCCATGCACGCGAACCTGAAACACACGTGTTTCTCATTTGGAGATGCACGATGGCCACCTTGCTATGAGAGCGTAGTATTTTAGCATATTGTTAACTTATTTCCAAAATAAACATTGAACGTTTGATTTTCAAATGTTTATACAAAATTTTTATACACAGTTTTTACAGATATTTGTATTCTGGGTTTAGGGAGTATGCCTCCTTTCCCCACAAATCAAACCAGTATATTTACCTATCTATCTGAGCTCAATTCTTGGGTTTCTGACTGTAGCTTTTATGCAGTATTGTCACAAGCAATTTGTTCCTTCTTTTTCTTCATGCTTCATCTGAAGCATAAACATGTGCCTTGCTATGATCCATCAGCGTTTTGCCCTTTCAGAAGCAAATTGATAAACAAGAGAAAAGGCGATTCCCTTTGAAAACCTGTTTGAAGCTTTTCATTTTGTAGTTGTGCATAAGCTGCATTTCCTGATGCTTTCTATTGCCCTTGATTTATTATCATACCTATGGATTTCTTCATCTCAGCAAATGAAATTGTGCTAACACTTTTGTGCCTTCTTTCTTCCTTTAAAATGCATCCTCTGTTGTTTATCAGCTCAAGTAATCTTATGAGTGTGTGATATCTATCTCCTTATGCCCTCCAGCGTACTGCTCCATTCAGAGCAGTTCTGGGCCATTGGTTACTGCCATAAGCTTCAAGGTATTTTGTGCTAGCTAAATACAAAATTTGTACCAGATTTTTGCTCATTCAAAGTGATACAGGAGAAAAAAAGAATAAAATATAGTAATTATTATGAATGTTAGGTAACTGACAAAGCAGATTGTTCCCTCTATAAAAGCCCTCAATATTTTAATTCTAAAAGATAATTGGTTCCAGCACTCAGAGGCCTCTACTCGTTCAAATCTTTGCATCACATTTCTAGAATCAACTGGTTGATTTCAAAATATTTTCAGAAGGACTTGTTTCTAACATGTAAGAAAGAGAAACAGTAAGTCCAGTTAATTACAACCTCCCCTCCAAAACTCAGCTCTTTTTTTTCGCTTTGACATTCCCAGAATCTTTTGCATCACAGATTCATGTTCTTACAAGATCAATTTAGTCCTCTAGTTATCAAAAGCAGAGAGATTACTTTTATTGTGTGTAATAGTCTTACTGATGAGATTCTCAGTGCTGATTTTTTCCCTATGCCTGATTCTTCTGGTCTTGTTCTTGCATGCTGAACTTCAGTCATTTGAAGTCAATTCATACTTTCCCTATTTTTTCCCTTGTGTTTAGGCATTAAACATTCCACAGTAGTTTTGCAGGTGCCTTGGTTTGTGCTGGTATTAGCCAAAGCTTTCTTTTTCAATTACAGGTTCATTGTTTCCATCATGAAGAAAAAATGAATAACTGCATTAAAAGGAAGCTTAAATAAAGATAATGGAGAGAAAAATCATATTGAATTAAATATTGTAAATAGATTCTGTTAGTCCACTGGTGTCGGGGCAGGTTTTGTACAGAATACAAATATTATTATTGTTAACCCTGTGTCCTTGACACAAAATGATGGAGAAACCTTTTAATAGGTCAGTTTTGGCTTCATACCTGTAAATAGTGTCCCCTACAAATAAGAAAATTTTTACTTCTACATGAAACTGCTAGACATCAAGTAATTTACAGTCTGTGTCTTCATTGCATGTTTTGTGGTCACAGTCCAAACTGTACTGATCTTGAAATTATGCTGTTTATATGTAGTAGAATAAATGTCAGCAAAAGATTCTTCTTCCTTATTAAATGCACATTCCACAAGGTTAAACAACGTCTGGTATGGATTGTGCTTAATACAGACTTTCAAAGCTAGGTCCTAAAAACCTTTCGTCATGGTAGATTCCTTCACTCTGTTAGGTTGTGAATACTAACTACAGCAAGAGAGAAAAGATTCTCAGATTTCTAAGTTGTACCCCTAAAATGCATAGATTGATTGTAAGAGTAAGGGAGAGGGACAGAGTAAGGGAATGGAAGCAGAGTCTTGCTATACCCTCCTCTTCTGGAAGAGCAGCGCTCTGAACACACAGAAGAAATGGTACTCTGTGAAAAAAGATGGAGAAGAGAGTGGTTTGGGATAATTCAATTATACGCGTTCTTACAGCTATTCCCTTTTTAGAGCATGTTGGATGATCAGAAAATAGACTATAGAAAAACACATCAGTTTTAGAAGTGCAATCCCATTTAGTACAATCAGAGTAACATGCTAAAAATCGCAAACACAATTAGTAAATCTGAGTTTTAAAAGAAATTCTGGCCTGCTTTACACATTCATTAAGTCAGATACACTTTCATCCCTCCTCAGAAAGTGGTTATCTTTAGATGTTGGTCTTACACTGATATGCAGAGCAAGTAAGATTTAATATAGAGTAAGATCAAAAAGCCACTGAACTCATTGTGAGATTCTCATTGACTCTAATAGGTATTGGGGAAGGCTTTTGTTTGGTTTTGCTTTGGGGCCAGTGTGGATTTTATTGTAGGAGACAGAGGATGTGTGTCTAGCTCTTGAGAGGATTTATGATAAAGAAATTCTTTTTCATTTGAATTTTTCATGAATTCTGAGGTTGATTCTTTTTTTTTTCACTTCATCCCTTCCCTCCCTCCCTCTCCTGGTAATTCAGAACAAGACTTTACAGTAGACCTTGCTTTTGTGTTTTTTTTTTTCTTTGAAATACAAGTGTGATTTTTTTTTCCAGCTCTTGTTTTACTATAATGCAGTTATTTTTCTCTTACAAGAACTATTTCTATGGGGACGATTCTCATGCTATTATCTATCACCTTCCAAACAGTCTTTCTAAATGTCTCATTTAGAAACAATTACCATTAGTAATAATTAAAATGACATTATCTGTTCTTCTAGAGATGGTACAAATGCTAATAAATAGTAAAGATTATTAAGGAGCCTAATCATATAACCTGAAGCCATTTTACATGGATCAGAACTAGAATCTTGCGTGTATGTTGGTTGTTGTATTATGTGTAATGATGTTCAGTTTTAGAAATTTCTTTTGCTTCTGATGTTATAAGAGCAAGGCTGAAAAAAATGCTGTTGTCTAAAATATAGGTGTATTGTTTTCAATTCTGTTGTGTAGACAAAATGCACATTGTATTATCGTCTTATACAATATGAAACATCTTCAGTGCTCTTAAGGTTGAATAGCACATGGTTAACTGGAGTGTAGTGTGAGGGGTTTATTTAACGAGACTTTAGAGCTATAATCAGAAGCTTTGTGTCAGTTTCTGCCTTAGTTCACTTCTGCACCCTGTTCTGGCTTCCCTGATATTTAAACATTCAAGATAAATTTGCTTGTAAATTGGACTTGAAAAATTCTGTTCCTACAAAAGAGATAAAGAACTGTTAGCATTTGAGGATCCATATTCAGTTCTTAATTGATTTACCTGCACCTTTTTGTTATCCATGGAGTCAAATAATTTTTCATCTTTTGAATAAAGATTTATGTAATTTAAATTAGTGAGCTTTCTAAACTGTTTATGGTGCTTTAGCAAATACAAGTAATAGCTAAAAGCAACCACAATAAAAGAAATAAAATTTAACATCATGTCTGTACATATCTATACATTTTCTTAGTAGCAACAGAAGTTAGAATAATACTTCCAAATGATTCACATTGCTATATTAACTTCTGTACTGATGGTATAAAGAGACAGACAGATTGACCAATAACATTGATTAAAGCAAAACTAAATGAACCCAAAACCTACTATCTCACTAAAATCTAAACAAACTATATTAATGGAAATACAAAAGTTATCACTAGTCATGTAATTTAAATTTTATTACAACTTCAGAGGGGCAGGAATATTTAGGGGGCCTGTGCCTCTAGATCTAGCAATTAGTTCTGAAGCGCTGCTCAGAGATAGGAATCTTTTGAGCATGGTATGAATTTTAAAAACCTATTAATAAGTCATTCGAGTTCTAGAATAACTATGCAGTCCACCTGTAGGTGACCAGTAAAATACAGACACTAGGTTTAAATAAGCATAAGACATCATCCTGAAGGATAGCTCTTTGCTGCTGGTGCTCGTCTGTTTATCCATCCTCTTAGAGTCAATTGTGGAGCTCATGTTTAGTGATACTACAGAAGATACCAGTTAGCTTTAGACCCTTTGCATGTTTGTAACCCAGAATATTTGCAACAACTTGAGAGCTGGAACTTGTAGAAATTTGAAGGCAGTGCACAGATCCTACATAAGATACAACACGGACTGTCAAAAGCATCAGCCCCTAAAATAAATATTATCCCACTTTATGCAAAGTGAGTCTATGTGTTCCCCAATAGAACAAGTTTTAGAGAAAACTTTAGACTCACAAAACAGTGTTAAATTTCTTTATGGTGGTATGAAAATGTACTATGCACTCAAGTTCTCTTGATCACATTGTTCACAGTTGAAGTGCAATTGAACTAATTGTCTCCATAACTTCAAAAAGGTCACCCTCAAAACATAAAACTTTATAATCCAGCAATCAAATAGCCATAACATTTTGAAAAAAAACCTGTTCTTAATTATTCTGCTGTTGGTAGCACTCTATACTGATGATCCCATTTTTAGAAACTGTTATTTTCAGTGTTTTCTGTATGAGATAAAAAGACTAAATGTGCAGATTTTAAAGTAAATTGTGTCACTTAGTATTACATGCTGTGTATATTACAACCATTAGTTTTATTTGGAGTTGTCCATATTTAGAAACATATTCCAATTCCATGTAGGAATGTTGTACAGTTTTTGATTAGGAAGGAAAGTTCTACTATATAACAGATAATAGAATAGTTATGTCAATAATTTTACAGGGAAATCTAAATATAGTAATGTTTATACATAATGTATGTTTGCATATATAAACAGAATTAACCATGGACATTTCTTTCGCACTAAGAAGTTTTCCTTTATTGATGTAATGATGAAAATAGAACTCACTCCCTTTAAACACACATGCATGAGGCCAAAATTTTGCTCATGGTATGTGGAATGTTCATGGACTGTCTGATTTCATGAGTCAGTTCTGCTACTTCGATCTTTAGTCATGTGGCTTATTTGTAAAATTAGCATAATTCTTAAAAAAAAAATATAATTATTTATGACTAAAGTTTCTAACCAAATTTGCATTTAAAGTAATCACTCTGGCTAATTTAAATACAATCTTTCCTGTAAATATTTTATATTCATTAGAAAGAAAGAACAGTTAGTTTATGCAATTAAAAGAATAACAGTCACAGACTCACAGAAAAACTGAGTCTGGAAGGGACATCCCATAGATCATCTTGCCCAACCCTGTGCTCGAGCGGGATTAGCTGGAGCAAGGTTGCCCAGGGCTGCATCCAGTTGGATTTTGGACATCTTCACAAACTCTCTGGGCAGTGTGCTCCAATGTTTAATCACTCTTACAGTGAAAATGTAAGAATGTTCCTATGAGTATGGATTTCTTTTCTGTTAACTACAACACAAAGTTCAGAGAGCTGATGCAGACACATATTACTTGATGAACTGTTTTAAAAGTTGAACATATTTAGATTTTTTTTTTGTGTTAATGATTCTCATTTTAAAAACAAGATTGCTAGACAGTGCATTAGAAATCATTCAGCCATTTACATTAATAAACAGTTTTTACAGAATGTGTGAAATCCTCAAAGGGTGGAGCCATTTTATTACAAAGATGTTTGGAATGTGTATGTAATTTTTTAATGAGCTCTGCTGTTTCTTAATTCCAATCTGATACCTTTGCAACTCCTGTGTTTTCTCTTTTGCGTATTTCACAAGAGCTAACTTCTTCCCTTTCTGTCATCTTTACAGAATTCTTTTTAAAGAGAGAACTAAAATTGTAGTTTTCATCTATATTTTATGACTTTCTTCTCCATAGCAACGTTTACATTTCCTCTGACTGGTACACTTTGCATGCAGTGCACAGTCTATCATTGACTAAAATGCTGCAGTTGCTGCAAAATATGTGGTAGCATGGCAGAACAATTATGTAAACAAAGAAGATTTGATATTGTATCTATTGAAAAATGCATTTTCCTTACAGAAGTTGGCCTGGAAAGTTGAAGGTTAATTTCACTCTTTTAATATTTTACTAAATTCTCAACATTACGAGCATCCCAGTAGGAGGCTGAATTTTATTTCTTCCTTCATGTATGCGTATAATTGTCTATGATGTCTCTAGTACTTACATGGTTCTGGGAAGTGGAGAATAAGTGCATAGATTGTAAAAGAAATTGCCAAAATCATAATATTTAAATGCTGTATCTTATAGCAACTGAGTTAAGTAGATTTTAAAAATTGAGAGTTTGAGCGTTCTTTCTATTCTCTCCCAAGTTTTTACCATTTTTGGGAAGAGCTGTGGAAGCCTGCCTAGCAATGTATGAAATGCTTTGCATTTCTTTATACACATAAATAAACCATTATCTACCCCTACATTTAATTATATTATATGATGCCATAAACAAACAACTTATATTATAGAGTACCTGGCACATGTGTGCACTAAGTGTTTTATTCTTTTTTGTCTCATTCTTTTTTGAGGAGCTTCACTGGTATGTGTGATGTCTTCCTCCTTGCTGTAGCGTAAAGTACAGGTCCTACACACTTGCCACAATATTTCACATCTTTCCTGAAAGTGTAATTACAAGAAACAAAAGTTCTAATACATACATTCGGTGCCAAATTCAGAGTCAGTATGTGACATGTACAGGATGAGTCTGAACATTGCAAACCGCCATAAACTTGGCTATGCATAGATGTTAAATTTGGTGCAGCCCAGAAACTCTTTGCAGAAATGGCTGTACTATCAAAACTGTGTTCATATTGTTGATCATTTACTGGCATGTTTGTACTTAATTTCTGTTGATTTCTATTGTATCTGATTGTGCAACAATGAAGTCAGTAGAGTGGTTAGCCTTTTTCTGAGACTGCTGACACTGAAATGCTTGCAGGAGAACAGGACTGTGGAAATGAGGTCAGTGAATGTAAAATAGGAGTTTTTTTTATTTTTGAATGCTTTAAGATAAATACATTGCAATAGTATATTTTTTTACAAAGATAAGTTCAGGCAATCATTATTAGAAAAACAGAAAATGGAAAATTAATTTCGTAGTGATTTATTTTTATGTAATAGTAGAAATCATACTTTCTGTCGAGTATAATTTAGTCTTGTAGATTTTTTTTTTTTGCTATTCTTCAAACAAATGTAAGGTTGAAATCTGATCCAACAGAGCAATAACTTTATAATGCTAGTATGTTTTCCTTTAAGACTTCTAGACTTGGTTTCTTGGAAATCTAGAACATACAGCTGCATAATGTTTTGAACAAATTGTTGAAATGGCTATAAAATATTTTAGAAGTGTATGGCCTTTTTGTTTTGGAATGATCATGAAGTCATTTACAAAATCATTCTTTATGAACTTCTTCTGTTAAGGGTGAAAGGAGACAGACTTTTATGAGATCTGGCATGGAGTACTTAGCAGAGCTGCTTATCCTGTAACATACGCCTTCTGCTTCTAAAGACAGTATTTCAGATCTATGGTTTTGTTTGTTGCACTCATGTTGGCCTCACAGTTACCTGATCCAAGAAATAGTGCAACATCCTTGATCTTGTACTCCTTTGCCTGTCTTGGTTTGTTTTAGCACATTAGTAGTGTCTGTAACTTTTCTTTTTTCTGCTAATGCCAAACACATTTCCATGAAGGGCTCAAAACAATACTAGATTATTTGCAAACGTGGAAAGCATGACACTGTGCAATAGCAGTATTGAAAAACCTCCTACCATTATTTATTCTGTGTTACATTCTGTGATAGGACCCCAAGCTGACCTGAATTTAGAGGTGGAATTCTCAACATGTCTTACTGGAATCAAGCATACTGTGAACCTCAGGGGGCTTGCAGTCTCTGAAGGGTATTTTTTTATGATACAAAATAGAATAAGAAAATTTATTTGGTAAAGAAAATTTGGGTTTTCTGGGAAAGATAGATTAAAAGAGTTTGAAAACAAATCCCCCTCCCTTTTCTTCACGGTGTCCTTGCAAGGCCTTATGCTCTAATCTTGCTCTTTAATCTATCAATTTTTTTTAGGTTGCAGCAAAATTTCCACAAGATTTAAATTAATTATGCAAGATTAAAATTTACACAAGATCCCTGTCTGCTTTTCTACATCAGAAAATCCTCTCGGGTTTCCCCTGGTGCTTACAGGTCTGCAGGCTCCTGTCCCTGCTGCACCTGCCAGTACTGCAACATCCTCTTCTTACTAAGCAGTTGTGTGGAGAAAGGTACACATCCTTTTGGAGGGCTCCTCCTAACCCAGTCTGCAACAACCAGGAGACAGAAAATGGCCAGACTTCCTCCCTGCGCCTCAGCCACGGTCATTTAGACAAAACTCATCCTTACTGAGATGGTAAACTATGAGCAAGTAAAACAGATATATGCCTTATCATGGATTTTCTTTAGAGGCAATTAACAGAGGGAGGAGGAGACACTAATGGAAAATAAATAGGCTTTGGTATGTTTGGAGCTGAATGAAGACACCAAAATGTCATTTATTTACCCATAGGTACAAGCAGAATAGAAAGATAGGCAGTGCTTTTTGCGGGCAAGGGAAAGATCACACAGTTTACTGCAAAACTGCCTCCTGGCAGTGTATAAAGTGAACCACAGGAATCAGAGGTACCCGCTGGGTTTTACACAAAGACAGGCAGTTTTTAGACTCTGCAATAAAGGGTCAGACCAGAAGACTATTACTGTTATTGTTAGGAAAATTATTTGTTTCCTATGGCTTCCCAGAAGGGATAATGTCAGACAAACCTCACTAGTTTATTTCAAAGGTATTTGTAGCAATCATTAAACTGAATTGCTGACATATAGGATGTTGTAATGGACAAGTTTCAAATCAGCAGCAGAATCAGGATTTGTTTAGCTGTAACAGACAGATTTTTTTTTTTTTTTAAGGAAAAGACTATGAACCTGGATTTTGAAGCATAGGTGAAAAGCAACAAGAATACCATCCCAGGAAAAAGTGTAATGGAATGTAAATCTCATCTGCTGACCCTATTATTCTCAGTCAAGGCTTTGACTATTGATATTTCAGAGCAAGGAAATGGTCTTGATTTTATAAAAGGCTCTAAATGAGATTACAGAATCACAGAATGGTAGGGGTCGGAAGGGACCTCTGGGGATCACCTAGTCCAACCTGCCAAAGCAGAGTCAACTAGAGCAGGCTGCACAGGACCTCGTCCAGACAGATTGTGAATCTCTCCAGAGAAGGAGAATCTACAACCTCTCTGGGCAGCCTGTTCCAGTGTTCCGTCACCCTCAAGGGAAAAGTTCTTCCTTGTGTTCAGCTGGAACTTCTTCTGCTTCAGTTTGTGCCCATTGCCCCTTGTCCTGTCACTGGGCACCACTGAAAAAAGTCTGGCCCCATCCTCTTGACAACTTCCCTTAAGATATTTCTAGGCATTTATAAGATCCCCTCTCAGCCTTCTCTTCTTCAGGCTAAACAAGCCCAGCTCTCTCAGCCTTTCCTTGTAGGAGAGGTGCTCCAGTCCCCTCCTCATCTTCATAGCCCTCAACTGGACTCCCTCCAGTAGCTCATCAACTTTCTTGAAGTGGGGAGCCCAGAACTGGACACAGTACTCCAAATGGGGCCTCACTAGGGCAGAGTAGAGGGGGAGGAGAACCTCCCTCGACCTGCTGGCCACACTCTTCTTAATGCACCCTAGGATCCCATTGGCCTTCTTGGCAACCAGGGCACACTGCTGGCTCACGGTCAACTTGTCATCCACGAGCTCTCCCAAGTCCCTTCACACTGACAAACTGAATTCAGCAACAGATAATATGGAACTCTGATTTGTAAACTCTTATTGATGTCCTCTTGAAAATAATCTCAGTAAAAGCAATAGGGATAGTTTCATATACAAAAGGGTGTAGCATCTGGTTTGTGTGGTAATTATTAATAGGAAATCCCACTTGCATTCCATCTGATTGTAATTCCCCTGTATATCGTTGTAATACCCTTGTATATTGTTTAATATAACCAATTATTTAAGCAATAGGCTTTTAAAGAAACGCATACAGGTCATACTTTAATGTGATCATGGCTCGTATTTTGCTATTGGATCATTCAAGTTTTAGGATGAAAGAATTTTACTTGCAGCAATTGTCTCTGCCATGAATTTTTGTTACATTTTATATTTGGAAAACAAAGAAATTTTGGCTGGTTGTTTTTAGTATTTGTGAATTAGAGATCATATGACAATTCTCTTTCATGACATATACTAATGTGGACATTAGTGTTTAGTAGAGTACTACATGGAAGTTTTTTTTTCTATCTGTTTTAATTCAGAGCAAGGACAAAAGGCCATTTAGAAGCTCGCTAGAGATCTTGAAGGTCTTTTTGCATTTGGTATTGATTCACCTGCCTGTTTCTGTGTTCAGCTCATGCCTGTAAAGAAACAATATTTATTGGAAAAAGAATTTTCTGAGAAAGTGGATTTAGCAGAAGGCTAAATTGCTGTGTATGGTGAATTTCTCTATGAGTAGGAAAGTAAGAGGAGAAGAATTCAGAAAAAGGGAAAACTGTGTTGTGCATGTAATAGTTTATTTTTCTGAGTTCCTCTCTGTTGCCCAGAATGGGTTTTCTTTTTCCTAAAGTGAAAACAGAATCCATTTTTTCAACTCGTTAAGCAAGATATTTTATGTGTAATCGACTCTACTGCCTGCTCTTCATGACTTTTTACATGAGTTGTTGCTTACAGTAAATACTGTGTACACAACCAGGTACAGCTAATCTTGTGTAAAGAACATCTGTGTGACATAAATACGCATATATGCATAAATACCTTTTATTTGCATATATGTCCAATATTCATGCATAGGTTTACAGTACAAAAATGTATTGTTCTATGCATATGTTATTGTATATTATGCATATATTATATGTTTGCAAAAGCAGTCAGTAACTTTGTATTACCATTTTGTTTTTCTTACGTCTGTTACAGAGAATACAACCTTCGGCTTTAATATAATAAACCGGTCTTAATGTTAATTTAATTCCTAATAAATGTATGTTTAGATGTTTACAAACCAAGAATGCCTGATTTTAAAACTATCTTTATGTTGCATTATATTTGTGTACAGGAGGATGGAACTACTTCACAGTTCAAGTATGATACCATATCTGATGAGAAAACAGTTCTCTTAGTATTGTGGAATTTAACACACAATTGCATGGTGTTTTTGTGATACCTAGTAGAGAAGTTGTCAGATAATAAACTAAGTTAATAAGGCCTCAATAAGTTGAATCATTTGGCAATGTAAACCTAGTTTCTGTAGTTTCTTTCCTTTATACTTTGCTTTATATTATGTTTGTGACAGTACGAATACAACAGTTAAAGTAGCTGTTCAAATTAATTTAATGTATAATGATTGCTTGTTCTGTTTTGTTGTTTTCCAGCTCCCTCAGGCTCAAAAGGTAAAATATTTTAAGTGAATCTTAGTCATTCAAAATAGTCACCAGTGCTTCATGTTTCCATGGTGTTGTGAGTACAGTACAGTAGTGATCAGTGAAACAGTTCACTGTAATGGGGGCCCTGGAGTTGAGCAGCAAGGAGGGTAGCTGACATCAAAGCCAGCTAAGGTACTTGCTGAGAGCAGCTCTTCAAACATATGAGCTATTTTAACGTGATAGGCATATAGTAGACAACAGCTTTGAAACAACAAGGAGGCTATTTTGTTAACAATTTGAAATAATAGTAAGGATAATAACAATCACTGCATTACTCCATGTGAAACATCTCTGGATCATTTTGTCTTTATTGTAGAGATTGCAGAACCCATGGTATAGCTGCTACCCTTTCACTGCTCGCCACTGTATCTGTCAACACAGCTTTCAAAACATCCAACATTTGACTTCTCTATTAGGTTACATACGGTTTTCATATAATATGCTCTTGCCTTTAAACAACTTCTGCATCAACATGGTATGTTACCAGAGTCACCACTGCACATCATGATAGCACAATGATTGTGGCAGATTCGAAGAATTGCTTGATGCCTGTTGCATCATCCTTGTGTATTTCACAAATATAATTAAAGCTTCCAGAAAATAGAAAATCTAGATGCTGTTTTGTGGTTTGTGGTGAAAAATATTAAAATAAAAAAATGGATGGAATATACTGGGAAATAGCAATACTTGTCCAAATCGTGCTTATAGTGCTAGGTAAAGCACCTTTAATAAGAAATGTCATAGCACTGAATCAGTTAAACATCACTGTTACTAACAGTCTTGGATGATGATCTAAGTTCAGCTTTTAATGAAAGCTGTAGGTTAAGTCATCTCCAATTAATAGCTTTTGCAGAATGGTGAGGGCATCCATGCAACTCAAAACTTTAAAATGGTTAGTTAATGTATTTCATCAACTTTTTAGTTTAAAAAGCAAGAAATATGAGCATGGGAGCTATTATTTTTATGATGCGATGTATATTTGACATTTCCTTGCTTGTGGAGCTCAGAAAATTCTATTTCAAATCGGCAGGTAATATGCTATTTGTCCGTATGTCTATAGTGTGTTCTTGTGTTTTGATAGTTGCAGAGCCTGCTAAATGTGACATGGTAACAAAAATTGTTACCTTTTTTTTCTTTCCTCTAGAAATATATGGTTTAAAGAAATCTTTTGTTTATAGCTTCCTGGAAATGTAGAAGGACTAAAAGACTGGCTAACTTTGGCTGTTTCATGTTCAGCTGCTTGTCTAAAAGTTTATGCCAAATGCTTTTCTTAACAGTTTGTGGAAAGAAGAGACAGAGTGAGATTATAATATACTGGTGCAGAAAGATATAACCAGTCAGGCTTTTTACCAGATTGTGTCATGTGGTGCTGTATTATATGTTCTGATGTCCACAATACTGAGTTATTAAATAATGTTCTGGTACAAATTACTCAAGTTTGAGGTTAGTGAAAAAGCACATAGTTTTCATGGAAGGTCAAAAATGCCAATATTCAGTGTGTTCACCCTTGATCAAACTAATGCAGAACTAAAGCCACGTATTTTATATATGTATTCATAATGTCTAGTTTACTGGATACTACTTTCATGTAGGGAAGGAGGAGAGAGGTGGGAAGGAAGGAATGGGTGGGGAGGGAGGACAGATACAAGTAATTCACGAGGGCTTTTGATACCTTCTGGTAAAAAATAAACCTTTTCATAAGTATGGCCTGATAGCTTGTGAACAAAACAAGAGAATCTCTTTCTATCTGCAAGGTGAAGGGAAGCAGCATAGGGCTAAGACATGCCTTTATGAATGACTTAGTCATTAGTGTACATGTTTTGCCATATGGTGTCTGAACTCGTACTGTATTTTTGTTGGAATCTATGTATCATCTTGAAGATGTTTTCTCTATAAACATTTCAAACAGTCATGTCTCTCTAAACATGTTCACTTTAATCTTTGAGTGGTCTGAAAGAAAAATGTGGCATTCCAAGTTTACCTTTACTATTTTATATCTGTTGTAAATACTTGGTTGTCTTGAAATGTCTTTTATATGAAACACTTTGGCTACAGTTGTGTTAGCATTTAGTCAGTGTTCTGTGGTGATTAGCTATTGATTGTGAATATCTGTAGGTTCTCAATTGTCTTGGGCAGTTAAGTAACAATTAAAACCTGTTACTGTTATGCTATCTGCGCTAGATCAAATTGTTGCAATTTCAGAATTGCTGTGCAGGTGAAATGAAGTATGAGGATTTTAAGGTGGATTTCTGTTGCACTATGATATTTATCTTGAAAAGATACAGCCTATACTTAAAACAGAATATACCACCAAACAAAAAAAAAACCCACCATCATTTCAGGTGATAGAGATGCTGATTTAATATGGTTATGTAGCTTTCAGAAGAAAATATATCTAGGAATGGCTAATTTATCTAAAAGAGAGACCCACTGTCTAGACAAATGGAACAAACCAATGTGAATTTTATATGTCCTCTATGTTGCTTTTCTGCATGTTTTTAGGTAACCATCCCACGGGGCTGTGAAAATAGTAATAAAAAAACCTAATAACTCAAGTATACCAATATTCAGACTTTCTCAGTTTGGCTTCCAAAATGACCTTTATCTTTGAAACACTTTTGAAAAGCAGCTTTTGTATTCATCTATGAGCAAAAGCTATTGTTCCTTAATAGCTCCAAAGGTGTTTTGTTTCCTAGTAGGAAAGCTTTACTTGCATTCTTGAGCAAACACAGTAGGATTCAAAATCTGTTATCCTACTCCTGCTGTGATGTTTTGTTCTACTTAGCTTGTGTGAAGAGGTAGAAGTGAATAAATTAGGCACACAAATCAGAAGCAGATATTTGTGTTTAGGAACATTTAGGAAGGGTGGGTTTCTTTTAATGATTCTCTTATGAACGGAATCATATTTCCTCCATATAGAAATGTTTTGATGATATTTGTTGCCCAAAAGTTCCTGACAGATTTCTTCTCTCTTTCTGTGTTATCCCCTAACTTCTGTAAGTAGTGCTTTGCCCTCCTTTTATCTTGATGCTATCATATTTCAGCCTTTTGGGAGCATCATTTATCATTCCCTGCATCATTTACCTTCTTATACTTTGAAGTGTTGAATTAACTGTCACTAGGAATAGAAAATAGGAGATTTGCAAAGCTGCTATTTCATTGAAGTGCATGACTAGTGATTTTAGCATTCTGTTTTAAGTTATATGAGTTAAATTGAATCTAATGAAGTACAAAATAATCATGAAGTAATCATTTTGACCCTGATTTAGCATTCCTTTGGATCTGTTTCCTGCTGACAAGAGGCTATTGTCTTTCAGTTTCATTGATATATATAAAGTTGAGCGATCCATTCAGAAAACGGCATTAAAATTTTCACTTACATGTTAATTGCTATCTTAAATTTAGTTTCCAAATTTCTTTCTCACACTTACCAACAAGTAAGCTGTCTTTTAGTAACATTTTTGAGTCAGCAACTTGCAAACTCTAAGTAACTATTTTACAATATGAGGGTTTTTTGGTGTTTCATTTCTCAGTGCTGTATGCGGAAATATCTCTCTAACTTAATGCACTCCTATATTGTTCCTGTATTGTCCCAGGTCGTAATTTGAATCTAAGTCAAAATTGTAGCTATTCCTTGTTCTTGTAGTCTATGTAAAACACAATTAAACAGTCAAATTCCAGTTCTCTGATACTTCCAGCCTGCCTCAGCACATAAGAGCACCATGGTCACAGGAGAAGACAACACCTTGTGAAGCAAGCCTGTGTGAAGTGGGGAAAGGGAGAAGGGGTTTGCATTGGGAAGGTGGCAGAGTTATAACCAGGTAGTGAAGAAAACCCAAAAGCTTCAGCATGCACCTCATACTTCAAATACATCCCTACAGAACTGCCGCCTGCTGTGGGTAAAGTTGCAGCAGCAGTATTGTGGCGACCATTTTCAACACTGGTGCCTTGTCAGAAGGTTTGCAATGTTCCGATGCCTCACGGTTTCACCCCACTTTCAGTTCCTTGGAATATAGCAATGTTTTTTCCCTACTTTTCAATACTTTTTTTCACAAGGCTGTATAGGCTTTGCCAACAGACCTTCACTTTGACCTGTCTCCTCACTCAAGCTCTGTAAGTTTTATTTCCTTACAGGTCTACAGACCAAAGGTCCATATGTCAGCATAGCTGCACAGCCCTCCTCAAACAGTGGCTCAAGTGCCTCTGTTTAGCCCCTTCGTATCTCCTAACCTTGCTTCATTTTTTGATTTGGAATGTTAGCTCCAAGTTTAAGCTCTGTCCTCTAGATATGACAGCCTATGGACCTTTTCTGCATTTCAGCCTGAAACAGTATTACATACCGTCTTTGAAAAAAATCAGGAATAGCATCTAAAAAAGGATAGGGACCTTATTACTGTCCTTACTTGTTCATCCATTTCAGGAGACATCCACTGCTCCATCGCAGGCAGAGCCCAGCTTCATTATAATCATTGCACAGTGTATGTAGACAAGAATAACCTTGTATTAACAGTAACAGATAACAGGCACTACTAAGTGTGTCAGAGATTCTGGACAACCCTGTAACTCTTCTTGACCATACACTGCTAAGGAAAATGTTTCAGGGATCCTTCTCAAATTCCTGGTGCTGTAATGGAAACACCTAAGGAAATGGGCATTCTTTTCTGCATGTGTGTTTCTGGAGTAATCCTGGAGCCTGCCTTAAGCTTTGTCCTGGGAGATGGCTGTTAGTGCTAGATGTGAGGCTAAATTCTCTTTGGTTTAGATGTTTCATGTGAAGAGTAAGTGGATGAGTGTTTATTCGTTGTTTCTGGAGATTTATTTAGGGTGTTCTGAGCGGGGTAACACTGTACAGCAAGGACTTAAAGAGAAAACTGTAGTAGTTAAATCTATTTCTAAAAGGAGTTTTTCTCCAATTATAAAACTATTACTGTTAGGCATTAGAGATCTGTGACTTTCTCACAGAGAAGGTTCTGTTTCTTTATTCTAAACAGCCAAGAATCATTTAGTCTGGGAATGTATTTTTTCTTCATTCTTGAGTTGATTTTTAAAGGTTTGTTACTGCTAAGCATTTTATCAAACTGAGTGTCTATGGCCCTTGTATAGATCCCTGCCTAAAACTGTTACCACTAGGTCTTTTCAATAGAACAACTTTGTGGGGCAAACCACTAATGCTGTCTCTTTCATTCATCATTTTAGGCTGTAGATGATAACTTACAAAATCCTGGGATCTAGCTGAAAAATCTGTGTTTTTCTTTGGGGGTCTAGTTTTAGTTCTTCTTGCCAATGTCATCCAAAGTAGCCTAGGAAATCTGAGAGAAAACATATTGGTGCAAGTTGGAGAAACTACAAGAACTTACTTTTTTTGCAATACTATTAGATTGAAGAATGAATATTCCATAGCATAATCCATTCAAATTTTGAATGAACTGAACTCAAGCATTGAAATATATGTATTTTCACTCTACCATTGTAATTCACAGAATCACGGAATCACAGAATCACAGAATCACAGAATAGTAGGGGTTGGAAGGGACCTCTGTGGGTCATCTAGTCCAACCCCCCTGCCGAAGCAGGGTCACCTACAGTAGGCTGCACA
>Ga0065711_1026671_pt1 | contig 62869 bp, 30 predicted proteins | sample Hoacrofraction12_FD_59098 | JGI IMG/M metagenome (GOLD analysis project Ga0065711, IMG submission 59098) | Hoatzin crop microbial communities from Cojedes, Venezuela - Epithelial fraction 12 v2 (version 2) | ecosystem: Host-associated > Birds > Digestive system > Esophagus > Crop | place... | reverse complement strand
AGCATACAAAATCGTCACTGAAGGGGTACCTCTCCCTCACACCTGACAGAAGTCTTCTCCAGAGGCTGAGGACTTGTTCCTTTTTCCCAATGGCCTTGTCAATGCCCCCATCCCTGGCCAGGGATCCCAGGGTGCTGGCCAAACCCAGGACAAGTCCATTGCTGGATTTTTCTAGTTGAGGATATTTTTGTTTATTTGAATAATTTTGTGTTTCTCAGAATTCTTTTTCATCTGCCACTTTATTACTTAATCCAGTACCATCTTCAGATTCTTTGATGAGTCTATGAAATGTTCTGTTGTCTTGAAAAACATGAAGAATTTTATACTATCTGTGAATGTCACCTCAATGTTCACATTCCCACCATTTAATAAAATATTTATTAACGTGTTGACTAGCACAGGTCCCAGAATAGATGTCATGTTCTTCTGGTAATCTGCTCCTGTATTTTCCTGACTATGTCCTATTGAAAAGTAGTGCGCTTTTTTGTCCTTTTTTTTTTTTTGTTTTCCTTCACCCAACTTTAGTTGTCAAAAACTTTTGGGAATATGGGTATCTTATGTCAGTCAGGTCACACTTGCTCCTGTGCTTCTCAGCACCTTCAAAGAACTGGAGCAGATTTCTGATCTGTGGTTTCCTTCTATAAAAGCTATGGTAACTCTTCACTATGGTATTACATTTCTCCATGCATCAACTAAATCAATTCCTCATTATATAATTGAGGTTTATTAGACCTGTAAAGAAATCAGATGTACCAGTTAACAGTTTCTCAAAGTCTTTTCAGAAGTTGCTGTAATGTTTGCCACATTCCATTCCTCTGCTCCTTGGACCAGGTTAAGCACTTGCCCTCATACTTCAGTAAATATTTCAGTTAATTTCATATTTAAGGTTTTAAAAACTCCTCTTTGAATAGTCTCTGATTCTGGCAAATATTTAATCGCTTTATTCTAAGATTTTGGAGTTCTGTTCCCTGTTAAAAAAGCAAGACAGCCTGACCAGGGTGTGTCTCCGGAGTTACAAAAGCAGTCAGCTGCCTGCATAGTTCTGCTTGCTGCTGTGACTCAAACTGGTCGGATGTGGTTGAAATAATTCATAGGTGCCTTTCAAACCCATCGTAGAGGAGAGGGATTTAGGCTATTGGTACATGGGGACCTATCTTTCTTTGCATGACCTCATCTTTAAAGAAATGGATAACTGTTCCCAGCAAAGGAATGTGTCAGCAATTCCTTCAGCCAAAGACATCTATCTATAGAATATAAGGTATTTTGGTTTCTCAGCTGGGTGTGCATCTGAAGTTGGATGATAACATTAAAGCTGGATGTTAAGATCAGGAGTTGAATTGTTAACACTGTCCTTGGAGTGCAAGATTCATTGAATTTGAGAATTTCATTGTGCATTCCATAAAAAAGCAGAACTTACAACATAGTCTATTTAAATACATTGCCTTCCGTGGTTTCCTTGCTAGAACAGTACTTGTAGTTGATAACAGCCTTTTATTCAGGATCATCCCCTTCTGTATTCCAGACTGCAGTAGCAGCCATCTGCTTAAAACCCTAATATACAATTATGTGTGTTTGGCTAAACAGGTCTTTCCTTGTATCAGTGGAATTAGCCTTCTCCATTTTGTGTCCAGTATTTGGTGGTTTTTATTTTTGTTGTATATCCTTTTCCCTTCAATTTCATACACTAGCCAGTTGGCCTGAATGACATTGGGAATGCCTCTGATAGCATAATGGGCATTTATAGCAGTGACTGTAATTAATGATTGAGATTTTAGCTGTGCTTGCTAGCTAAGTTTAGGCACTGGCAAAATAAAGAGTTGCCTAGAGTCATTGGATGATGGACTAGGAAAACAATGGGTTTCATTTAAGCAGATGAACCCTCTGAGTGACACCATAGGGAGGGCAGATCTGTGCCAGTGCCAACCTTGCTCAGCACTGTGGCCGAGAGGTCTCCTCCACCTTCTTCCCTGAGCAGCTTCAAAAGCTAGGACTGAGTGAACTCCCTGGCTTTAGAAACACACGGCCTTCCCATTACAGCTTCTACATCTGATGTGAAGCCATTGAATCTGGGACTGCTGAGCCTTATGATACAGGTATTGTGACTGATGTAATGTTCTTATTATTTTAAATTGTGAATTAACACATTTATTATAGATTTTTCTTATATTCCTGTAAATTCGTAGACAACTCTGGTGCTTGATAGGACATTTCAGGAATGGAAACACAAAATCAAGGAAAACAAGATTATTGAGTACAATGAACATTTCTTTCCTGGCATCAGGGCAAAACACAGGGACAGGAAACAGGAAAGGAAATCAGCAAGATGAGAACCAATTCTACAGAAATTATTGAACATTTCCTCAGTCAGAACCCCCCAGCAAAAGAAAAAAGGTACTGTCCTGAAATCTCACCCAAAGTCTTCGCTGGTAGATAGGGCTGAAGGCTGAAGAGAAGAGGTACATTCTTTGCTGAGAAGTGCTGAGCCATCCCCATGGCATGGCATACCTTGTGCAGCAGGTTCTCTGTGGCAAGCTAGGACTTAGTGGACCACAGTAGAGGACATCTTGTGTCTCAGTGCTGGTCTTTACAAGGGAAGAGAAGTACGAGCCTCAAACCTCCACAGAGGATTTCTTCTTGACTTCTGTTATGCTGATATGACGTGCTCTGGGCTGCTGTTACTCTAGTCCAACCTAACCAGATTCAGCCATCTTCTGTCTAGCAGGTTCTGTACAGTCTGTCCGGGATATTTTGTGAGATGTGGGGGACTCAGCTAAGAAGATACCAGCTAAATGCTGCAGCAGGCTGCTCTGTTTGTTAGTAGTTCATTAGGTCAGTCATCTCAGTTCTGTGATGTTTTTCAAACACAGATTCACTGGGAGTCCTAGTTTATATTTCCTCTGTGCATGCATGCTGCTGGCCTGAGGGCTCCTGGGGCTACCTGCTTAAAACTCTTACACTAACCAGGGACTCTCTTACATGTTTTATAATGATTTCTTTTCATTCACTGCTCATCTGTTTTCTGTTATTATTTTCCTTTTACTGCTATAAAAGCTTTTCTGTTCTTATATTTGATGTTCGCTTCTGTGATTTGTCCTGATGTTCTCTGCGATAATAGGTTTAGTAGTACTGAGGTGAATGTCTAAATAATTTGGTGGAATGGATCCAAAATGACACAAAGTGGGTTGCTCAATAGATGAGAGCACAATCACACCCATTAACATAGAGCTGACATTCACCTAATGTACAAGTACGTGTAAATTACAGTCCTTTGGCTCTGTACAGTTTTACTCTTAACATACATATTCACAGTCTGTTTGGGCTTTTTAGAAGCCCTGGACAAGGAGGTTTTATTACCAGACATTAGCCCGTTAGGTGAGTGCAGCTGTTCTTCATGTAAAGATGTGGCAGAGTGACCATTAGGATCCTGCCATTGTGAAATGGTAGATACCATGCTTCCAGTTGAATTACTAGACGTGGCTCTATCAGCTGCGCTGTCAGCACTGTTGTACCACATATTCCTGTATTTGAAGTGTGCTGCACTGGACTCCTCTCTAGTGTTACCTGAATTGTTCTTACGATTCGTGGAGGAGAGGTGAGAACCATACGCCGGTACAGCCTGGCGATCATCATGGAAATACAGCTCTTGTTCCTACGTCCTCTCCAGAAGAGGAACACCTGCAATAGTTATTGTACAGAACATTCGTGCAGTGTAGCCCAGTGAAAATGCATGCAAGCATTTCCTTTCTTCAGTTGTACTAAACCAACAAAAGTAAAAACACCTTTATATACTCAGAGATTTGAAAGCGCCAAATGCACCTCAGCCCATCTACATCACCTACATAATCAGTTTTGGTATTTCTAAGCAAAACAACTACTTCCAAAGGAGCTATTGTGAACAGATGGACTAATATTCATAAAACAGACAGTTCCCTTTGTAACTGGTTTGTTTCAATAAAAGGTATTGTTTCCATTGAGATTTAAACTACAATTTGCTCAAATTATTTTTATATTTCGCCATAATATTGTGAGCACATGAAATGGGCAAAATGTTAAGAATAATTAAGCAGAATGGTCCTTAATACCGTGGTGAGTCTGAAAAATCATATATAAAAGAAAGGAGCTATCTGTGGAGCTGCCAGTTCTACTTATATAAGCCCATCTGTTTACATCTATGCTTGTTCCCTAAAGAAGAATACGTCTAATGTGAAGAATTCCCACCAGATCTCTCAGATATTTTATCATTCAACAACGTTCTTCCTGTTTTCCCTCTCTCTTTCCTTTATAAGAAACTATAGAATTAATGTTTTCAGTGCTGTCTCTCAGAACATTTACAGGACAAATGCTGGACTTAGCATATAAAATTGAATGTTCTCTTCTGATTCCATAATGAACAAAAATAGTTGCCACTTACATACACTTTTGACTCACAGTGGCTTATAGTCTTGTCTTCTATGTAACTCTCCCCTCCCACTTCTTTATTCTCATCTTGAATCCCTCAGACCATCTCTTGTTAAATCTAAGGCATAGGTTATTTTATATCCAATTGATCATGTGGAAAGGCTGTTTGCTGGTCAGTGACAGATTATAAAATTTCTTTCAAAAAAAGGAAAAGGTATTCAAGAGCTCCAAACTTTGTGTTTCCCTGCATCTCTCAGTCCTAGGACTTCTGCAAATGTAGGGCTAATGTTTTACTGCTGAGAAGCAACAGATGGATATTCCATGGCTTGTGTTCTGTCCTCAGAACTACTTCAACAACAAAATTACCTGAATAACATCAGATATAAGAATGTGGACTTTTTTGATCTTTTTATTAAATGCCAGTATCAAAGTGGATTTATCCACTCGCAAAGATAAGATGGGAGGAGGCCACCTTTTGAAGACCATTTGAATTTCTTTCATTGAGTGGCCTAATCTTCTTCCTACTTGACTGAACTTCTGTAAATTGTTTTAGGATTCTTAGAACTAAATAAAATCTCTAAGAATTCTATCTTCTGATTTAATTATCAAAGTGTAAATTCTTTACATAAACTTTGGTGAAACAGAAAATACAAAATAAAATAAGGTCAAATCAGAAAAGGAGGAAATTCAGTTAGCCCCTTCAAAGAGATCTTGACTTGATTTTGAGTTTTGAATTACAGATGTAGAATAAGGGTGGGGGTTTTTCTTGCCAGCTTCTGTGGAACTGAAAGACATTAATTCATCTCACTTCTAACAGTAAGTTCCCAACCAGTTTTAGTGGTTCAGGTGTTTGGAAAGCTGTTAACTCAGATGTGCAGCTCTCTTCTCAGGTAGGTAATTCCACTCTGACCACCAAAATATTCCTTGTATTTTGGACTTCTCAGCCTATGAAGGCAGGAAGTGCAGCACTGTGCTCTGCCCATGTTTTATTCAGAGAGGTGTATTTTGGGAAGACCTGATTGTTCTCCACTGCCTGCTGCAGCACTTTGAATCATGCCCGTCTGCTCCAGCATGCCTCTGCGGGAGTCCAGCAGCCAGCCCGCACCAACGAGTTTGGGTTAACTCAGGTCAGATAGAGCAATGTGTTGCACTGATCAATTAATGCTTTTGCACAACAGAAGGTGTCTAGAAACACATGCAGTTCCAAGCTGAATTCCTTTTGCTTTGGTAGGAAGTGAAGGAAGCACAGAAACGAAGGTCATATTACTAGTAAGTTGTAGCTCTGAACTATCCGTTATTGCTATTGTTGTAGCTCTGAACTACCCGTTATTGCTATTCAGTTTTAGTAGCATTCTCTTAACATTAGCTTTCGCTTGAAATGTCTTTCTTCTGTCACATACTTTCTTCTTGCTGAGAGACTGGCTGCTGCTACTCATTTGTGGGTCTGGGTACATGATGCGGAGAAAGGGGGCTCTGGCATCCTTTTGCAACACACACACATTTATACTCCAGCCTTTCTTAACAGATTTTCCATGAACTTCCGTCCTTCATTGCTGAAGTGATACTAGGGTTTCTGCATCGCTTGTGAGTAATGATTTTTACCTGATGTTTGTTCTCTCTGTTGTAAAGGGTGGAATGATTTTTACCTGATGTTTGTTCTCTCTGTTGTAAACAGTGGCTAGCTGTGTTTTAGGTAAGTAAATTATTCAACCGTAACCTGTCTGTGGCCTTGGATGCTTTAGAGACAGAAGGAAATAGGAAGGCCAGTGCTCTCTTCATAGGGAATGGATAGAGGGAGGCTACAGGATACGCTCATGGTGCCGTCTCTTTGTTAAGTGCTGGGTAGGATGCAGTATGCAAAGGACACATCATCTTACATTTTTGTGGGGTTTGAAATTTGTGTGGAAGATGAAGTGGACTGCTGGACTGATTGATTCTTGAATTGAACACCTTCTTGCGATTAGGGTTGTTAATACATTGTTTTCCATGAAGGGCAGAAAAGAGCTTAGGAAGAAGCAGATCAAATATTTAAGACCAGTGAGGTTATAGACGTTTATCTCATTTCTTATCAGGGGCTGTATCTGGGGGCAGTTCCCTGAAGTGGAGACAGCAAACCTTAGCCAATGTGGATTAATGCTTGATTTCTTCATGTTAACAGCAGCACACTGAAGGGCTTTTGCTGGTCCTTGAAGTGGCTGGCCTTGATTCCCCTGACTGCACTGGTGCCCTTTTCATAGAGATCTTCTTTGTTATACATAAAGCGGGCTCTGTGTTGCTGTTTCATAGATAAGTGGTACCTGAGAGTGTGCAGATCACATCTGAATCATGGGAAGAAGTGAATTTAGAAAAAAAGAACAGCACACAGACTACCCTGGGCTTTTTTCCTCAATAACCCACAAGAATTGAATTTCCATCTGACTGTATTGGAGTTGTTATAGTGGTAGGAGGTGCTGTTTGGGCTGTTCTTTGACTGATATCTTTTTTCACTGTGTCAACGTTTCCTTTGGTAGGTATTTCTCATAAACAGTATTCACCTCTTTCTTGCTTTGTTTATTGTAATAATGTCTTTTCCAGATAGATTTTAAATAGATCTCTCTGTATCTTTTTCAGAATCTGGATATAGTATTCTTCAACTGTTTTGTTCTTCAGCTGTTTACCTGTAACAAAATACTTTTCCCAACCCATCCACTGATTCCAGCAGTCCAAAGCAGGGATCAAAGAAGAGGTTTATATTTAAGAATAGATCACAGCTAAAGAAATTTAGAGTATTATGGGATTCTTTGTCAAGCCTTTGAAGATATCATCTAAACCACTTTTTAACTACTTGGCTCTATCAGCTGTGGGGGAGTTATCATCTACTATTTCCAAACGGTTAGCAGATAAAGTCTTAAAGGCTTGGAGCAATCCCAGTTGTACGGTGAGTCAATTTATGGGAAAAATATCTCTTGAATCAGTAGTTAAAGCTTTATTACAGATGGCTCAGATATTTGGCTTGATGTATTCTTTATATCTTCTATAGTGACATGAGTGAATTGTCTACAGAAAGGCCACATTGTACTTATTACAGAATAAAGGGCAAATAGCAAAGGTAGTTGCTTCTTCATGGGCCCAAATCACTTCTTCTATTTTCAGCAGAAATAAAATTAGATTGTTTTTAGGTTGTTTCAACAAGTTAACACCACATTAGTTTTTACTTACAATGTGCTTGAAGGTAGTTTATATAAGTGTCTTTTATACATACCAAAGAAAGTGGTTTCACCTGGTGATAGTGTTTGATTTCATTTTACTCTTCCCTAAAACTATCAAGCATTAATTTAAATAATGCAAGACAAAGAGATGGAAAATCTTAATGACTGTAGTTTGGTTATATCTTATCAAATTTGCTTGGAAAATTCTTTCCACTTTTGGAAACTGAAAGCCTTTCTTTTACTCTGAGATCCCTGAATATTTGCCCTAGATATATCTCAAGGAAAAAAAAAACGTACTTTCAAAAATTTTTTAAAATCATATATAAAAAAATTTCTACAGCCAGCATCTTTTTTTCACACTTTGGTGAGGAGAATGTATGGCAGTCTACTCAGTATTCTTCTGAGAACACAAATTCTATTTTAAATTAAAATGAAGAATGTACTGGGATTATAAGTGGGCTGCAGTGTTCTATTTCTGATTTTATTTTCATGGTCCATGTAATACAGGCCATAGTTCAGTGTTCTTTTTTATGAAGGAGAGTCTTGATTTGAAAGTTTTAGGTAATAGTGAAAAATTAAATGGAAAAAATCATAAATAAGAAAATTCTCATCATCCATACTTTACGTGTTTGAAATAAGATGAAATTTTCAAAATATCATTGAATCAGAACTGGTTAAAATATTTCTTTTGTGCACACATTGCATAAATGAGAAGTATTGCAGAAATAATTTGTTGAAGTCTTTTCCAGTTTCTCTTGACATTTGATAGAGTTCTCTTGACTTTTGGATTGCTAAGCTGGGGGCTTGGATCAAATCCATTCTCTATCTTGACCTTTTAAAAATATCTGTGCTTTAAATTTTATAATATCAGATGTTGCAAAGGAAGGTTGAAAAAAACCCACTGCGCCATTATGGAGAAATCTACCCAGTATGTAAGCTGCTTCTCAAACCCAGCTACTTGTGATTGACTCATGAGCTGATGCATGAAGGTGTGTAAGTGATACAATTTTTTAACTTGTTGTATTTTTAGAAAGAGAGAGATTGAATGGCATAATGTGACATTAATGCCCATATCAGTTAATAAAATAAATGCGATGCTACTATTCATGGTATTTTAGGAATAAAAATAATTGACATTGTATGCATAAAATAGGCGCGAATAATAGCAGAAACTATTAGGCTCTAACTTCAGAAATATACAGCAATTATGGAATTTAAATTAGCAATTTTAACTTACCCATATATTTACATATTAACGGTCCTAAGTGGTAATTTTAATTGTCTCTCATCATTGCTTCCTTTGACCCTCATTTTTCAAATAAGAAATATGAAATTCCATTAAGTAACAGTAACAGTAGAAAATTAATTTAAGGCAATATATCATCAATTAATAAACCCTTAACACATCTCACTATTTTCACCTGATGCTTACTTGAAGAAAAAAAAAAAAGATAATTATTTTATGTATGTCTGAATTAGAGGATATCATCCTTTGCACGTATGATGGAAATGAGAAATAAACTATATTAGATTTGCTGGCCTGGATCCAGTAAAACATCAAAATTCCTGTTGACTTCTCTAGATTATTCACATGTGGCTGACCAAGGACAAAGAGCTCTGCAACACAGGGAGGTCAAGGCCAGCACCAGCATCTTTTGACTGGGCAGGACTACACTTTCGACAGGGTTTATCTTTATACCTGGGCTCATTTTCTTTTTTTTAGGCAATTAAATATTCTCACAAGTAAGCAAGAGCTTCCTTCAGATAATTAATGCATCTAGTTTATCTTTACACCTTAACTTATAGAATGATTCTCCTGATTCATTGTCCTTCGTGGGGAATGACATACCCACGGCTGTTCTGCATTATAGATCAAGATTAGAAAGCAGCATTTGCATCTGGCCAACAGGTCTTCAGTCATCAAATCGACAAATAGAGCTAATGTAGAATAATAATGTGTGAAGTTGCTTCCAAGTACTGAAGACTAAAATACATTTTATGCAGTGTGCTGCTCTCGTAAGAAAAAAAATTACAAAAGCCATTAAAAAGTAAATGCCTCTTATTCGTCATGTTGGTGAGGCTATCATCATCTGTTACAGGACGTTTATGTTTGTTTGGACTGCAGATGTTACTGTTGTCCATAAATGCAAGAATTATTTTTGTTATTTCCTTAAATGCCAGCCATGTAAATAATGTCTCTTTCTTTTACCTCTCTTTCAAAGGCCACGTTTTCAAGTATTTTCGTGTTCTTTGAAAAGCACTTACACTGTGAGAATTTGTGAATATTAGTAACATTATTAAGTTGCCAAGTATGGATCATACAATAAAGATAGCTTAAAGAAAACAGGTATGATTTTCCTTCCTTTTTTATGAATTTCCACTGTTTATCCATCTAAATGTTTGACTGGGTTTTTTTGGCTCTGTGAGGTCTGTGGTTGATAGACTAGTAAATGTAACCTGGGAATACTTTGACAGAAGCTTCAAATCTTCATGCTTGCAAGTTTTAAAGACGAGTTATGAAGCAGAACATTTTGAGATCTGACGTCAATAGCAGGCTGACTTTGTAGAGTTTCAAGGTGTAATTAATAAATTTCTGTGTGAGAATGTGTTTCTCCATGGCCTGATTGCAAGGCTGAGAGCTGAGGATGATATGCTCTCCCGCACTGCGAGTGTGTAAAAGCCCATCTGCTGCTCAGTAAACGTTGTCCTTGTGGGCTATTAAGTTTCTCAGTTCTGTTTGTAGGTGAGTTTTTCCACTGATGGATGCTGATTAATTCAGATTCCATTGTCCCTGGAAAAATCTCAGAATCCTGCTTATCACAAAGATTTAAACTGGCTGTAATCAACAGATTGATTGGTGAAAAGAATATTGGGTAGCAAGATTAGTACAACATAATGAGCCAATGTCCTGGTGCTACCGCCATGAATGATGACAATGTGCAGAGACTATATTAAAGGGAGCAAGGACTTCTGTTATTTTGGAGCATGTTAGATCAAGTAACATCTCAAAAATTACACTCACTGGATAGAAAGTTGATGAAAACTGGAGGCAGACTAAGGAAGTCAAAATGAATTACAGTTATACATTGAAATAGCTCTGGGATACACAACTAGCAGAAGAATGGTGTAACTGTCAGTACGGGGCTTTGCAACACTATTCATAGAGACTTAGAAGCGATTAACCTGACTTCACTCAGCTGAGTTTTCAGGAAGGAAATAAACAGCATAACTTCAGAATGAGTTTCTGCTTTTTTTTTTATATTGCATATTCACCGTAGAAAGTATTTGCACATTAAAGATAGCTGCAAAATATTAAATTAGGCAAATAAGCCTTATATATGCAAAAAAAATTGAAAGTAAATTTAGCCTACCCAGTCCAATTTGAATTTATTTTCATATTTTAAAATGGTTTAATGATCAATAGTTAAATTTTTGTAGTTTAGCTAGTTCAGTTCTTAGAACTAGCGTGAACTTGATTCTTCCATAGAGCAAAACTTTTCTTCATTCATGTGTGAAATGTACTCTAAGCAGGACAAAGCTGAGGACTCTGAGCCAGCCCTGTGGGGGTAAAGCGGAGAGAGGCTTCTTCATTATAAAGACTCTGGCTGACTGCTGTTCCCCATGGTCTTGACTCCAGTAGACAGGCTGGCACAACTGCAGGTTAAGGGATAGTACAATGAACCTTTAGGAAGCAGCTCACCGTAGCAGTGTTGTTCCCTGTAGAGGATTTGTTTGTGTGTCCATGCACGCTGGTGATTAGGGCAGCACAGTAAAGGTAGAGTATGATGTACTTTTGCAGGAGAGAGGTAGTGAGTAGGTCATGTTTTTTTGCAAAACTGCCACTACTTGAAATACTGCCAGGCAGAAGCATTCAGATGAGGTGGGCTGGGACCTACTAGCCCCTAACTGGTGCAGTCATACTGGTGTATTCTGGTGATGAACTGGTTAATGCAGTCGGTGCTGATGTAGAAGAACCCCAATGCATAATCTCCTTTAACAGTACTACTCTTGGTCAGAGCATTGAGCAGACTTGTTGTGGCCCTTGTCCCTGTGGCTGTGGAGACTGCAACATTTAGCTCTCATGACAAGTGCTTCCCATTAAAAAATAAAATTTAAAAATGGCATTTTGTTGTAGGTATTAAGGAGACATATCCATGCTGTGTTTTCATCTCCTTTCCTCTGCAGTATTTTGTGCATGCCTGTCCTTGGCAGGTGTTTCTGGTCACAGTCCCTTAGATGGCTTCTATTGAACGCTGCCTTTTGGGGATACTGTTTCTTTAGCAAAGGGAGCAGAAGGTGCCTCTGTGTCCGACAGGTGAGAAAGAGAAACAGGGCAGTGGAAGAGGTGGAGCTGCTGCTCTTCTTCCTGCATGGAGTGAGCAAAAGCATGGTCTGGGCAAAAGAAGGGGGAGGAAGCCGAAGATTTAGGAAAGAAAACAGAGACAAGCACGTAATGGGCAGGATCAGTAAAAAGAGTTGGGCAAAGACATTTGTCTAGGGGGATATGGCAGTATTTATTCACTTCTGGGGGAAAGCAAAGTAATACAGAGTCTGAAACGGATTATTTTAGGAAAGGGAACATATTGTTTGGAGGGATTAGATAAATAATGCTGGAAGAAGGGAATTTGCATGTACAGGCATAGCATGCAAAAATAAAAGATGTTCACTGGCAACAGCAGACGAACATTTTGAATATGCAAATGTGAGTTTGCATATACATGTGCAAGTGTTATGTATGCAACAAATCTCTGAGTAAATTTTGCAGGCTCACCTGGTGTCTTTGTTAATACAAAACTATGTTGAGCAGAGCTTGACTGGGGAGAGAGCAGTGAGCGGGATCTGTATGGGACTGAAAACAAGGAACATACTGTAATTATGTTAAAACCAAGCATTACAAGCAGGAAATGCAAAGTTATGATTACTATTAAAAGAGACCCAGGCATGTTAATTTATGGAAATTAGCAGCTTAAGGCTTCTAAAAAACATGTACTGACATAAAATTCTGCTGTAAAATTATGATTAAGGCATTTTCCTCTTTGTGGCCCCAAATTAGTTTAATTTTTAAAGATGCCTTTTCACCACTTGATGCCACTTCAGTTAAGGAAGCGAGACATTCAGTCTGCGTTTATAACTTCACAGGGGTGGTGACAAGCAGAAGAATATGTTGGTGAACTTAGTCTCTGCATTTTTCTTAGTGGATTATTGTGCTTATGTCTTGAGCGCTGGCCATTTTTGGTGCTGTTTCTTTTTCTTCACCTTTTGTATTTCATTATTTTAGCCGTGTTTAAGTGTAAAATACTCAATGCAATGTGTTTAGGTGTACAAATAAAGAGATCCAGAACTGAGGACAGAACTGTTAGAACTGAACTGGGTGACTATTTTCTCCCTTCATTTGCTTAAAAAGAGGAAAAAAATCCAGCTTTTCAACTGAAACACTTAGTTTTCTGTTGGGGAAACCCTTAATCCCCTACACAGATTTTAGTGTTTTTACATTGAAATGAAAGCTATTTCCCCATTAGCTCTATGTTGAAGTTATTATTGTTCAAGGCCACAAGGTGTATGTGAAGTGCTCTTCAACTTCCACTGACAGTTCTCCCAGGAAATACAACAAAAGGAGTCCTTTTTTTCTTTTTTAACCATTAAAGAAAGAAGCACAGACACATTTTTGCTCTTACTTCTCTCTTGATGACATAGTTGTCATAATTTCTACTGGCAAAATGACTTATTCTGCATTAGTGGTAATAAAAACATGGTACTTGAACATTCCTCTACAAGGTAATAGCTGAAGGAGCTGAAAAGAGAACTGAAATCTTGCTTGTAGGAAGATTTAAAAATAGAATATCATTTATCATGCTATACATAGGGAAATATTCATGTGGAATAAGTAATAGAAAATGAATAAGTATAAAAAATTATATGTATCTTTTTAATACTAATTTATGTTTTAAATGGATGCTTAAAACCCAGAGTTGGGTATATAACCATACCCAACAGGGGCATAATTCTAATTCATCATCATCAGAACTTCATTCCTAAGCTATTCAAGAGCCTGTATACATATTGCAGTATGTGCTGTAAACAAAGTTAGAAGGCTGGCTTTCATTTCCCAGCTTAGAAGGGCTGGCTTTCAGCTCTTGGATCACAGCTGTATCTCCATGAACAGTTCTGGCATAAGTTCACAGTGCCGCTTGGCGGGACAGATGTTTCTTCTCTCCCCTTCCCTTTCTCTAGCATTGGTGGTGTGTAGCTACTTTGTAAGCCAGACCAGGGAACCACTTCAGATAAAATCCACTCTGTAAAATGGAAGTTACTTTTCAGTTGTATTTGTTTCCCACTTCAGATCACGGCACAGACACAAGGATGTTTGTGTTGGCAAAAAGAAGAGGAGCAGAACCACATACGTGGAAGCAGGCTGGAGAGCAGAAGCGCCGTTTGTGTCAGTAGCATGCTAGCTGCTGGGATAAACAAATTTGAAATTTTACCATCAGAGGCACAGGGATATTTTAATCCTGTGCAGCCAGAGGCAGCGTGTGGTCTGACAAGAATGGGAAACCAGTTTCATGGCTAATTGTAACTATAACAGGCAATTCACCCCTCCTATTTCTTCTTCTCTGGTTGTCCCTTGCCATGTTCTCCCTCTGCTTCCTTGAGCTGCCTCTGGTCTTATCTGATATCTTGATGAGCCAGTTCAGAGAGTTAAACCTCCAGAAAACAAACCCTACAAACAGAAAGCTGTGTCTGGGGGTATTTGTATCGCTTTGGCTCTTCAGCATGAGTGTGGTGTAAGAGAAGGGGCAGGAACAGGGGGGGTATAAGGTAGACTGGGCACTGCCTTGTTGAATGAGGTTAAAGATTGCGTTAGCTGTATCATCTGACAGCAGTCATAGCCAGGGGGAATAATCTGAATTGAACGTATAAAATGGAAAAAGAGGATGATGTTAAATTTAGAAATCAACAGCAGGATAAGGCAGGGATTCCCTGAGGATGTTAGACGCTAAGCCTCCCAGTGAAATTCAGATAAGTTCCAGCATCTACTTCCCATAGGCTCTTTTGAAAAGTTGAGATGAAATTCTTTAACTCTTTTATTATAATTACTAAAAGCAGAATAAAACATTATGTGCTTTGGATGAAATTCTGGCCCCACTAAACACAAAATCAAGAGTTTAACTTCTCCAAGGCTGGCATTTACCATACTGGCTTTAATGAATCCATTGGATATGTTTACATGCTATAAGGCTAGTATGTACTTCAGCAGAAAACTCCACAACTTTCATTAGAGCAAACTGAACATATTTAGCACTCTCATGAAATAAGAATAACACTTTTGAAATAACAAGTGCAGGATGTCAATTGATTTAATGGATGATAAGAGGTAACGCTTGCAATTGTGAGACATTAGAAATCCAATTATTTCTATTAATATGCTTGTTTTAAAGAGCCATATTTCAGTGCTGTCCCATGCCTCGCTTGTCTTGCTGCCTGTTATCAAACTGAAGCCTTTAAAATCTCCTGTTTGCATTTTAATTGGCTTTGGGAATAAGCAGGAAGAGAATAATGGAAATAAGTGGCAAAATTAAAGTAATGCTTTTGAGAATCTGGATGCATATAACAGGCATGTTACAGACTCTTTCTCACTAACATAAGCCCCTGCTTCTGATACACTTGAGTCTGAGACATCTGAATCCTTTTTGTCTCTTCATTTAAAAGAGGGGGAAGGAGGCTTTTTAATTCTGAACATGCTCTGTGCATGTTCCCGTGTTAATATCACAGTTGGAGTCTGGAATTATATTCACTAAGCCCTGCCTGTATTTCAAGCCAGCATGCTAACGTGGAGAATTTAATTCATATAAACGTTGAGAAATGGAGGTGGCAGCAGAGGAAAGTCTGCAGGCAGAGGTGAGTGCAATCAATGCTAAGCAGATTTCCCAGGCTCGTGGGACACTGCTCCATCACTGCTGAGGTTTGAATCCTCTGGGGTCATGGGGTCGAGCCTCCGCAATTGTCATTGTGCCCCCTTGTAATAAAATGCAGCGGTTTTCAAACTCAGCTCTTAGGGGATCTACCTGGCAATATATGGGTTGAGTTTTCTGCAGTGGTGTGGTGCAAGGAAATGTTTTTTTCTTTCTTTTCCTTTAATTTTGTTCCTTTCACCTACTGCGTTCCCTGGCTGCACTTAAAAGACATAGTGGTGAACCCTGTAATCCTGTAAATGTTGAATCCTATCACAAACTTGGTTGAATCTGCTGAAATGCAGAATTTCCAAACGCAGTCGTATTGTGATCAGTTCAATTTGTGTACATGCTCATTGTGTTGCCTGGTATTAGCATTATGATCGTAGATCTTCATAAAAGGCTGACAGAAGGGTCACTGTTTCTGTGACCTGGCAATACAAGAAGTCACAGAGGGGAATGGCAAGCCTGGGAGCTGTACTTAGCTGTAGAAGGCATGGCTATGTGGTTACTGCAAATTAAACTCTCGGTGCGTCCCTTTCCCTCTGGATATAAAGTCCCACACAAATCAACTTCACAAATTAAAACTAAACTCCTAAACTGAAGTTAATGCTGACTGAGCTGCAGCTGCTTTTCTGAAGTCCCAGTTACTGCAGATGCTTGAGATGGGTTAGTTATTTGGCACTGACCCTCAAAAGCCTTCCAGCAATTTAAATGTGGGTATGAATGGTTATTGTTTTATTCAAAAGTTACCACTCGTGGCCTACAGTATGACTAGACTAAATTATTAATTTCTGGAAATTCTAATGGAAAGAGGGGAAGGGTATATTATTGAAAGAGCTCGTTTGGAAATCAAAATGCCATTAGGGCATGTAGGATTCCAATTTGGACTGAGCAAAGAATAATACATCAGCTCTTTTTTTCCTTCCCTGTCATATTCTGTTCTTAAAGCATGAGTGGGATGCTCTCAAATTCCAGGTGGATGGAATAGATTTATTTTATGCTGAAAATAATGGGCTTGTATGTGTTTGTGTGTTTGATTGAATGGGAGGCTTTTGCATCAAATGGCTGTTTCTATTCACAGACCTTTTGCTGAAAGGGAGAGTTGTAGATGATCTGGCAAATGGTCATCAAATACAATACACTTTTCTGAGGTTGTCAGCGTTTGGCGAGTAGAAGCAAGTGGAGCAAAATGCATGATTATGCTTAGAAATAAGGAAAGCCTAGTTTTATTTGAGCAAGGGAGGTCAAGTTGGATCATTGCAGGCTCAGTGAATAAGGTGCGTGGGGAGCTACTGACTTCGCCACCTCCTGTGGCAGCAGTTTCTATGAAGTCAGTGATGGAGTGGGGGCCCAGTCTCTATTTGCTTTGACAGACAAGGAGAGGGCATGTAATCCAAATGATGGCTGACAAGTGAGTGCAAGGAAAAACTTTCATATACTAATGCAACATCTCATGAAAGCAAATACGCAGCAGATGCAGGGAGAGGCTCCTGATTGATTTACATCATTTTGATATATAACTTTTTGCTTTGCTTTTTCAAAAACCCCAGCAAACCCACCCCACTTTTTAAGTAGAATAAAGGGTCACTTTAGAGTATTGCTGTTTACGTGAGTTCCAAAGGAAGAATTTGCTTCTTTTGTTGGTATGCTGCTGCATTAATACCAGAGAGCAATAATGCTTGAAATAGTCTAAACAATTTTCTCTTTAGCACTTCAATCTATCAGGAAGAAACTGTCTGTCTTAAATGAGCATAAAAATCATTAATGTATTTTCCTAATGGAGCCAAAATCTGATTTTTACATAAATTGCTCTAAAAGTTTAAGTACACATCTGAAGATGTATTTCAGAATATCAGATGGCATAATAAGCATTGTTCAGTGTTATTTCTAAAACATGTGGGGTCTTATGGTAATTGAAATTCAGCAAAAAGATCTGAACTGTTGTGTTTTATTTAGCTGATGTGTATCTATATAGCTATAAATTGGGTTTGATTTTACTTTAAATTTTAAGTGCATCTTACTGGATGAAATTATGTCCTTTCTTGCTAAACACTTCAAGCTGTTATCTTTTTCTTTTAGTTTACTCTAGAATTTGCTTAGTTTTCCTCCTCTGCAATATGAATGGACAAAAACAGGTAGCAAAACATAGAAACACTAGTAAAAAAAGCATGAAAAAGAGCACCAATAGGAAAAAAAAGAAAGGAACACACCCTTATCCACAGCTGAACAGTAACTGCAAAGGGAAATCTTTCAGATGTTTTCTTTTATCTTAGCCTTGGTGTTTAATGTATGTCTGCACTCAGCAAAGTTTAAATATTCTCTAAGCTGGTCTAGGGTCAGAGTGGACTCAATTAATAGTACATAGCAGAAGCTTATTCTGAGCAGGTTACCTTCCTGTAGTTCCTTTTTTGGGAAGGGAAGATGGAAGCTAGCTGGCTAAAAGCAAAGGATTAAAAGGTCCGGTATATATAAAAAGGAAGAAGGAAAGAAAGTCTCTCGAAAAAAAACCTCTTACCTTGTGTGTCAGGGTAGACCCTGGATCTGACATTGAACACCCTTGTGTTCTGCACTGAGCTATGCTGAGTGATACGCTGTTTGCTTGGCCTACTTGTTCCTCCCAAGCCCCTGAAAGCAAAATAAAAAGATTACTACCTTTTGTGAAAATACAGCCCATTCCCTCCAGGAGTTTGGATCCACCAGCAATCATTGTAACTCACTATTAGATTGATTCAGCACCACGCTGGGCTTTTCTCTTACTTTCCACCAATTATGGAGGCTGACAGAAAGAAGAAGTAGTAGTATGCTGCAATAAATAGGAAAGAAAGTGAGGAGAATATTGACATTTCCTAAGATTTAGGACACAGTCACAGTAAATCCAAAGACTTACTAGGAACCTGACTTTAATATAAGAAAAACACCAGAATCAGTCTCCAAAGGCAAACAATTTCTGTGATTTCTCATTTCTGACAGAAATGCTGGCTCTTCATGTAATTCATCTGGAGGTATCATGTAATTCATCTGGAGGTATCAGTGAATCTAAATCTGTGGAATATGATGAAAGCATGATTCTTAAATGCTCTGTTAACCATTTTTCTGTATTAAAATGGGAATATATTTTTAATTCCAACAATATTCTTTCATAACTATAATTTTGTACACTGCAACTGTGTACCTTAATAGAAAGAAAAGTGGAAAATCATCTCAAGAACTGTAAGACTTTGCATCCTCAAGTTTGTATAGCAGGCCTGAAGGCAGATTTCCATTTAGGTATTTGTTAATACAGACAGATTTGGTTCTGCTAGCTGGCATCCCCTTTCCACACTCAACTGGTATTAGAGATCTCTGTACCGAATGCAGAGGACTGGGGGTTTTTCATACATTAAGAATTTTTATTGCTTTGCTAGTACTTTTATATGTTAGACTTCTTAGAGACATTGTTCAGATGCAGATTACGGGAAGTGTCAGGAATGGAAAACCCCACCTAGCAGAGGTTCATACTGTGTAGGTGACACTGCAGTTTCTGTCTCTTTCCACTGTATAACTTCTACATGCATTCTCCCTAAGACCCAACTTAATCACAATCCTTCACAGCACTGCATCTTCCCAGAGTGGAGGACTCTTTCCACGGCTTCATATACCCTGCAACAGGCTGTTTCTCCAAATGGCCTGTCTCTCTGCCTCGGGCCCGGAGGGACAGGCACACTGAACTCATAAGCTTCCATTTCTTTTGAAATCTCTTCTGTGTGAACCAGAAATTTCCTCCTGGTGAGGGCACTTTCTATTTGCAGGGCAAAGCTCTGGTGGATTTTGGAAGCTTCTGAAGTAAGGGAGAAAAGGAAGTTTTGATGTGAGGATTGCACTGATTAACTTGCAGTAATTAGAGGATCCAGCCACAGCATCATTTCAATTCTTGCAGGACTAGTTCCATAAGTTGATTCAGTTTCTGTGCCTCTTTGATGTCAGTGTCTCTAGTATTTTGTGTTATTGGTGTGGCTTTGTACTATATAGGAGTCTGCCTGAACACTGGAAATGCCTCCATTTGAAGGGACTTCTCCAAGTGGTAATGTTTTTTCTTGAGTCCGAAGCTTCATTTCGACCTAGTGTTCTCCCTGTTCTCAAAGGCCAGCATTAGAGAATCGTAAATTGCCTCTGTGTCAGGAAATCTGTCAGAGTTACAGAGAATGAAAAAACCTCTGTGTATTTGACAAGTTTCTCTGTGCTGTTTAATTCTCTGAATTAAACATGGATTGCCTCCTCAAAAAAATTGAGCTCCTTGGAGACAGTGTAGGTTTTTCTCTCAAAGTATTGGGACAATACCTTCACCGTCAGAATGGTACATGTCTGTCTGTGCAGGGATTGACTATAAGCGCACTTTAAAATCCTTGAAGTTTTTTTTTATTTTTCATTTCATCCTGCTCAGGAAGATATTAGAGCCTCACTGGAACAGCTCTTGGGATACAGTGTCTGAGGTTTTGGAGCATCTTGTTTTCTGTTTAGCTCTTCTTGGCGATAACACTGGAAGACCTATGCCAGAGAATGTCTGTTCTTCTACCCGATGCTTAGAGATCTAAAGTTTCATATCCACCTCTTTCTATGTCCCTTTCAATGCTAGCATCTGTTTATATTCATCTGAGGTGTTTGCTTTGGGAAAGCAATTTTTCCATCCTTTTTCCCCAATTACACTGTAAGTTGTTCTGCTTTTTTTCAGCAGGCAATATCCAGAATTTTACATATGAAAGTGTATAAGAGGCACCTTGAAGAAGAACAGAGAAAGATTTCTCATCACTGTCTCTGCTTCTCTACTAGGTGATACATCTGGTTGCTTTCCCATTTTTCTCAAAATTCACTTGCCTTAAGCGTTGTGGGGAAAGTAGGATCATAAGACAACTCAGGTTGGAAGGAACTGCAGGAGGTCTCTAGTCCAACCCTCCTGCCCAAAGCAGGGTCAGATATGACATCAGACCAGGTTGCTTGAGGGCTTTATCCAGTCTGATCTTGAAAACCTCCAAGGATGGAGAGTGCACAATGTCTCCAGGCAGCCACTTTCACTGCTTGACTATCCTCATTGTGGAAAAGTTTCATTTTATCCAGTCTGAACCTCCTCTGTTTCAGTTTATGCCGATTGACTCTCTGTCTCCCACCATCCACCACCTCACAGAGCAAGTGCTCCAGCCCTTGACCATCTTGGTGACCCTCCACTGAACTCACTCCAGTTTATCAGCATCTTTCTCATATTGGGTGCCCAAAACTGGATGCAATATCTATATACTGTCTAGCGAGTGCTTACTCAAAGATGGATCAACTTCTGTAAGATTTATTTGCTGCCTGTAGGAAGAATATGGGGGACTATTTCAGTCCTGAACTTTGGTTCCTGGGAAGGATTTTAATTTTCTAAGGGGTTCACAAGGTGCTCAGAGAGTATTTCAAGCAGAAGCTTGGACTTATAACTTCCTGAGTTCCCTTCCAACTTGAATCATTCTTCAAAAAATCACAATGACCAGTAACCTGGTAACCTTTCCTTCACCAACTCAATGTTCGAAGTTTACTATTGAAAATAGGCTCTGCATGTGATATGCCTCATTTTTTAAAAGAAAACAGTTTTCAACAGGATCAAAATATGTATCAAAATAACAAAAAGGCAAATATTAGATAGTCAAAATATAGAAAAAAATTATCAACACAAAAATTTAAATTTTACTAGTTGAGAATTCACATTTTTTATTTCAGATATCTGCTTTTAATTGCTACATTTATTGTTTATTATGATTAATTTTTTCCTATATGTACAGTATGTATAAAAAACCTGGATGCAGGCTTTGACTTTTTCCTTAAATTCCTTCAGGAAGCAGATGAACAAGACAACATGCTTCTGGGTACTTTTTACTTTATTGCATTTAATAGAAATATTACCTGAAGCATCTAAATGTTTAAAAAGACATGAGCATTTCAGTCCTTATAGAACATACACTATACTGTGTAATCATCTGAAATCTTACAGTGGCTTTCTTCCTGACCTTTTTTAAAACATAGTACACAATTTTACTGCTGTTTTATCCATGTTCTTAATGGGAGCTAAAGTGATAACCTCTCTTTCTGTTCAAAGGCTTCCTTCAAAATGCAGATTTAGGCTTTTATTATTTATTTTTATTTTTTGTCAGTACTTTAGTACACATTTGATCAGTCAATATGGTGAATTTGGTTTATTTTTGTAAAGGGGGGGCTGCATTTTAGAAACACTACACTTGAGAAAACACTTGCCAAATGGGGCATGTTATTCATTGGCTTCTATTCAGAGACTGGATAAGGACACCGCAGTAGTGCTCAGAAAGGGCAAAATGCATGTTCTGAGGCCAGAAGGAGCCACTGTAGAAATACGTAAATAATAACAAATATCAACATTTTGAAAGAATCATAAAACCATAGAATCATAGAATGGTAAGGGCTGGAAGGGACCTTAAATATATCCTAGTTCCAACACCCCCTGCCATAAGCAGGGACATCTTCCACTAGACCAGGCTGCTCAGAGCTGGCCTTGAACACTTCCAGGGAGGGGGCCAGATCTTGAAAGAGATCTTGAGGTATCAGGAGATAGATCATCCTGTACCCTGGCTACGAACATCTAACCAGATTAGTATATACAGGCACTAGACTTTTTCCCAGTAGTTCTTCTGCAAAGCATCTAAAAAATTCAAGTGGTACACCGCCACCTTCAGTAACCATCTCAGCATTTTAAGTGCACACCACCATGAGATTGCATCTCTTTTAGGACCAAGTTTATCTATCGTCTAGAGAATGTATTTTGTTATGCCTTTAGCTAATAAGACTGAGAAGTTCCCCGCAATCAGTCCCTTAGGCTTGCTGTGTGTAAGCTTACATATGCAGTAAGGTCACATTTCAGCCTTTGTTTTCATAAGCAAGGATTACATTTGGTGAATCTGAGTGGGTTTGCATCTGCCCAGCTCCTGCTCCAAGTTGGAGCATATTTTAAACTGTCGTAACTTCCACTTGGTCCCCTTGCTCTGGACATAGTCACATGAAGCTGCTAAAACTTAGGAAAGCGAAGTCATCCTGAGCCCACTGGCTGCTGAGAAGCAAATACTAGGGGAGGTTCCTAGTCTCAAAATAACTGAAGTTTCCATACTTTTCTTCTGTATGAATTTTACAGTTAAAATTAAGCTGTAATTATTGCGGATATGATTTTTTTACAGTGGTTTTGTGACATGGATTTTCAATATGCTTTTCCTCTCTTTTAATTCTTATCCTGACTTTTGTGCATATGTAAAAGTGAATTCACTTGTTAACTCCCACAGGGCCCTGTGGTTGTTCATATTGTAGAACAGAAGAGCTCAGTGCTGAGCTGTGACAATAATTTTTGTATCAGCAGCAATGAAGTATGGCAGGTAAGATCAAAGCTGTTACATATACAGCGTAAGAGACAGTGCCTGACCTGGAGGACTTAGAGACATGTCCACAGAGGCATTAGGTGCCTAAGTACCTTTAGGAATCTAAGCTGCATAATCTGAGTAGACAATATGAGGGAAGATGGGCAGAGAAACAGGTATAGGTGACTTGTCCAAGGTTACAGGGCAACACCAGTAACACAGCTAACAAAAAAGCTGAGTGTCACTGCCCCTGCTGTCAGGTGTCTTGAGGGTATGAGAGCACATCTTCCGTTTTTTTTGTGCAAGATACCCTCTCAGGTAAGAATGGAAAATTTGGGGATGAATTTTTGTTGCTTTCTCCTTTTTTCTGCCCTATTCCACAGTGCCCTGTTTTTTGCACACATTACAGCAGCTGGGCTCTCCAAGTCTTCACGGAATAACTCTTTATAGGTTGCACAAACTCAGCAAGTGGAGTGAAATGTTTCTCCACATTATGCTTTCTGCAAATCTTTTCTACAACAGGACAGGTAATTGTAATGTAAATTATTCCAGTCTGCTTTGTAACCTTCTGCAATACAGAAAAATGTTTCCAGCAATTCTCAAGTTAGATATTGATTGGACTTTATCAGAGCAAGATCTTCTTGCTTTCTAAGAGTTTTAAGAAGCAGGAAGGCCATGAATGAAAGACCCACTTGAGGCTTTTTACCATCAGAAAGATGGGAATTATAGCTGTAAGAGTCAGGACACTAATGGCCCCCACACACCTCAAGCTCAGGTTCCCCTCATCAACATTGACTGAATGAAATACCTACTCTTTTCTTAAATCTTTGAAAGCAAACTTCTTCATGTAAGTGAATTTCTAAAGAAAGTTGCTTAACTATTGCTGAAAAAACAGAGTGCTGAGAAGAGCTGGGGGAGCTCCAGCATTTACCAGCTCTAAGAACAAAGAGTTGCGGTAAACTTGACCTTGCCTTGAGATGACAGAAGGAGTAATGACCTCTTAAGCATCCCTCCAGCCCTGATCTCAGATACTGAAATGCCTGCTGGATTTCCAGGAGCTATAGAAAAAACATCTTGCACAGGTAAACCACAGTGGCTCCCAGACCTCTGGCTAGAGGGCTGCTGCATTGTATTAATGCTGACTGGCCCCAAACTACTTTTGCATCTAATGGAAGCTCGCAATTCATTACAACAGATGCAATGTGCTGTGTTAGTTCTCTTGCTGTTCAGGAAATGGCAATTGAGACCACTGAAATGAGTTGTTCTTCTTCATGTCATCTTCCTCAAAATTATAGAAAAAGCAAAATGCAGTTGCTTGGAGTGGAAGCATGACTGCACAGCAGGGTGATGCTGTTTTCTCAGGAGTGGATGGGGAAGGCCAGCTCATTAGGCCAGCACTCCCAGGCCAGCACTTCTTGAAAGTTGAGAATGAAAGGAGGTACTGCAGATGGCTTCAGAGCTCCTAGAGCTGCAGCTTTCAGAGTGAAGCTGCCTAACACAATTGAGTCCTATGCTGGATACACACAGGTTTCTGTGGGTTCTGCAGTTGCAACACTGCTTGTGCGGAGGAACAGGAGCAGAAAAATTGAAAAGAATTAAGTGACAAAACCAGAGGCTTGCCTGCTGTGTTCATATCAGCAAGCAGTCACAACAGTGCTTTTTGTCCAAGACTTTGCAGTCAATTTTCCTTGGAGTGATAACAGAATTACCGCATGAACTCCAGCAACAAGTGAACACAGACGGTCCAGCAGTGCATGAGGCCCATTTCCAATGAGGCAGAGGTCAGGGCTGAAACTGTGCTTGAATTCAGTAATATAATGCTGGGCCCAGTGTAATTGTAATCCACTTCTTTCCCCTGCAATGGAGAGAGAATTTTGATTTTGTTTCCTTATGTAGATAAGGAACCACTTACATGGTTCTGCACGTGCCAGTTCAAATATGTGAATACTTACTGGCAAATATCCAGTGAGATTTACGCCATGGTTTGCTCTTAACCTATATACAGCTTTCTACCTTTTCTCCTTGCCACAGCTGCTTTATTTTTCTTAAGCAATATGTGAACTTGATTATTGCATTGTGTCACAGCTGTGGGAAATACTGTGCAGTAGAGCACCTCCGTTGCAGTCAGAGAGTCCTAGAGAGTTGTCAGCCCCATTAAAGTCTGGAGACTGTACAAGAGCATAACCTGCCAGGCTTCCATTCTTTTCAGTCACATCGTTATTGCTGTATGTGGCACAGAAAATGTGGTGTAGTAAAAAGCTAATATTTTGACAGAGTAAATGATCGATGGAGTAAGGGCATTACTCAGCATTTTGAAAGTTTGCCTTGTCTCAATGCTGCCTTGCTCTCTAAGGCTTCTGATTTATGGAAGCAGAGTTTGGAGTATTTTAGTGTAATTTTGGGGGATACCCTCTCATAAGTAGGGAAATAAAATAGGTCAGGACAATTTTAATAATTCTGTCTCCATAAAAATTCAGTGATTGTTCTTTGCCCAGTGGCGAATAAAGCAAAAATTCTTGCTAATAAATTGAGAGAAGAGAAAAACTGAAGTTATAATGTTTAATTATTATTAAACATTATATCATGTATCTCGTTTTGATTATGAACACCAGCAAGACTGAAAGAAGAAAACTAAGCTTTCCTTAAGAGTTTCTAATATAGAGAGGCTAAAACTAGACCACTCAAAATTCATGGTTACATCACCAAAATATATATTTGAAACACTCTTCATCTGAAATCTTTGTTGAAAAGCTCTGCACTCGAGTAGATTGGTTTCCAGGTCATACAGTAAAACTACTGTTGGATTCCAGTCACTAAACTATCGATGGACCTGTGGAGTTGGAAATGTCTCGGAGACTGTCATGTAACATTTTCTGGTGACATGGGATAACCCTCTCCGCTGCCCAGAATATAGAACAGCCTCTGTGAGAACCTCATATACTGAGTGCGTGCTCACTTTTCAGAGTCACGTGAAAAATCCACTCTTGCACTCTGTGTTCCAAAGCAAGACACAATATTGCTGGATTTATGTGTGTGGCAGAATGTGCAGCATTTCTGCTGCAATCAGAAGAAAAATAGTCATTTAAAAAATTACATTAATATGTAATTATTTGACATAATGTCAGGTCATAAACATAGTCATTTCTTGTAATGCACGCTTGGATTTTATGAAGGTTTTAAAAAACCTTCACTCAAATAATATGGGAAATCACATGAAAATAACTACCAAACTCAGAATTAAATAGAAAACTTTTACCTTATTTTAGCCAGTTTGCTGAGAGATTGCAGAGGTCTCTAAAGAGGCTTATATCCGCAGTGCTATTGGAGATGAAATAGTAGAGCACAGCTGCATGGGATATGGACTGCATTTCTTTTTTGTCTTGTGACTGTCTTGGTCTTTGAGATCTGTAAGTTCAGATCAAGGCTTGGCAGAAGAAACGAAGCTCTGTCTGTCTTACTGAGTTGGTTTTGGCCATTAGGAACAGAGAATCCAGAAGTAAAAGGTGGTTCTCGTGGGTGAGCATGTTTGCTTCTCTGTGATTGCAGGCAAGCATGTCAGATAATCCTCTTCTATGAAATTGGCCTTAAAAATTATTAGCTTTTAAAAGACTGTTTCAGAACCTTACTCTCTCGAGAGTTAAAAACTTTATTCTGCGTTCCAGCCCCCTTTTCTTCTCCTGTGTACATTGGCCCTTCTATCCTTAACAGTAATCTTCAGCAGAATTTCAGTGAGGAATCGTACCATGTGTCAGCCTTTGTTTTGTGGAGATAGGTAGCTATGGTCTTATAATGCCCTCTCACAAGATTGTCTCTTCAGTTTCCTGATGACCCACACTAATATACGCCATCTTCCACCTCAGTGTGATATCTCCTCGGGTTGCATCACACTGACATGTATGGCTGTATCACCCTGCAGGAGCATCATCGCCCTATGACCAGCCAATATTCCTCCTGTGCCCTCAGTTTAGAGCAGGTATTCATATTAATCTCCAGGGCAAGACCTTGCACTTCTTAGTGTCATCATTTATTTCATTTTTGTTACTCTAGTCCTTAATGTCATCCAGCCCTTCTTGTATGTGATAGTGATCCTCATCACTATGGTCACTGCCATCTAACTTTGTGCCATTAATGTTACATTAGTTTGATTCTTCTATTTTGTGCCAAGATAACTGATGAAAATGCTAAATAAAAGGAGTCTCAGGACCAGTCCTAGAGGTTTTGCATTAATAGGCTTCTCCCCGTTTGATAGCTTCTCTTTAACCACATCTTACTTCATCCCCTTTCAGCTACATTTTTTTAAAGCATGTTTTGGTGCTTATTCCAATATTTTTTAGTTTCATAATTTTCCCATGTAGCAGTTAATTTGGTATTTTACAGGAATCCAGATAAAGTCTATTTACTCTTCTTTTGGTCAAAAAAAATTAATTGTCTTTTCACAAAAGGATGGAGTCTGTCTGTAGTGGTAAACCCACTCCATACAGTGTTCAGTTTTCCATATACCCCATGTTTTCAGGGCTTTTTTGAACTGGTATAATGTGTGATGAGAGGCTGACTCACTGGTCTTCCTGCTTCATTTTAGGTAATGTCAAGTATGTGAGTGAAAATATTTCTAATGTCTGTGCTTTTTTTTAAAAAAAGAAACAACCACAATCCTCTAATTTAAATTATTTTATTCACTCTTGTTCCTGCAGCAGTCTGACAGAGCCCCTCATTACATGATAGCACTGACCTTATGACAAACTGTTTCTGTTCCGAATACACTTTTGAAAGTGTTAACCAGCTTATGTCACCTGTTTAATACAGATAAATTCCAGTTTGCCTAAGATGTGTCAAAGTTCTTTATGATAAACCTTTAAATGTTAATATATCCTTTACATATAAGCGACCAGGAATTATTTCTGAGAATACATCTGCACAGGAGAACAAGGGTGTGATTATGGTAAGAACTACCAGTGAAGAAGCAGTGACGGGGTCTCGTGTCCTGAATACACACGCTCCAAAAGACACGATCTTCATCCGTGGATGAGCTGAAGGCCAATCTATTTTTTTTTGCTGCCATTGCTACCCATGCTGCCTAGGTTAACAAAACACATGTATACGCTACAACCTGCTATACTCCCACCTCTTTTTTGCTGGGAGATGTACTGGTGTGCCAAGGACTCAGAGGCTGCTGGCTTCCTCAGGGCAGAGGTTAGGAAATCCAGTTTCCATGGTCTATGCAAATACCCATTCCTATTGGAAGTAGGCTACAAATTAGCAATGCTTAGAACAGGGAGGATCTCTTCACTTAGTTCTACAAGGGCACAAGCCTCCCAAAATCCATGCAGTTTGTAAGACTCTCTAAAAACATCTAGAAAGAAGAAGTGGCAATGTGCACTGTATTATAACATGGTTCCCTGATGTGATAGATGTATAGGTGGGTGGCTCTGTCTAAAGTCTTTCTTTGGAGGGGGTGAAAAGGCCTTTATCTTCACAGAGTGGCCTTTTCTATTTCTTCTACCTGTTTTCCAATGGAGTGTTTGCTTATGCCTGCGAAAATCCTGATGGTGATTTTTTCATACCATCTCTGCAATGTGCATGAATTCCAGCACCCCAGTTTGAGAGCCCGAGAGATGAATCAGAGGAGCGCCTTCAGTGTCCACATGCTGTTTAGGATCCACTTGCTCTTTCAGGATCCTGTCAGTACTACCATGGACATGAGACTCAAGCTGGTACGCTTGCGTATTATGCAAGATTCTTTCACTTTGATGCATCCAGTTAATGCATCCAGATGGAAGAGTTAGTATGGGATCTGTTTAAATATTCGAATTATCTAATCTTATTTCAGTGAGAGGATAATTAAATGTGTAAATTGTATTTACTTTTTCCATCTCTTTAGAATTTGGTGATGATCAGATGTGTTTTTCTGATAGCTTTTCAAATTCAATGAATAAAAAAATACTGTTTGTATTAGGGTTTGCTTCGTAGTCAGCGTTATGTTTAACCATTCTTAGTTTATTTCCTGAGATTAATTTTAAAATCTGTAGATCTTACTAATACCTTTGTTTGATTCCTACTGCATAAATACCATCATTGTTCTCTCTTCTGCCCTCTCTCACACATTGCTCTTCCTTTTTGAAAACCAAACCATGGAGAATGGTTTGGAAACATTTGGAAGTTTCATTTATTTCACAGGAATCCAAAGCATTTCCCATTTTCTTTTCCAGGTTTTATGATACTGTTTTATATCTACACACAGTGAGCTTGGGGTGGGGGGACAGAAGTTTGACTGAGCTACCATATTTCTTATGATTTCTGTATTCCCTTTACAACATAATACATCCCGACTTCAAATAGTCTAAAGCATTGTTTAAACACCTACTGTTTTGATACAAATTTAACTTGTCTTTCTACCTGTTTATCATAAAAAAAAATTGTATCTAAGTGTTAGTACTCCAGTCTAGAGGAAATATTTCATTTGCTCATTCTTTTTCTTCTTTTGGTTATTTAAAACTCCTGCATGTGTGGCCCTCTGTGTACTCAAATTTTGCATATGTGTAGTTTTTGCTCCTACCCAGTCTTTTTTGCTCCAAATATGGATTATATATGTTGATTTGGACTTTGGGCTTTAGCGCCAGGTCGCTGTTGCATTATCTGTGAGCTTCCTGGCACAGAGGAATATATGCAAGCTAAGCGGAGCTCCAGAGCTACCTTATATCCTACTCTGAGCTTGACTTACCTTTTTGGAGTACCGTAAGCCCTCTGGGAGTGCACAGAGGCAGCAGTGGCTCTCCTTGATTTCAGACAGTGAGATGCATCAGATAAAGGAAAAGCAGGAGTATTTTTTTTCTGTTCCATCCCTGTAAAAAGATTTGATAGATGCTTACTTCAGATTTTATTGTGATAAGACTTTAAGCATATGAGCCTATGAGCCTTTGCTGAACCGTAGTCTAAGACTCTACTGCGAAGGTTTAAGTGGGTTTTCTGAATGTTATGGATGTTCTTCTGGATAGCAGAACTGAAAATAACAGCGACTTTTAAAACCAGAATAAAATTATAAGTGTCCAACATTAATTAGTGCATTTCCATTAGTAACCCTGCTAAAAGGTGCTGATTAAGAGTTATAATTGCATTTAATCAGAAAATTTAATGTAATACCTTTTTTTTTTGTTAAACTAATTTAAACTTTATTAATACTGCAGAAGTGAACACTGCATAGGGTAAATGAAATATCTGTTTCACAGAGTATGTTGCATATACGTTCTGTACTGTTTGTGGCTGTGCAGCTGACCTCTCTTGTTACTCTCAGTGCCAGCTAGTGCTTCTTCTATTTCAGAGCACATTGTTTTTTTAACATGAAATGCCACTGTGTTTTTTCTTTGGCAAGAGAATGTCAGTGTCTGTAGAGTAAGAGCTGTGTAGAGCACTTGCTGGAAATCAGGATATTAATCATCACTATGCTTTGCTGCTCACTATAAAATCCTCACTTTAAAAACATATCTTTGTAGTAAGATTGAGCATGTAGATTCAAAAGATTCACATTGTGACTCTGAGAACTTGTATTTCAGGTCAATGAAATCTGCAGAACTAGCTGATATTCATGCGCTTAGATAGGTGACATCTGTCCTCGATGAAGGTTGTTCCCTTTTTTTAAAAAGATAAAAAAGGCAGCTACTTGTTCATTTTTCTTTGTTTGTATGCTGAGCTCCTGGAAATGCCAAGCTGTATACTTCATAGTGGTTAGCATGCATCCCCTGTGGTGGCTTAGGTAAATACCGTAAACCAGGATCTCCAGGGATTCCTGTAGCCGTCTTTAATAAATCGGAGTCTGAACACATCTCCCCTTCTCAACAGCCGCTCTAAAGCTAAGTGGTTCTCACCAGTAACGCATAGCATTTCCTTTCCTTGTGGGAGCTGTCTTTGTCCAAATTCTTCCCTACCCTGTGGGGAAACTGTGATGCTGTATGACCTTAGACAGTCCATCTTGGTATGCAGAGACAATGTGGGTATAGATTGGGCAGATAGTCAATCCATGTCTCACACTTCAGCACCTAGAGTATACCTGTGCAAATCACTGGGTGCTAAAGCTTGGATGTGATTGACAATACTGCTGTGAACATTTTGTTTCTCATCAGTCTGGTGTTAGAATGAATCAACTGGTTTTCAGGAAAAACATCAGAAAATCACTATAAGGTCCTTCTAAATAATTTGTTGTTCAAAGCTGCATGATTTAAACCATTAAGAAATTGATTCACATTCTGCCTTCGCATACCTAATTATGATTTTTGTTATAATGTGCATTGCATACAATACTGTTCTCTATGATCTTGTATGTGATATGTTTCATTATCTACGGTATTTCTGTATTATGTTTTTGTCTTTTTCTTATGATCTATTCAGAGTACAGTAACATATCTAATATACTTCTTTGTCATCTGTTTTTCTCACATCTTTATTCAGGCAGCTTCCCTAGCTTCCTTTTAGCACAAAATCATGATAAAAAGGTAAATCTTCATTATTTCTATTAAAAAATCCTCATTCCTTGGCTCTTCCTTATCTTTGTGTGCTGATTTATGTTCACATCTTTGCCCAAAGGCTAATTTTTCAGGTCAGGTAATTCACTTCGTGTACTGTTTATGTCCTCTCCAGTTTCTTGGTATAGATGTTTCTCTCATTTGAGAAAACAGATGAAATCATATTATACTTTCAATATGCTTAAGGTCAAACATTAAAAATTCCCTCTATCTACTCACTTGAGATACCTGGAGCATTCCTTTGTTCTGCTTAATACAATCTTGGAAATCTCAGTGAAGGACATGATTACAAATGCACAAATAACAGCCAAATTTGCAAAGTATCTACCAGCACTACAGATTGCAGAGCTGAGCTGCAGAGGCTCACCTGTGGTTCCCTCCTTATTGTATGGTGTTCGGGGAGGCATTTTGTAGGTGACAACTCTCCTTTTAGGGCAGGAGGTTGCCATTTCTCTGCCAATCTTCCCCTTTCTTTCTCGTCAGAAAACTGTATTAGATGGAAAATGTCAGCCCTGTCAGATGTGTTCCCTTTTCATCTGGGAATTGATTGGTTTGGAGAAGTGACAGGTTAGATGGAGATGCAAAGGTCCCTCCTGTCTTTGGCAAGAACGATAAGAGAGGAACCTCACTGTGCCTAAAAGCAGCTTTCAGTCTTTGAGCATTAATGCAACCCCTTGGCGTGATGTAGTTTCGTCCAGTGCCTCCCACTGGCTAAGGCTGAGGTCGTGTGCAAACCAGAGGGGTGTCACATTGACGGAAAAACATCATGTTTCTAGCTGAGCTTTTCTCCTTTATGATTCTTATGAATGCCCATGATGATAATTTAGAGAAATGTATTTCAGTTCGCTGTGCAAGTTCTTTGGTGCACTTCATAATTCGTTTGTAAGCAGTTTCACTGTTTCTACATGGCATCTGTCAGGTTTTTGCTTGGGAGCAGCTCTCCCTGCCATGAAAAGGTATAATTTGAAGGTGCGAAGTCATGTACTGTGAGTATGCAAGCTGCTTTTGAACTTGCTTTTAGTTACCTTCAACTGTTTCTTTAAGGATTCTTGGCTGCATCTTGTACTATTGGTAGTTTCTGTCTGTGTAAAATGGACAATAATACTAGGAGGCTTCATTGCTGCATTTTAAAAAATGTCCTAAAAACCATCTTTCACCAGCAGTCTCCATAACTTGACAGCCTGCTCACTTTTCTCTGACTTTCAAAACCCTTGGATCAGAAGAAGGAATTATCAGTAACGCTGTCTTTTCCTCATATTGGCTGAAACGATACACCATTGTTCTACTTGAAATTTGTCCATTTTCAGAAGATTTATATAGGCATTAAGGGGTACATTGACCCTGTGTGTTCATGGAAGCGAATTTCAACCAGCAAGAAATTTCTTCTCCATTAATAAATCAGAATTTACTTGCTGTCCTTGGAAAAGAGTGTAATGGTTCTGCCTACGCAGCATCCTGTAACATGACGTGTTCCTTACACCAGGGCAGACTGGATGTACAATACCAGCACTCTGCTTTGACAGCGCTGTGTTCCCTTTGCAGCAGTGCTTGATAATCTGACAACAGAGAATCAGAACCTTTGAATTTTAATGAAAAACTGACCCACGTTCTTACTCATGAAGTTACTCATCATGCTAATTTACAGGTCACATCCTACCCACCCAGAAGACTACGATGTTTTATAGAGCAAGAAAAACTGACTTTGAATCCTCAAGTACTTCAGAAAACTTGTAGTGATAAATGGGTTTTAATTATTTTAGACATAGTTAGAAGATCAGATGAAGCATTATTTTAAAGTGATACCAGAAGAAACTAGAAACATTTGTGATCTCTTTATTTGTTACTTCTACTGACACACTAACATGTAGTGGAGCATACAGAAAGGATCAGGTCATCACAAATCCTCTTTAAACACATTTGATTTCAGAATAACTAGTAATTTAACGGTTCTTGCCTGGTTTTAGCATCTATTCAGTAGGTCACCATTAGAATTACATAGACAATTATATCACATAGCTGACTGGTGACTCAGAACTGTGCATTATGTATAAACTAACGCTCCCTCCAGATACCCTTCTGAGTGTCATCCTGTTGAAAGAGTGGAATTTTAAGAAAATTTAATGTTTCCATAAGCTCCGCAGCACAGATCTGTTAGTGTAAGCTGGCATAGCTGTATTAGCGAAGAGCAATTTTACAGGCTAAGCTGTACAATTACAGCTTACAGTTGTATTTTACAGCTGACCTCAACTGTTCTTTAAAATAGGTGTTATCAAAATGAATTGTTTATGTTCCATTTCTAGTGGCTCCTTGTTCTACCTGCTGACTTCTGAAATCATGATGGCTCCTGAATGAGCAATTTGCAACCTTGGATGTTGTGGTCATTGGAGGTTTCCCATCTGTTTCAACTCTACTGAAATCGGTGGCCCCAGAGATTCAGTGAGGTAGATTTGTGCTGTTGACTCTTGATCCGGTCAAGACACAAGAGAAGGCTAACGCATATAGAGTCACTACAGCTATATTGGTTTAATATGGAGGAATGCAGTCCTTCCTTGCATGTTTTTGACACAAAAAATATTAACAATATAGAATTTGGCCCTGACCTTGAGGAAGTCCCAGGGCTAAGCAACCGAATTAGGCTGTTTTGCCATCATTAGGATTTCGGTCTGTAGCCCAGTAACTGCTCTAGTGTGCAATACAGCATGAAGTCAAGAAATTACCTTTCACTGTTCTCTATAGTTCCACCAGGGCCCTGACTTTGTATTCTTCCTGTTTCCAGAAAATGGTTCCTGCATAATCCTTGCTTTCCTTGGGCAAAGGACAGCTGTGTCAGGAAGCTGCACGTTTAGCTGGGGCCTGCTGCAATATTCCCTCTCACAAAGGGGATTCACCGTGTGCCCCTTCATGAGATGTCTCAGTGACCCACGGCCAGGGTGGAATCTTGACCCCAGTCTGGTCCTGGAAATATTACAGACTCCGTAACAAATATAGAAGCAAACTGATGAAAGAACTAGCTAATTCTCTGTGAAAAACAGGGTGACTGAAAGCTTGTGGAACAAATGGTCTATCAGTTAATTAGCATGAAAGCCTGACAAATAATTATGACCTTTTTTCTTCCTGAGCTGCTGTTCAGTGTTTTTCTACTCTTGCATGTCAGTTTTAATTCATTTTTACCATATAAATATTTTAATGTTACAAAAAACCCTAAACTTTGTTAGATATTTCTGCTTATCTGATGAGTAGATTATTTTGTTTTGCTTCCTTTTTAACACATCTGGTAGTCTAGTAGCTGGAAAGGAGTAACACTGTCCCATGAGGGTGAGTAGACAACGGTGAAGTTGATTAGGATCTTGAAGGATTTCTTTTTCCAGTTTTTGACGGAAGTTCTATTAATGCTAGTGCAATATAGACAGCTACTACAAATACAGAGAGGGAGGAAGGACTCGTTGAACATGTTTGGTAAAATGTCCTGAAGAATGCCTTTCAATGATACCACGAAATGAAGCACAAAGGCCAGTTTAGTAGCTTCCTTTGTTAGATGAGAATAATTTGACAAAAAATTCTGAAATGCTAGCCGTGAGATAAATTTAATGTATGGATGAAAAATATGCATGAAATTCAGAACTGTAATTTACTATTAATTAACTTCTAAACTCAAGTAAGTAGGTTTAATTGGCACTGTGGCTGAAAGTTTACTTGCGAAAGTGTTGCTAATGAACAGAACAATCATCATCAGAGACAGCATATACGGTTTCTCAAATGTTTCATTATAGATCCACAAAAATGTGATGGGGGATGACCATGCATCTGATTTCCAGCTTATTCCCTCTGTTCATGAAAGAATATAATTATTTAAATTGTAAATACTGAAAGTAGTTTGTGCCCGAAGGAAGAAAGTTTGTAAGATGAAATAATTTATCACAACTGTTACTTTCCTGACTTGTGCAACTAACTTAGGAATATTGCAGTATTTGTCTCTATTTGTAGCAGGGGAAAGGTTATTTTATTTCAAAATATTTTTTTTGGTTCTGTCTCATGGCACACAATTCATGCTTTATACGCTTGTGGAATATCACCAAGTCACTGCACAGCCAGTGGTGAAGCTGTGTGGGGATATAAACAGCTGTTACAAAATAACATCTTTAGCATTAAAAGCCCTTGTTAGATTATTGATACCAAAGCGCATCCTGATGTTAAGCTGTGGCAGCTGCTGCGTAGGGCTGAGGCAGTTCTTTGGGAGTGCTCTCAGTCTGACATTCTCTGCAGTTTGGTGTGATCTCCATGACCCCAAGGTGCAGAGATCCTCTTTTTGGCAGACTTACGGCGTGTTACTCCAATCACTTGTCTCGTGAATGCGTCGCTTTTCCTGGTTTTAGGGCAGACAGGACACAAGCTGTATCATTTCCAGAATCTTTACAAATGGAAAGGAAAATTCTTCTTTCATCCTTGGCCAGCTCCCATCCTACTCGGAAAAGGACAGCAGATCTGCGGAGTATTAAATCTGTGGGATGAAATGTTGTACACAACTACTGTCACTTTTCTACCTAGATGTAGCAACTGTTGGAGAAATTTGTCGGGCTTTTTTACTGCTATTGTCTAGGGGAAAGAGAAGAAATAGTTCCAGTTTTGCCTTCCACCCCAGTGCTGTGTGGATTAAGTTAATGGTATGGTTCTTGATGTAGTGTGAGGAAAGAGACACTGAAGTACATACTGATTTTTTCACCTAAAATCCTTGGAAGTCAATGAAAAGCCCCAAAGCATATTTGGCTATCATTGAATTCAGACTATATTTTGAGGAGGGATAAGAAAGATAGAAATTACAGAAGTCTGAATAGTGATGCTAAGGGGAAAATGCCGAATGGAGCTGCCTGAGATCTGTCTAATGTTCATAAGTGCACTTCCATTTTAAAAGTTACATGTGGCTTTTGTTGCTTCTGGATTTAGGAGAAGTGTTCTTGTAGCCTTTTGTATATAGGCCTTAATCACCTGCCCATAATTATCCTGAAGGAAAAGTTACAGTGACTTGAAATTAGTATAAAATGTGCATTAAATTTAAGACACAATGTACGTAATCCATGGTGATATCAGCATAAGCAAACCTCAGGCTTCACAGGAGATAAGAAATACAGAAGTGACTGCATGGCACAGTAAATTTTGTACCTTGCTAATCACAATATGGACTCACAATAACTTTTTTGGATTAATCTAGCCTTTATCATCTTTTGGTAAGAAATGGAGATTTTTAAAATAACAGAGAATTATAACATAGTCACTTTAAAAGTAATGTAAAAAAAGCAGAATTAGGCTTTTTGTTTTGGATAACTTTTTCTGATCTACTATGATATTGATGTGCCAATTCATAGCTTGATATAGTACTTCTTCATAGAATAGGAGTTTTTTTAACATTCTCTGGAAAACATAATGTTGAATGTGCACATTTGAGATATTTGCATTGTTTTATCTCCATGTGCAAGTGAGTGAAAACCTGTGGTTTAAATAAGTGGGAACAAATGAATGAGGGAGGATTCCCAGACCTGTGAAATTGTCAGTGTGGATTGCCTGCAATTTTGGCACACTGCAATTTTCAAAGATTTGGTGTAGCTTGAAAGACAATAAAATGAAACGGATACAAGCAAATCCAAATTAGGAAGCAAAAACTGGGTCAGTGGCATTTGCAGTGATTCCCCCTCAAAGCACAAGGAATGACTGCAAATACTACAGCTAAGGCAAACACTGTGATGTGGGAAATGTCAATGTTTTAACTCTTTGCCGCCCATGTAGCCGTACCTGTGGGATGCCAGCTGTTTCTTTTTTGTGGCTTTAGAGCTTGTACGTAGGTGGGCTCTGTGGCGAGCTACCTCACTTGCACAGGTAGAAAGAGTATGGATGCGCTGGTTCCAGTAGAAATAAGTAATAATTCAAGTCACAAAGAAATGCCCTGTGCCCTTCAGCTGATTTTATATCTAAATGAATGAATTGATAGAATACATCTCTATGGATGTGTGTGAGAGTGGCAAAGGATAACTTACTTTAATTGATAGTGAGTATATTTTCAAGCTGTGCTTGCTTTAAATTCTGATAAAGCTTTGTTGTGATGGTTAATCAGATTGTACTGCCTCAAGGAAACAATGGTTTAGGTTTAAACCTTTTCATTTTGCCGAAAGAAGAGTTGTTATCAGCTTTTTAGCTTAACTGGTTACCTTTGGGCAAATGCTTCTTTTCTGACTTTTCAGCAGCCGCATTCTGAAATGGCACTGTCAGCTGTGGTGAAATTTCTTTTTGCTAATAGGAAATCAGTTGTGACCCAGGGGCCAGGTGAGGAGGGGAGTGGAGTCCTGAGCTACAATTCATAGGCCATGCCTATGAGCAGGACTCCAGGTTAGGCTCAGCATCAGGCTGGTGTGGTTTCCAGGCTTCTGGATTAGCGCTAGTTCGTGTATGTGTGGAGCAGGTGTGTGACTGTTGCACATGGCATATGCGTGCTTCACATTTCTCTATGCATCGTTGTCCTGTGGGATTAATACCCTTTATTTCTTTTAAAGGTGAGCTGTGAAAATAAATACTAAATTCAAGGTACTTGGATGCTGTCCTACTGGCCATATGAGGTAGATTGTTCGTATTTTGAAACCTGTGGCACTATCTAATACTTGGGAGTAACGGCCTCAGCATCTACACAGCTATTTTCAGTGGAACTACCCTTGAGTTAAAGGACTTGTGAAGAAGGGCATCAGAATTGGTCTTCAGATAAGCAGAGAACATTTCCAAACCCAGGTATCTAGGACATTTTTTTTTTATTTAGCTTTTAAGCATTTATTTTTAGATGGCATGGCTCCACTTGATAACAGAGTGTGAATTTAAATGTTGTAAAGCAATATAAATGGCCATTAAGTTAGGAAGCACAGTATGACCTTTTTGAAATATTATGCCAAACATTGTGTTTGCTTTGTGAGCTAAGTGGAACTTCTGGAAGGCTGTTGCTGATGAAAGGCACTGGCTAGGTCTCCGGGGAGAGAGCACATTATTACAAGATGAATCTGGGAATCTGACAAAAATAGCAAAACAAAGCTGTAGACAGGGTTAGATTCTAACAGGGAGAAATTCAGATTGATTGCAGTGACTTTTGTATGCCTTTATTTTTCCAGAACACAATGAATGCTCTTTTTTAAACTTCACCTTTTGGCTTTAAAGGTCTGCTATCAAATCCTGAAAGATGCTAGGGAGGGGGACTGTGGGAGATCATTCATGTAAACTTTGCCAAATATTTATGCACCTTCATTAGTAATATTCTAGTTGTTGTTATTAAGTATTAGAGCAGCAATTAAGAGCCACACCAATGCTGATGTCCCAGTATGCTACGCCGTTGCATGAAAAGGCTAGTGAGGAGCAGCTGAGGCAGGCAGGGAGGTACGGTGTAAAGGGAGATGAGGTGCAGTTGAAGCGGTGTGAAGGGCGGCACAGAGCGACTGCCTGCAGCGAGGCAGTGGGCGCAGAGTCCAGCCAGCATTAAGGCTGGGGCAGAGTCTCATCAGTGACTCTTGTGGCCTGGACTGAGGCAACAGGAGCTGTTCTGAGTTGTTGAATATTGACAGATTTTATCTAAAATATACCCTGAAAACAGCAGGAAGTTTTGCTTTTGTTTCTTCAGACTAAGCCTCAAGACTTATCTCTGCACGAGCAAATAGAGGATTCGGATTCTTTCTGTTGGTGCAGAAGTGGTTGATTTTCTTTGTGGCTTTGTAAAGGACATCACTGCCAAAAAGCAAGCAGTGATGAGGAACGGCTGCTGTTTTATTTGAGACAGGAAGCATTCAAAGTGAAACTGTAGTCTCATTGCAATCACTTTCTTTACAGCCCCTTCTGTATCTGCTCTTTAGTTCACGTTTCACCTTAGTCAGTAGGATTGATCTCGAAGTGGAGCAGAGAACCCCAACGCTAGCAATGAGTTCCAGTGCAGCGTCCTATCTTTGTGTACCACAGATAAAGAAGTAGTTTGCAAATCAACACAAAACTGGCTTTGAGTCCTGGCTTTGTGTTTAATGCATCACAGTTAAATGAAGCAGTTTATGTATTTCCATCAGAGTAAACTTGCGTATGATTTATGAACACAGAGCAAGTATTTGTTATTTGCTCCAAAAAGCTGTGTAAGGTGCTGTCCTGGAACAGGTAAATCACAGATATAACCGTTTTCCATCTGCAGTAATATGTGGTTTAAGCCATGGGTTCTCAGCTGGAGAGATGCCTCTCCCTTGGGAGGCATCCCAGCTATAAAGGTTAGGCACATACTGTATTGCAGCAAAAGTGCTGAACGAACAATTTCAACATTCAGTTTGAAGAATGTTCAGAACATCTTTTTCTTCACCATTTCACGGAAGGTGGAAAACCTTATATTTTTCAAGTACATCTGGATTCAAAATTAGCTTTTACTCTTCAGTTGGCTCAACATTGTCATGTGTCTTGGTAAGCTTTTCAGTTCAGGCATACATAATCGGTGCACTACAAATATAACATGGTCTTACTTGCATCTGTTCTTGTTGTGTGAAACTCACAAGACCAGAGGTAGGATGTAAAGTCTTCTTTTTATTTTTATTTTCCAAAATAGTATTTTTGCCCTAAATTTAAAAGAAGTTTTAAAAAGGTTGAAAGAAGTTCAAAGGCTTACCTTTGTATAACATACCTCGGGTGCTTCACAATACTATTTTTTTGAATGAAATCTTGAAAGAGGATAGTTACATATCTATTTCAGAAGACATTGCCCCTTCTTCTTAAACTGTTTTTAGAAAGGTAATAATTCTTCAATCTGAATTTTAAATTTGTAGACAAAGCTGGTTAATCATTGCCAGACAACTAGACAGCTAACTAGCTTTTCACATTAGCAGGCAGTCATAGGATCAAGTAACCTTGTTGTATTACACAATCACTCATCTCAGTGTTTACATAAAAATGATGTCAGGTTATATGAACATTTGTCCTGCATGCAAGACAAGCATGGTAGAAAACAACTTCTGCAGAGCTGTTCAAAATCACGAGCAACTTTACTAAAATTTCAGAGTACTAAAGAGTTTACAGGAAAAAAGAGTGTTCTCTAAGAAAGCGTTTAGCACATTTTCTACTAGCCTTAGCTTAACAACCTTTTCTGCAAAGTGAGGTGGAGACAGGCCTGCTTTTCATATAATTAATGTTTTTGTTAAAGCTTATATACACTCCTCATTGTTCCTAAATAAAGATCCCTCCCTGTATTGTATTCGGTCAGTTAGGCTTCTTTCTAAAATGCACCTTGAAATATGATTTTTCAATGTAAATCCAGTATCTGTGCCAAACCAACATCCGTGCAAACAAAGGTGTCCTAGAACCCTGAACAGATACAAATTCATCTTCTAAAAACACCATCAAGGAACAGAACAACTGTGACTGTCAGATCCCAGAACGGGAATCAGTCCTGTGACACCTCAACTCAGCCTTACTACCCCTTTCCAGCAATGTACTCCTCTTCCAGGTAACTCCAGCAATGCCTTGTATTTGCTAGGCTACTCCTACGCTGCAGCTGAGACTGCAGCATCTGCCGACAGACATAACTTTAATATTTTTACTACTTAGCTGAGGTACTGCTGGTCGGATGTCTGCAGATTGAAAGTGACTGTGCACATGGGTCTGCAGTGTGCTTTGCACTGCTGTAGGTTAACTGGTAGTAGCAGCTGAGTGTTACAACACGCAGTGATGCTGGGTGTACATATCCTACTCTTGCAGTGCAGGCACAGCTCTCGTCTGTGCTTCTCTCCTGTGTGTCAATGGGAGCTTTGTGATTTGCAAGCTAATAATGTTTTTGGCGCAGTTTTAGCTGTAGAACAAATCCTTGTTAGTGATGATTTCTGAAGCACAATTTTAATAATGACATTCTTCACTTACATGATGTAGCACTTTTCAAAGCACTTAGGAATTACTACTGAAGTCTCAAAATACATCCTTAGGGTAAGTTTAGTTCCAGCAGTTACTCAGCTTGAGAAACAGAAGCATAGGGGTTTAAATAACTTGCCAGAAGTTGTAGGCGAAGTTTGTAGCAATGCTGAACTGGATTCTTGGATCCCTGCTGTCTATGCAGAATAACACGGCTTTCTTTATATCACCCTTGAAGCACTATCCTTTGTTGTTGTCCTTTCTTTACTTGTTAAATGAAACCAATCTTCTAAAGACTGAGTTTTGCTTCTTTTGTCTTTTGTGCATGTCTGTTAAATAAAACACGTCTTCAGATACCATTTAAGTTGTAAAGGGCATTTGTTTCATAACATACTTCTTAATTGCACTTTTTCAGCTAAGACTGCTATGAGCTTTGGTAATGCGAGTATATCAATCATCTGTCAAACTGCGGCAGAATTCTGAATTACGAAGCACGTTATATATAAGCAAGAGGCTGCAAGTACTTATTTTGGAAAATAAAAAGAATAATTATATGCATTGCCTTAAACAGTTGAACCTGGGTCCTCAGGTGGTGTAAATCACCTTAGCAACATTGAATTCAGTGAATCTCACTTTGCACAAAAGAGAGATCTATTCTATTCTTCATTTTTCCTTCATCCCGTGAAGACTTCAACACTTATTCACAGCTTCTCTGTCCTTTGCCTCATCCTCTAACTTTTTGCACTCCCTGTATTACTTCCTGGATCATATTCCCAGCAAAGTCTTTCTCCCAGGGTGCTCCTGTCATTACAGAGCATCTTACAGCTCCAGGTGACACTCTCTCTTCAAAACCAGCTGCCTTTTCTGACATGCAACTCCAGACCCCTTCCAGCAACATCACCACCTTCTGTTGCTCCTTCCCTTCCCTTTCAACTCCCTTACAGCGATCTCTTTTGTCTTGTATTCCCTTGCTCCCCCACCCCTTCAGCCTCCTACCCAGGCACTTTCTCTTTACTCTCAGCATGATTCGTGTTCCTCATGTTTTGTCCTCTTTTCAGCCTGGATGCCTAAGGAAATAAGGCTTATATAATTGGTCCATCTGTCAGGCCCTCCGTGTGTTTGTCAATCCTCCTTTAATAACTTGGAACTTGTTTGCTAATTGCAGCTAAACCAGAAGGAGGGGCAGCACTGTACGAGATGGCAAACTCCCTAAGGTTTCACAATAGCAAGTGACTGGGGAGAGGACAGAGAGTGTGAGTGGTGGATGGAGCAAAATGTAGCAGAGTTCAGCCCTTATACATTATATCTGGCAGAAAATGCCTGTCCAGTAATATCCATTCTGTAGCTTGGTGCTATTGCTTGTCCATGCTGACAAAATGGAATACGTGAGGTGAACTGGGCAACTGTGGGAGGGAGGGCAGGGCAGAACAACAGAAGATACAAACGCAAAATTTCGACAACATTAATACTATGGATTGCAGAATAATGTTTTTTCTTTTTCAGGCTCCTTGTTCTGTTTGATTTTCCTCCATATTTTCTCACCTTTCTTTTCCCCTCTCTGCCTGTTCTTGTCTCTTAAGTTTTCCTCTTTCCTTCTTTTTGAGTCTTTCACCTTCCTGTCCTCATCCTCTCTTCATAAATTCCTTGTCTCCTAAGGAATACCTCAATAGTAATTTCAGTCTTGCCTTTCATCCTGCACTCCCCCACATACTCTCTTGTTAGTGCTAATTGTGCTCCCTTCCTGGACTGACACTGCTTCCCGAGAGGAAGAACTGCCGTAATGATTGGTGGCAGCAATGTCTTAACCATCTTCTTAGAGCACAAACACTGTCACAGTGTTTGAAAAGCTACATTAATTGAACATAGATTTGTTCAAGCTGCTCAGTGAATGGATTTCCCTCGTGCCTGGCTTGTGTTACAGCTTATTTTAGCTATAGACTGAATCCAAACAATAGTTATTGCTCCTGCCAATGGCTGCCTCCACGGGATGGCATACCCCACTTGGTCTGAGGGCAGATGACCTTGCATGCACCGGCACAGAGACTCAACCAATCATGAACACCAGCAACTGGATGCTACGTGCAATCCTGGGTTATCGAACCCTGTACTTGGAACGGAAAGAAAAAGACATTTAATGGCACAGATTTTACTTAAAATCAGCTTCTGCAAGGAAGTTCATCCGCCACCTGTGAAGCAGTTTGGGGATTTGGATTATGCCAGTCCTGAGGCCGGGAATGCTAAAGGGGCTGGCAGGGAAAGGAAGGGCATTCCTGCCCGCAAAGCTCTGTCACAGCTACGGATGGTCTGTTCCATTTGTGTGTTGGCTTCGCTGAGTCTGTGCGTGCTTCCCATGTGTTGTGCACTGCAGAGGTTCAAGCGCGCTTCTTCCCACCTGTATTTTCTATGGCTTAGAAGTCATCACCCTTTTGTTTCAGCCTGCTGCTGGAGCCCCTGTAGAAGTGGTATTGCCATGCTCAATGCTCCTGGGAGAGGTATCTCACCTAACCCCCAATGCCTTTTCCACAGCTTAGGTTGCTCCACAACAATTTGTTGTAAGCTGAATACATTGGTAGAGAAGTAACTCAGTACATGGAGGTCTGCTAACCCACAGGCAGAGGCGACCTTTTGATCCATTCCCATCTATGAATGGCCTCACTCAGCTGTGTAATGTCCAGGAGTTGAAACAGTGCTTCTGCTAATGATAATTGAGCTATAGCCAGGCACTTCTTACAGTGCTAGTGATTTCTTATGGTAACAACTGTCACCCTTCAGTGTGACGCAAAAGCAGGACACATGGAGGCAGTGAGACATTCACTGAGAGAAGGACTTCCAGCATCTTCCTTTCATTGCCAGTTTCAAAATGTCTCAAGTCTGTAACTGGAAGCAGTGTCAGTGGCAATCGGTGCTTGCTTGCCTGTTTTTGTTTTATAAATACAGCATACTGCTGGTGGTGTGGTCTGCAGAGGTGCCAGACAAACACAGTTCTGGTTAGCATCAGTAGGAACATCGTATTTCTAGGATTTCACTCCTGCATTGTGATCTGCACCCTTGGGGTCTGCGTGTTGGACTGGGCTTGCTGATTTAGTGCTTTAGCTAGGGCACAGGTGCAGTGGCCCCATACGTATAAGCACGATATATTTGCATTTCATCTCTCTGAATCAGCGCAATTCCCCTAACTACCCTCTTCAGTAAATTCCTAATTGCCAGCAATTTATGTCTTTACCTATTTATTGCAGCTTGCAAAGTTTGCAGTAAATTTGGCTTGTGATTTTGTGTTTGTGCGTGTGCGTCGCAGTTAAATCATTTATGTTCTGAGAACTTTAAAGAAACATATGCCTTAAAATCAGCAAAGCATTTACTACTTTTGCATACATGGTGAAGTCTGTTTTATTTTATTGCATTACATTACTAAATAACCTTGGTCATTATTCTTCAAGGTCTCAGTGTGTTGAGCCTTTAACAACTATGGAATGTATCTAAGGTGCATTATAGCTGCATAACTACAAGCTAAGGGGTAATCAAAGGTCTGTCAGGCTTAACGTAAGCATATGGACAGCTCTCCACTGCTAATATAGGGGGAAAAAAACCCACTTAACTTGGACTTTTTAGGCTGAAGTCCCTAAGGATACTTTTACCTAAATGATCTTCAACTCATACAATGCAACTGGATACACCAATGTGGGAGAATAAGGAACTAGGAGTCACTATGCTCTGAAAGGGAGAAGGAGCACATGAATATTTAATCTGTGTATATATATAAAATTAGTACAGAGATAAACAATTTGATGAGTAATGATGCATATATTTAATTCATCATTTATGCATTTTTAAAGAAAATGTGAGTAGGTGGAAGCTTGAGCTTAATTAAAATAGCAAAAGAAGCATTCAGGACAGTTTATTCTCTGCTAAACATTGAAACACATGTGACAACTTCTGAAAATTGCAGTTCCTGAAAGGCAGAAACGAGAAGGATCTGTGGGTTTTAACAGAAGTTCTGGTTATGCTGTGGACAGCAGGCTTTTCACAAAGTCTGCAGAATTTGTGGAAATACAATATATTGAACCTTTCAGGCACTGTCACCGGACATGCCTTTCATCATCTGAGTAACATCAGTGCCAAAGGTGTGGAAGTTGTCAAGCATTCTGACATCATGGTACTGTTCTTTATGGCTTTGTGTGGATGTTCTCACTTTTGTATTATTAAGACCAAGATGTGATTAATACAAAGAGAAATGTGGCACTGCATGGTGGAAAATACATTTTTCTTCTTAGGGCCACTGTCAAGCAATTTTTCAGGCAGAATGGCGTAGTTTAAGAAATCCAAATCTTGAATTCGTATTGACTCAGAAGGGATGCAACAAGAGAGAGCTGGAGTTTTAATTTCCAGCCTAGCTGTGTGTGGATTCAGATCCGGCAGAGGTTAGAGCAGAACAGCAGCCAGAGTGCGATAGAAGAGCTGAAAACTTCTTCCGAGGGGCGGCAAAGCAGCTGTGAATTGCTGCGTCCCTCCTCCAGGTACACCCACACAGCTGGTCAATTGGTTTTTCTATTACACGGCAAAGCCTCCAGGTTGTAATCGGAATTGGCGTGGCGTTGTGCTGGTGTTATCTTCATCCATATAGACGTGGGTTTTTTCTCCCAAGGACTTACATAAGCCTCAAGATTTTGTATAAGCATATACAAGTGACACATGAAGTACTGGAGTGGAAGAAGTACAATCTAATATATGTCACTGGGATATAGTATAGTAACAGGTAATGTATATGTCTATAAGAGAGAGGCTCAGTGCAAGAATTACTGTAAGCTATTTTGCTGGAATCAAGATAGATCTTTGCCATAATGTGTTTACCACAGCTTCTGTATTGTGATTTATTGAGAAGCTCTGTTATTGCTTTTAATTTTGAAAAGTCATCTATAACCTTTTCACAGGAATGAAACTCAGGAAAACCATATGTTCGGGATATTGTTGTTAGTGTGTTATGTTTTATGCTTCTTCGAGATGCCTTGAATGACTTCTCTGTTGTCGGGTCTTTATTTTGTGGATATTGCAGGTAGCTCTAGACTCCAAGTAAATTAAATCCTGTTGTGTTGCTGCTACTCCTTCAGAAAAGCACCTGTTTAATTTCTGTCCATATGGAAAAATTATCATGCAAATATATCCATTTTTCCCCTGATATTGTAAACATTATTATTACTCGTTTTCTTATAGTCATTTTGACATACATAGGTCTAGGAGAAGTATGAAAAAGGCAATGTGGTGGTTAACAAAGTAGCTGAGGAAGGCTGTGCCATGTGTGCAGGCTGCAAGGAAGGAGGAACAAAGCTGTTTGTGTGAGAAGCTGATAAGCTCCTGTGTTGTCACAGAGGACACATGCAAAATCAGGCTAGTCAAGCCAACCCTCTGCCTGCCCTGTCTCAGCTAAATCGTGACATAGTACAACCTGTCTCCAATATCAAAATCCTGTCAGAAGTGTCACATTTTCTTCATTTCACTGACTTGCATTGAATGCACATGTCATGTTTTGCTTTTTTCTGTGCTTAATTGGACAGTTTCCCCATCACTGACACTGAGCAGAGCAGTTACCGGGTCTGGATCATACATCAATTACTGGAGTAGCATTGCAGAGTCCTTCACAAGTTCATCCTTGGCATTATGAGGGGAGTGTTTGCAGAACAAATGAAAAAAAAGACTTTCTTTAAAGGTAATACTCTCAGCATTGTGACCCTGAATGCTGTTCCCATGTAGCAGCCTTGCAGGTACGTATGTGCTGCACGGTAAATCTGGAAATATGAGTGTCTGCTCTAGTTCTTGTGACATTGCTCTACCAGCACTAACAACCTGTGCTTTGGGCAAACACTGTGCAAGTGAGCCTGGTGCTACGTGCAGCTGTGGAGCTAACTGGAGCAGATGCTGATATTGAGCATTCACAGGTAACTACAGACAGAATTTCAGTTAGCTTAATAGTCTATGTGTATATTCTTTCCTAGAGGATATATTAAATGTATAGCTATTGTTTGACTGTAAGCCAATTGCAGATTTGGGAAGTCCTTCCAGCATTAGATACACAGTAACTAGGTTTACTTCTGAAAAAAATAAAGAGCATGTTTCCCCAGACATACTTGCTGAACTAAGAGATGTTTAGGTAGTTAGTTAAAGCTAGTAAAAGTGGCAGGTGAATGTGAGTTGTCCCAGATGGCTTCCTGCTATTCTCCAGGAAGATCTCCTGCATGTGAAGTTAAATCCTCTGTGGAAAGGGATAAAAGGTCTCATCTGTAGATACATGTAACTCTTGCTACATCAAGGAGCTATGATTTGGCCTCTGACACGCAACAGGAAATTACTGTGCACCTCTGCTTCTGTGTGGAGAAATCTGATTTAGGGAAGATGAGGTGCGTCTTAGAATCAGAGAGAAGTCAGTAGGCTGTGTCCATCTCCACTAGCTGTGTGTATGCAGATGAAGGAGACAAATGTCTTGCCATGCCTGCATAAATATGCATTTCAAAAGTTTTAATATTTTTGTGCCTGAACTTCTCAGGTTCAAATTTTAGAAGTCATTGTATTTGGGATTTTTTTTTTCCCTTTGCTAAATTAGCATATCTCAGGTTGTTAGGGAAATGCATGCAGTACTTTGTCTGTTGATTGAAGCATTAATTGCCTTAGGCCTTCACGCTGTAACAACCTGAATTAGTCTTTCATATTCCCCTTCAGTTCTCTAATTTGAGTGCCCTAGAAATTGTGAAAGTTGGACTCGGTCAATGTGCAGGAGAGCACGGAGAGGTCCTAGGCCCTGGGTTTCAGTCTATGAATTAGCATGCTACTGGGATAAAGGGGACTCCTATACTTCCACTTCTCTGTCACTATTTGTCTGCCATAAAATAAGCGGCAAAAACAATAATCCATGTCTGACCATTTAGAGGAGTGAATCCACCACACCTTCAAGATGTTCACAGACAGTAAATGGGATCATATAGTGCAGATCATCTGCTTTAGTGTGACAGAGAATATTGATTATTTTTCCATTCTGAGTTTATATCTTCATTTCCTTCCTGTCAGAGCCATTCTTTTAGCCCAGTGTGTTTTTCAATAAAGAGAAACCTGTGAAAGGTGCAGGTTTGAACTGAGTGTGACTAGTCACGGTGCTCAGGGTTCAGGGACGCCCATGCTTGTGTGTCTGATGGATTAACACCAACAGGTATTTCTGGCAGGAATACTCCTCAAGTTCTGATTTCCATGGTCTTCAGACTGCTTTTCATATATGCTAACCATAAGAACTCAAACAACGTGGCCATTCCTAGGTGACAAACATTTTTTTCACCAAAATTAATTCTGTAAATTTTTTTAGATTCTTACATTGAAAGTCTTAGGTTATTTGCTCTACCTCTAGGTTACTGGATATTGTTCATATTGCATAAGAACTTAAAGAGTTTTTCCCTTGTTACACAGGAGATGTTACTTCGCTATTTTAAGAACTTAGATTTAGTTCCAGAGAAAGGCAGAGAGGACATACTAGCTCTTCAGAGAGAGATGAAGGACCGAGGCTGGTTCTCTGCCTTTCGTCTTGATATATTGTGTAACACCAACTGGACAGAGAAACACTCTTTCTAATGGAGCAAGCAAGCTTTACTTCAGGCTGATGGGATCACATGTTTGCAGAATGAATGAAAATTCGTACAAGGTGGTGAGGTGAGCCTGTAGCTGCCTTGGGATGCTGGATAAAGATATTGACAGTCAATGCCACTACGTGTTCATCGGTGCAGATGGGAACTATCCCAAATAGGAAAATATGTTATCAGATATGATTTGATATTGTGATCCAGTTACCTTGCAGTTTCCCTGAGTTTCGATGGTGATGTTTCTCTTTACTGTTTGCCTACTAAAATGACTAGCAGGTCAAGGGAGGCGATTCTCCCTCTCTGATCCACTCTAGTGAGACCCCACCTGGAGTACTGTGTCCAGCTCTGGGGCCCCCAAGATAAGAAGGACATGGACCTGTTGGAGCGAGTCTAGAAAAGGCCTACAAAGATGATCCGAGGGCCGGAGCACCTCTTGTATGAAGACAGGCTGAGCGAGTTGGGACTGTTCAGCCTGGAGAAGAGAAGGCTGCGGGGAGATCTTACAGCAGCCTTCCAATACCTGAAGGGGGCCTTCAAGAGAGCTGGAGAGGGACATTTACAAGGGCGTGTAGTGACAGGACAATGGATAATGGCTTCAAACTGAAAGAGGGTAAAATTAGATTAGAAAAAAGAAAGAAATTCTTTCCTATGAGGTTGGTGAGGCACTGGCACAGGTTGCCCAGAGAAGCTGTGGCTGCTCCCTCCCTGGAAGTGTTCAAGGCCAGGTTGGATGGGGCTTTGAGTGGCCTGGTCTACTGGAAGGTGTCCCTGTCCATGGCAGGGGGGCTGGAACTAGATGATCTATAAGGTCCCTTGCAACCCAAACCATTCTATGGTTCTGTGATTCTAAAATGCACGATTTTTTTTTCCCCCAGCAAACATGGGTAAATTTGTTTTGTTGGTACTTTTTAAATTATTCACATGCAACCTAGTCACTTGAGCTCAAATGGAATAAAAAGCTTTATTCCAAACCAACAGTGCATTAGAAGAATGTTGGCAGCATTTTATGTTGCTCCAACACTTTGTGTTTAATGAGGAAAATGCTTTAAGTGCACCCATACCACTGTGGCACAGAGTAAGATATTTGAGTAGACTCTGTTCACATTTGTGATTGTTCCAATCCTGTCCTTTTTGTTTAAGCAGCAATTTAAAATAACACACAAATAAAAATGTAACATGAAGAGCTTTTAGTGAAGCAGACACACACAAACTATCCGAGGGAATGGAAGAAATTCAGTAAAATAAAATTAATATTAAGCTTAGCTGGAGTTTACTCAGATGCAGATTCATTAAAACCAATTGTTAATATGAACACTTCCTCTTGATTTAGGAGATCTACAGTTCACCAGTTAACCAGGGAGCTCATCTAACTTCTAGAAACAAGTGGCAAATGTGCTGTCACCTCTGCTTTGTGGGATTAAAGGCATATAACTCAAGGGATGCTGTAGCTGATATTGAAAAAATCAAGTTCGTACAGACTTGATCTTTCAAGGTGAAAAAGGCATTTAAACCAATCAACCAGAACCTCAGCTGAGGTCACTTGACTTTGAGATGTTAATTCTAATTTTCTCATGCTGAAAAGTTGGGCCCTGTTTTTCCGTGCCATTTTCCTTGCTGGAGGGTTGACATTTGTCTAACTCTAAAGCGTGTCTACAGTTGCATAACGGCTGAAGATCTGGTTCACGGTTTTCTGAGCATACCAAGAAACAAACCTTTATCCAACACACCAGTACTACTCTGTGCAGACACAGGACATGACCCGCAGCTACTCTAAGTCAAATTAATTCCTGTGCTGAGAAGGGAGTTATGTCCCAGCTATAGCTCTGACATGTGCTCTTAACAAACGTTTTACATGTGGAAAGGCCGTGACTTTGCTACTGAGATATAATTTGTGGAAAAAGTAAAATCCAGAGAAAGTCCAGTCATGTTGACTTTGTGGATTATGAGAAGGGAACAATGAGAAAATCCAACCTTTTACTCTCTTTTTCTGCTCATTTTTGTAGTGGAATGAAACAAGGACTGGAGAAGAGTAGAAATGATGATTAGGTGAAAAAAATTAAGGGCACTGCTCTCATAAGGCAGCTGCTTCAAAGAACTGAGTCCTCAATGGGAAGACAAATAATTCCTTCCAGTTTATACCAGCTGTGCATCTGACTTCAGTTTGTTACTTTTGTATAATTTTTTTCTTTTTTATTAAACATTTCTCTCATTTTCTTTTAGTTTCCAGGAAAAACACCTGCCCAAGAGCATAGTTTTAATGAATTCTCTGTAATTTTATACCAAAGCAATACATTCAATGCTAAATACCAACGGACTAGTTTGCCTTTGTAAAAGCAGTTCTGACTAAAATATTGACTGAAAAAAAATATTTTGAAGATATGCCTCTTGTTCATGCAGAGTTCTTTTTTGAGGAGAGAATAACCCCCTTTTCCAGGCAGCTTTCCACTGATATATTTTGTCTTTGAAAATTTTCCCCTTCTCTTGATTGTTATTCAATGCAATCTCAGTTGCCTTTTCTCCTTGGTAGCTGCACAAAGACAAATTCTGCCTATAAATTCAGGAGAAGCTTTCTTCATATTAAATGAATTTCATTTAATGCATTTTAGGGCGAAGTATTTAACTGTGGTATTACTGAACTTTGCCTTTCTCAATTTCTTTGTTAGAATGACCTGTCATTCCTTGCTTTTGATGATTCTGTAATTTCTCCATGTATTTCTAATGCTTAATGTTTGGTTCCATTCAGTTTCTCCAGAACGTTTCCTTTTCAGTCCTCATTAATTCATCTATTAATACATGTTGTTTTAACTGAGTTCCAGGTAAGTCCAAAAGCATACCTGTGTACCTGCATATGTTTTTCTCTTGTCTTCTTCCCCTTTTAACTCATGCTGCAGATGGTTTTGCTCTTTCAAAGTCCAAAAATTTAGAACCAGATCTATTATTCTTGGTTACCTGTGTAGAAATAAATCACTGATATCTCTTTCCTGAGTCAGGAAAGGAAGTTTGGGACTGAAACTACAGGTAGGCAAAAGATGCTGCTGGCTATTGCAGCGTGTACATTCAGATACAAAGCATTTAAATTTTTAAGGGTGGAAATGTTTTTCACAGTAATCAGACTGAGCACTCAAATGAAAGAAAATAAAAGCTCAACCTTTTTATATTGGTCCTGTAAACTAAGTTGTGATCATATCCATACCTCTGGAAGGAAAATGAGTGTGATTAATGAAGCAAATCATACATTTTGATGTGTATGATAAAACAATTATTCCAAAGAGAAAACAATATCTTTAGCAGTTCAAAATATTGTTATTTGCACCTTTTTTAAATCTTTTTCTTTTCATTGCCTTCAGATTGAGGTAAGCTGGCATTTATTGCCAAGACTTTACTATTTCTGGTCTTTCCCTTCCTACTTGCCTTTCCATCTTCTGTGCATATAATGTCTGTTTCCATTCCCTCTCCCTCTCAAGCTGAAATGCTTTTTGTATTGTATGTTTTTCTATGTATTTCTAATGATAAATTAACCACATGAGGGAACTTTGCAGCAATCTTTCTTATTGCTACTCTGTGGAAGTTAATAGCAATGTACAAAGGGTAAAATATGTCTCTAAATGTTAGATCCATCCACTTAACCAACCTTTAAAAAAGTTGGATGGCAAGTGAAACTTGGTATGCCTAGTAATTTTCAGTCATTGAAAACTAACTAAACATATGTGTAAGTGAAAAACTTAACAAAATACTGAGGATACATGTATAAGATATGTTTCATATTCCACTGGAAGTACAGGAAAACCACTAGTTTCAGCCAGCTTGTGAAAGAGGCTAGTATGCTTCTTACCTGATTGAAACAGATGGACTTTCCCTGTGCTCCATTATTCTACATTCTTCAGATCTACATATAGTGTACTGGTTTCTCCTCAACTCCTGTTGAAGATCAATTTATGCCCTAAACCACAGATGTTGTACTGTCATTCTTCATGTAGTAATCACAGATGGTTTTCTTCCTCATACATAAAGTTTCAAGCTCTTTTTAAAAATTATTCAAGCATTGTTTTTTTCTGCCCCCCACTAATTCTGCTGTAAGGAGGTTTGAAGACCTCACATTTCTAATGTTTTTCATTTCTAGGTTACATTTATTCATAATTGATCAGTTTTTATTGGATTATCTTCCTGTATGTTTTTCTTTCACTCAAAATGTCATGCTTACTCTTGTAGCTTCCACTATCACATCAGACTTATCCTCACTCAGACCCCATTTTTGGTCTGCTACATTACATCTTTTAGGCTTCTCATTTCCTTGACCTTCTCCTTGGGTTTGCCAGCTGTTTCACTTTAGACTAAGCTGTTAAACTACAGTTTACACAGTATTCCAGATGAAGTTGCGGGAGGAATTTGGAAAAGGGCATTAATACTCCTTCACTTGCACTGTATATCCTATGATCAAATGAATCTTTCTTGGGACTGACATGTTGGAAGAAGGAGAGGTAGCAGGTATGATCAGTGAACTCTCTGTGGTCAGTGTGTTGGGTTGCTGTGAAATCGTTGATGAGCCATATGCCAGTCTGTATAACTTCCCTAGTTTCTACAGAGAATTTCTTCAGTATTTCAAGTTTTTTGTGTTCCCAAAAGTGAGGAGAGAAGCTGTTCCTTTCAAACATATCCCTTAGTAGGGAACTGTAATGGTCAGTGCAAAACAAATGAGTTCAGAGTCTTGGGAAATACTTTGAAGTTGTTATACAAGGTTCTGCTACTCAGAAAGGTGAAGTGTCATTGGGCATTGTAAGATAACTGTACTATTTTGCAGTAGTCTTATTTTCTAGCAAGCTAAATGTGGGAAAGGAAACCTCTTACCCAATGCTATTTTTCTATACCCTGCTTTTCTCCATGCCAAGCTGTCTCCAGTTTCCCTATGGACAAGCCATGTTCCTCAGCTCTGGCTCTTGGCATTGGACAGTCTCTGCTCTCTGGAAGGTCTTTGCCACTCATTTATTTCCCAGACATCTGTGACAAGTTAAAATGCTACCACCTTGTGCTGCTTGCCATTTCTTCTCCCATGGGCAATATAAACTAAGCCTTTGGATTTTGCGCTTGCATAGATATATATTGCATAGACTGGAGGAGTGGTAGTTTCTGGCAAAAAGGCAGTCTCGATAGCATGAAGCAGTTGTTTCTTACACTGGCATGGTTATCCGTAGTAGTCTGTCTGTCTATGCCTCTGCCAGCACGCCTGTGGGCTGAACGCACCATTAGTGAAACAGCAGCACGCTGCAGTCCTTCACCTGGAAGAGAAGCCGAGTGCTCTCACGTCATGTTCACCTCATCCAAATGCAATTTTTCCTTGGGAACACCCTCTCTCATGCCTGTGCCTGTTGCTTTCCCTTTCCTTGAAGCATCTTTACTTCCAGCATGACCTTTTCAAAGCACAAGTGACCACACCTCAGTGTGTCTTTTAAGATTATGAAATCCCAACATTAGATACATATTTCTTATAGGAACTCCTGTATCATAGAGCCTGCAGTCTGATTTGCTGCTGTGAATGTTGCTGTGTGAGTTACTGAGTTGTCTGCAATGACTCCTAGATCTTTTCTTAAGAGATTGTAACTAGTTTAGAACTCATCTCTGTGTTAAGGATCTTGTTTGGAATAAATATGCAGTAAATCTTTGTGTTCAAGCTGTCGAGGCATCTTAATGTTTAACCCAAGTGAAATTTTTTTTTATTATTATTATTTTGATTTGATAAGAAAGCTAATTCCATTTAGCGTGTTGTGGTAATCTCTCATTCATACGCATCTGTAATCTGCATCTGTAATCTAACCGATAATCAATAGTAGGATGACAACTACTCAATACTGTGCAGCTGCAGATAGTAGGGACTATCTTTACCAGACATCTGTGATGTGTTTATATCAATGCACAAGGAACACTGGGTGTGATGTTGTTACTTCAAGAGTAGACTCATTGATTTTGGAGGGGCTTTTTGTAAAGGAAGACTGTTAATTCAATGTGAGGAATCTGGCCCTTACACATGGAACATATTCCTGTTGATTAGCTGTAACTGGAGTTGCTTTGAATCTGGAAGTCACATCTTTTCAGACCCAGGCTATGCAATGTGAATCCAAATTTTCACAGTCCCTGTATCTATTCGGATTTGATTTTGAATAAAAATTTTCTTATTCTTTCTCTATACTGTGTGCTCATTCAAATTATATGAAAAGCCTTCTCTAGTATATATTCTGGATGAAGTAGCAATTCCTCGGTCTTTCCAGAGACAGATCAAAACCTGTGCAGTTTATCCACATTCAGACTGCTACAGATCAATCTGATGAATGAATACTTCTGAACTGTGTTCACCATACTCTTTTGTCAAATTTCTATTGCTTATTTTATATTGTTGGATCTCTTTTATATTTTCATGTCAGCTGTAACTACATTTCCTCAAATTTTTTCTCTGCCAGGTTTGGCTGTTACATTGAATGTGAACAGATTATTTTGTGGTATGAAGAAAATCAGTCATAGAAGACTGAACCAGTTACTGATTACAAAAGAAGTTTTTCCTGTGAGCTGTGCATCTTGTGGGAAAGAATAGTTCTAAAGGTGTGTTTTTATGTTTAGATACAATTCCAACTTATATCTGCTTCTCCAAAATTTACCAAATTAACATCAGTGCTTCAAAGAAACAATAGAAGTTGCTTTTCTAACTACATTATATTGTTTAAATGTGTTTTTAAAAAGTCAGTAGTTTGCAAATAATAGACAATTAACATGTTTCAGTTGAGAATCAGGCAAAATATTCCATTGTATCTTCCTAATTTGTACAGTTTTTATGGTTTGTTCATCTATCTGTGAAAGACTCCATCTCAGCTGACTCTAATCATCTAGAAGCTGCTCTCTCTATGGTCTCTGGAGAGACAAAGAGCCATTTTCTGAATGATGATTCATCTCATCCAGAAATAGTTTAAATAAATCACAAGTATAATCTAGACGTATAACCTGTGGATAGCTCAAGTGGGGTGAGATGTATCTCACCTTTGATATGTGATCCTGTAGGAGTTTTCATATGTGTTTATGGAGACTAATTTGTTTAAAATGACACATAGTAAGGATCAAGACCACCTTCTATTTCTTGCATGTTCTGATGTGATCAATGTCCATCTTTCAGGACATTCATGTTTACACAGTTTAATCCTGAACTTCTGCCTTCCTTGGCTAAATTGTATGATGACAAGAGACTGGAAGGAAAAGCCAGGGTATCTCATCACTGCGAAGAAGAACATTTCACCTTGTCCTAGTCCACCCTGGCCTTGCTGCTTCCCTGGGCACTGCATTGTGTGCCTTGGGAAGTGTGCATCAATAAAAGCTTCCAGGAAACTCCTCTTCTTAACATAGTAGTTGTACTTACAAGGTTCCCACTGCAAGGATGGCAAAGGCTGGAGGTTGTGTTTGAAGATGAGGTTAGTTATTGAGGGCGGGGGAAATAAAGTTTAACCCGCTGTTTAGGGAACAAAGAGGAGCTGAAGCAGGTAAATGATGAGCAGGAGGGAAATGAGACAGCAAGCACTTAACAGAAAAGAGTGATTGAGAGCTCTTAAGAGTGTCAAGGTGCTGGAAGGAAGAGAGGTTTGGAGAGCGGGGTTTGGAGAACAAGTTCTCATCTCATTGTCATCTCAGGAGTGTTCATTCTGCAGTACTTTTCATTAGAATGTGTGTCTTCTGTAATTCACTTCAACATGTGTAATTTGTGTCGGGGGAGCAAGCTGGTTCTACCCTGTTCACTCTCAGACTGGTGCTATATCCAGTGCTATACCTTGAATCAGCCTGTCTACCTTCATTCATAAAGCTTCAGCTTTCTCTGTAATAATAACAGTATTCTTGAGTTGATTCAGACTCATATCTAGACAGTTTATTTTCAGATCCCATGACTGCTTTAAAATGTATCTTAATACAAACTTCTGTTAGTGGTTAAATGAGTGAACCTGATTTTGATTCAATATCCCCACGATCTCGAACCCAAAAGCTTTTTCTATCTTTTTTTTTTTTAAATGCACCTTCTATCATAAATACACAGTCAAAAGAAAATGTGCTAATGCTCTGAACAAAGCAAGCTTTGATTTCACGGTTTATCAAATCAGTCAAATTTTATCATTGTCCCTAGATGCTACTTCCACAAACACAACCTGTAGCAGCCTTTCTTTTGCCTTTGGAAAGCTTTGGAAAGGTTACCTCCCTCACAAACTGCCAAATTTCCATTGATCAAAGCAAGAAAGAGGCAAATCCATTTGTATCAATGACAACTGGATTGAAGATACTATATTTAGGTCCTTTTAAAGCAAATAATCTCTATGAAAGATCTCTCTGACTGGTTTTAACTGGATTTCCAGTATGAATTTTCCCTGTGTTGTAGAAGTCTCAGAATAAAGATAGAGTCAAAGTACTCTATATAAATACTTACATATCCCCCAAAACTCACAGTGTTTTTTTATTCCATATATGTGACCTGCAGGGAAAAAAATAACAGTACCAGTTCTCATCAGACTTGATGGTGGAATAGCTGAAACCCTAAGTAGTTGGCATTAACATATAGTGTTGCAGTCCAATTCTAATGTCACTTCAGAATTATTGCTCCCTTAAAGTTAGGCAAAAATGATTAGGACTTTGCAAAGTTGTCTCTTTCTATCTTTACTCTATTCATGTTGCCAGGAGATACATACTGGGGGGAAGTGGGTACAGGTGGCACTAAATATGTGTGATCGCACATACATGGATTACCATGGTAGTACAGTATCTTTAAAATAATTGATTTGCTAAATTGTCTTAACTAAAAATACTAAGGTGATAACTTAGTATAAATGCATTATTAATATTTTTCCTTTCTTTAATAGCCAGGAAAAAGATAATAACTACGTAAATTTGGGACCTAGGAAAAAAAGATGTGGTCCAAGGTCAATCACAGTCAACAGAAAAATAACTATGAACATCAGTGGAATTTGGACTTTGGAGGAGCTGAGAAAGGGAGTATGGTCAAAATTAGAACTTCAAAAAGCCAAATATTTCTCCAAGAATCTGCTCCATCCGCTTTCAAGGTGCCGACTTTTTCCCAAAAGTACATTTAAAGAGTGTGGAGGGCCAGGCAGGTAAGAGAGTGAGCTCAGAATATAGAAAGCTTTCTTGTAAATGCAGTATGTACCCAGAGGATATTCGAAGACTTTTGAGTAAACTGTAGGATTGTACCCTGGCTGAAAAACACAAGAGCCTGTAATTATGCTGTGTTGTATTTATTCAATGGTGAATTATTTTAGCTTTTTTTTTCCGCCATAGGATGTTCTTTATTTACAGGTCATGTGGTTTGGGTGTACTTTATTTTTAATACCATTCATAATTTTGTTTTGGAACCACAATATTTATTAGAACAGCATAGCATATAAAAGCCACCTTTTTGCCTTTGTGCAGCTAAATAAATAACATATATAATACATATCCATCTCAGTGCTGAATATATTAAGGCACCTTCACAGTACTGTACTTTTCAACATCCAACTTTGTGATTTAACTCCGCTCTGTGCTACTTTTTTATTAAATCAGACAGATTGGTGATCTATTTTGCAGTGCATGGAATGTAAGCAGACCCTGGTACTCTTCATTCTCTGCACACCTTCCGTTCTTTAAGATATTTATTGAAATGGTTGGTGAGGTGCAACAAGCCAGACATAATATTCCCCTTGCCTTTTGTGCGACTACACTGTAATGAAGAATTAATAACAGATTCCTGAACAATATTAATCATACTTTCACAAGCCAGTAGGGAACAATTTAAGTGCAGCAAAATTAATGTAACGGTCCAACTCATAGGACCACGCAGAAAGTCAGAAAAAATGGGCCCTGCTAAAGAGCTTTCCTTCATCCCTGATGCGGTGAAGTGTTAGCACAACTCATCGCACAGACCACTGAGCTGCCTCTGTCCTCAGCAGATGTTGGCCTGCCGAAGTGTCTGGCCGTGTTGTCAGCACTCCTCCTGCGTTTTCTGCATAGATACTCACTGAAAAGCCCTCTCTTTACAGGGTGGAGAATAGACCTAAATGGATACTATTCGTCCCTTTCTGTAAGAATATTCCCAGTTGAGAGAAGAGATGATCTGACAATTTCATATATTAGCACACAGGGAGGAAAAATCATGTGGTCAGTGAAAATATTTACTTTTGATATTTTCAAAATATTTATTGTCAATACCTTCAAAATATTTCATTACAAGCATCATTCTTTTTTATTCTATATTTCACCTTTTTGGAAATGGACATTAAATTAAATTTGAAAATGAAAAGTGGCTTTAAACAAACTTTCCTTTGAGATTTCGCATCTCAGAGACATCAGAATGAATATTCTGGTCATTCCTAAATTTTATCCAACATTTTTCCAGGTCTAAAGAATCACCTGAAAACTATTCATTCAGGCTTTCACTTTTGACAAATGGGTGTTTCTAAAGGAAAAAAATGATTCTGTCAGAGACGGTCTGACTAGCCAGAGGGCAAAGTTCCCAATGAGGCTTTACCATACCATGTTTTCTTGTCATGATAAATCTATGATAACTCTGCAGTAGTTAGTGTCTTCCATTTTTGCAAAATGCAGGGTCAGAACTTGACCCCACAAAACATCCTTAATGAAAAATTATAATGGTCTGAGTATAACCTATAAAAGAATTAATTTTTCAGAATCTCTTAAAATATTACACAAAGGGTAATCATGTTAAAAGAATGCTGTTAATTAGACACTGTTAAAATGGGAAAGGCTTTAACATGGAGACTACAGTGTTTCACTGTGGTCTTGTTTTTTAATCAGGATAAATATATTACATCAGGAAGACCTATATATTTTTAGTAAGCTCACTGTTGGAGAACTTTAGTAGATGAAGGCTAAATCTTGGTTCCACAGTTAAGCACAGAAATGACTGATTAGTGAGAAGAAAGGGGTCAGGGGGCTACTCCTGAGTGTGATGATTATTTGGGGGAAAAATCTCCCAGTCGTAGCCCAGTTAGATGTTTGCTGCTGTTTTCGCAGGAATGTTGAATAGAAGAGATTCAAGTGAAACAGTCATGAAAAAAGTGTCCGTCTTTTGTTATTCCTGATGATTTTTTCATTCATCTCTAACATAAAGTGTATTCAGCATGTATAACCTCACATGGCCAGCTGCTCACCTGTGTAACTGAGTACTGCTGCTGCGTGGCAGGATGCTTTGCCTTACGCTGGCAAGCCATGCCTGTGGCTCCTGCTGATTCTTTGGGGAGGTGGGATGCTCATTGCACCAGGTCATAGTGCTAGCTGCTTATGGCAAGTTCATAGTCACTGAGGCTCAGCCATTCTCTTCTTCCAGCTCATCCTGAATGCTTCCTGCTGTCCTGTTTTATTAAATGCTAGGGAGCACAGCCCTGACTTTGCACTTAGTCATGGGCCACCATGCAATGTTGCGAGGAATTTAGCCTTTTTGACAAACTGTAAATGCTTATAACTCTGAACTGAGCCATGAGGGTGTGCTGTGGCTCAGAGCAGTGGTGTATGAAGACCTGCATTAAGCCAACTGAACCTGGCAATGCTTTTTGCCCCATCTTTTGGCAGGAAGGGTCTCAATCCTCAATTCTGTGACAGTGTTATCACAAAACATGGACCTGAGTGATTCTTCATCCCTAGTCAGCCAGCTAAAAGGGACCTCTTGTCTCACCAAGTAATAAAAGTGGCAGATGTGGTGTATGTCCTTGGAAATAATACAGTTTCCAGATACGCCAAAACCATTAGGATTGCTCTGACTCTAGCTTAAATGTAGGGATGAGGACATGAGGCTGTTATATCCTGTTGTCTTCTTCCTTGATTCACTTCTCTAGGTACACATGGCACTGCCCCTCCAGAGATCACGCAAGAGACGGAAAAGGCTCATTTTGGTCTTTTTGCCTTTGCTTTAGAGCAAGAGCATCAACAGTCCAAAGCATTCAAATATTTCTTCTGAATCTGTGTGCTGAATATAGATTTTAGATCTTTCAGGCAAAGGAGGAATGACTTTGCATGTTGAAAGTAATAATCAAAATGCGCAGTGTCTGAATTGAAGCTCTGATGTAAACGCTACACAAAATCCCAATCAGCTCCTAGCAGAATTTCATAAGGGCATGCAAGGAACACCTTGATTAAAACAGTGGTCCACTGAGCCTACTTTCTAACTGCTTCTTATTGTATTAATTCAAAGTTTTTCTGTTACTGGAAAATTAAGTAGCAGGTGTAGTTTTAATGAACTGTAGCAGACTGGGTTTAGTGGTGTGGTAAATAGATTGTGATATTCATTTCCAATTAAAGTTCTTTTGCAAAGATCAATGAAGCACATTCTCATAAATTGAATCACAGTAAACTAATAAACAAATTTCTTTCAGCCTGCTGATGGCAAATTCTTATTTCCTTAACATGTTAGATCACATCATGGTATTAATTATATGATGCATAAGCAACAAAGAAGCAATCATTTATTTAGCAATAATTTTATATTTATTTTTACCCTGCAATTAGCTTTACAGATAATTCTATACCTATAGGCAAGGAACATTAAGCATTAGACAAAGAACATTTCAAGTGAATATTTTTAATGCTTCACTTCTGTCTATCACCCAAAGCAATCTTTAAAATCTTGTTAATGAATCTGCTGCATTATTTATTTTGCTGATTAAAAGGGCCACTACCTCTGGAAGGGTGCACTGTAACCTTTAAACTCAATTACTATATACGACATTCACATCAGTAGCAACAGTGTTCAGGAATAATAGAGCAAAGGTTTAATTCTGCATCTGTAAACATATTGCTATAGTCATTTAAAAAAATGAATATATTAATTTACCAATCTCAAATGTCAGCAGTATATTCTTAGCATATAGCAATGGTGTGACAGTTCATTGGGCTCCTACTCTGATTATATAAGAATATATTTTGGTGCTGAATAGAGCCCTGATCATTGATTGAGGTCTCTGGGGGGATACCAGCACATACACTAGGCTAATAAAAATGATAAAATAAAGTTCTCATTGTATAATAATGTCATTTCTTGAGATCCTGTCATTATTGTAGGCATGTGAGATGCCTATCAGAATGGATTAAACATCCCCAGAAGGAGCTTTTTTAGGCTTCCACTACGTGAAGTTACATAAGCTAAGCTCGGGTTTGGAAGGCCAAACTCCCTTCAATCCCTTTTTAGGCTGGTGGAGAGAGATCGGTTTTGCTGGAGGCCATTCAAAGCCCTGAGGTTAGACTTTCCTGGCAAGTTCTGTGGAGAGGCCCATCTTCCACTTTTAGCTATAGGGAGAAGAGAGAGAGCAGACTGAAGTTCACTTTGTGAATGTCTTATATGTAAGTATTAGTAATTTGTAAATATTTTTCTGAATAGATAGCTTTAAGTTTGGACATACTCATCTTCTGTAGTGTTCTTTATGGCACTAATGCTTCCACAACATTTTTACCTTCCACTTAACAAAGGCTGCTGCTTTATTGCATTTTGGGGTCTTTATTTTGATTTTTCCATCTGCTGTTTACCTGAGGTTAAGTTTATTGCTAATGACTGGCTCCTTCTAGTTAGTAGTACTGAAATGTATTCTGTAAAGACTCCTCAGGTTCTTCAGAGCTACCTAGGAGTTTGCAAGTGGAAAGCTGTCACCTCCTGCCTTGGATGGGCACTGACTGTGGAGTATTCCACTTCTGAAAAGATGAAAACCTGTGGTTGCCTTTGTCTTATTTTTAATGCAAAACATGTATTTGGAAATTTTGCAGTCTGCCAAAAATCTTTTTCAGGCTTAAATATAGTCATTGTGCAAGTGCAGGTGTCTTGTTTTCGGCTGCCGCCGGCAACAAAAGCGCCACGCGGCCGCCCCTCCCCCCGCCGCGGTGCGGAGGAGAATGGAAAGAAAGAGGCAGAAACTGGTGGGT
>Ga0065711_1026670_pt1 | contig 62872 bp, 26 predicted proteins | sample Hoacrofraction12_FD_59098 | JGI IMG/M metagenome (GOLD analysis project Ga0065711, IMG submission 59098) | Hoatzin crop microbial communities from Cojedes, Venezuela - Epithelial fraction 12 v2 (version 2) | ecosystem: Host-associated > Birds > Digestive system > Esophagus > Crop | place... | reverse complement strand
GAGGGAGCTGGGCTTGTTCAGCCTGAAGAAGAGAAGGCTGAGAGGGGACCTTATAAATGCTTACAAATATCTGAAGGGTGGGTGTCAGGAGGATGGGGCCAGACTCTTTTCAGTGGTGTCCACTGACAGGACAAGGGGCAACAGGCACAAACTGAAGCACAGGAAGTTCCATCTGAATATGAGGAAGAACTTCTTCCCTCTGAGGGTGATGGAGCCCTGGAACAGGCTGCCCAGGGAGCTTGTGGAGTCTCCTTCTCTATTCAAGACCTGTCTGGAATAGAGCCTGCTGTAGGTGACCCTGCTTCGGCAGGGGGGTTGGACTAGATGACCCACAGAGGTCCCTTCCAACCCGGAACATTCTGTGATTCTGTGATCTCATAATAGGTGGAGCGTAGGGTATTTCCGTGGATCTAAAGGAGAGGTTCATTACGTTGTCTGTCTTTACTGACGATCCTGTGTGGTTGGTTGTGGTGGGTTTTTTTTCCCTCTTTGTTTTTTCATGCCCCTACTTGGTTGTCTTCTGCTTTTTTCTTTTTTTTTTTCTTACTCCCTTAAATTGGTGTAAGCTGTGTTGGAGTCATATGAAACTTATTAGATATGTTTACAATAATGATAATCTCAGTTTCTTGTATTTTAGGATCCAACAAGAGTAGAGAAGACAGCAAATTACCTAAGATGTGAGAAGTCCCACTTGAATGAACTAAAACCTTGTTTTCAAAATGGACCGAAGTAAGCGGAATTCAATAGCAGGATTTCCACCACGCTTGGAGCGCGCTGAAGACTTTGATGGTGGCACTGGAGGAGAAGGGACTGCATCCCAGATAGGAAGAGTTTGTACCTCTTCATACAGAGCCCTGATAAGTGCCTTTTCCAGACTTACCCGTCTTGATGACTTCACACGTGAGAAAATTGGCTCTGGTTTCTTCTCTGAAGTGTTCAAGGTGCGTGTTTAGTCCTTTCGTCTCGTCATGTTGATTGCTTCATGTTTGGTGCTGAGAATGTACAAGAGTATCAGCAGAAATACTTTTCACTGAAGTCAACTGTTAGTTCTTGTATTTGCTTTACTCAGGATAAGTGACTGGTGATTTCTTCTGTCACTCTTCCAGCTGTATTTTACCACTTGTAATTTACATGGGGAGTTGCAGAGGCTGTTTGGGAGAAACAGTAAAAGCTAAAAAAAAAATATTAGTTTATCTTTTGATGTCTGCCATGTATTTTTGCATTCATGTTGTGTGTTAAACACCAATGGCTATTGCTTCTCTCATATGTAAGTGTGAATGTCTTTTAATTTAGCTAAATTATTAGTTTTGTGGTGTTGTACTCATTCCTTTGGTGGTCTTTGCCTCTCAACACTAGATTCATATGTTAGGAGATCTACATGTGATTACTGAATTTGAGGCCACAACATTACTGTGTTGAAGTTACAATACAATTAGCTGCTCTTCTCTGTGTCCTTTGTTACTTGTTATGCCATGCTGCTAGCTCAAATAATCAGAGATTGATTTGAAGTAAACAGTATGAATGAGAATATCTGATGTTGTCGGTGATTTGCTGCTATGAATTTGGGAAGTGGGTAAGATCTTTGTAAGGCTATTTGTGAAACCATACAGGCAACCCCAGTTTTATAGTGCTGGTGATACTTCTGCTGTTCTGACTGTTTTAGTAAGGTTTATTGTAGAGGAATAGAACATTGAGTTGGCTTCCAGGTTTTCAGACACTGCAAAAGTGATTTGTTTCCTTGTCCTAGTTCCTGACTTTAAACGAAGTCACCCTCCAAATTATTTCCATTCTAGTGAAATACCAGAAAACTTTATCTCACAATATATTATGTCCATTCCATGACACTTCATGTGGTCTTTTCTTTAAGAACTTAAACCAAAAAACCTCTTATCCAGCTTTATTGCTATGAATAGGTAAGTGAATTAGAAAATAATTTTTATTTTTGTGTTGCTTTAATACCCACACACATTCACATCTCCATATATACCTCTACTCTGCTATAAACGCAAGTCACTGCACAGAAGTTTTTCTGTTTAGCTAGATAGATGAAATTTTATTTCCACTAACACATGTTTTTAGTTGTTTCAGATAAGCAGATAAGAAGAATTTTATTTGGCGTGTGTAGGAGACTTGGTACAGGTCAGCTCTTTATAAAGCCAACTTGTATACCAATTGAAAACAAGGTTTTGGTTTGTTTTTTCTTCATATTTTCCTGTTTGGAAAACTTTATATAATGCATTTTGTATCAACTGTCTTTGTATCTAGACATTTCTTAACGTGAAATGGATGAATTTTTGAAGTTCTGTGTGCCACTGAACTAATCTGTGCAGCTTTTATGGTGAAGCTGCGGTGAAGTGTATAAAGGTACCAGTAGACTTGGGTCATCTGTAACTAGGGAATAACAGACCTTGGTTTGTTTGTGTGAATTTCAGCATTCATGGTTTTTGAGTATTTTTTCTTAGGTTTATCTCACTGTTGCTGATTAGACATTGTGTCTTTTGCTGTTCTGTTAATTCAGGATTCAGCACTCTTTAATACTTGGATTTTACAGTGCTTAGGTTGTGACTTTATCCTATAGTGGTACTGCCAATCAAGTGCTTATGTTTGGGCTTCAAAATGTTATGTAGTCAGAGCTACATACTTTGTGAATGAATTTACTAGGTGAAATAGCTATAATATTCTACCATGTATTGGTGTGGAACATCATGGAGAAGTGCCCTGAGGCAAGGTGCTTGCATATCCAGCAGAAAGGTACAGTATTCTTGATCATTAGGAAGCAAAAGTAGGTGTGTGTGAGGGAAAAAGTGGCTAAAAGTAGAGGTAAATTTCCAGTATTTGTAGCAATTGATATCTTATTTTAAGAGAGCACTTGGTTTAGTCAGGTAGTGGCATACAGAGGTAACCAACTGTTTGAGAACTTACGCTGTTTGAGAGAAATCCCTGATATTCGATTTACCTTACTGTGCATAAATAACTCAAAACCTTCCTCTGCTATTCCCCTTTCAGGAAGCTGAACTAGACATCGTGTGGTGTCAGTCAGCAATCAGTGGCATTATTCTAAGAGAGCGATGGTAGTCTGGTATCTGTTTTCCCAGAAACAACCACAGACCTCCTGCAGGGACACAATGAATGCTAAAGCCTTTTCTTTCACATCAGTTTCAAACAAGATTTTGCTTCAGTTTTGGCAGAAAGGGGTGAGAATGCATTACAGCCTTATTTTCGATGCAGTTCTATCGTCATTTAAGCAGGTTTCTGTTCTGCTAGTTTATCAGCCTGACCACCTCTGTCATTAATCCTACTGTGCTGATGATCAGATTTCATGCAAAAACCTTGATGTGCTTCCAGGAGGAGAGCCTCATGGTGTGACACAGTTAAAGTTCAGTTTGATCTGCAGGCTCCCAGCTAAGTGAATGAACTTGAGAAAAATCCAGGATAGTTCTAGACTTACTGTGTAAGTAACTTTAAATGAGCAATGAAGCCTTCCCTTTGCGTTAGCAAAGGTGTCTAAACCCCGTGTCACCAGAGCTTTTCCAATTATGTATGTCTATTGTTTTGTGAGTATCATACATTGGGTTCACTCAAGTGATTTAACAAAGAACGCTTAGAGTGTTTCAAGGCTTTGGGATTTTTGTTTTGCTGTGTAACTGACAATTGTTTTCAGTGACTTCTCCTCCATTCTCTTTTGTGGAAACTCCTTTTTAAATATTGTCTATCATAGTGGATAGAAGTTGCCTTCTCTTAACTTGAGAATAGGAGTAAGTTACATCTTAGATGTATACATTAATGGTCATGTGTGCTATAAATGATCTTTTAGCATTTCTAGTGCACCTTTATTCATACACAGGTTAAACTTTGTGATTTATTCAGCATAAAGTATTGAACTAGCATTTTGATTTTGTTAGCCATCATGATAACAATTTGCATTCACCTGAATGCTAAGTATTATGGAAACTAGTCTAGAAAAACTGAACTTTGTCAAACTATTAGCAATCTAGTTTGAAGCAGCTGACTGACTAGGGCCAGTTTTAATTTTCAGTGGCAAGTGCAGAACGCTGAGGTTTGCTTTTAAGATTGAACTAGGCAAAGACTGTTTATGTAAATGAACAATGCCCAGCCATGATCCCAAACCTTTAAATTCCTACCTGGGAAGACCGATAAGGGCTGATGGAGCTATAAGTAACTGTGAGGGAGATAAGCATAATCCTGAAACTAAATACCCTATTAGGAAATAATACTACTCATTATAAAATGTGTTGGAGCAGTAGTCAGACTAAAATCCAGGATCTTTTTCTCTTCAAGTATACCTTCAGATTCAAAGTCAGTACTAACTGTTTGAGTTGCTAAAAAGTTCCTTCAGGTTCCTTGTTGGCTCTGCATTCTGTAGCTGAACTTTTGGGAGAGACTGGAAATACTTCAGCACTTCAGCTGAATGTTAAAAATTGACTTTTTGCAGTTTGTTGTTCATGTATACATGAAAACAGGGATCATTGATCCAGTATAGCATTGTGCAAATTCAGTGTCCTGTGTGTTTGCATGTTGGGAAAGTTGTGTTGCTGTACAGGTGTGGTCACTGGGGAATTTGAGGGTTTTGACTGTTGAGGAATGGTGAAGTCTTTTGACATCCAGAGAAGATACCATGGTTTTGTCTTGGGTAGTTCTGGATGCTAAAATAGTTGTTTCACTGCAGACTTCTTCCGCTGTTTTAAATATGCCAAGCCATCTAATTCGCAGTGCTATCAGAAGATAATTCAAGAGGAGGAAAACAAGTTACGTTTGAGTCACTCTGGTTAGCTGTGCAGTGCAGGGACATCTCACTGCTACTGTAATGATGGTCTTAACTGTTGAAAGCTACTCGCTCCCCAGTAGCTAGAGAGCTGACATATGTATAACAGGGAACATGTGCTGTCAAAACTGCTAAAGCCAGTGTAGCCTTCCAAAGATAATCTTTGGGACAGGCAGAGATTGAATTTGAAGAGACAACTCAAGTCAACAAAGCCACAGTCTTGACTACCTGAAACTGTGCTTTTAACCTTGTAGGAGTCAAGAGATTCACTATTTGAAATTAGCCATCAGAGAGAAAAATTGCATCTTCTAAAATACTCTTAAGCTATGTGTCAGTATAGTTTGCATCTTAAGCATGTACCTGGGAAGGTTAATTCATGTGAGCAGTGAAAAAGGTGCATAATACCTTAAAAAAAATCAGTTAATGAAATGCTTGTTTAATGGTGGATGGGCAAAGACGAGACTATGAATATAAGATGTATAAGACATAATGCAAAATAAACTGCCTCTTAGAGATGAAATACTAAGCAACTGAGCATGAGTGCCTCCAAAGAAAAAAATTGAGATGGAAATCAGCCCTGTCATATCAGCATATTTACTGACAGCACCAAGCACTAAGCACTCAGTTTATGATCCCCTATAACTAGAGATCCTTTCTGCAGAACTTCTGGCTGCATCATTTTCCCATTTTTGCACTTGTACAGCAGATTTTACCTAGTAATCCCTACTGGGTTAAATAATTTGGAATTTTTTGTGTGTGTTGATCTCCTTCATGCATTTCTTATTTTTTCAAGATCACTTTGAATTCTAATCCTGTCTCAGAAGTGCTTGGCCCTCTTTCACTCTCTGGTTTGACTTCAGGCAGATTCCTCCAGAGTCCTACTTGATAATCTTACCAGTTTACCTGTGAACCACTAGCTACTCGTTTGATTATGGTTTTGCATTGTTACTTTATGGTAGTTCCTTGTAGATTACACTTGTCTGGCTGATCTATGAAGATGGCTTGTAAGATGCATCGAAGCCATATGGAAAACAAGATACGAATCTTAGTGCTGGTATGACATGGGTACCCTTGAGAAACAAATGCTGGAAATGGGTCAGTGCTATTCTGTGATGTACGGAGTCCATAACCTATGAAACTATAACATAACACCTGTCCAGGTGCAAGGCCAAGTCTGAATACAAAGAAAGGGCAGCATACTTTTGGCTGCCTTAACGAGAGGGATGATGAGTACAAATGGGTCAGTACCCTCAGGATAGTCATGCTGTATGTGCTTATGCTGTAAGGCCTTCTGTTTGAATACCTTGGAGTGATGGTCTTCAATTCATCAATTAGTTGTTAGTCTTTATTTTGTGTGGTAAATTTTATGTGCTCCGAGTTTCAGAAGTGCTGACTGATCAGGGAACCTGTTCTTGTCTAAATACATACCTTGCGCCTGAGGTTAGGATCCTGTTTCTCGTATTTATTTAATGTCTTCAAGGTGCCTTAAAGATAAGCAGCATCCAGCTCTCTAATGTTAAAGGAGAAACAGAGCTGATGTGGAGTTGTGCTTAGGGATAACGTGAAGGACACTTACATATAATTCTTTTTTATCAAATACTTGTAGTGTACTTGGGATAAAACTGGTAGTTCTGTTACCTCTAATGTATACTATCTAGTATAATTTATGCTCTGTATCATTTATGATACTGTGTCATGCTGGTGAGCTTGATCTCTGGAACATCCGACTGTGGTAGATCTGAGAGATACTACTGACCTGGCTTTCCCAAAGCGACCCATTGAGAGTTGGTGTGTTGGTTTTTTTTTTTATTTTATTACTTTATTACTATTCTGCTTGATTAACTTCTCTCTCTGTGTTTGTAATTGTGCAGGCCTTGAGGAGTCTGGTGCAGAAATGTTTGATGTCAGTTTTCTCTTTTGGCCTCTAACCTAGGTTTGACAGAACTTGCTAACTAGAGTAAACAGTGCAGAGTAAGAACTGTACAATAGAGTGAGTGAGGGACTAACTCATAGGGCTTCAGATGCAGAAGCTGTGAGAATAGACAGGTCACTTGACCAAAAAAAATAAAATGTGTGTCTTGGTTCGCATGAATATCTATTTTCATGTTATGCTTTGCCCATTATGTCTCATGGATACACTACATGTTTAAAAATAAAGGCATTATGGACTTCTCAATAGCTTTTCCAAGCCTTAACTATTTAGGTCATCTACACACACACACTGCCACATGATCAAAGGTCATTATATTTTACTGGGAACTGGTATTTTGTCTGCAGCATATATTGACACCACATACAATACAGGTATACACCCCCCACCTCCTCTTGTTGTATTTTTAATTCAGTTTTGAACTGAAGACCTCAAACACCGTATTATGGATTCCAGTGCTCAGTGGGTAATCTCACTGTCTGTAAGTTTGTGCCTAACTTGAAGTCTATGGGTGTGCTAGTCCACTCAGTTGTTGTTTATATTGTTTTGGCTGGGACAGCGTCTTTTTAATGCCTCTTCTTTCCTCCCTACAAAACTTCATGTATGTTATCTAGTTAGGTTTTGACCTTTTTAGTGTGCTAACTAATCCTGATTTCTGTCTTTCCTGTCCCACCTCCACTCTGGGAATGATGTAGTTCTTGCAATATAGGTTTAAGTCTTTCCAATGTCTTTCTCTTTTTAAAGTGAACATCCTAACTCAGAATGCCCTAGTTTTGTTTTTAACAACGACATGTAAATAATGTTGTTTTGCTTTGTGTCACACTGTTATAAAAAATGCACACCGCTTGTTGTCATAGCGTGTTAGTACCTTATGTTTAATGGGTGTGGGTCTCCTGTTCTGTAGCCTTCAGTGCTTGTTTGTAGTGGAGTTTTTAATTTAGTTATGTTGATTTTTTGCTCAGATGGACCTAAGATATGAAGTGGCTTTCACTACTTAGTGAAATAAGGCAAACAGAGTAATGCTACAAACTTACAAGTTTCAATTTTTCTGAGTGGCAGCTTCCATCAGTGAGCTGGAAGTGAATGCAGAATATTGAGCAACAGGAGGCCTAGCTCAGTTCCTCTGGAAGCTCAGTAGAAGACTTCCCTATCTTATGCTGTGTTGTCACATGCAACTGTATCTTAAGCTATCATTAGCCAGTCTTTAGTTGTAGTGGGTTGTGGCACGAAGTCAGATGTCTTACAGAAATCTGCATGTTCATGTATGTGTATTGCTATTGTAAAACATTTATACAATTAGCTTAATAAATCTTATCGCCTAATTTTAAAATTAATGTAAAGCTGCGAAAGGATGTTATGAGAACTACTACAATATCCTTAGCTGAGCCAGACTCAAGTATATGTGATCTGTTCTTGGCAGCCATTTTTGGCCTGTGCTTTAAACTTCCACTGGATAAGATTCTAGAACCTCCTTTGGTGTATGCAGGTCATATTTTGTATTATTATTTTTTTAACTATCCTTTTATAGCTAGAACTTCCCAGTTTGAGTTGTTTCCACAGCTGGTCCTATCTATTTGCTTCTTGACTCTACTAGTGACTTGTTACTGACAGAGGGTTCAGTTTTCCTGTGGCATTTAGTGATACATCATGACAGCAGAGGCCTTCTTCCAAGAGCAAAATATCTGTGAATGTGTGGAAGGAGGGAAGAAGATATATGAGTAGTTTTATAAATGAGCATGCAGAGGGGGGAATGCCAGTTCAGGTTAGAAGAAGAGGATGACTGCAAAAAGGAAGAGGTGCGGAAAAAAGGGCAAGAGAATCTGAATTCAAGGCAAGAGGGCTGCTGCTTGATTTTCAGCCCATGCTCAGCAAAATCCCACTGGAGAAGATGTTGGAAACCAGTGCCTTAAAATTTGCAGACAGTACTTTCCAGAACTGGAATCTTTATTAGCTTGGGTTTTGATGGATAAGCAGGCACTGCAATGTTTGAACTGTCAGTGTGTTTTAAATGTAAATATGAGTCTGCATTATTTCAAGGTTTTGCAGGATGGCCAAGAGTGGAACTGGTACAGAGCTCCCTCCTGCAGGACAAGGTCCCAGCACACTCCCAGGACTCTACAAGCAAGTTCTTACTGTCTTGTCTGTGTGCACCTGTTTCCTGCATAAATGGGATGTCAGTCTTTAGGACGGTCAGACCAATACTTTCCCCCTGAATTCTCTTAAGGGGAAAGGAGCTAGTTGTCGGCATAGGTCAAGGAGATTCTGGGCATTCCAGCTGGAGGCAAACTTTCCTTAATCCTAACATACCCTTTTGATTGTTATTTTAAAACTCTCAGCATAAGCACTGACAACAGGAAAAAGTTTGTTTCTTTGTTAATACCAAACTAAGGGATGAATTTGACTCTTGGTACAGCTCTGGCTTTTGCTTTCAAACAGCTTCATTGCTTTGTCACCAGACTTTAGACCAAAATTACATTCTTAAAGGTGACATTAATATCTGCATAAAATCACTTACTGGGCAGAATGCCTGTGTGTTTTCCATGTAGAGGACAATAGGAAGACTGATTGTGTGTAGGTGTGTTTCTTTATGGTAGCTGTTGTATATGAGATATAGTGTTGCTGGAACCATAGCTCGGTTAACGCAGTGTGTGTGTGAACTTCTGTTGTGTCCCCAGACTTAGTGTAGTTGTGTTCTTGCCATTAGAAGTGTACTGGAGATAATTGCACTTATTTTTTCGCTGGAAACTAATTCTTACCCGGTAGGCATAATTGTTTTCTGCAAGTTTTGCTTACGTCAGGCTTTGGCGTTTTTACTGTTTAGGCCTTCCTACCACACTGTTACATCTTTATGTGTTTTTCTTTGCTTTATAGATTTGTGGAGCCAAAAACATAGGGTTGGGCTTTTCATCCTTTTGTCCAAGGGGAAAAGCAGCTTTATCTGTCATTCTTGTGGACATCTCCTTAACCTGTTCTTTAAAGCTGGTAGAAACTACTGCAGTGGAAGATACTAACTCCCAGGTATGTCTGAAGAAGCAATTTTATTGAGCAAGAGAGGAGTGGCTGCATCATAAGCCACACTGGACTGTAAAACCTCCAGCAGCAGATTAAGCTACTGTGGCTTCCTGTGAAGACGACGTGTGTGAACAGCTCTGTCTGAGCGGGGATGGCAGAAGCCCTTGGCAGAGGGATGGTAAAAACCTACCGAGGAAGCGAGAGGGCATCTGGAAGATCTGCTTTCCGTCATCTATGTGTGCTTTCCTCATACCTTCTCTGTTTAGAATGGTTGTCATTTTGTCTTAAGGAACAAAATAGTAACACTGTGGATTTAGAAATTTGAAGTACAACAAAAATATCTTTTTGTATAACTCATAAGGAAGTATTTCTGCTATTCAGGTTAAAAATGCTCTGAAGGCAGCACTGAGATCGAAGTTGGCTGATAATGTGAAATTTCACAGGAAACCTCAAAGTTATCTCATACTTTTTCTTTGTCCTTACTGATTGAATTTCGAAGTTCTCTCATTTTCTAATGTGTTGCTTTGAACATTTAGTGTAAGATTTGCACTAGGAAAGGATCCTCTTTGATTGCCTCTGGAATTAGCAGTCTGATCAAGGGCCTGAACAAATATAGGTGTTCTTCAAAAACTGTGTAAAACATTAGAGATGAGATCACACAATATCCTTGACATTTATGGGACTATTTGATAGCCTTAAAAGCTGTTTTGTTTTAGTTAGCCTATGAAATATTTGTAGGAAACTGTCTAGTTGGATGTATTAAGTACTTTTTCAGCATTGGATATTTGGCTTTTCTAAAGCTGGAGAACTGTAACCCTTAGTGTCCACACATGGGGAAAATAAACAATAATAATTGTTTTAATAACTAGAAAAGTGATTCAGTGAATTACTTCAATCTTAATGTGTTTGGTTTATAAAAATTGATGTCATTACAGTGCATGAGTAGTCTTATAATGAGAAAACAGTTGTTTAAAGGTACTCTTTAGTGTAGTGCAAAAAAAGTATAATAAGGCCCAATGGCTAGAAGCTGTAATAAGAAAGAATTGTGCTTATTTTGAAAAATTAAGTGGCTGTAAGAACAGCCTCACCAACTGGAAATTGTCTTCTCTCTCCTGTTGGTTCATTGGTGATATTTGCAGCCATCCTATTTTTTCAGAATGTTCTTGATTCAGCTTGGCAAGGTGTTGAGAAACTTACAGCTACCAACAGTTTAAGACCACCAATTTTGGAAACTGATGGTCTAGACAATTTTTTTTAACTGAAGTGTTTGAGGTTTTTCTCCTTGAGCTTAGTGTTGATCCATCAGGCAAAATGAGATCATTCAGGCTCTGCTTATGACATGAAGTGGGAGAAGAAGTCCTCAAAGGTTGGAAAATGAGTAGGGAATGAGTAAGTGTATTATTCTACATAGTGGTTACGCAGATCTAATATTTGGTCTTGTAGGCATGGGGAATATAATACATCTTGTGACTGAGAAGTAGCACCTATTTAAGCAGTGTGTCTCCCCTCACAGGTGTGGTGCATTATTCCTCTTCTAAATTTCTTCTGTGGTTCTGTCACAGTGGGATAGAGCTGTCACAGTTATTGCTTCTGTCCTTGTGTGATGTGATGACTGTTAACAAGACAGACAGCAGATCTTCATGTTCACACATGCCTTTTTGTCTCGTTTCTTATTTCAGTGGGGTTCAATTTTAAGCTGAAAATCTTCTGCTTTTGGCTAGTGGAGGAAACTCGCCTCACTCAAGATGACAAGCAAGCTATGGGTGGCTTAAGGTCTCTTACGTGAAGTTGCAGCATTAAAACACACTGCTAATTGTTTGCTTGGGAATACAGTCACTCTGTGTATTATAAACTGCCCAAGAAGGCTAGAATAACCTTGAAATGTCATTTCAAGCCCTTGAGTTATATCAGCTAGGTGGTTCTAATCAGTCTCTTTGTACTCTGATACTAGTCAGGAGTAGGAAGAAGCACCATTCTGGAACTGAGATGAAGGCACAAATCCTGAGGATGGTGGTGCTTTCCTAAGCAAAGTGAAAGTCTTGTGAGTTTGATTTGTCTCACGCAGATGTGTGAAGTATCAGCCTTTTGGAACCCTTCTACCAACTGCTAAGATGATTTGTATGGCAACCACTAAACCAGACAGTTGTCTTCCTCTTGCTAGTGATTTTTTTGGTTATTGAGGTGCCAAGTTGCTGTCATCCTAGTCCTTGTCGCTTAATTAGCCAGTGCTTTTATAGGGCATAGGCTGTGGGGAGAAGTAGTAATAAATAGGCCTTACTCCAATGGATCATTAATACAGGAATTAAAAACCTCATCTGCGTTATTATTCTTTGAATTGCACAATCAGGGCAAAATACTCACTTCATCCCCACTCATGTGTGAGTATCATTAAAATTTAGAATTACCTGTCTGACTTGCAGGGCACTCTGACTGACATTTAGCAGAACTGAGGATGCTTTGAAATACAAAGTGGAGTGGAGGGCTAGTTCACATTTGTTATCTGAAACAAGTCCTGATTTTTGTTTATTTATTTTCTGGTTACAAGTTTTAAGATATGCATTATTGCTGTCATCAGGTAGGAGATCTAATGAAAGCCTTGCCTTTTGTAGTGGTGTTGAAAAATTTTAAGAAAATTTTCAAAATCATATTTCTGTAATAGTTTTCCCTGCAGTCTTACTTGGCATCACTACAAGTAAAGTCTAAAACTATACTGAGTGAAGCAAATAAAAAAAACAGGGTTAAGATAGTTTTGCTTGCACTATGCTTCACTTTCTCTGGTTTGATCAGCCAGCTTCTCCGTTGAAGAAAGAAATTGTTGGAAAATACGGCAGAGCTGTCATTATGTCCTGAAAGTGAAGGATTTTTTTCTTTAGTAAAAAGCCAGAACAAAAATCACTGAAACAAACTTGATGCTAAAAGAATACTCAATCAAAAAAATGAATGTAAGTCAATGTCAAGTTGACCGTTTTAAAACGTACTTATCAGCTGTTTGGAAACTTGGCGTCTTCTATCTCTTGTTGAGTAGCTGATATGTTGAATCTCCAAGGTAAGTCTTTGTTGTCCCCACAACTAGAGAGAATGCTCACAAATTCAGTCAACAATAAGAAAGGCGCTCTGATACTGTAACAAGTGGGGGCCTTGTGGTAAGAGATAACCCCCTGGTTGGATTTTCTGTTTAGTACAGTGGCTTCTCTAGTTGAGAGTCCTTTGGGCCTGTGATTTTCTTCTGGAAGAAAAGTTGTGCCAATCGGAGTATCATTGTGCAGTTTCCCAGGGGCAAGGCAGGTGGCAAGATTCCCTTGGCACAGAAATGTTTGTGGGCTTTTTGTCGTCTTTTCCTTAATAATTTCTTAAGTACAGTTAAATGATCTGTTTAGTTTTCTGTTCTGGATGGAGATGTGCTGGGTTGGCAGCTCTGGGATTTTCTGCATTTTGCCAGCTGGCATACATGCACATTTGTGTAAGCTCATTCATAGCTGATGCTGAGAGACAGGTGCTGACTTACTGTTCTTCAAATAACTGTGCTGGCATATGTCCAGTATTAACACGACTGTGCCTAGAGAACAAGAGTGCAACGCTTAAGATCATTGTGGCACACCTCTCTGAACACTTATGTACTGGTTTGAGGAGGTGGCGGTGGAAGTTAAATGTATTCCCGTGATGAACTTCAGTGCCTGTGTCTGGAAAATGTGTGTGTGATGGTAACACACATTGCATATGTTACTGACTAATGTGAAAACTAAAAATGAAAAATGTAAATTATTATTGATGGCAGTAACAGAAAAGAGATGTTGTTTACAGTGTCAGATCCATAGGGGATGCTTCCTCATGGCCCCTTATTAGCCATTGGTAATGAGGAGAGAAAGGACTCCAAAACCTGCATGATAGGGCTTCTGTTGGTCTTTACTACTCCAGCTGTTGGGAATCGTGTATGCAAGTCATCCCAGATGTCCCATTCCCAGTAGCTGCTGAGGGCGTATCCAAACAGTAGGACTCCTTTCTCCTGTCCTTGTGAACTTCCTCCACCTGGGAGATGCCACGACTGCTGACCCATCTCGCTGTGCTTGTCACAGCCTGAGAGCGTGTCGGGGTGGCTGTGTGGCCCTTTGTGCTGGGCAGCAGCAGGCACTGCTCTGCCCGGCTGGGGTCTTCCGTTTGGTGGTCCTGTTGGATTAGTGGATGAGGAGGGGACAGAGCTATGAACCATCCGCTGGAGTAATCGATACTGAGACAGCATTGCTTTGACTAGTCCGTAGCTGACGAAATGTCTAATGCTGAGTCACTAATGACAGTTTGTAACTTTCCCATCAACTGCCTGCAATTAAGTCCTGCAAATCCAATTCTTGTGCTTCCTAGCTTTCACTGACAATGAGGAGACACATAAGAAATTGCATGGTATATTTAATTAGCTACTTTTTTGCTAGGAGAACTTTATTCTTAAAAAGAGCAGTTCTGTGAAGGCTTAAATAACAAGAAACTATTTAGAACTTTTGGCTATAGCCTGAAAGTTATTAAATGTAGCAATTTTTAAAAACTTAAGTATCCACAAGTAAGGAAAATGTAGCTCCTTTATACTCCCTGCTCTCTTCTTATTTGTGGTCAAGTTGTGGTTAACTGGGACACAGTAGCAATAGTTTTATGCTAGTGGGCTCTGTTCTGAAATGTGGGATTGACTTCCGTACTCATGCATGGTAACATTTATTTGAAAGATTTATAAAGGAAAGGTAAGGAAATTATTTCTGCCCAAAATAAAACTTTCTCTCAAGGTTCCCATACAGATTTTGAAAATGAACCCACAAAATGTGTTTGATGGGTAGTGAGGATAACATCATTGGCAAGGTGGGGGACTGCATGCTCAGTACCAAACTGTTAATATACTGTAAAAGACTCAAGGTGCAGCTATATGTCAGGAAAACTCAGCCTGAAGTGTTTTTTGCTTCAAAAGCATCTGCAGATTATGTAAATACCATCATCTTTCATACAGGATAAACCCGTAGTAGCACAGGAAGTGTTTAACCATAAGTATTACAAATTAAATAGGAAAATAAGGACACAGATACAGTGTCTGATTAAGTATTATCTTTGGATGTTACAGTAGTCATTTGCAGATGTCAAACTTCCAGTTTCCCAGGCAGGTAGACAGCAGTATCGTCTCCATTTTATAGGTACAGCACAGGGGTGTTCAGTGAGCTGATGATAGCTAAGATTAAAATGAAGAATAAAGTCTCAGTTCTGTACTTCAAACTCAATATTTCTTTTCCTTTCCATACTGTTACTTGGTATAAAGTACATACTTGAGCTGTGTACTGAGGTTGTGGTATAACAATTTTCTCCTGCATTTTCTTGTCCAGTACTTAAGATGTGGGTCCGTGTTCCTTCTGGATTACAAAGGGAATTTTACAAGGTTACATTCTGCTGAGTTGGCTACAAACTCAGTCAACTTCCTCACCTGGGCTGTGCCTGTTTAGGTCTCATCTCAAACTGTGGAATGGTAGTCCTCTGGTTAATTTCTGCTTACTCTCAAAATAAGACCGTAGTCTCCTTTTGCCTGCATGATTTGATTGAGATCAGGTTAACAGCAGAGAGATATGCACAGATTCCTATTAATAAATGGTTTGTTTGAAATAAATGAATGCTGTATTTTGGGTCCTGGTTCTACATTACAGTGAGCAATGAAGAAAAACAAAATACAAAAGAAAAATTGAGGTTTTTTGGCACACACAAATGGATTTACAAAGTATCAACAGTACTGTTGTCTCACTAATTATAAATTCACTTTAGTTTGGCAAAAAGAACTTATTTGACTGTAAGTGTGGAATATGTTGTAGTAATCAAAATTGTTACTTTGCTGAATTGGTGATGCTAGAAGTTACTAAAGTTAGTGAAGTAGGATCTTTGCTTGCTGACCAATACCAAACCTTTGTACTAAAAGGAATATGGTAAAGGCTCCAAATTTTTCTGTGTATTTCTCACAACTGTTTTTAGTAATAGAATTTTGTGGAGTCACAATTACTGTCAGGCTTTGGAAAAGTTTTGGATTTTGTTTTATGTCTTGTTTCTGTACATCGTCTGAACCTGTGCTGAAGTTCTTGTAACACATGCTGACTGGTTTTGTTTGGCAATGTTTTGTTACACTTGGCAGGCTTCTCTCTTGCTACAAGAAGTTATAGTGTAGTGACATTAGATACTACTACTCTGAAAACAACCACAACCCAGTCTGACTCCCTAGCATCAACATAGCAGCTTAGTATTATCTGGACTGATATATTTCTTTAAGCTTCTGGTTGTCACTGCAAATTTTCCTAGTGACGTGAGATTTTTGACTTGATATGGGCATCACTACTATGAATGTGTGTGTCTGACTGTGGGTACATTTTAATGTTTAGAAAAAGATTTGAGATTCCAGTTTTACAAACACTGTGATCTGAGCTGAAGAACAGGTTTGTCTTCTCAATTGAAGGGAGCTTTCTTCAATCAGAGTTATACTATATAGCATAGGTAGTACGAACAGCCTAGAAAGGCAATGAAGGTAACATCTTCATCCCTTGTCATCACACGAGAAAATATTCGCAAATCAGATGAAGGCACTTGGCCTGTTACAGAAAAGAGACTGATAGAAGGTGGCATAGATAAATAAGTCATATGAGCTTTACTGTGTATGTCACTAACATGAATGCTGCAGGCTGAGCGTGGAGGAAACATTTGAATTGCTGACTGTAAGGTTGGTGAGCCAGTATAAGTAAAAATATGTGCAGCATTTTTGTGGATAATACAATGTGCTCAGAAACAGGAAGCAAACTTGAGGGAGGTCATATGTTTGGACTAGAGAGGGCTGCTTTTAAATGGTACTTCAGACACATGGCAGGAAAGGCAGGGGTGAAATGGCCAGATGAAGACTGAGGTGTGTAAAAGAATGAAGAAAGAATTAGTGTGGGAGAGGGAGTCAACGTGATTTTACACAGTAGGCTGTATAAGATCTGTAAATATGATTAAGCATTGAGGCTGGGCAGCAGAAGATGGAAAGGTAAGGAAAAACTGGAAAGCAAATAAATCCAGTTTTGGAAGAGAACAGTGATATACTTCCACATCATTGTTATGTAGTTGGAAAACAATGACAATGCAATGAAAAACTAGGGGCAAAGCTGAAAACTGTATTGGCAGATTTAGAACGTTAATAGGAGGAACTGTTCTTCAGATGCTTATTCCAAGGACACCTGAAAAGGCAAAGTTAATAGTAAAGGTCAAAAAGACCTTGTGAAAGGTGAAATCAGGTTAGATTTCAGCTATTACTTAAATGCTTCTCCCCCTTCAGCCCAGGCAAACAGTAGAAGTAATATAAAGGTTTTGAATTTCAGAAAGCCCCGACATATGTATATGACTTAATAAATAAAGTGATATTTAGGTTTTTTAAATAATAAAGAATTCTGTAGCTAAGTAGCAAGCTGAAAATGAAAACCACCACTTTTCACAGGTTATTCCATGTTGAACTTGGTACAGCGTTTATGTAGCAACTAGTTCTTTTGAATTTGAGCCCTGTTCAATCAATATTATGAGATTTCCTTCAAATACATTACCATTTCTGTACCTGGATCCATGACTTCCTCTTCTCATCTTCTAAAGGAAAGGGTAAGGTCCAGAGTCAGAACATGGTTTGGAGACTCAGTGAGCACGCAGGCCATGCAGCTAGCCATAGCCAAGTCAACGTACTTACAAAGTACTTCGATCCTAGAAGAATCAGAGTGCACAGGGACAGTTTAACTGCCTGCCAGCAATAAAACAGGGAGGCAATATCTGGTTACTGTGACCTCGGAGATGGAGCCACATAGGTAAGCAGACTGAGAAGTCAGAAGCGTGTGCAAAGCAGCATGGGAAAGCAGCTGTAGATTGTCAGAATATTTCTAAGCAGAGACATGATCGTCCAGACATCCCTGAAAGGTTACTTGCTCGGATATGCAAGGAACCCTAATTAATAATAATGTCAACAGCTTTAAAAGCTTTACAGCAGTCTGCTAGTTCCATCAGTTGAAGGTTTGAATTGCACGAGTGAATCCCTGTTTATGTTAAGTATACAGGCATATGCCTGAGGCAAACTGCCTTGTAAACAAATGTTAAATTGGAGCAGCAGTATTTCCAAAATATTCACTAGTTTTTCTTCTGGAGGTGTTAGGTGGTTGAAACATCACTTCCATGCTTTCATTGCACAGAGGTGCCCTGAAAGGAGATGAAGGATTAAAACTAAACGGTTTAGCAGGGTTTTGTCATGGGATGCCAAAACAGACCAAATTTTGTCTGGAGGATGACTGACAAGTAAACAGCCACAGAGGGAAGTGTAACTGATAGCTCCTTCTGTGTAGATGATCCGGAGCTTGACCAAGAACTTAAAGATAGGACCTGTCTGTTCTGTGTTGGCAGTCCGTTCTTGCCACAGAAATACTGTTTGCTAGCAGTGCTTCAGTGAAGAGAACACAATTAGCCTTACATATATACCAAGTGATTAGCGCTGTGTTTCATAATATATAAACTGGTATTGGAGTTTGTTCATAATACTGAGTATTGTCATCTCCAGAAGATACCCTCGCACCTTCAGTTCTGCTTCTTCCTCCTTGCTTAAAGGGTAGCTAGCAAGAGAGGAAGAGTTCCTGTTTTTCCACCTCTCCTTTGATTTGATTAGGTAATTTGTTCTATCAGATTTAGCAGGAATACATGCCTCGACATCAGAACAATGTACAAAGTTCAAATAAAATCACTGGCGTTACCTTAGCGCCCATTTAAGTGAAACAAAGCATAGCACAGTGTTAGGTGCTGTTTTGAGATGAGTTATACAGACAGAATATGCTGTGTGTGCTAGAAATCTGAGCTGTTTCCAAACATGGGGAAAACGATTTTATAAAACAAACGAGCAAAAAACGCCCAGACCTCACCACTGAACCTTGTTCAGTCTACCAAGACTGAAAAGACTACAGAATATCCTTCTGAAATGGAGGATGAAAAATTATCTTTGCAAAAGCAGTTGAGTTTTCTCTGGATGTGGAGTTAGTGCTGTGGACAGTCAGGCCTTTGAGAAGCAGTTGCTAACCACTTCCTCTTGCATATCAGAGCTGAAAATCCGGGAAGCACGCAGGACACAGTGCCCCCAAAATTTACCCACCCTCTTCTCTGAGATTTTCCTAGCTCAAGACGAGTGGTCAGAACAAGGGAAAGGCAAAGAACAAGGAAGAAGATCCTATGATAGGTTGAGGATCCTCAGAGTTGAGGCAAAAGGACTTGAAATTTTGGCATGGAACTGAGTGAATTATAGAAATGGGCAGGAAATTAAGAGGTAGGTAGCAGAGTTAATGAGAAGGCAAATACTGTTTAAAGCCACACTCCATCTGAGTTCCTGCTCCCCCTTCTACCTCTATTCATTCCTTGTTGGCAGACCTTGAAGCTTCTATGTAAGTGGAAAGCTGATTTCTGAGGAAGTTCTGTTGAAAACATCTCTCTGCCTGCAGGAGTTAAGTTCCTTCAGATTCTTTGCTATTCCCTGCAAACCCCAAATTACTCCACCACAACACCCAAGATTCCTAACCCTCCTCCCAGAGGAAGTGTGCTGATTTAGCTGCTGTGTGTAGATTCAAAGCTTTTAAACTGTCCTTTTTTGTTAATTTAAATTTGCATTGTTGGAACAAATTTTCCTTTCTTAAGTCAATGAAAGCTTTTTTTTTTTTTAATTTTTTGCTCCTCAGCCAAAGTGTTACTGCTAGTAAAACTAATGTATAACTAAAACATAGATTTTAAAAGTCTGTAAATAGACATAGACCTGTCCATCTTCGGTTGTTCATTCAAATTGGCTGGGTATGCAAAAGCTGTGTAAAATTAAAAATTAATGAAAGCACACAATAGAAACAAGAAACCTGACAAATAACAATAAACCTCATCAACTTAACATGCAGTCATCCCGCTTAAAACCAGTAAGAATGCTAAACAGGCAAGACAGGTTATGTGCAGCAAGATTCTAGATTATCTTGTTATAATGCACTGAAGCTGTAGTTCAGCCAGTTTTATTTTAAAGCCGCTGTTGCCACTGAAAGGAGGAGTGTATGTAAGTTCCATGCTTATGAACTTGCTGTTGGTTTCTGCTCTCAGTGCTGGTTTCTACATCCTTCTTCACCTCGTTTCTCTGATCTTTCGTGTGCTGGCATTACTGGGTGACTGTGAGGCATCTGAGGAGCTCATGTGCATGGTCCAGGGGGAAGTAGGAGAAAAAGCATAAAGCACCTGTGGGCTGTTTTTCTACTCAGTCAGTCACTGTTGTTTACCACACTTAACTGCGATGTTTCCAGTGCTACCCTATACTTCAAACTAGGGTGGGAGTAGACAACTGGGAAGCTTTCGAGCCAGTCACACATCAGAAACGTGACACCCTTTCCTCCCAGTATATCGCTGTGCTGAATTCATGGTGCTCTGTGTCTGGGTGAGAATGTTTAGCTGAAATATGCCCCTTGTTCTTGCAGACATGATGTGCAAATAAAACTTGAAAATGGATATCCCTTGCTGCCTCAGACCTGTCAGTGAGCCTCACTACCAAAAAACATACACAGCTTTCTTCTTGCATCTGCTTATCATGAGTTCGGCTGTCTCCTCCCCCTCTACTCTGCCCTAGTGAGGCCCCATTTGGGGTACTGTGTCCAGTTCTGGGCTCCCCAGATCAAGAAAGATGAGGAGCTGCTGGAGAGAGTCCAGTGGAGGGTTATGAGGATGATGAGGGGACAAAGAAGTGGCTTCCCTCACTTGTGCTAAGAGGCTGATAATTTTTTTTCCAATTTCTCAAGCTTTCTGTCATTGCCAGTTGCTAGAGAAGAGCAAAATACCTTTTCACATTTGGATAGTTTCTATAAACTATATAGAAAGCCAGCTGAGTGATAAAGACTGCAGAAATCGGTGTAGATCAAGTCATTTGTTGTGAAGGATCTCTAATTGTACTACAACGCTGCTAGCTTTTTAGTCTTGCATTTCATATACTTACCATTTTTTGCTTGTATCCTGTAGGTAAGGCACAGAACTTCAGACCAGGTAATGGCTTTGAAGATGAACACACTGAAAAGCAACAGAGCAAACTTGCTGAAAGAGGTTCAACTTATGAATAGACTCTCACATCCAAACATCTTAAGGTATGCTGACTTTTTTTCTGACTTGTACAGAGATAGGTAGTCTTTAGTAGAGCTTTCCTATTTACATTTTTGTCTATGTATTTTTCATTATTGGTGTATCTGTTGTGAATATGTTACTATCATCTTCTAACTAATGGAAGAAGGGGAGGAGGAGAAGACTTGAGCAAATTGAAAATCAATGTGATTTTGGTATCTGGAGTTTACCAGTAACAAGTGACTAATTTCAGACAAAAACACATTTTCACATTATAAATTTCTGATGAGTCAGTAAAATGATATGAAGAGTGAAATTTGACTTTTCTTCATGGATTTAATTTATTGCCAATTTAACACCATTCAAATAATCTATGGTTACTGATCTTGCAGATTAGCAATGCAAAGTGCCGTAGCTTCCTCATATTTTAGGTCTGTTTTCTAGTTTTTACCATTTTCATATTGTAGTATTGCAAGGTGGGATAAGAGGACTGAACAAAAGAAGCTAGAGTTGAACTAACTTGATTTATCTGCTCTTGAAAGGAAAAAGGTTGTTCTTGTTTTGCAATAGATAACTGGATGCAAATCCAAAATGTTTCAAGGTGTATCTTGTTATTTCTTGAATCTTTTCAGTCTTATGTGACAAGCAATTAACATAACTAGCTGAAGCCATAGCATTAAGAAGTTTAAAGGTGCGATGACAGTGCACCAAATAACCAGTTCTCCTCAACTGCTCTTGCACAGCTGGGGTCCATCTTGATAGCTCAGGCAGTATAGCTCTTTTTGAAAAGTTTTGGAGAGACAGTGAACTTTAATTTCCTCTTCCTCACTGGACTGTTAAATAGTACAGACGTAGTACTAATTCCTGAGATGCTTTGTAACCAACTTTTCTGATCCTTGAAATCCTGGGGTTTTTTTCTTAAAGCCCCAACACCCTGTGAACTTAGAGAATTTTTGCTCTTAGCAAACTATATTGGTTTTATCACAGTATATTTATTCAAGTGTTGTAGTAATCTGTCCCTAATTAGAATTCTTAGTCTGTTTTTTTTCTGCTCCAAGGTGAGGTGAGTTCCCAGCAACTCCTCTGGCTGTTCTGTTTGTTGTTGTTGTTTTTTTTAATGATGTCAGATATCTGGCTTTTTAGGTTTCAGGATCATTAATTTTCTTATATCTATCCACAACTTCCTTTCAACAGAATCCTTAGATAAGCAGCACAGGTTCCTGGGTACTGATACAGCTGCTTTTTTAGTAAGGTTTGTGGAAAGAGTAACTTCATAGGATTGGCATTGTCAGAATCATGAAGTCAGTACACTTCATCAATTTCAGTATCAATTTTGTGTGGTTTGTAAAGCTTATTAGGAAAAAAACATGTAGCTTTAGAGCTCTGTTCAAAATCAAGTGTTTAATTTGGGTTGGGGTGAGGGAAAGTAGGAGAGGGATAGTTTCGACAGGCAAAAAACACTCAATTGCAGCTTAGTGTAACCTTGCCCCCCCTTGAATGGAGTTACACAGGTGTTGCTGGGAACAAAAGTTATTGTGCTTAGTTCTGATTAGTTACTGAAATTTAAATGTCTTACGATGTCTAAGGGATCATATCAATGATATACTGGTCCCCTCTGGCCTTACCTCCTATGAATAATTTGAAGTCAGTTGTGTTGCACAGATGGTCCTGAAGAAAGAACAATAATGTATTGATTTATGCATGAAGCAGAAAAGGAATTTCATTTGATCTTCCAGTTATTACACAAGATTGATAGAGAAATCTTTTTTTTTCTGTGCGCTCAACAGTTACGAGTGAATATATAAGAAATAAATGACTTAAATAGAAACAGTTTATCTTTGCATAACTTGTTTTGAAGAATAATCTGCACTTGCTTTATGAATTGCTTGGTTTGAGGCTTCTTCAAAGAGAGTTGGTTCTCTGGTAAAAAGTAGTCCCTTTTTTATGTATTAGGTAAGTACCGTTGCTGTAGAGAGTGAGTACATTCCTACAGAAAATGCAAATGAGAAGAATATTTAGGTTTAGTTTATTCTTCTATTGAATAATAATACACAGTAAAAACTATTGTTTTTCTTTCTGTAGCAGATAGCTTGGTGTTTTTGTGTGTTATGTGTCATTCTGTTTTTGGTTTAAAATCACTTACTGCAGTATTTGCAGTCTCTTTATATCTGGGAGAAGATTTTGCCCTTTTTAAATGTTACCTGCCAATGTGTCTACATATACCTGTATACATACACACACATGCATGCAAACATCTGTATTTATGTTTCAGAAACGTGTAAATCATTGGTGCTTCTACTAGTGTTGTAAAAATTAGTTTAGGGCCTATTTTCCACTTTAGAAACACATGAAAAATAATATTTGATAATAATTTGCTTTTATAGTAAAATGGTGAGAGGTGAAAACATCGTGTTGTTAAATTAGAGCAGCTGGAGTAGTATTGCTGCGATGTCACTAGGAAAATGTTCTACAACAACATGTTCCTGCTGAAACACTTTCTGGGATTATTTTTGGAAGTTTTAAGCTTGTATTAGTATTTAAAGGAAATTATTCTCTTCCGGGAAGTTCTAATGTGTAACTTCTCCTTCCCAGGGACTATGAGCTACCTCAGTTTGCTGTTAGATGTATTTTCTTCCCTTAATTTCTGTCCTTTGAAGTTCTTCCTCTATATTATCGAGTAAACTTTTTTGTCACTAGCATTAGGTTTAATTATTTATTGATTAGTCACTGGATCTCCTCCACGTTCCTTGAAGGTGTACTCTGATTTTATGTAGTATATACATCTGAGCTTCTTCATCTTCTGCAAGCTCTAGGACTACCTACTGTAGTTGATCGTAAAATTATGAAACTGGATAAATACTGGCTTTACGGCATCCAAAATGTGCTCTCAACCTATTTCAACGTGTGCAGATCAGTCAGTTAACATTTTAGAAAGTGACTGTCGGATTCAGCAATGATGCATTTACTTTAGTATAACAAAATCTTCCTAGTCTGAGTGCATGGTTATGTTTTTGAACATGCTGATGCTCTGGTACCTCAAATCTGTAATTGAATCAATGTTGTTGTCCTAGAACTCTTCCCTGGTTTATATGAGTTAAGTGATATGGAAGATAAGAGATTCCTTTTCTTAGTACTGTATTTGGTAGCCAAAGATCATTATTATCCTTTAGCTGATTAAAAAAAACTCTATCCTTTTGCCAGTACTCTAAAATACATAGCAGCTTTTTACCAGCTATTGATTCTGATGTGCTGCCCACAGTTAACTTCCAGATGTTATTGCAAATATTCTTGTATTTTTGCCATTGATTGCACTGATGTGAATAACAAATCTTGCTCACTGTTTGAAACTGCTTATCAAAGAATCGTAGAATGGTTTGGGTTGGAAGGGACCTTTAAAGGTCATCTAATCCACCCCCCTGCAGTGAGCAGGGACATCAACTAGAGCAGGTTGCTCAGAGCCCCGTCCAACTTGACCTTGAATCTGATCTTGAATGTTTGCAGGGATTGGGCCATCTACTACCTCTCTGGGCAGCCTGTTCATTTTGCTTCTGTGCCTTCCACATCAACTCATTTTCACAGTTACAGATGCCTTTTGAGGCTTTGTCCTAGCCTGCAATCACTGTTCTGGAGTGTGAGTTTGTCAGTAGCTGCTGACTTTCTTCCATTCGTTAGCTCAGTAGAGATTACCTAGAGGCAGGCAGGTCTGTGTTTCTAGCTTAGTGACACTTTTGTACTACTTTAGGAGATGGAGTTGTGTCATTTCAGTTTCTGTGCTTCTCATACTTGGTGAAGTATCAATTAGGTTATTTAGGCTTTGAAAAGAACTTGTTTTTGTTGAGCATGTAGTGAAAGGTAACTTTAAATATCCCCCACTTGTTTCAGTATTTCTGTGCTCAAATTCTGCTCTTGGCCAGCTGTGTAGATCCATCTTGATCGGAAGACTGATGAAAGTGAAGAGCTTAGTTTTCACTTACTGAGTACACAGTAAGTGTACCATCTCCATGGCAGCATTATGAAGATTTTAGTGGTCAAATATATACATATATGTAAAAAAAAATTTCTAACATATTTTCCTTCAAGCAAATGAAAAACTGCCCTTTATTAGAGGGATTATTTTTGCAAAAATAGAACTGCTTTGTCAGTCTGTTAAGGATATTTAGGAATAGAAGACTCCAGCTCTTGTAGCTATATTGGCACAATGGTAAAACATAAGGGGTTTTAGAGGTTTTTTGTTTGTCTGTCTCCATCTCGCTTCCTATTTCAATTAGCAGATGTGATTCCAGAGGCAGAGTAGATGTAAACTGTAATGTTGTAACTTTTTGTTCAGTCACTGTCTGGTGATCATAGGAAACTATATATGAAAGAGCTGTGCTTTTTTTGTTTTCCTTCCCCATCCCCCCCCCACCCCCCACCCCGGACGAGGTTTAGGGACATTTTAGGAGTGGACAGGGCAGATGCAGACTAGTGGTGCTTATGGAGTGTTCTGCTCTGTTTCTACCATCAACCTCATCTCCTATCTTCACCTCTACTCCTGCATGCAACCTAAACCTGGGGAACTAAAACGCTTTTCTGCCCCTGATCTGCACTTCTCCCTGCCCTGGGCGTGAGATGTGCTGGCTTTATTGTATCTTCTCTCAGAACAGATGGTGAGAACAGGAGTGGAAAAGTGAGCTGGAGTTCCGGTTTACACCATGCAGTGTTTACTATAATCATTTTGATACAGGTTGGCTGATACATGGTAAGACTGTAATTGCTGGGGTTAGGGAAGACAGAAGTTTGGAGCATTTCTTCACTTCCTTAATATCTTGTGTCCCATTTAAAGTGCCGTGCTGTTCAAGGGTTGGGTTACATCTGGTATCAGCGTTATCAAAGGTCTAATATATGCTTGTAAATGTTTTTTACTGCTTTGCTGCTTCTCTGAATGCCGATGTGCTGCCTTAGTCATGAGTTTTTACCCAAATCAAAGTAAGAAAATAGGGCTGGAAATGACTTGAGAAGTCGCTGTCCTTGTGTCCTAGTCTGGGAGCCTCAGGGCTGCAGCCTGAGAGACCTGATAGCTTTTCATTCTGGTAATGTCTTACAGGTGTGTTTTTCTCATTTTCACGAATGAAGTGGTTTGCTAATGCAGATTCTCTGTCTCCTGTGCTGTCTTTTAAATTAGTGTATCTTCAATTTTGAGATACAATTTCAGTCTTTAATATCACTACTGTTTGCATTAAGAAGTATTTCTTTATTTGATCTGTACCTTGGGGACTTCTTTTGAAGCATTCTGTACACAGAAAGCCTTAGCTTCTGTCTTATGTGCTCTCACGGGAACGCTTGGGGGTATTGCTGTGTGTTTGGCAGTGAGCAAGCAGGCAGATTGGCTCATTGATTAAATCCACCTTCTTGTGTGTGCACGCACACATGCAAATAAGCAAGCAGTGTACATATTATATGAACTTCTTTCAAGGAGAGTTTTATTTCATCTCTTTTCAGGCAGATCTAGCACCCTGGGAACACAATACCAAGGTTTTTTTTTGTATGCAGTTTTCTGCTTTCAGACCTTCATTTTTGTGAAGTTACTTGTGATGGACTTTGCTACAATAGGCAGAAGGATGGCTTTTGCCTTTTAACATCCTTTGTCCTGTATTGAACAGTGCTTTAACAGAAAATAAAAATACTTTTACTTCTGTCTGTGTAATATGGTTACCAAAAAGGAGTATTTCAGAAATGCTGTGCACAAGACAGCAGAAGAGAGGCTGTATGCATTGCGTGTAATGTGTTACAAAAACGTTAGATTAAATGCCTTACCTCTATGTCTGGTATCAAAATGCAAGTGCAGAAAACTTAAAATACATTTTTAATCTAGCACGGTGCCTGAAATACTAAGGAGGGTCTTAATGCAGACTTAATATTCTTACTCATCCTCTTCCTTCTCAAGCAGTCAGTGCAGTGAAAGAAGCGTGTGTCTTTTGACCTTGTTCTTCTTTGTTTTACTGAGCTCATATGGGAGACTTTTGCATTGGTGTGTTTGGTTTGTTTCTTATGTTTAATGTTATCATCAAACTGCTGAATTTTCTCATACAAGCAGTAGGTTTCAGAGCGCATCAATTTTTTATGTTGGACTGTATGCCCCAGGTTTATCCACAGAACAGGAACATGTCCCAGTGAAGTTATTAGAATGCAAAGCATGTGTTCAATGTCTAGAAGTCCACAGTGGCTGTATAATCTGGATGTTAGTTTTGCTTGATTTATCAAGGAGGCAAAGCTAGGAGGCTGAGGCTATAGTTCTTAGTCTCCCCCTTCCTGGCCAGAATTTTCTCCCTTGCAGTCAGACTGAACTGAAAGCAGTTTGGGTAACTGCTGTAACGGACTAAGAAATATCCAGCAGTACATTCGCTTGCACTTGACTAGGAGGGCAGGTATTCCAGATTGACTGAGGAATAACCTGGTTTCTGGAAAGAGACTTCCAACATCTGAACATTGCAGACATTTGTTAGAAAGCATTTTGTGGTGGAAGTATGCTGCGCTGTATTTAGTAGGGTGGACTCAAATAGCATCCTTCATATTTGCAGCTTCTGGGGAAACTTTTCCAACCACTAGTTAGGATTTTGGAAGTGCTTCAGCTTTCCTGATAAGGCCAGATACGCTGTCTTGAAAATAAACTTCCTTAAATCTGCAAATGGTCTCCTGTTTCGTGGATGAGTGCTCATTGAGACTTCTTCCAACTAGAAATGCTTATAGGAAGTGTAACCTTTGGCTGACAAGACATTCTGCTGAAGTTCACCTACAAGCACATTTTGGCTCTGGAGACAGTGCGTCTAGCCAACAGGAATAATGTCAGCTGTAGTGAGCCAGCATGTCAGCTTCCTGTCCACAGAACTTGGAATCTCATCTGGGGCAATCTCAGAAAATTGAAATCTTATGTTAAGTCTTGCTTGGTAATTGTATTTCCTGGTAGCAGCTGCGTATATTATCTTTGAGTGAAAATGCTTTCCAGGAGTGTTTTGTAGCAGTACTTGGCTTAACCAAGAAGCTTGTTATTGCTTGATACAGCAGCTAAGAAGAAATTTTTCCGGACTTTGGATCACTAGAGGTCTATTCTATCAATCTGTTTTCCAGAGTCTGAAAGCTGAGATTCTTGACACAAAGTTTAAATGGTTTCAATATGTTGCTTGTAAACTCATTTATTCTGTCTTTATCAGTGTATCTGGTTTCTCTTTTCCTGGGTAATAACTTCTAAATATGTGGGGTTTATAAATGTATCTTTAGGTCCAGCTTTTTTCCATGACATCATGATATTGAGCTTTGTTTTTAATTTCTGATTTAAAGTTAAAAGTGTATTTCTGTTTCCTGATAGAAATCCTAAACGTTTAAGAATTTTTGAACTCTTACTCTTGGTAACTCGAGCCAGTGTGTGTTTTTCTGCCTGAAGTGTAGGATCACAAAGGTAATGGTTATGTTTCCATTAAGACCTCCCTTGACCAAAACAGGTTGGCAGAAAAAGTTATGTTCTACCAGTCTTTGGATGATGGTGATATTTTTCCTGTTTGGTAAAGATGAGACAAGAAATTTAATTTTGCCAAAATTTTGATAAATTCTTAATTACATTCTTATTTTAGAATTAAGTCAAATACAATGAATTCCTAATTTGAAATCTATGTAATATACCTTTACAAAGGAAGAGTTGATATATAGATGAAAACATTATTATTTTTAATTACGTAGCCTCAGCTTTTATTGATTGAAAATACTGGAGTACTGGGTTAACCTTGTGTCGTTAGCATGTTTCATAGAAGAGAAAATAATACTTTCAAAAATTAGTCTAATAGTGGAACTGATATCTTGCATTCTTTTTCCATTTTTGCTTTTGAATAAAGCTATTAACACCATGCCTGATAGCTCTGAAGACTTTCAGAATGCATTAAGGAAAAAACAGATCTGTGCTTTGGAGGAGTCTGGATTTTGTAGTCTCAGGAAGCTTAATTTGTCAATTTGTTTACAAAATTGTTCATAAGCAACTGCTGTGTGAAGTGAAACTCAGAAACAATGATGTTTTGAGTAGATGGTATATCTAAAAGAGCCATTCTTCCCTTTCCCCGGAATACCTGGTTGTGCCCTATAGTTCCTCATTAAACAAGAAGAATTGAATTTTCACTGTCTCTCAAATTAAAATTTGCATATTTAATTCTGGGAATATTATATGAGGTGAGAGCAGGCAATAGACGTTCAAGTACAAGTCCTGCTGCTTTTTGGTTATCAAAACAGATTTCCATGGCTCAGCTTATGCAAAGGACCTTGCCTATATTATTTTTCTTTGGCTGCTTGTAATTTGCCAGTCAGCTGTTAGGCAAGAGAACAGTGAGGATCATTCATTTCTTCAAAGCAGCTTAGCTGAACTAGTACTACATGTGTCTTGCATCATTTTGTTTTTAAATTCAGAAGTGTTTGAGGATATGAGAGGTCCTTTTCCTTCAAATTGTTCTCCACCAGATTCCCCTGTCACGTTTAATGAAATCATGCATTTCTACACCTTGCTTGCAAAGTGGAATTTTCTGGACAGTGTGCAAATGACAATGTGTTTTTGCTGGTTGAGACAAAAATGTAAATGATAAAAATGACAATTAGTTAATCTGAGAAGAAACAATACTTAAACTGTTCAGGAAGGGCTCTGAAGTGCGTACAACTGAGGTTTTACTGAACTTTCTCATGGGTGATGTTTACTGTCAATATTAATTTGCATTTTTTCACTTTTAAGTTCAGCTTGTATGGTGGTAAAAATGAGCTTTCAGTTGTTCCTTGTAGGTGAAATGTATGGCACATTCTCTATCGCTTTCCAGAAAAATCAAGGGTGACAGTCATTACTGCCAACAGCAGGAGTCTGAACCTTGTGCAGTGTAGGTAAATTTTGTGGAATGTTTGTATGCTAGATACTGTCGAAACTTGCTTCGGTCCAGCTGTTGGAAATGGGGTTGGGGAGGGGAAGTATACTGCACGTATGTGCCCTCATATTCCTGAGTTGGTTAGGAATGGGATAGGAAGAAACATCTTTGTGCTTAAGCAGCAAAATGCAAAAGGAAGTAATTTTCTATTTGTGCAGACCAACAGTGGATTGCTTGGCTTAAACTTCTGTAAAAAAGAACTCTGAGGCTGTTCATTTCTGTGTAAATCATTATATGCTGGCCTTTGCTTATAGTCGAATTAGTAACTTTCCATCTTGAGTTTGAGCTGTCTCCTGTGCTGTCTTGGAACTGCTAATTCAAATTGTATTGTAGTGTAGACACATAACGTTGTTTTGTGCTGAGATGTTTAAATAATCAGCCTTGAGGTATGCAGTATCTGTGAGGCTGAATGTTTTCTTTTTCCTTCTTTCTTGGCATATCCAGTACTTCCTATTATCTTAGTTTCTTTAAAGAAAAAAAAAAAAAAGAGGGGGGGAAAAAGCCCAAACCACTTTTCTTTTCTTGTTTCTTGTAGGTTTATGGGTGTCTGTGTGCATGAAGGACAGCTGCACGCACTTACTGAGGTAAGACTATTTCATGATATATGTACTCAGTATGTCACAGTTCTCAGGCCAGATCCTGGAACTGCTGTTCACCTTGAGTGATCGTTTCTTTTATAGTGACTAGTGAGCTAATCACGTGCTACTTGGTGGGAAGACTGCAAAATCAGGACTCAGAACTGTACTTTGCTCCTAGCCCTTGCATGTCTTCTCATCAGAAGCGCTGATTAGGATGAAAAAGAATCATGGCAGGAACATAAAATTTCACTGATAATATTCTAAATGAGAGATGTGGATTACCATTGAGCTGCCCCTAAATATTATTTGTTTCAGTGACACTGCATTGTGTTTGTCTTATTTATACTCCAGTTGTGTGCACATTTCACAGGTGAATCAGGGACATTTCAGCTAGGTGATATTAGTGTATTCAGTCCCTACCACTATCTTGTTTTGAATAACACCAAGATTACAGCTTAATCTGGGTTCCATAATAAGGAATTCCATTGCCCATATACCCTGGCCAAGATCTAAGTGTCAAATGAGAAACTGAACTTTCCATTCACGTGAGTTTTCCCACAGTTTTACTGGGTTGCATGTTTAATCCCCCTGTAAAATGCTCAGGAAAAACAAGAAGGGAGTATTCGCTTGTTAGGAATAGCATTGTTTTGAGTCAAAATCTATAAAATGTTTTTCCTGCTGTTTTAGTTTGAGTACAGATTGAGGGGAAACTCATGTTTTGTAAAGTTAATGTTTCTTATTTACTTCTATTTTGTAGGAACTGCTCAATTAAAAGATTAACCCTTTCCCACCCCCAAGAAAAAGGTTTCAGGCCCTTCCACTCACTAAACAGGTCCTAGAAGAGATGGAGGTTCATAACGCTTTGTTGTACTAAATCTTGGCAGATCTTCCTCAGTGTGGTTTTTGGGGGTTTTTTTGTTTGCTTCTTCCCTGCTTCGTCCCAGTTGCTTGTCATTTAAATGTCCCTCCCTACCCAGAAAGCCAAGAAAACGAAACCAGCACAGATGCTTCCTCCTGGAGAGCTAACTTCGTAGCTGCTTGCTTTGTTCAGCTATTTTTGAGTTCTTGTCAAGCAAATAAATCTAAGAAAGACTTCAAAGAATAACTTCTTATAATTCAGAATAACAGAAGAGATTCCTGAAACATCTTGAGACCAAAGAGGAAAAGTTTTAGGCTGAAGAATGTTGCTGCAAAATTTTGAGAAACAGAATAGCTTTAGTGACATACTATAGAAGTACATATAGTGATCACTGCTCTTCTTATATGGACCAAGGTGGACATTTTAATGCCTTCAGTAGGAAAAAAACATGACTGAAGGCCATGGTAAGTTGATATTGTAGGGAATCCGCACACAATTTTGTCCAATACAGTAGTTGTTCTTTTTTTTTTAACAAAGCTTTTAAAAGTTGAGCTGTGTGTGTTCCAAGTGGTGGAACTAGTTGTGTCTTCTGGCAACGATAGTGACATTTTTCATCTTGAAGTATGTATTGAGTAATAGTTGAGTTTTGAAGACTTCTGGAGGTTAGAGAAGGGGGCTGAAATGGCTAGCTGAAGGAACTATTAGTAAGATGGGCATGGTGAATCACCAGTTCAAATATAGCCCAGGAGGTTAAACAAATTGGCCACTGTCTTGTGGCTTTTTTCAGCTTGTGGTCCAAACAGGAGGTCTCCTAACTTCCAGTGCTCAACACAATTGATACTAGCCGGATGCTACTAGTACTCAAGACAACTTCTGCTGGGGTTTCACTTCTTTGGAGATGAAGCTGTGGATTCAGAGGCCCATTGCTCAATAGGTGTCTGAGTCACTGCAAGGAGGATCTTCTCACACTAGCCTATGCTGGACCGGTTCTGTAAGGAGCTTAATTATCCCTTCTTGTGTTTTGAGAGTACAGTTGATGATATGCCTAAGTAAAAGGGATACAGCATCACTTAGAGCTTATGTCTGAGGGTGCATCGGGAAATCATGTTTATTCGTATGTGTATATTTTCATGACAGAAGTTGAGAACTTGTGGCAAATCTTCAATGAATGGATTTAGACAACTTGTGCTTAATAGCCTCCTGTGCTATTAACAGGCAGGGCAACAACCAAAAAAGGTGCTAGAGGAGCTTTCAGGTTTTAATAAGGCTGTTAAGGGGCTACATTAGCAATATACAGCACTTTGTTACTGCAGGGCAGAGTCTGAAGTGTTACAGATTTTTTTTCTTGCGTGTTGAAACACACAGGACACTAAACACAATGGATCATGCAGAGCAGGTTTTTTGCTTGAGGAAGGTGTGATTTTGTGTAGGCCTTGGGTTTTTCCCTTTTGGCAGCATTTTACATTGTTTTAATTGTCCTCTCTCAAGTGTCTTTTGTTTTTAAAACTGTTGGGCAAGAACAGTTTCTGTTTGTTTTGGTTTGTTTTTTTCAAAATGAGAACGGAATTGTTTAATTATAGGTTGCACTAAGACTTTGACCTTGTTCTGAATCCACAGTCTTATCAGTTTTGAAAATCCAATATTGTTTTTGAAGTTCTGCTCAAGCCAGAAGCTATGGCATATGCCTCTTCTGAAGTAGTTCAGTGTCTGTCCTTAGAGTCGCAGAATGGTTTTGGCTGGCAGGGACCTCTGTGCTTGCAGGCACATAGTTAAGGAAAGTGAAGTAGACACTTGAATAGGTGTACCGCTCAGATGAGCTGGCAGGCGTTAGACTGCCCCACGAACTTTGAGCTGATGGGCGCAGATCTGCTGTGCTCATTTTATGTAAAACCAGGAACTGGGTATTCCTTTCTCAGTATTCAGCTCTAATCTGTAGCTAGTGGTTTGTTTTTGTAGCTACAAGAATCTGCAGGGCTTCCTGCTGTACTCGCATGCCTCTCCAACCTAATTTCAGCTTCTCCTTCAAGCCTCTTTCTGTTTTCCGGCCACCTTCCTAATCTGACAACTCTCTATTCGCTTCCATTTCTTAATTTCCTGGCACACAGCATTCTCAGACTTGGAGACTTGTATGGTAGTACAGGCTCTGGTGTCAGTTAGCATGAGATGCTGCTGAGCATTCAGAGACCAGATCTGAGCCACTGTCAGGAGATTAGCAGACACTGTACACTCCAGAGGACATGAAGCTGTGAGACAGTTAGTGTGGAGGAGCAATGGGTTAATAGCAGTAGTGTACAATCTTAGCCCATTCACATTTACCATGGAATGGATGCATGAGCAAGCACTAATTTTAGATGAGAGGCAAACAGATTTGTTTGTGCATTGCAGGTTCTGTAGGCCTGTGCTATTACACTGAAGCTGATAACACAGCATATGGTCTCGCATATAAAAGCCACGTAATACCTTTTTGTGGATCTTAAATTATTTGTTGAACTCTGTTAAGCAAGTTTATCTGAATTTCTAAGACAGAGGTCAGGCTAAAATCTTGTTATAATTAGATGTGTATATATATGCACAGAATGAATCATACAGCTTGATAATTCCTTCTTGAAGGAAATTAAAATCCCAACAGCTGTGTGCGTAGAAGATGAGGAAGGGAGAGTTATTATGTGTTGATTGGGATATCTTGAAATTGCAGAGCTTCACAAACAATAGCTAATTGTTACAACAGAAGTTTTATGGCTATTAATTCATACTTGGTGATAGTGAAAAAGTGTCTGCCTGACAGGCCTCTCCTGCAGTCTTTCAGTCTCTCCTGTTGCTGGCGTACTACCTAGTCAGTCCTGATTCCATCCCAAGTGTCTGGTATGGTATTAGATTGTTTCATGAGTCTAGGAGTGTAGTTGGGCAGTCTTGGTTTTAAGGCGCTGTATGCGTGGCGTTGGAACAATGGTGAGAACTGTAAGGGACGAGCCAGCTTTTCTTTGCACCTGGCTCCTCCAGTACATCCCATTCGGTGAGTTCTCCTTATCAGCTCCCTCAGGTACTGCACCTTACAGGTGCTGGGTGCAGGGGTGCGTGAAAGTGCCTTGAAGTCTGAAATGTTTCCTGGCTGCTCACAGTGGTATTGTCTGCAATAATGCATGCTGGCAATGTGTAGTACGGACAACAGAGTCCAATGCAGATGTATGTGGGAAAAGGTACTATAAGAAAAATCTTGACTGCTGCTTTAAGTTATTTTTCTTAAGCGAATCCACAGAATTCTTTGAACTTGGACATGTTTTCAGTTCAATTATTTTTTTTTTTATAGCTGTGTCATAAAGCCCAGGAGAAAATTTACTATGGAAATCCTTCCAGACGTGTTAATTTTTATCTTGGGCAAGATAATTGCTATTGGACAATTTTGACATGTTGCACTGTAATAGCTTACTGAATTTGACACTGCTGGTTTTACCATCAGCCTAAACTCATTGTTTTGAGATAAGAATGCTGTTATATAGCAGTTTGGAAAAGACTTTTTTTGTTGTTTTTCCTTCCTTGCACAGTATATCCTTTTTGTACACCTAAAGCTCATCTTAATGAAAGAGCCTGTGGCTTTTGAAGACAGAGGTTTTTCTTCAAGAAGTTCCTCTGTGATAAATGAAAACTTTCATTCTCTGCTTTTCATCCCAACAGCAATAATTTAAGTAAATGATAAATTCAATTAGTGGAGTTTCAGGCCTTCTGAGACCTTCTTTTTTTTTTTGGTGTTTTTTTTTTTTAAATTTTGGAGATAGCACTGATTGGGAAGAAAAAATATTAAAAGCTTAAAATTCTCAGAATTGTTACAGTTGTGCTGAATTACCCTTTCACAAGGAAGGGAAAGTAAGTTCTTCAAGCGAGAAGGTGCTTCTAATATACAGCTTTCACAAGCAGAATCATTATTTAATTTTCCTTCTTTCTTTTTTCCCCCTCCCCTCAGTTCTTAGGCACCTTTCTGTGGAGAGCCTTTGACCCTGGAATGGAGAAAACCAGACAAACATCACTTAGGTCTACTCTTCTAAACCTTTATGCTATAGCAGAAATTGTAGGCGTACATTGCCTTCCAAATGGTGATTGCACACTTCTGAGAGTTTTTAAAAAGCCCCGGAACACCATTCCTTCCCTGCTCCCCCCCATCTCCTGTAACACTTGCTAATCCCTGCTGCTGTTCCACCAGTGTGATTCATGTGGTTTGAATAACTTCAGTTTTACTCGTGTAGCACTGCAAATATTTAACTCGGCTTTGGTGATCACAGTAGGCTAGCGTGTCAACCCTAGAGAATTTAGTGTCTTTAGAACTGTAGTTCCTATTATCAGTCATTCTGCAAATATTCCATATGGCAAAGGACTTGTTCCCAGTTTCGGTATTGCCTGTTCACCAGCTCAGGCTTAGTTCCTAGATAAGATGGTGCTGCTGGTTGTCCCTTAAAAAAGAGAATAGCTGCAGTGCTAAGTGCGCTAGCCAGAGCTTGGAGTCAACTGAAGAGAAGATGAAAGTTGTGTTACAGGTGGCACCAAGTAGAAAATTAAAAGAAATAAAGGGACTGTCAACTTCATCCTGTTAGAAAATGTTACTCCTCTGCTGGATACTGCTGTCCAATTTCTAGGAAAAAACAATTAGAGAATTATTAGGAAAGCCCTTCACGTAAGATTAAAGGGTTAGGTACTACTGAATGTGTACAATCAAGCCATGCTGATTAGAGGCTTCCAGATCAGTTTGCATTCCTTAATACCTTGTGCTTTTCATTAGCTACCCTTGCTAATGTTGAAATCTTCTTTAGGCACTTCATATAGTCTTTCTGACTAGTACTGAAAAAAGAAAAGAGGAGGAGCAAAAAAGTAGAGGGGTGGGGAAACTACAAATGTTTTGGTCCTTTGTCTCTGCTCAGATTTGATCTCTAATTTTGGTCTAATTTGGTCTCATTTGCATACATAAAGCATCCTGCTTGAGTGTATTAGAGGTCTCAGGCAGTGTGTCAAGTTATTTACTTTATGGTCTTGTCAAACTGGCAACTGCTGTTACTTTCAGGAGGAATGAAGTGAACAACTGTGCAAACTTTCTCTTGGATATTTTTGTTGACAGCTCTGAGAATATACCTGTTAATTCTAAAGCTCTCTGTTTTAGGGGAATGAGTCTTGACACAGTAGTGTGAAAAAGGTGGAGTTTACTTTAAAGTAACTTTGAAAAAAGATTAGCATGCTGTGATGACAAAGGATACCTTTCAGATGACTTTCAGCAGCCAAAAGCTGGCATTTTTAAATGCTTCCTGGCTCTAGGATACTGCAGAAGGACTGCTGTTTAAACTTTGTAAGAACTCTAAGTATGTGTAAAATTCTGCAGATTAAATTGATCCTTATGATCTCTCAGCCAATGAATAGCATGACCTGTGGATTAATACTGTAATAACTCTCTACTTGCATGCTTTATTCTGTTTGTTCTTAGTGCAGATATTTTTTGTAGCATTCGTTAGAGCTACAGCTTCATTTTATGTAATTCCGTGGTAATAGGAAAAAGAGGAGTTCTTTTAGTGAATCTGTACTGATGCCAGTGCTGGAAATTGTAACGTGTAGAGGCACGTTCACCAGCTCAGGCTTAGTTCCTAGATAAGATGGCACTGCTGGTTGTCCCTCAAAAAAGAGAATAGCTGCAGTGCTAAGTGCACTAGCCAGAGCTTGGAGTCAACTGAAGAGAAGATGAAAGTTTGTTACAGGTGTGCCTTTGCAGGTATAAAACCCAGGCACCAGGAGTGTAAGTTTAGCCTTATCAAAAGTATGTCAGAGGCGTAGGGTCCTCTGTTAAAGTATGGTTACTTTGTACCCCTCCTGGTATGGACTTGGGTATTAGAACTGAGTATATTTAATGCCAGGGAGGTACGCTTTGATGACAAGAATGGCTATGTGGTATAAAACTAGAGTAACCGTTGCTATTATTCGCTTGCCCCTTTTGCTGCTTTCGTTGTAGGACTGGAAGTCGAGCCAGCCCACATCTGTGTTATTTTTTTCGGTTAATTTGGTTGTTTGGGTTCGTTGGCTTTTCCCTCACAGGATTCATTAAGGCCTTGCATATACTTGCTTCAGGGTCAAGAGAAAACCATTCGTCTGGACCCCAGGAATATAACCTCTAGAGAAGAGTAATGGTAACCTTGTCTGATGCAGCAGTAGTTGCACTACCCCTAAAAGACCGAGGACTGTGTGAGAACGTCGCTGTAGGACCTGAGGAGAAGCATAAGGGTCATGGCAGCAGGAGAAGGGTTTAAAATGGAGCGGGAGTAGCTCAGGTGTTAGGAAGACTAAGGCTAGTCTGTAATGTAAAGCTGAGAAACCATTCTTTGTCATTGCAACTGTTTTTTCCAGCTCTAAAATAGAGTGAATGTATCACATAAGATGTCTGTTAGGACTGTTCACTATCTGCATAATGCTTTATGTTTCTGTTCTTGAGAAAAAGCACTTACTATCTCACCATTAAAAAAAATATCACAAGCTAATAGATGTTTTGAAATACCTAGTTAATGCTGTCATCCTTTTTTAAAATACATAGAACTGTGGAGTCTTTTTACTTTGGGGAACAGAGTTAAGGTGAATCCACGGGATGCAAAAAAATCTCGGTTACTTTGTGCCTGCCTGCTGGCACATGTGAATATTAACTCAATCTTTTTGGGTTAAAAAACCCAACTAAACGTGTACAGAAAGACAAGTCTGTTGCCTGCGTTTTTACTTCATTATGTATGAACACCAGGGCTAAGTTAGGAAGAATTGAAAGTATCACCTTTGTTGCATACAGTAGCTATCTTGCTGAAAGGAAGAACAGACATGGGCAATAGGGACTCTTCTTAGAGCCAAAAATTTACAAAGCTTCTGTTTATATTCCAAAATGAATGTGTTTATAACATGGCAAACCAAGTCTCCTGCAGTATCTTTTTGATATTTCAAAGATCCTGAATCTTTAAAGGGATAAGCATTGGGATGTCTTTCAGATTTCTTGTATCAAAGTATCATTTATAGATTTTGTTTAAATTGTGACATTTTAAAAAAGATATATATATAAATTGGAATATTAGGTACTTGTATGTGTGTATTTATCTGAAATAAGTTATTTTAATAGCTTTGTCCAGGGCCACATGTAGACCTTGTGCTTTTTTTTGTTCCTGTGTAGCTTGCAGAATGACCTGTAGCACATCTTTCATTGTTTTGAAATGCAGTTATAATTTTTTCATAAACTTGTTTCAGTGGAGACACTTCCTTTCATCTCTTGATTGTTCATAACAGAATTTTTAAAATAGTTGTCAACACTTGAGCCATATTTGGTCGTAGTTTTGCACGCTTCGCAGCATATGGACTGTCAGTTTCAGTTTTGCTGGAACAGTTCACTTAAGTTCTCAGTTTAATTTATAAAAAGAGGCTGAGTGCACTCTCAGCAAACGTAGATTGATGCTTGATGACCAGCTCTACCTCATCTTTTCTCTCTGCTGCACCAGGCGTCATATTGTTTCATCTTCAAAGTGGTGTCCTTTTTTCCCATGGGTTCGTTCTCATTAGAGGAGTACAGCATGTCTCTCTCCAACTTGAGAGATCCACATATGAAAGGCTTAATATATCTGACACTTCCCAGCATGCAGAATTGAAGAGACCCATTCCTATGCCATTGATCCTTGTTGAGAAGCATAGGTAGCTCTAGGAGCAGCTGTGCTCTGATGCAGTATCAACTGGAGAGTGCTGACCAACTGACTGTATTGGTTTGGGGGGAGGGGTGCCTGCCATAACTATATTTTTTTATTTGAAAGGGTGCATGAAAAAGAAAAAAAAAAAATAAAAAATATCCCATTTCCGGTAATGATTCAGTCTGAATTACGGACTCTGGGAAGGCAGAGTGAGGGTTAGAAGGATGTGAGCACCATCATGCTCTTTTATCAGCTAAAGATGTCTCATTTTTGTTGAAATAATGCTGTATGAACTTGTACTGAGCCCAGATGTTGGGGTGTCTGAACAGATGAAGAGCTGCAGACTCTGGTACCCATCACTCTACATTGTACGTGAGATTTGAGTTAGACTGATTAAAGGTAGAAGTAAACATGACTCATCTGTGTGCACCAGTGGGTGCAAAATTAAATCTAAGCATGATAAGTGTAGTAAGTAAATTAGACTGTTCAAAGTAAGTAGAGTTTAAATATGCTTGTAGAAAAGAGAGGGTAGTATTGATATTTGGAAAATGCCACGCTGTTTAAATCTTATGCTGTAACTTTAAAGGTTCATGAATTATTTTGTAACAAAAAAGTAGCATGTCTAACAGAGTGAAGGTACTTCACAGAAGTTAAGACAAAGAACATATTCTATACTTTGTTTACATTATTTTCCTTGGGAACCAAATATTTTAGTGAATTAGTTAAAAGGAAAAAAGACTTCAGTCCCAAACACAGCTTGATGTGCTGCACATACCAAAGTCCATTTAAAATCACACAAGGGAGCCTGGCTTTCAATGACAGGAGGCAGGAAATTTAGTGTTCTGGCTGAAATTCCATCTCCAGTTCATACTTTTGCAGCCTGACGTTGTGGCATATGTGGTGTGCTTGCGCTTTAAGTTCTTTCAGGCCTCCACAGGAGTTTCAGCTATGTCTGCCTGATTTGTAGCTTTGCAATTTTGAGTGCTTAAATATCAAAAGTCAGGTTCTTGGAAAGCATGTAAAGAACCTTATTTAAGTTAGGTGTTCCTTCCATTTTTTTTCCTACATCTGGTGGCTATTTGCTTTTTCACGAATGAAAGTTAACCATTTTATCTGATTGCTGTGATCAAAGACCTAGGGTTTCCAGAAAAACGCTATAAACAACGGAGGAATTTTTTTTAACTTAGTTTTTGGGTTGGTTATGCCAGGTTGGCCCCACAGAATGCATAGGTTCAGTTCGATAGGAAGTTAAATGCTGTTGTACCTGATCGCAACACTTGTTCTGAGGGCAGAAGGAAGCTGTAATTGCTGAATTTGTGTGTGTTTTCCTGTGGCTGTATGCCTGATATGGTTTGACCAATTCCCCCAAAATACCTCTTTTTAAAGAGCATGATTTCCTGTCCTGTACATGTGCAGAATTAGAATAATAAGTAAGAGAGGTTCAAGTGGGTCCTTGCTTTACAGAAGGGCGGAATTGATTCTCAGAAAGCTGCAGTAAAAAGCTCAGTTGTGGGGAAACAGAAAGCTGACAAAAATGTTGGCTTATGGAGGATGCAAGCTGGTGTTACAGTCTCGCTCTCGGGAGGGAAGCGCTGGCAGATCAGTTAAAGGAAAAGCCTACTGTGGGTTGGTGGTGACCAGGTAAATGGGGTAAATGCACTGGGGACACCTCTACAGAGAAAGTCTCTCCTTTTACCAAAAGCAGACAAGCAATGGAAGTTGTGTAAGCGCTGTGTTGTGCTGAAGGCACGGGGAAACTGCGAGGTGCATTTGCAGTATGTGGTTAGGCAAGGAGAGAAGGGTGGGTTCTCACAGAGAAGAAAATTGAGATGTGATAAGTACTATAATCAGAGACACTAAAGAAGTCCCTATATAAAGACAGAAGCCAAGATTCTGAAAATGTGAGTCTAACTTCAGGCACACAGTCTATATTTATGCATGCAGGTGCTAGATCAAGAGTGATGAGCAACCAGTTATTTCAGTGAGAACTTCTGAACGTGCAAGCTTTTGAATTCTAGTCTTTTTCATAAATGCCTCTATATGAGCTTAAGAGCTAACAGTTAAACCTCCTTTTCTCTCCTCTCTCTCATTCATCTTGGCTACACAGGCCATATATTTTGGATTTATGTTTTTTTCCCCCTCTTGTAGGAGGATGATTGACTTGTTTCATCACTTCGGAGCCTGTAATGGTGTACAAGGAACCTTTTTTATTTATTATTTTAATTGAGATAGATGCATCTAAATATGTTGTGTTCTGAGGAAGGCTTGCTAAATACCTCGCTGGTGGTAACCTCTTCCTCCTGCTTAAAATGTCTCAAGGACAGAAGAAAGTAATAAATGTTGAACTGCAAATAGCAAGCTCCACTGTCATTCCTTGTCTGCCTTCCCTGCACGTGTGTGGCACACACATGCAGGTGGGGGGGGGGGTTTAGTAGTGTTTTGACACTCACTGTAAGCCTGCTGGACCATTTGCCATTGTCTCAAGCAAAAAAGAAAAATGTTCTTGAACTGCACCCCCTGAGATTCTTTTATTGTTGCTTTCTGATATTCTGGAAGTATGTCTACGTTAATAAGAGTGAGAAGATGCAAGCTTCTCGGCTATTATGGCATGAAGGGGAGAGAGGGGAGTAGAGCTGAATATTGCCTCGAGGACTAGGTTTTCCTGTTACTTGTGTGTATGAAGAGATGCAGTCCAAATAGGTACTGTGATGCTGGCTATTTAACTTTTTGTCTGGGATGTTTTTCTTACATATTTTCCAGTAAACTCTGTAGTGCTTTCTCTTCCTTCCCCTCCTGCCCTGCATCACCCTGAACCCCAGGAAACATACTGTTGAATTAACAAGTGTTTTGTAGTTTCACTTCCTTATTTCACTTCACTTATCAGCCATCCATCAGCAACTGGGTTGTACAAGAGAATTCCTTTAATATTTGCTTTTGCACACCATGATTAATAGGGGACCTTGGTGCAGTCTATGACTGCCAATAAAGTGTTGGAGCGATGGACATGGCAGTACAGCTGGAGTGTTGAGGCTTGGAAGAGCCCTCTGAAACAGCTCAAAACCAGTATTCCTTGTGCAGAATTTAGACAAAGTTTGTACTATGGGAGGTGTTCGTGTGCTATAACTTTTGCGCTCAGTAGATCCTTGTAGCTGTTCTACAGAATTAAAAAAATGGAGCAAACAGGTTATTTATCTGGAATCTTGCAGGCACGTGATCTGTGGGCCGCTACTGCTGGTATCTTTGTGGGGAAGGTGAGAAAGACCTTATGTGAGTAAGAGGCTGCTTGCCAGGGGCTACAGCTTGCTTCTAGGCAGAACTGAGCATATAGTATGTTCAAAATGCTGTCATTATGGATAGAGCCTTCTGCTCTTAACAGAAGTGTTATTGTAGAGCCGTTTTTTCGCTTGCCTGTGTCAGCAACAAGGTGCTTTCTCTTCTGTGCCTGTGTGCTAATTTATGCCATTGCTAGCTTGCCATATCCCGGATTCTTATCTGTGCTGAAACTAGGCTCTGCTTAGAATCCAAATGGTTGTGACTTCAGATTACAAATGCAGGTTTTTTGTTAGGCCCTCTTTTGCTTTCTGTCTTTTCTACTAATATAATTACAGGAAAAATGGTTATCAAGGTCAGTTTGTATAGATATACTGGGAGTGTTTTCCGGTTCCAACAAAATAACCTTATTTCCTGAAGTATTTCAAACCCTTCATACGTGTGGGTTGCAACGGTGCAATGTTGCTGTGTGCCTGCAGTTGAAGCCTTACTTACAGTAATCTAGCAGCAGGCAAGCAAGTGAACATTAATTTTGATTGAGTAGAATGATGGGGAAAGGGATAGATTCAGCATGCTGACCATAAGAGCTGTTGGATGTAGAGAATTAAAAGACAAATCCTGCCATACTTTTTTCCATGCCAGCACTTAGATGTTTGGAATGCAACAAATGGTTTTCATTACAGCTCCTTCCTGAGTTAGTGCATGTTAATTCTTGTTTGCCCTTATAAAATAAGCCATGCCTGTACATGCCTTTTTAGAAGGAGGCGCCAGTGAATCAGTCAATGCCACAGCTGACATGGAAGAAGAAACAGAGGTAGATCTGTTGTGTTTCTTGGCTTTTGGTCTTGGGTTCTGATGAGTAACCATGCCGTGGCCCCCTCCTCTATGAATAGCTGACACTTTTTAAAGCAAGATTATTTTAATCCTGTAGTGGTTAACACTTGTGAAGAAAATACTTTTTTGTGTGTGTATTAAAAAAAGAACTGAATTGTTGGTTGAGCAGCAGAAATTAACTTTAGGTTACCGACTTTTTTTTTCCTTTGGTTTTCAGCAGCTGAGAGGCAGGAAAGACAAGTGGCCTTTAGAGGAAAACTTTTGGCTTTTCTTCTGTCCTTTCAGTCAGGCTATTTTTCCTGGCCACTTGAGCCCTTCTGGCTTCTCATGAAAAAGTTTGTGTTTTGTTCTGAAATGTGCTTGCTTCACCTGCACGTTCTAACTCTTTCAGTACTTGAGGCTTGCTCTCTGGCAACATTAGTTGACCTGCTGTCCAAAAATATACAGCCCAAATTAAACATCCAACTTGTTCTTTTTTAAGGTTTAATTTATTTTGTTTGGTGCAATCAATGTGTTAGCTATTTAATGGAAGTGGAGAGTTACTGTTCACAGGTACTTGGGTGAGGTGGTTTTGTAGATTTTTGAACTGTTTTTTTGTTTTTTGGGTTATTTTAACCAAGTGGAGTTCTATGAACTAACTTCAAAAACAATTAAATTTAATCTATTAGTCAGTCTCAGTGTATAAACTTGTAGTATCTCATACTGTAGTTTTGAGCATACTGATACTGTCTTTCTTTTCCAGTTCTGCACAGTTGAAGTTATGAAAACACTTGTGGGAAATGGGGAAATTTCAAGTCCTCCCACTGTAACTAATTATGCCAGTTGTGGCAAAAGGGTGCATTGGCTTGTTGTCTTGCAGCCAGAAGCCTTCAAAGTAGTTAGTTAGGGCTGAGTGTGACAGATGACTGTTAAACATAAGAGAACTAAAGATTGGGTTGTGTCCCCCTTGAAATGGGTAGTTTAAAACTTTTTTTTGAACTTCTGCAGGAAGCTGAGTGAGTGAAAATATCTCAACTTTATTAGGCACGAGGGTTACCTTCTTACTTCTTGAGTTAGAAATGATACAAATATGCAAGCTCTGTCCTTTTGACTCTGCTTCAACAAGTGTATCGCGGATGTCTGCAATGTTGTTATTTTCCTTTCCAGGTCTCCCTTTAGAGTCCAACTACACAGTCTGGCTTTTGCTCTGACATCTCTTACTTGGTCACGCTGAAGGTGCCACAGCCGCCATTGTAGTTTCTCTTTCCTCCTGCTTCTCTGCCTGCTTTCTTCATTGGGCTTCTCCAGTGTATTCATTTGTTGCTATCTCAGTGTTTGTCTTGTAGTGTTCTGGGTGCCTGGAGCTCTTACACTTTACTTACCTAATTTGGTCTGTCATCCTAAATGCACTTTCCACACCTACTTTTCTTAACCACTGAATCCGTTGCCTTTGGCAACATTTGGGCTACCATATAGGGGTGTCTTGTGGTTATTTGTTGCTTTTTAAATGACAGGCAGTGACATTTAAAGCTGAGTAAACAGCAGGCCAACTTTTTTTCTGGCTTTTCTGTGCAGTATCTGGTGGCTTATTTATATTAGACCTACATATTGAAACAGCATTGGTTTTCAAAGCAGCATTGAAAACTCTTTGCAATTCCTTTGTCTTCCCCTCAGACTTGGCAATATTTGGAGTCTGTGGTTTTGCACAGTAACTGTAGGAATCATGTGCATCTGATGCGCCTTTTCTTTAAAAGCTTCTAGTTCTCCTATTAGTGTGTTCAAACCTTTATTTTGAATTTTGAAGGCTAAAATCTGACAGCTGGTGTTCAGTATTAGTCTCTTGAAATGAAGCATGTGTATGTGTAAGTACCATTGTACGCTGAATTTCACTCCATTCCTCATTTCATATGCTTGAGTCTGATAATGTGACTGTGAGTGTCTTGCAAGGAAACAGTCCTGTTATCCTGGTCTGAAGTTAAAATAGCGTGTTTCCCTGTGCCCCGACTGTTGTGTGGAAAGAGTTATATACTGCTGCTTCTGCATTTCGTAGCACTAAGCTATAACTGCCGAAGCCTCCTCAATGCCCTTTGATCCAGAAAGCACCTATGCTTGGCTGAGCTTCTGGGTAACTTGTGCTTCAAAGAACCTGCTGCCCTCTTTCCTCATAAGATTGGGAGAGGTAACAAATACAGTTTTCCTGAACTATCTTTCTAGCAACAAAAGCATGAGCTCTTACCATGGATAAATTTGGAGGAAAAGAATTTTTTCTGTGAGCTAAAATGGTCTTTTAAACCAGCATTCAGTTTGCTGTGTTACGTTGTAGCAAATGCAAAAGTAAACAACCTAAAGCAGTTACTTTTAGGTGCTGGCAACCAGATAAACTGACTGTTGGTGTCCTGTTACATGACAAAGCTAGCAGTAGGAACAATGAGTAGCTGTTTCACTGCAACCTGATGATACGGAGTTTGAAAAGGTCTGAACACTGCTCCATTTAGCTATGAGGTCTCTATGAAATTGTGTCCTTTGCTTTCATTGTCTTAGCCCGATCAGATCTCTGCTCCAGTTGCTTGTACACTTACGCAATGGCTGCTGTTGTAGTAGTAGAATAATGCTTTGAGATAATGTGTACGCTGTAGCCTTACTGTACCAGCAGTGAAATGTTTCAGGGACAAAATAAAATCCAGTATTCTCTTTGGGAGAGGTGCCCTTACTATCCTTTAGGATATTCTTATCATACAGAGCTGGTTTGTGCTAGTAAGAGCTTGAGGACAAGTATTTTTCCTTTCAGTTGCATTGGCAATTAGGAAATAACATATGTTATTTTGTGTCTGTTCCGAAAAGGCATTGTTGAAGTGCTCTGAAAAAAACAGGCCATCGGGCTGGCTGTTTGCATGGTCAGCCTGAATGACCAGAAGAATTGGATTACTTATGTGACCCTGAGGGAGCACTGAACTCTGTGTGGTGCTTGCCCTAGGGACAGTTCAGGACTCTGCACACAAGTATTACCTGCTGGCCAGCTAAAATCTAGATCAACTAAAGTCTTAAAGATGTCTTTAGGAAAATCTTAGTTCAATTGTACACTTGATGATTAGCCTGCTGTGCTTCATAGAAGTACAGGAGAAATTAGAGCCAAACCCAGACCTAATAAATGAGGTCTGAGCACTTGCCAGGTGGCAGTTTCGGACAGGACGCCAAGTGGGTTTTGCGTATGTGCTAGAATTGGGTTTGATGCATGCTGTGTCCTGCGTGTGTGTCAGTTTTCACCCAGCCCATGCTAGAATCCAGTCCTTGCCGTTAAGATGAGTGAATGACCCTGCAAGCCAATTTGAGTGGAAGTGTGCTGGGGAAATAGATGTATTAGGTGCACTTAACTAATATGGCAGCAATGGATCAAATCAGTTGGCTACTTTATTGAAAACAGGAGTATGCTCAAAATAGTAGCTAGCTGTTGTCACATTTCAATATATATGTCAATACTCTTCTGGGTTGCTTGTTTTATTTTGTTAGCGTTTCTGGAGCAATTACTGTCATGGTATGGCACAGTTTTAACTCTGTTTTTTAACAAAATAGAAAGTCAGGCCAGTGATTCCCTTCCCCCTTGCATTCTCTTGCAAATGAATTCAAGTATGGCAGTGCTTATGCATGGTCTGTCATTGCCCAGTCAGAAAGGTGAAATAGTTTGAGAGACCCGATAAGCATCACTTTTAACTGGGTTATTGAGCTAGGTGCTTTAGTGCCTGCTCTTCCAGGTTGGTCAGTACCGTTCTGATTTGAATGTAACTGGAAGTGCTGCTCTTATTGTTCCAAGGAGGCTAGGGGTGTGTGTGTGTGTGTGTGTATATATATATATATGTGTATATATATATATATAAAATATATATATATGAAGTTAATGTAGGAACCTTAGTCAACATTTTTTCCTTAAGTATGCTAGCAACTTGTGATTTAAAATTAAGAAAAAAAATCAAATTATATTGAGCAATGTTGTTTGTTTTTTTCTTGAGTGCTCTATAATGTCATCTGTCTCCCTTAGGGGTTCAAATAAAAGCAGTGAGAAAGAAAGATCAAAGTTGGAAAAGCTCAAAGAAGCATTGTTTCTAATATTAAGTCAGGTTGGCTTGCACCTTGGTCTAGTGGAGCCTTGAAAATCTCCAAGGATGGAGAATGGCGTAGCCTCTGAGTGACCTGTTCAGAGCTGCCCTGCTCTCCTGACACACGAACTCCTAATATAAGGGACAGGTGGTTTTGGATCTCTGGCTTGTACTAGCCTGCAATTTCTAGTTTCCAGTGTAGTCATCTGATCAACTCCCTTCCCCCCCAGCTCCAGTGCCAGGGCTATTGCAGCCCTAAACATTAGATTTTTATCATTAGTGTGTTAAGTCTTGTTTGCCTTGATTTTCGGAGAGCGGCCAGCAGGCATTTTGCTTTGCAAAATGATATGCGCTAAGCAGAAAATTCTGAGTAATTAAATTATCTTCAGCGCAAAACAGAATAGTTTGATAGAAAATTTTACTGCTTAAGAGCAGGACAGTCAGATTACTCTCCAGACTTCAAGAACTTTCCTTGCCTAATTATAAAAGACAAATACTTCTTGCCTGTTTGGTCTAGAAAAGGTTAATATAAGGAAGCATTCTGTTTCTCTGTACCTGATTTTGAAATCCTTTCCTGTGTATCATTGCACTCTTTCTCCTGCTGTTAGTCTAATTCAGAAGGTATGAAATAGCATCTTGAAGTAGTCATAAGAACATGAAATTGCTAAATACTGGAGTATTTCCTAGACCCAGGCACCTTTTGTTGGATTGCCTGCTTTGATACGAGAAAGTAGTTGATACCAGCTTTAAAATCTGGCCCAGACCAAAGTTAAATGTCAATCATTCTTTGAGGAACATGTAGTGCAAAGAAGTAACTCTTGCACTCCCCCTTTGCCTGGGTTGTCGCTCCAGGGCGAAGGGTTGGATGCACAGCACCGGGGTCAGGCCAAAGGTTCGTGTTCAGGAGCAGCAAAGCAGCTGCCGAGGGTGGGGATGCTGCGTGCCTGCCGTGTCCGTGTGTCCTTCCTGCTCGGCCGGCAGCCCACAGCACTGCTGCGAGGGAGGGTGCTCAGCTCCGGGGTGTCCGGGGGAGGGGGTTCGGCTCCAGGGTGCCTGGGAGGCATGTGGGGGCTCGGGGGTGTGGGCAGCCGCAGAAGGAGCAGAGCCCCCCATCCCAGTGAGCGCTGTGGCAGTGAGAACTGGTTTGTGGGCGGTCTGCCCCAACGGCCGAGCCTTCTCGAACACAGACCTGTGAAACCTGGGTGTCTGCTGGAAAAGGGTTTCAGAATTAACTGGTGAGCTCAGAAAAAGACAGCGCCTGACTGTAAGGAAGAAGCTGGGTGTTGTAAACCCTTCAGGAGGTGAGCCCTGAGCCCTGGACTTGTAGAGTCTGGGTTACGTGTGCTCTTTCCTTGCTCTGGCATAGTCTGAGATCAGCTACATCCCCACTGCACGGTGTGTGGTTCACGTTTGCCTTGTGCCCCCGGTTCCCAGACACAAAGAAGCCCAACAAAATACAAGCAAGTTGAAGTGTCTGAAATAACAAGACCTACATTTACCTGTTTTATTTTAACGTGGTAATGGTGGCACGCATTTTGTTGGGGTGAATGGCACAGGAAAGTTGCAAAGCCTTTTGCGAGAGTGTTGGAGAGCTGTATGGCACAGAGGAGCAAAGTTGGTGCAGTCTGCCATAGTGTTACACACTTGGACCAGGCCTGAGAGCAAATTCTCTTGTGTGCTTCATTTGGATTTTCTTGAGACACCCCACTGCATTGCACTGGTTTTCCTTCTAGAGTGAGCTAGTCCTTTTGCTTTGGGGCTGGTGAGGGGATTGGGGCTGGGAGTGAAACAAGAAGCTGCTCAAACATGGCGTAGCTGCCCTTGTGATGTAAAGGGTCTATACAGAAAGTGTAAGCCCAGTGTTGCTGTAATGATTATTTGAGCAGCAGTGGAGCTTCCATGTATTAACCCTGGGTTATATTACTTAGCATCATTTGGATGCTGCTTTGTTTCATTGTCTCTTGTAGTATTTATGTTATACGTAATGTAGGTTCCTTTTCATGAGGGCCACCATTTAATGGGACTGATGTAGTACTGAACACAGTGGGAATCAGTTTGCTGATTAGGACTTGTAGATACAGCAGTGAAAAAGTATAGCTTACAGCAACATGTTGTGATATTTTTCTTTGATGCTGCTTCAGTGTAGGGAATTGATATCTGGGAACTTGATCAGGCTCCATGACATACACTTGGATACTTAGCCCGCTCTTCAATGACTTATTCTGCCCGAGAGCCAGCTCTTCATCCTTTTTGCCCTTATTTTCCTCACACTGAAATGAGAGGGTGTTATTATATTGTAGGTGTTTTTGAAGGGTCTATTTAAATACCATAGAATTAATGCAGTGGTAGCTGTTGCATGCATCTTTAACATAAATGCATTGGTACAAGAGATGAAGGGAGACATTTTCAGCCACTCTTGATCTGCAAACCTTGTGCCCGCCTCTAGCCCTTAGGAGAAAAAAAAAGTTTTTAACATGTAGCTGAGCTGAGGATACTCGTATAATGATGAATTTTACGTTCCTGACAATATATGAAGTTAAATAATGAATTACAAATGTTGTTTTGTCTTTTCAGTACATCAACTGCGGTAACCTGGAACAGCTATTGGACAGTAACCAGCATCTGCCCTGGACAGTGAGGGTGAAACTGGCGTGTGACATCGCTATGGGGATCAGTTATCTTCACTATAAAGGCATTTTCCACCGAGACCTTACATCCAAGGTACCGTTTATAAAATGAAGGGAACTTTTTAGTGAAGGTACTATAACTGGTTGTTTGGTTCTTTCTCCTTCCATCAGAGAACTAAGGTGTGATCTAAGACATTTGGAGGAACAAATTGAAGTACAGTTTGTAGGATTAAAATGTCCATCAAAACATGTTGATAGTTTGTATGGCAACTGGAGAAGTAACTGTCCTGAAGGAAGGTCAGTCCTTAAATGAGTTAAGATTAGGATTTCTCAGAAAGCAGCTGCGGAGTTTTTAGTTCTGAATTGTGGTTCAGTAAAGTATTTAAATCCATGGGTAACTAAGCATAATAATCTAGCATTTGAAAAGGTCAATCTTATGAAGAACCCAAATTGAGGAGATTATTACAAATGCACTTTAAAATCTCCTTGTTGCTTTTGTTTCCCCATGTATTTCACAAATCTTCAGTAGGAAGAGTGCCATTTCATTATGATTTCAGCATTAAGAGTTGTCCACAATCCTGGTTCATATTTTTTTAATTTCTAAAAGCAGTAAGATCAAACCAGTTTACTTATAATTTTCAAATTTCAGAATTTCCTCCAGAATGATATTTCAGGGGCGGAGTTTTCAATGGGCGTAGATTTGTTTGAACTGCTTTGGTGACAACTTGTATGAGTTGAGTTGGCTGAAGCAGCTAGCTAATTCAAGCTCAGCTAGAAATATTGACATAGGAGCACTAAGCTCTGTGAGCAAATGGCCCCAGCATTCACCCTGGGTCTTGCCATCCATTGCAGCCTGTGCTGAGGGCTTTGCTGTCCTGTCTGTCCTGTTGTCTGGAGCTAATGCGCTAGTTTAAGATCACTGGGGACTAGCAGCATGAACGTACTCCAAAACTGTTCTTGGAAAGAAAGACTTCATAATGTCACTTCAATCAAAAGCATCAAGAAGAATGTTATTTTAGCCTAAAATGAACTATTTTTTAAGATTAGAAACAACTTTTAAAAATAAAAACACAGCACAGTGTGTTTGTGAATGCAAGTGACTACTAGTCCTCCATCTAATTTTAGGGGTTTTTTTTAAAGCTACCTCAGTGCAGTGTTAAAGAGATGAAGGATGTACATTTAGCCAAGGGGGGGGAAAAAGTTAGTTCAATTGGTAGGTGAAAGAAGTATTTCAGTGAAGTCATGAAATACTTCCTTGCGTGTCCTTTCAAGTGAAAGGTGCTGAATTCTGCAAGGAAGAATATAAAATTAATAAAAAATGCCCAGACTTGAAGTCATGTCATTTTGACATGATACGCTCAGAAAGCTCCATTTCAGTCACCTTGGAGTGTGAGGATAAGAGATGCCTAAAAATAACTGAAAAGATATCTCTGTGTTCCTCCCCCCTCCCCCTTTTTTTTAAAATTCCGTTTAGGATGTATTTTAGTACATTTAAGAGTGTGGAAGGAGAGTTACTGCAAGGAACCAAAGTCACTAAAGAGAACTCTGTGCCTGCGTCATTTATCATAAGCACGTACTGTGATGGCCAGTCATATGAAAATCCATTTCCTGAGACCTCTGTGAATGCCTTTGTTCAAAGCTTTACATAATTGTATGTCATTCGCCGGAGCTGCCCTACCAATGCTTCAGTGTTATCTGCTGCTGAATGTCAATTGTTTAGAAAATGCACCCGCTGGGAGGAGCTCATGATTTCATTGCAATAGCAAACTCATCAGTGGCCCCAGGAAGTAGTAAAGGTTATTTAAGAAAAGCAAACAAACACCAAACCCTAAGAATTTACTAGAAGTTATGCTGTATTTGAATGGTTCTTAGCACTAAAGGTATAGTATCTGTGTGGGTCACATTGGAAGCTGTCAGGATAAAAGTTTAAGTCATCAGCTGTATTCTGTATTGTCTGGATTTTTTTGCGTAGTTTGTGTTTTGTTTGGCGTTTTTTTTAATTCTTTAAAAAATTTTTTTGAGGTGTATGCACTTGCTTGTTCTGTTTGGGAAGGGAAGTAGATGAAACACCTGGCCTTAAATGCCCGGGTACTTGTGAATTTTATTAACTTCTTATTTTAAAGTATATTTCATCAATACAATTAAATCTGTTGGGCAAGTGACTCTCCTTTTGGACAAATATTTGCCCTGCTGTCTGGCTAAGTTTTAAACAAGTCACTTTGTTCCAAAGCAAAAAAAAATTAGGATAATAACCACAGCAAAAACCAGTCACTGAAATTTTCAACCCTCAGAGTGTAGCTTTTGGCTACTACTTGAGGAGATGCCTTGTATTTTACCAGGTATATACTGGTGGTGGGATGAGTTGTCTTCTTTCTTAATAGTAAATAGTCAATGTGTGAGTGAGCTGAAGGAAGATGGGGTCTTTCCTTGGGAGTGAACTTGTGATCTGGACTGGATAAGGGCAGATTCAATACTGTTCTATACTGTCCTTCTTTCTTCAGTAAACTTCAGTAATTTATATGATGGCTTTATTAATCAAATGAAGGCAAAGACAGGATTTAGACAACTGCAAAAGTCAGAACAGACACTGAATTTTCTGGGGAGGTATGAGGGATGTGTTTTTCTAGAAAACTTGCTCGCCTTGACTGAACTATGAACAGAATGAAGCTGACACTTTCTGCAGGAGTGTCTCCATGCTTCATATATTACGCTTAACACAATAACCCACTGCAAATTATCCCCCTAATATGAATTTTACTATAAAAATTATTTGGGATTAATTTAGACCTGTACTCTGGTCTTTTTTTCTTCTGTTTCTGGCAAACCTCGAATTCCTGCAGCTTCCTGGAGCAGGTGGCATGGATATATGACGTTTATTCTGTCAGTTATGGCAACGGAGTTGCCTTGCTCTGACAGTAGCATTGTCATCTGTGTACTGGATGCATAAAAACTTCTAGAAGGAAAAGTTCCTGTCCCCTGTCAATCTAAGACTGAAAAATAGGTGGGTTTGGCAATTAGTATACAGCAGGGTGATCTCTCTTCCTAATTGCACCATGTGGAGAGTAGCAGAATAGCACAGATACCGCAGAAAGCCAGCGGGAAGAACGGTAGAGTAGATATAGGTCATCACAGTCGATGTGGCAGCCCACGGGGGATGTCAGGCCTGACATAGCACTGTTGCCCTTCCCGCTGCCCTGCTGTCAGAGAGAGAGGCAGTGCTTGTTAGAAGAGACTGTGCTGCCCAGACAGCTGGTACTTACCCGTGTTGTGAGCTGCCCTGGGCTTGGGCTGCTGTGGCTGATCGGGTTGGTCGGCCCTGATCAACAGCAGCAGCCTAACTTGAATCTTTCAGAAGGCAAGAGCGGTCGGGTTGGCTGTTTCCAGCCTGCAGATAGTAGGTGTGTTGGCAGGGTGACTTGCACGTTTTGTAAGCCAATAAATGTGGTATGCTCACTTTTGACTTGTCATAGTTTTATGCAGAGATTAAGCCATAGATGGGTTATGACAGCCAGCCTCATTGGCTTATTCTCTGTCCCCTATCCATATCACTGCCAGCCCTGTGAATTATTTTTTATTTGGGGCTCATTGTATTGTGCACAAGGGGGATTTGCATCCTGGAATCATAAGGATTTTCTTTGTCTTTCCGTGATTCTCAAGGAGGTCTGGTTATGAATTTTAACTCTGTCTCGGTCACAGAAGATGCAGTCATTAAAACAGAAATCATAATGTGAAACATTGGAAGTGTTTCAACAGGAGCCAGTGGATTGTGATAGTTTTCCTTAATCTGACTTGTTTTGCAACATTCTGTCCATTGTCACCTACAGTTAAAATAACAGTGTTTGGGAAGGTACAGGGAAGAAGTGTCCAGCCTGCAAAAAGAATGTAACAAAATCCTTTTGTACCTGACCCCTCAACTACACAGAGAGTTCCTTCAACACCTTGTTTACGCTGCTTGCATTGCATTCAAACCCTGCTGTGGAAGCACTGTTGATTTCTTTGGCAGCTTATACCAGTGACTGCCCTAATATCAGTGAATTTATTCTTACAGTATCTCTGAGATAAGGCTGAGTTTATTCATCTCTCTCATCAGAACAGATTAAAAGCAAAAATATTGGTGAATATCGGGTGTGTGTTTTAACACTTTATTTGGAGTATTTGGCATTTTACGCATGTTTAAGTTCAAGGCAATATGCTCTCTGACCTCAGGGGCAGTTGGAAGTGTTACAGCACTTACAAAATAGTCATGTTGGGCCCCTGGAGGCAGGGGAAGCACAGGATTAGCAACAATCTCTGAAAGATTTTGTTAAACTACGTTCCTTGTCACAGAATCCTCCTGTGATGCTGAGGAAGGCCAGAATCCCGATCCTGGGGCAACATTACAATAGTCTTAACCCCAAGACAGAAGATCTTTATTTCCAGCCCAGCCTTTCTTTTTCATCTCTTCCCAGCCTTTCTTTCACCCTACTGTTTCTGTGGCAAGAGTGGCCAGAGTCCTGAAAATAGTGGTCCATGTGTTTTATGTACAGCCCCAATTCCCTGTCGGTGTGAATCCACTGTGTGCACTGTAAGACATGGGTGCCAGGTGGAAAACTCTGTGTGATCATCTAAGTAAAGACTTTATCTTAATGTGTATGCGTAAGGGGAAGAATGAACATTCTCACAAGAAGGTTTACATATTTTACATCTTTTGTGCAATATTAATTTTCTGATGTAGTGTTTGTTGTGTGCAACTTCCTACCTATTAAAAAAAAAAAACCTTGAAAAAACCAATGGCATTATGCACTTCATTGGCAGGGTTAGAAGCTTAAGATTCATGGCAGAGGTGTCTGCTGCTTTAGTTACTAATAACTAAGGTAACTAGGTATTTTTAATTAGTATTTATTGCTACTGTTAATTAGTATTATTAATACACATTGCCTGTTTTTACTATGGAGCAAGAATAGACAGAGGAACAAGAGACTCCTTGACAGTGAGAAGCGAGCATCTAGGAGTCTGCCCATTTTTCCAAGACTGATTGTATCTACTCTGTGACTGTCCAGTCCTTTCTGCTAGTGTACAATGCCAGCCTCCAGTCAGGCTTTTCCTCCTTGTTCAAAGGCTTCTCCCCTTCTTTTCTCTCCCAGTGCCTGCCCCCCCAACCTTACTGTTCAATCTCCTTGTCTGACTCGCTGCAGTTACCCTCTTCCCATTGCTCCTGCTTGATGCTTTCTCCAAGGTATCTTTCTGCATTCTGATCTTTAGTATGTTTAGCCATTTCTAGCTCTCCCCCTGTTCTGCTGCCCCAGGTTAGCTCTGTTTCCCTACCACCACCACCTGTTTGCTATGCCTGCAGTTCTTACATCCTCGTAATAGTCTTTGGTTTTTTCCCCCCGTCTCAAGAACCTAGCTCAAGACCCTGGCCTTGGTCTCTGCCGGCCCCTAGCTTGGACTCTCTTGCTCTGTCTTGTCACCTTATTCACCCTTTCAGATTCCCCACAGAGTGGATGTCTTGCCCTAGCCTACTTTATGCAGGGGTGGCAAAAGGTCTGGTCACATTTCAAGTTGAAAACATGCCATATCTGGGTATGATACTATAGGCTAATATTTTTGAGGATTTTTTAATTTTCATTATTTCAAAATTTGCTTGCAACACATATTCTAAGTTTGTTCCCCCAAGCAGCTGAGCTGGCTTAGCTGAACACCCACTCGCCAAAAACCCACTACCAAAGCTCTTGCTTAAAAACAAATGGGCAACCCCCCAAACAAGTGCCTTTTAGTTTTGCAGAATTATGTGCAACTGAAAACAACATCTTATACTCAATAGTGGGTTGTGAGCAGTTTTAGGAAACATTGTGAGCTCCATTGAGGATAAAATCTGTGAAGAAATTCTAGTCTCTAGGCCTATACATATATATACACATATGTACATGTGTGTATTCCTGCCAACATATGCTTTCACTTCACAGTAAATGTGTAATGGCTCACCCTTCTTTCACTGAGAGAGGAGTAGTCTCAGTTACTACGGGACAGAATCATGCATGTAAGCAATTACTGTGGATTATCTGAAGTAACATAAATTCGCTGCCTTTGGGATTGAAAGTGACATACCCTGACTTCCTACCTTGTATGCTGTTTGCTTGTTTAACACAAAATAAAACAAAATAAAACCCAAGCAATGAACAGAACCTTTGTCCAGTGAGTCTCATACTTGCTGCTGCGGTTGTAAGGTCCCCTTTGTGCTAGAGTAAGCTCTTGCCTGGATATTTTGTACTGCAGGGGAGGGCTTGCGCTGAAAAGATTAGCTGTTATAGATGATTATTTCTAATGATGGTCGCAATACTAAACTTTTACTGGTACTTTGGGACCCAAATGGAGCCTGTCTCTTAAACACAATCGGTTTCGTTTAAGAAGTGTATCTAGTATTGTAAACTTCCTGTTGTACATTTAATTGTCAGTGGTGTTTCTCCTAGGGGGTAGCACTTCAAAAGCAGCTGATACATCTCAGTTGGCCTTTAAGTATTCTAATTCAGTAACAGTCAGCAGAGGTTTGCAAATGACACTGCAGTAGTGTTCCTGTATTTTCTGGAGTGCAATAAAATCTCTGAGGAGTTTAGCTTGTATGTCATACTGTAAAATAAAACGATGGGATTTCTTCATCTAAGCAACTTATTTTTAACTCTGAAACTCTTGAGTCTATTTTCATTTTTGTTTATGTAAAAGGGAGAGTAGAATACTACATTCGTCTTAGTAGGATTATGCTGTGCAAAGCAGATGTTAAGCTCCTGTAACACACAAAGGGGTCTTTATGTTCTTTCACATCTGTCTCTGCATAAACAGCTCTGTTAACTCTTTAGGGCTCATGTACAGAGTTCCTTGCTTCTGTTAAGAGAATGTCTCAGGAAGGACTGATGGCGTCCCCATTTCAGGGGGGAAAAAATCTCAAGAACCCAAGTGAAGACAAATACTGCCCTCTTTGACTGTGTGAGATGCCAAAGGAAAGAACATCCCTGTCTGTAAAGGTCCAAAAAGAAAGCTTGTGAAGGTCATCACGTTTTGCTACCCTGCAGCTTATACAAATAGTGCAACAGTAAGTCGAAAGTGTTTTCTTAAAGCCTGTGTTGTAAAGCTCCCTGGCATTTTGTCTCGCAGGCAGTTCTTGAGAGGCTCTGCACTAGAGAGGGGTTTCAACTCTTGTGTACCTGTACCAAAATCCATTACTGAAACTTCTTCATACCAAATTGATACACATATTTTCTTTTTTGTAGAAACTAAGAAGTGTCACTTTGTCAGTAGAAACAGTGCAGTATGCTTTATTGTACTTTTCCTACTAAAATACCACCTCTAGCTTAAACTTTTCAAGTTTAAATTGAAAAGCTCTTTTCAACCTTTTAGTCTCTAACTAAGCTTTCTCCCTTTTTTGATCCTGATTTATCTTGGCAATAGAATGTGAATGCTTAGAAATGTCTTTAATTGAGTGCACGTGAACGAACAGTTACCGTGGGCTGTGTTAAATCACCTTTTTATGCATTGCATCTTAAATCTGGTAACTAAACTATCTGTGCTGTGGATTTGGTGCAGTGTTGTGCAATGGCTTTACTAGGGTGGAAGGGTAGAGAATGAGTATGGTGGTGCTGAAGGCTGGCCTTGAACTCTTGCAGAATCTCAGCACGGAATGAAGCATTGACATCTGCAAAACTTTGTCCTGAATGAGCAGTGCAGGCTTGAAAGGTGACACCTGACCACATTGAGTATCCATAGAAGGCTTTTACTACTGATTGCGGTAGGAATAGGTTTCCATCCTTTCTGGATTCCAGGAAATTGGTGCTTAGCTACATAAACATTTGCGCCAGTTGAATTAAATCAGTTTAGTTTCGCTACAGTCAGCATTTGTAGTGACACTGGCATTTTTTTGTCTGGTGCATGTCACCTGCCCATGGCTGACTGAAGTGTGAATGAAAAAGTCATAGTCACTCTTGTACTGGAATATGTATCCTAATGAATTTAAATTTACACTCAGCCCTTCTTCATATACAGACAAAAGACAAGCTTCCTTCTTTGTCATTTAACATTATACGGTCCACCACAGCAGAACAATTAATCAGTACTTTATAGCAGAAATGTAGCCCTAGGCTTTCCCCCGTTGCCTTGTCATCGTGTTCTGGCCTCCTGCAGGACCTCTGGACCTCATGGCTGTGGGGTGTCCGCTCTGTTTGGTTTCTCAAAAGGCCTGCAGTGAAAGGGAGCCTAGCTTTGCTGCAGGCAGCTCCCGCGCATCTGGGACGGAGCTCAGAGCTGTCAGGTAGCATTACCTGGCAGCTAGATGGGATGCACTGTTGGTTTAATGTACGATTTATCTAGGAGTAGTCTACTCATATAACGGCTCAGTGCTGTACCTGAGAGCTGAGGCTGCCTGGGGCTTGGTGGGAGGTAGGATTGTTCATCTTCAGCTGGTGGTATGTTGCTGTCTAATGGGACTGATTGTATACTGGTAAGAAGCTGAAGGAAAATTTGCTGTCAGGATGATACTGCATTTAAGCATCATTTTGGTATCAAAGCAGCCCTGTAAATTATTGCAGATCTTAACGTCAGTAGAAATGTTTCTACAGATTTTTAATTATGTTGAAAATAGCTCTTAGTCCGGATTTAAATGTTCCCCCGAAATTCTGGAGACCGGGGGTTATTGGAGAATAACCCTAATCCACAAAACCCAGAAGGTAAAATAAACTACTGCAGTCTTGCAATTCAAAGTGAACAAAATGTAAATAGTCAAAGGTAGTGCAAGAGGGAAATCTGGATCTTAAAACTAGTTCTGTTATAAATCACAGAGGTGGGTTTAAGTGTTGAATTACAAATCATCTTTAATTGGTGAGAAACCTATGGCAGAAAATAACCTGATGCTTTGCTGCGTAAACTAGTATCAGCATTCTTGCACACTACAAAAACTCTGGTGTCCTCATAAACTTGTTTCTGTGGGGTAAACAATGAAATTCCACTTGTCTGAATCATTTGAGTAAGATTTTTCAGAAACGTTTTATCCTTCTCAGTCTTAAGTCCACTTATAGTGACCAAATGTTTAAACAGAGGCAAGCTGAATGAATGTGCTCTTTGATACAAAATAACAAAGCTCGTCACTGAGAAGCTTTGCGGCAATTTGGGCAAGCATGGTTGATTTAACTTGGTACATGTTTATGAATCCCCAAACTAACTGTACTATACTTCAGTCATGCTAAACAAATAGAGCTTTGCATCTCAGGAGCCCGGCATGTGTTTCAAGAGGCTGGGTTGCGTTTTCTTTCCATGATCGCAGGAGTGGCTTGCTTAACCTTTTAATTGGCAGGAAGAAAACTCACTTCAGGCCTGAGCCACAATCATCTCTGAATAACGTAAACAGTGATGACCTGAACTTGATCTTTTAGACAAGGGACTCACTTTTCTTGGTAGCTGCATTATACAGACAAGCTAATGCTTTGGGGTCAGCAAGGGGCTTTTGTACATCCAAGGACAATAGAGCTAGAAAATGTTTCCTGCTGTTTAGCTAATTAATGCAGGGTACCACTCTGTAGGAGTCGGCAGTGGTTTTGCTGCCTGTCACTGCTATTGTACTGCCTGCAGAAGGACACAGAGCAAGGCATGTGGTCAGGGAATGAATCCTCTGTCTTGCTCCACCTGTTGCAGGACAGAAAAAAACTTAGGGAAGTCAGCTATTGATTAATTTGGTGAGAAGGGAAAAGATGTGGTACTGGAGTGGTCAAAGCATGTTTTTCAGAGTTGTAAATAAATAACAAAATTAAATTCATAATACCGTGTGTGTGATGTGATGCTGCCAGATCAGAATTATCTCTGTGTGTCCTTAAATTGCCCTCCCTTCTGACATGGGAGGGCACGTCTGAAAGGAAAAGATTGATAGCTTTTCCCTATTAGACTTTTCCCTTAAATCATGTTTTATGATGTACTGTAGAATAAAGAATTTTATTTGAGACTCTAAAAGCACATATGATTCTGTCACATCTTGTATTTTCTGATCAAAAGCAAAGCAGTGAGTTCCTTTTTAGTAGTTAATGTAGCAAAATACACAAAGGCATTTAGAGTCTGCTCTGATATTGTATTCTGGTCAGGTACAGGCAAGTTGTAAAGGGAAAATTTAAGGTGTCATAGTGAACAGCATGTATCGCATACTTGAGCAGTAAGGGAGCTAAATCATCTTAATTCTTGCTGGAACATAGCTGGGTACGTGCTGCCTGTGGCTGCCTGCTTTCTCAGCAAGTTTTTAAGTGGATTATTAACTAAGTGTAAGGCTGTTTGCAGCATCTTAAGTTTGACAGACATGTGATTGTGCATGGGGGGGAGGGGAGGGGAAAAGAGTGGTTGCTTTCAGACAAAAGCTTCTCATAGATTAATGTCTTCCAAACAGTATCTTGTAGTCTTGTTCCAGATTAAAAATAGATAAAACAAATGGTATATGGGTTTCATGGCCAGACAATAACTCTTCTGTTGTTTTTTTTGTTTCGGTTTTGTTTTTGTTTTTTCCCACCAGAACTGCTTAATAAAACATGACGAGAATGGATACTCAGCAATAGTGGGAGACTTTGGTTTAGCAGAGAAAATTCCTGATCACAGGTACGTGAACTAATAAAAAATACAGCAAGAGTTGCAGTGCAATTGCAGGTCAGTAGCTCAAATGAGCCAGATCCCCAAGGCCATTATTGCATTCTGGTACAAAATTTGCAAAAAATATCCTCAGTCTTAAGTCTAGAACTGCAGGCTGGTTGATCAAAATGTTCCAGCTTTAATTACTGTCCATTTTGATAGTTTTATTGGTGACATTTATTCTTCAAAAATGCTCCAGCGAATAGAGGATTTACTTAAGCTTTTCAGTAGATCTTCTAAGCAGGTACTTGGGACAACAAAACATAAAACAAAAAACCACCACAACAAAGCAAACACAAAAATACTGTCCAGCATTCTGGATTGAGATGATTTTATAATAAATGTCCTCTGTTGATTACAAACAACTTTAATTAGCTTCTTTCTATTTTCATAAACAATATTCAGTGACATTCCAGTATTATTCTTTTTAACTTCTGCGTTGGTTGTTAGGATCCAGGTTTATAACAAGGAGATATTAAAATTACTGTCTAACAGTAGCTCACCATTTTGCTTTCCCTAAAGTGAAATTATAATCTTAACTCATTTGAGGAATGGACAGGTGACTGTCACGAGCTATTGTCACAATTGGAAATAGTCCTTTTGTCATCCCTCGGTTAGGGAGATCAAGGACAAGGATTTCATTGTGTTCGCTGTATATTGACTTGTGTATTTCGGAGTATCCTAACTGTGAAAATGTACTGTGAGATTTTTCTTCAGTGCATACTTCTGCGTAAAATAGATAAAAGCCTTCCAGTTCTTTTGACTGCAAAGAAAACAATAAAAGTTGATCTTAGCTATGCACTGTTTTTAAACTGCACATATAATAAAATCCTATCTTGGGAGGTCCGAAGGATCACATTAATGTTGATGAAATATTGATCTAAAAGCTTAACAAAGTGAACATTCTAATTTCCCAACTCCTGCTAAGTACAGCCACTGTGTATCTTGTACACTCCTGTGGAATCTCTGCCCTTTAAGGTGCTGAAAGCTTCAGCTGTATTCATATGTATGAACTCATCACAAAATCAGGAAGGCACCACAGGTGCCTTAGGATGTCCTTAATATCCAGTTTTGAGATGCCCTGAAAAGTGAGAGTATAATAATAGCTAAAAGTTAACGTAGCTTGATACTAAAACAAACAATGTAATAAAATTGTTACATTGGCCACTATTTTGGTTTGATCTAGTCTTACCTCCATTTTCTTTTAAAAAAAAGAAAGGTTTGCAAGCAGGCTGTGCTGCATACTTTCAGAGCTGCTTATTGGTATACGTATAGGGATGGATACCTGCATGTCTTGCTGCATGAATGGAGAGCTTGACATCTAGCCCAAAACTGATGGCAACAAACCTTTTTATGTGTAGATGAAGGAGCCCACTCTGCCAAGAGTTTGGAAACCAAAACTACTGAACACCTGTGACCTTCAAATAAAATAATTAAAAAAAAAAAAGTGGCCAGGCACTTAACAACTGGAAATAAAATATGAGTAAACAAAAAAGCTGGAGAAGGGACTTCTACAAGGGCATGTAGTGATGGTACAAGGGGTAATGACTTTAAACTAAAAGAGGGTACATTTAGATGAGCAGTAAGAAAGAAATTCTTCACTCTGAGGGTGGTGAGGCCCTGGCACAGGTTGCTCAGAGAACTGTGGATGCCCCCTCCCTGGCAGTGTTCAAGGGCAGCTTGGAGGGGACTTTGAGCAGCCTGGTCTGGTGGAAGGTGACCCTGCCCATGGCAGGGGAGTTGGAACTGGATGATATATAAAGTCCCTTCCAACCCAAACCATTCTATTTATTGAAGCTTTCTTTTTCTTTCACCTTCTCCTCCTCCTATTGAATGTTCCAGTGATTCCAGTAGGAAACCAGTGTAAAATACAGTATGTTATGGAACCCACATGTATTCACTTACCTCTGGTGAAATTTTCTGCAGATACTTGGAGTTATGGAAAGTTAGTAGCAATGCCTGAATCAGAGTATTTAATTAATGGTGGTTCTCTGGTCCTCCCTGGTCCCCTCCCCTCTTTCCTGCCATCTATCCCATATCTACATAGTGAGAAGTTACCAGTGGTGGGTTCACCCTTCTGGATGGCACCAGAAGTACTCAGAGATGAACCTTACAATGAAAAGGTAGGTACCTGGTATAAACGGACTTTAGTTGTCAGATGTTGTGCTTCAATAGCTGTATAGAAGGTTTAGAATTTCCATAATATTAAAATTATTGTTATTTTAATTCGTGACATTTCTGTACTCAGTAGGTCATTCAGACTAAGGGAGAGTGTGAGTTGAATAACTAATATTTTTAATTCGTGGTGTGGATTCCTAAACAGAAATAGAATTACCTTTATCATAATTCACTGTTATGCTATGTCCATTCTGAATCATCCCACATGCAGAAATATGATAATGGCTTGTTGACCGAACTCAACTGAATTTAACCAAGAATCATGAGAAATGTAGTGAGGTTACCTCCCCGATCATACATTAGTGAAATCTGGGTAGAAGTAAAACGTCTGTATGTAAATATGTACAAGTATTTTAATTTAAAAAAAAAAAAAAAAAAAAA